>WPCK01284733.1_pt1 | contig 41462 bp, 34 predicted proteins | sample 5399851 | NCBI WGS metagenome assembly WPCK01 (sample SAMN12869471, study PRJNA574797) | sludge metagenome | isolation source: wastewater treatment of pH11 | place: China:Beijing | collected 2019-05-20
AAAACTACATGAAAGACAGATAGATGCCTGGAGAGACATCAAGAAGAACGGCTGTCCGGAACCAATGGATACTCTGCCAGACTGAAAGGCCTTGGCCCCCCCCCCCCCCCCCCCCCCCCCCCCGGGGGGGGGGGGGGCCACCGCCCCGGGCGCACCACCCCGGCCGCCGCACACCTAGGCCTGACCGCCGGCTGGGTGGTGTCGCGGGCCCGGGTTTGCCCCCCCCCCCCCCGGGGGGGGGGGGGGTCGGGGGGGGGGGCAAGGCCTTTCAGTCTGGCAGAGTATCCATTGGTTCCGGACAGCCGTTCTTCTTGATGTCTCTCCAGGCATCTATCTGTCTTTCATGTAGTTTTCGGCTCAGAGCCCCCCACCCCTTACCCCTCCCCACCAGGGGGAGGGGGGCTGAAACGCCGTGCCGGAGAAACCAGACTGCCGGCTTTCCTTCATCTGTCTCCGGCTTCAGGCACGATGTGTGCATGCAGTAGCTCGTGGGGAGGGGGCACTGACAAAGCAGACATTCTTCTCTTTCGTCATGGTCGGGCTTGTCCCGGCCATCTGCAAACCATTGATTTGTATAGATCCTCGGCACAAGGCCGAGGATGACGATGGAGAGGCCTCAGGATTGTCAGAGGTCTGCAGCGGCAAATTTTCAAAGGCAAACCCCGCTTCCGGAATAAATCTCGATATATCTTGACTTTCGATATATCGGGAATATATCTGGAGCCATGAGACACAGACATCCCCACCGTCATCGCGGTCATGGCCCTCATGGCGGCCCCCACGGCGGCCCGCATGACGGCACACACGACACCCTGCACGAAGGCCATCCCGGCGGGCACCGCCGGGGCGGCGGACACCGGCGGCTGTTCGACTATGGCGAGCTGCGGCTGCTGGTTCTGGCGCTGATCGCCGAGGAGCCGAGGCACGGCTATGAGCTGATCAAGGCCATCGAGGACCGGTTTGCCGGCAGCTACAGCCCCAGCCCCGGCGTCATCTACCCGACGCTGAGCTGGCTGGAGGACATGGGCTACAGCGCCATCACGGTGGAAGCGGGCGGGCGCAAGCGCCACAGCATCACCCCCGAAGGCGAGGCCTTCCTCACCGCCAACAAGTCCCTGACCAGCGAACTCATGACCCGTGCCCGCGGCGGCATGGGGCGCGGCTGTGCCCCCGCGCCCGTGGTGCGGGCCATGGAAAACCTCAAGACCGCCCTGCGCCTGCGGATGCGCGGCGGCGAAATTGACCCGGAAACCGCCCAGAAGATCGCCGCTGCCATCGATGCAGCCGCCCTTGCCGTGGAGCAAAGCTGATGACGACTGAAACCACCACCCTCTCCACCCGCCGCTGCGTCGTGGAAACCGAAAAGGCGAGCCGCTACCTGCAGCAGCTGTGCAAGCACTTCCAGCACAAGATCCCGGCCGAGTTCGATGCAGACCAGGGCAAGATCACCTTCCCGATGGGCGTGTGCACGCTGAAGGCCGAAGGCACGGTCCTGACCCTGGACGTAACCGCCGCAGACAGCGCCGCCCTCGACCGGCTGCAGGACGTGGTCGGCAGCCACTTCATCCGCTTCGCCTTCCGCGAGCCACAGGAGCTTTCCTGGCAGGCGGCCTGAGCGGAACCCCGTCCGGCACCCCAGCGCGAACGGCACGGCGGCGGAACGGATCTGCGCAGGTCAAAGACGCCGCACAGGCTTGACCAGTTCCCGGAGAGTCAACCTCACCGGGAACTGACATCAAAAGCTGTGAAAGAACTTGCCATATCTGCAAAATTGAAATATTCACTCTTTAATTTTATCGATAATCTCCTTCAATCGAAAAATTACCTAAGAACTACTACTATTATCATTATGTATATGCCGTAGAAATACGCCATATTCTCGTTTGTCTTCCGGGCTTAAGACCCTGTTAATTGCGCATTTTCATAAGCTTCTCCTACGTCAGCTAAAACAAGTGCTGACTGATCGGAGCTATTATGAAGATTCATTCCTTGAAGACACGGATTGTGGTTCTGTCGACCGCTTGCCTTCTGGCTGCGACAGGGGTGCTGGTCGGGGCAAATTTATACTCCAGCAAGATGAGCAATGCCGAAGTCGCCACGCGGATCGACAGCCTCCTCAACGAAAGCTCCCGGCAGGGCCTGTTGCAGCTGGCCGGTTCCAAGGCGGAAGTCATCCGCAGCGAAGTCACGTCCGCCTTCATGGCTGCCCGCGGCATGGCAAAATCCATCGAGGTGATTGCAGCCGCAGGGCCGGATTCGACCACGCCGGAGAAGCGGCGGGCCCAGCTCAACGGCATCCTCCTGTCCGTTCTGAAAGACAATGAACTCTTCAACGGCACCTATTCGGCGATCGAGCCCAATGCGCTGGATGGTGCCGATGCGCAATATGCCGGCAATGCTGCCGTGGGCTCCGACAAGACCGGCCGGGCCCTGCCCTACTGGACGCGCGATGCGGCAGGCAAGATCGATGTTCAGCCGCTGGTCGAATATGACAGCGCCGACAAGCACGCCAACGGCCTGGTGAAGGGCGGCTGGTATCTCGGCCCGCAGAAGACCGGGCAAGAAAGCGTCCTCGCCCCGCTCCCCTATATCGTGCAGGGCAAGTCCGTCTTCCTCGCCACCATGTCGGTGCCCATCACCGTGGGCGGCAAGTTCATCGGCGTCGCCGGTGCTGATTTTGATCTCGCCTTCGTGCAGAAACTGGCCGAAACGGTCAACATGGCCACCTATGACGGCAAGGGCAGCGTCACCATCGTAACGGAAGCCGGCCTGATCGTGGCCTCAAGCGAAAGGCCGGATGCCATCGGCGCGTCGGTCGGCAGCCTCGGCCCCGTCTGGACCGAGAACCTCGGCAAGATGACCAGCGGTACCGCCATGGTCGATTATGACGCCGCCACCCATCAGATGAAGGTCTATTCGCCCATCGCTCTGGGCCGCACCGGGGCAAACTGGGCCATCGTCCTGTCGCTGCCGCAGGCGGTGGTGATGGCGGAGGCAACGGCGCTCAGTGAGTCCATGGCCAGCCGCGTTGCCTCTGACACCTGGACAGGCATCCTCGTGGGTCTTGCCGTCGCCTTTGCCGGCATCACCGCCATGTGGCTTGTCGCCCGCAGCATCACCAATCCCATCCAGAAGCTGACCGGCGCCTTGCAGAGCATGGCACGCGGCACGGTTCTGGCCGAGATCGAGGGCGCGACCCGTCGCGACGAAATCGGCGATATCGCCCGCGCCGTCGATGCAATCCGCGAGCAGGCCGCCATTGCTGCTGACCAGAAGATGCGGGAGGAAGAGGCCGAGCGCGAGACAAGAGACGCCGCCCGGCGCCAGATGATGCAGCGGCTGGCCCGTGACTTCGAGCAGAAGATGGGCGGCCTCGTCAAGCAGGTTGGCTCGGCCGCCGGAGAACTCGCCTCTTCCGCCAGCGGCATGGCCGAACAGGCCAAGCAATCCGCACAGCAGGCCGACAGCGCCATGGCAGCCACGAACTCGTCCAACGAAAGCGTGCAGGTGGTGGCCGCCGCAGCCGAAGAGCTGTTCACCTCGATCCGCGAGATCGGCAGCCTCATCCAGCGCTCGGGCGATGTGGTGAGCGAGGCAGACCGCCATGCCGGGTCCACCCATGGCATCGTCACCTCCCTGTCCGAAACGGCGGGCCGGATCGGGTCGATCATCGACATCATCCGCGACATCGCCAACCAGACCAACCTTCTGGCCCTCAACGCCACCATCGAGGCGGCCCGTGCCGGAGAGGCCGGAAAGGGCTTTGCCGTGGTGGCCAGCGAGGTGAAGGCCCTTGCCAACCAGACATCGCAGGCGACGGACGAAATCGGCGGCCAGATCGAGGCCATGCGCCTTGCCACCGGCAATGCCGTGGAGGCCATCAGCTCGATCCGCCAGGTGGTGGGCGACATCCGCCAGGCGGTGACCTCCGTCGCCGGTGCCGTGGAAGAGCAGAGCGCAGCCACCAGCGAAATCTCCCGCTCGGCCCAGTCCACCGCACAAGGGACCATGTCCGCCGGCGAAAGCGTCGGCAGCGTTCAGGTCAGCATCGCCCGCACGGATGAAGCGGCGCACAGGGTGCTGAAACTGACGCATCAGCTCAACGGCAACACCGAAGACCTGCGCAACGGCGTCGCAGCCTTCCTCGCCGAACTGGACGCCGCCTGACCGGGCAGCAGCTGAGCGCGATGCCTGGTCTCCCCGGCACAGCGTTTCAGCCCCCTCCCCCTCGTGGGGAGGGGTTAGGGGTGGGGGGAAATGCCTTTCCGTCTGGCAGAGTGTCCATTGATTACAGTCAGTTTCTCCTCTCCTGCCCCTTCAGGAAAACATCTTTCTTTCATATACTTGCAGGCTCAGAGCCCCCCACCCCTAACCCCTCCCCACCAGGGGGAGGGGAGCGGAGAGGCCCTGCCACCATGCAGACACGTCACTGCGGTCCGCTTATGTGCACTCAGTAGCCTCAAGAGGACAAAGGGGCGCTGCGGCAAGACGAAGGCCCAATCTTCCTCCTTGCACCAGCAGCCAACACCGCCCCCCTGCACAGGCGTGATGACGCAGTTCATTGACAAGACAGGCGGGGCGGTGGATCAGGGTGTCATCAGATCCGGCCTCCGGTTCCCGTGCGGACGGCAGGCCTGTGCCCCGGCGCTTGCAGGAAAAGACAGACCGATGACCACGCCCGTCCAGCCGCAGCATGACACGATGCCTTCCGTGAGCCCGCTCGCCCGGGAAAAGCTCGCAGCCCTGGGGGAGCTGCGGTTCAACGTGGCCATCATCGGGCTTGGCTATGTGGGCCTGCCGCTGGTGCGGGCCTTCTGGCGGGCGGGGTTCGAGGTCACCGGCTTCGACATCGATCCGCCCAAGATCACCTCGCTGATGGCGGGAAAGTCCTATATCCGGCATTTTTCCGATGAGGACGTGGCGGCCATTGCGCAGAGCGGGCGCTTTCATGCCACCTCGGACATTGCGGATCTGGCCCGCGCCGATGCCATCCTGATCTGCGTGCCGACGCCGCTGACCCGGCACCGGGAGCCGGACATGTCCTATATCGTCAGCACGGCGGAGCATCTGCTGCCGCATCTCAAGGCCGGGCAGACGGTGATCCTGGAATCCACCACCTATCCCGGCACCACGCATGAGGTGCTGAAGCCCATTCTGGAGCGCTCGGGGCTCAAGGCTGGCCGCGACTTCTTCCTCGCCTTCTCGCCGGAGCGCGAAGATCCGGGCAACCCGAACTACGAAACCTCGACCATTCCGAAGGTTGTCGGCGCCGATGACCCGGACAGCCGGGCGATTGCGATTGCACTCTATCAGGCCATCGTCCAGTCCGTCGTGCCGGTGAGTTCGGCGGCAACGGCAGAGGCGGTGAAGCTGAGCGAGAACATCTTCCGCTCGGTCAACATCGCCCTCGTCAACGAGCTGAAGGTGATCTACGACCGCATGGGCATCGACATCTGGGAGGTGATCGAGGCGGCCAAGACCAAGCCCTTCGGCTACATGCCCTTTTATCCCGGCCCCGGCCTTGGCGGCCACTGCATCCCGATCGACCCCTTCTACCTGACCTGGAAGGCACGGGAATTTGCCATCACCACCAAGTTCGTGGAGCTGGCGGGCGAGATCAACACCGCCATGCCCGATTACGTCATCACCCGCACGGCCGAAGCCCTCGACGAACGCTTTGCCAAGGGCCTCAACGGCTCGCGCGTGCTGATCATCGGCGCGGCCTACAAGAAGAACGTCGATGACATGCGCGAGAGCCCGGCGCTGGTGCTGATCGAGCGGCTGAAGCTGCGTAAGGCAACCGTCGAGTATCACGACCCTTACGTCCCTGCCCTGCCCAGCACCCGCAAGCACAAGCCGCTGATGGGTATGAAGTCGGTGGAGCTGAGCGCCGGAACCCTTGGGCAGTTCGATGCGGTGATCATCGCCACCGACCATGACTGCATCGACTATCAGGCCCTCGTCAGCGCCAGCCGGCTCGTCATCGACACCCGCAACGCCACGAAGGCCGTGACGGAGCACCGGGACAGGATCGTCAAGGCGTGAAGAGGGCTAACGTATGTTGGCCTTGATCCAGCCCGGCCAGTTTACAAGACCGTGATCGGCGGTGATTTCCATCGCGCCGGGGGGCACACGATCGCAAAACAGGATGACGTTCATGCAGTCCCACCGCACGCTTGGAACGATGAGGCCATCGAATTCCAGAAAATGCGCAGCTTCGGCAATATCCTGCGAGCGGGGGTATTCGTCACAGGCCCGGTCATAGGACAATTGCCCGTAACGGGATGTATCAAGGCCAAGACGCTGCAATGCGCCGAGGTCCACCAGTTGAAGTGCGTTATCGAGCTTCACATCCAGCTCATGCACCCCGTATTCCACCTTCGACGGAAAGACAGGCTGCCCGCGCCCGAGATGGAAGTACATTTCCGCGATCGCCCCATCGCGCTGCTGCGACGTATAGAGCACGTCGAAGGTTCCGTCGTCCCACCGGCCGCCGGAACGTGCACAATCGGCCGGTGACCGTCCCTTGCGGACCACCCGCCATACCGTGCCTTCGAACTGCACAGGCGGAAGCGCTTCGATCGCATCGATGAGTGCACTGTCCCGGCTTCTGCGCGTGTGAGCCATGCTTTATACCAAGGCTTTCGATGTTGACGCATCACGCCTTGAAAAGGCTCAAGCGCCGCATGGGCTTGACCAACTCTCAATGAGGCAAGCTCATCGAGAGCTGGTATTACAGGAACACCTCGTTATCCAGCCGGTCGATGACCTTCAGCACTTCGATGGCACGGTCCTGATGGATAAGGTCAATCGCCCGCTCGCCATTCAACTGGGAATGGCGGGCATAGAGCCAGGTCCGGATTTCCTCAGCCGAGTAATAGTCCGTCAGACGGGTCACGATATAGTGCAGATCGGAGAGTATCAGCTCGTTGCGCGGCTGCGGCTTGATATCACCGGCACGCCAGCGTGAGACGGTGGCTTTCGACACGTCCATGATATTGGCAATGTCGGTCCCCTTCAGGCCACCGGCTTCGCCAATTTCATTCAGAAATCTTGGTACTGCTCCCTGCATGATCATTATCGCATCTGCTGAATTTTACCGGAATAACCTGAAATTTGTGGACCGGACTTGCGGGACCGCAGAAGGCGGTGACGTTGTCTCCGGTCAAGGCCATGTTCCAGATCGGTTTCACAAAATAAAAATATGAAACCCTAATGATAAAGTCAATGAGCTGTTCGCGTAGGCCGTGGGGCTTTGCCGCACGGGCCATGGTTCAGATTGAACGGCACATGGAATGGCGGAGCTTCGGCAGCCGCCGTGCCTGACGGACAGAGCCGGATAACGTGCTCACCAGTTGCGCGTCAGCAAGAGAACTTCTTCGCCCCTGCCCTCTTTCGCCGCCTTTTCAGCGGCCATTCCACAACCCGTCGCTGTACGCCATCTTGATGTCGCGTTTTGGATATCAGACTCCCCGTGCGGGTGATCTGCTTCAGGTCTGCGTCTCTCATGCGGACGGGAGATCCCGCATGTCACGAGAACAGCACCGCCCGGCAAGCGGTGTGCATGAAAGCCGTCAGTTGCGGACATCCCGGGAGGAGACCTTCAGCTGCTATGCCGTCCAGCACCCATTCATGACCTTGCGGCTGCGCCGGCAGGCAGGGAATGGCCGCTGGACTGTCACACAGCGCGCAGCAATGTGACAGCAGGCAGAGGAGCGGGCGGCCCCGCATCACAAGGAGGAGGAGACACAATGAGCAAGAACAGAGGTGTGGTCTACATGCGGCCGGGCAAGGTGGAGGTTCGTGATATTGACGATCCGAAACTGGAAGCGCCGGACGGGCGCCGGATCGAGCACGGTGTCATCCTCAAGGTCATTTCCACCAACATCTGCGGCTCCGACCAGCACATGGTCCGCGGCCGGACCACGGCCATGCCGGGGCTGGTGCTCGGCCACGAAATCACCGGCCAGGTCATCGAAAAGGGCATCGACGTGGAGATGCTCGACATTGGCGACATCGTGTCGGTGCCGTTCAATGTCGCCTGCGGGCGCTGCCGCTGCTGCAAGTCGCAGGACACGGGCGTCTGCCTGACCGTCAACCCCTCACGCGCGGGTGGTGCCTATGGCTATGTCGACATGGGCGGCTGGATCGGCGGACAGGCGCGCTATGTCACTGTGCCTTATGCGGATTTCAACCTGCTGAAGTTCCCGGACCGCGACCAGGCCATGGCGAAGATCCGCGATCTGACCATGCTGTCCGACATTCTGCCGACCGGCTTCCATGGCGCGGTGCGTGCAGGCGTCGGCGTCGGCTCGACGGTCTATGTGGCCGGTGCCGGTCCGGTCGGCCTTGCCGCTGCCGCCTCCGCCCGCATCCTCGGTGCTGCCGTGGTGATGATCGGTGACTTCAACAAGGACCGTCTAGCCCATGCGGCCAGGATGGGCTTTGAGCCGATCGACCTGTCCGCCAGCGACCGGCTGGGCGACATGATCGCCCAGGTGGTCGGCACCAACGAGGTGGACAGCGCCATTGATGCCGTCGGCTTCGAGGCCAGGGGCCACGCGGGCGGCGAGCAGCCCGCCATCGTGCTCAACCAGATGATGGAGATCACCCGCGCGGCCGGTTCCATCGGCATTCCGGGGCTTTATGTGACGGAAGATCCGGGCGCGGTGGATGAAGCGGCAAAGCAGGGCAGCCTGTCGCTGCGCTTCGGACTCGGCTGGGCGAAGGCACAGTCGTTCCACACCGGCCAGACGCCGGTGCTGAAGTATAACCGCCAGCTGATGCAGGCCATTCTCCATGACCGGCTGCCGATTGCCGACATCGTGAATGCCAAGATCATTCCGCTGGATGATGCCGTCCAGGGCTATGAGACCTTCGATCAGGGTGCGGCAACCAAGTTCGTGCTGGACCCGCATGGCGACCTGCTGAAGGCCGCCTGAACGAAGACTGAGGAAAACCCCGTCCGGCCATCCATGATGGCCCGAGCCACAACAGCGGCGCACCGGAGCTGATGTCTCCGGTGCGCCGCAAGCTTTTGGCTCTTCTGCCGCCCCCGCGCTTAGGCAAGCCGGTGAAGTTGGCTCGCATGCTGATTTGTCATTTCAGCAATTTGGAAGGCTTCTAATTCTGCAGGATTGACCCGGACCGCCCCATCGAAAATATGACAACAATGTTCATATATTGGGGTGAAGCATGCGTATGATCAAAAAGGGCGCCTTCGGGCGGACGGCACCGGCAGCCGGGGCGGAAGGGCTGAAGTTCCACCTGCTGCGGGCAAGTGCGCTGGGTCTGGTGCTGATGCAGGCGCCTTTCGCGCAGGCGCAGGAAACCGCAGACACCACCTCTCTCGACAAGATCGTCCTCTCCGCCGAAGAGCAGCTGAAGCAGGCGCCGGGCGTGTCCGTGATCAGCGCCGCCGATCTGGAACGCACGCCGGTTGCCAATGACATTTCGGAAATCCTGCGAAAAATGCCGGGTGCAAACCTGACCGGCACCACCTCCTCCGGCCAGCGCGGCAACCAGCGCCAGATCGAGCTGCGTGGCATGGGCCCGGAAAACACGCTGATCCTGATCGACGGCAAGCCGGTTCTGTCGCGCAATTCCGTGCGCATGGGCCGTGCGGGCGAGCGCGACACGCGCGGCGACACCAACTGGGTGCCGGCCGAGATGATCGAGCGCATCGAGGTGATCCGCGGGCCCGCAGCCGCGCGCTATGGCTCGGGCGCGGCAGGCGGCGTGGTGAACGTCATCACCAAGCGGCCCGAGAAGATGAGCGGCTCCGTCACCACCTATTTCGCCCTGCCGCAGCATTCCGAAGAAGGCGGCACGGTGCGCACCAACGTGACCCTTGGCGGCCCGATCCTCGACTGGCTCTCCTTCCGCCTCAATGCAGGCTATGCGCGGACGGAGCCTGATGATGAGAACATCAACGCGAGGGCAACGGTTCCCGGCGGCACCTTGGCGGCAGGGCGTGAAGGGGTGATCAATAAGGACGTGCGGGGCCTTTTGTCCTTCACCCCGCGGGATGATCACCGCTTCGATCTTGAGGGTTCCTACAGCCGGCAGGGCAATCTCTTTGCCGGAGACAGCCAGCTTGGCACCATCACGCCGGCAGTCCGCGACAGCCTGTTCGGCACCGAGACCAATTCGATGACCCGCCGCACCGTGTCGCTGACCCATTTCGGCGACTATGACTTCGGCAAGTCCAACAGCTATGTCCAGTGGGAGCGCACGCTCAACCGGCGCCTGTCGGAGGCGCTGGCGGGCGGACCGGAAGGCTCGATCCAGGCCAATTCCACCTGGGGCACGATCACCCTCGACAATGTGACGGCCAAGAGCGAGTGGAACCTGCCGCTGCATATCGGCTTCGAGCAGATGCTGACGATGGGGGCCGAATTCCGCGGCGAATGGATGAACGATCCTGTGTCGATCCTGCAAGGGTTGAACGGCGCCACCGTTCCCGGCACGGTGACCAATCCGGCGCTGCGTGACCCGAATGTGAGCGCACAGATGTTCGGCGTGATGCTGGAAGACAACATCGAGATCACGGAAGACTGGACCCTGACGCCCGGCATCCGCTTCGATCATCACAGCTCCTTCGGCGGCAACTGGAGCCCCAGCCTCAACACCACCTACAGGCTGACGGAGACCATCTCGCTGAAGGCCGGTATCGCCCGCGCCTTCAAGGCACCGAACCTCTATCAGCTCAATCCGAATTATGTGTACCGCACCAACGGCAACGGCTGCCCCATCGACTACCCGAGCCTCGGAACTGGCTGCCTCGTGCTGGGCAATCCGGACCTGAACCCGGAAATCGCCATCAACAAGGAAATCGGCATCAACTACACTGATGACAACGGCTGGAACGCCGGCATCACCTATTTCCACAATGACTACAAGGACCGCATCGCCTCCGGCATGGTGCCTGAGGGCACGTCCGGCACGACCCGGTATTTCCGCTGGTACAATGTGCCCGAAGCCGTGGTGCAGGGGCTTGAAGGCAACCTCGCCGTGCCGGTGATGGAGGGCCTGACCTGGAGCACCAACGCCACCTACATGATCGAGTCCAAGGACAAGCGGAACAACCAGCCCCTGTCGCTCATCCCGGAATACACGATCAACACCTCGCTGGACTGGGCCGCAACGGAAAAGCTGACGCTGATCCTCTCCGCCACCCACTATGGCAAGACGGAGTCCCCGACCCTGACCGCCACCACCGGCGGCGCGGTGACCAACCCGGAAGCGCGCGGCGCCTATACGCTGGTCAACGCCGGCATGAAATATGATCTCAACGACCACTTCCGCATGAACGCCGGCGTGAACAACATCTTCGACAAGCGCCAGTTCCGCGAAGGCAACAGCAACCAGGCCGGTGCCAACACCTACAACGAAGCCGGCCGCACCTTCTACCTGTCGCTCTCCGCCACATTCTGAGGCTGAGCGCAACCAACCGGCACGATCAGACGGCAGGCCTGACCACGGGCCTGCCGTTTTTGCATATGCCTCGCAGTCCACGAGGTCTTGCGAGGCAAGGGCCACACCCTGTTCAGTCCGGTTTCCTGCCGTCCGCCACACTCCGCGCCGCCCCGGCCTCCGGGCCGGGGCCGTTAGGGACGCAGTGCAGCTTTGCCTCAAGGGCAAAGACCGTGCAGGTAGCCTTACGGTTGGAAAAGGCGGTGCCATCCTTACAGGTCCCGGCTCGGGGGCCGGGACGGTGCGGTGGGAAGGGCAGTGCCCCAAGCAAACCCTTTCCCCGCATCACGACCGCAAGGCAGGCCTGACCACGGGCCTGCCGTTTTTGCATCTTCGTGCCTTCACAGATCAATTCCCGCACGAGGCTGGCCAGTCCGGAAGGTTTCAGTTCAGCGCTGCACAAGCCCACATGCGGGGCCGCTTCACTTTTCTTCTGCTTCGCCGATCACCGCATAGAGCTCAGCCATGGCCTGCTCATGCGGGACGACGCGGCCAGCGGCTGCATCGCCGATACTCTGCTTGATGCCATCGATGATCTTAAGCTCGCGCTCGGCAGAGACGGCATCTGTATCGGCTTGTGTACGAGCGAACATATCGTTCTCCAATCTGCCAGACATCACCATCTTCGGCACCTGACGACCCCGCATCACGACCGCCGGTCCGCCGCAAGTCCGAACAGCGAGCGGGCGAGATGCAGGCGGCCTTCGCCAGCGCGCTCGATCATGGCACGAAAATAGCCGCCGGGACGGGAAATCTGTTCCGGATCGCGCAGCGCCTTTTCCGCCACCACCGCAAGGCAGGCAGCCGCCACATAGCGGCCCTGCTGCTCCACCGCTTGCGCATAGGCCGAGGGGCTGACACCGATCAGGACCCGGATCTCCTCCGCCGCCTCGCAGATCGCAGGCCAGGAGGTGAGCTTGTGACGGATAACCGCCTGAAGCTCGGAGCAGGCGCTTTCAACGAGACCCGCCGACACATCGTCGAGTAGCCCATGCTGCGATGCCCCTTGCGCCCTGCCCTGCTGCCTATCTCTTTGCGTGGCCCGCTGGGTTTCCCCCGCCCCCTGAGGCCTTGCCGCTTGCCGCAGTTTCGGTTGCTCACGGGCAGGATCGCCGCAAGGCTCTTTTTCAAGAGCCATTTCAACGGCGGAGCCGTTGTCAGTTTTCGTGTTTATGTCTCGCCCGTTAGGGCGAGTCCGTTTGATGTTACTTTCTGAAGAGTCGGGACGGTTTGTAATAGATAAGGAGATGACGGGAATGTCACCCGTGGATGACATATTTTCAGAAAAAGACGCATGATCCGAAGCAGCTGAGTCCAGAGCGTCCTGATAGAGGGCCCGCATCCGCTCCAGCCTGAAGCCCAGCAGCGTGTGCCGTTCCTCAAGGATGGTCTGGGCGCAGGCCCTGAAGCCTTCCAGGCCCTCGCAAGCCTCATCCAGATCGGCAATGGCACGGGCAAGACGGGTCAATTCCCGGCGGGCGGCCTGATCGGCCTTGATCTGCGCCTGAAACGCATCGGCTGCCGCGCGGAAGCTCTCCAGATTGACGCAGGCCGGGGTGAAATCGAGCCCATAGGCCTCGATATGGCCGGAAGCATTGTCCTTCTGCACATAGCGCCGGCCCGTGGGGCTGTCGCGGTAGGCGAGGATCCCGGCTTCCACCAGCCGCTTCAGGCAGCGGATCACCGTGCGCGGATGGCGGCTCGTGTATTCGGACAGGCGCTGGTTGGAGATGGCAACCACGGGCCGCCGGCCGGCCTTGAAATCCTCCGCCTGCACAAGGCCCAGCAGAATGTCGAGCACGTGATAGGACGTGCCATCAATGCCCAGAGCGGGAGCGACTCGCTTGAGAACGAGGGATAGATCCTGCTTCGTGACAACCGGACGGCCTTCCTGCTGCGACAGAACGGCGGACGCAAGAATGCCTGGCGTCACCTTGCGGAAGGTGGCGATCGAAGTGGTGGACATGAAATCCTCCATCCGCCGCGAGCGTCACGCCCGGACGGTGAACAAGATGGAGGTCAGAACGGGGGAAACGGGCACAAAAGTGCTTGTGCGCTCAAGACCGGGTCTTGAACGTGATTCGCTTTTCGCCTACAAGAAAAGGGTGCAAGGTTTCGTGTGGGCGAAGTCCCATTCGACCGTGAAATCGGGGATCATCTGGTTGCCGCCAGATGGTCCCTTTTCATTTGGCCTGTTGCGTCATTCCTGCTCCTTTCGGTGTTTCGGGTCGCTGTCATAGTCCGGTGCTGCGGGCCTGCTGGCGTGATCTTACCCCCACCTTGCCGGGTGAGGGATAGATTTACCCTCAGGTTTTATCGCTGCTGCCGCCGGCGTCCTTTTCAAACTCCGCGTAAAGCTGCTCCAGCTGCCCGCCCAGCCAGGTGCCAAAGGCGGCCTCCTGCTTCGGGATGGTCAGCGTCACGCCGGATGATCCGGTCTTCAGCTTGCCCAGAAGGCGCTTGCCGGAGCGGATTTCCTGTTCGCCCATCTGGCCGGACGCCCTCTCTGCGCCCTTGCCGCGTGCGGCCTTCGCCGCAAGGGCCATGCGCGCAGGCGCATCGCCCGCAAGGAAGGCCTTGGCCTCCAGAATGGCGCGGATGCGCGGGGCAGCCCTGGCGTCGTCGAACAGCTTGGCAAAGGCGGTCCAGGCAGGCCGGCCGACATTGCGCGCCCGGCCGATGGCCAGAACAATGTCCTCCGGCACGCTGGCCGCCACCTTCAGCAGGGTGGAAACGGTCGATTCCGTCACACCCAGCACCGGCTGCATGTCGCGCTGCTTGAAGCCCGCTTCCTTCAGCTGCTGCGCCCACAGCGCCTGCTCGATCCAGGTCAGGTTTTCGCGGACGCCGTTTTCCAGCGACTGCTCGCGGATCAGATCCATGTCGGACAGCGGGCGCACATAGGCGCGGATCTTCACCGCCTCCGGACGGCCACTCTCCTGCATCAGCGCCAGCACGGCCGCAAGGCGGCGGTGGCCATAGGCCAGCTGATAACGCCCCTCCGCCGTGGGATGCGGGCGCACCAGAACCGGGATCTTCTGCCCTTCGGAAGAGATCGACAGCTTCAACTCCTCCAGCGCCTCGGCTGCCTCCTCATCGGCGGCAAAGCGGTCGCGGAAGGGCGAAGGGTCGATCTTGCCGGGGTCCAGCGCGACGATGCTGTCTTCCTTCAGCTGCGACAGGGCGCGGCCCATGGAGCTGACGACAGGCGCCACCATCCGCGCGCCCTCCGCTGCGGGCGCGGCCGGGGGAGAAGACTGGGACACGGATTGGGGTGCAGATGCAGGCTGCGCGGCAGGCGCGGATGCCTCCGCCGTTTTCTGGGCTTCAGCCGCCTTGGCCGCTTCCGCCATCATCTTGACGATGGATTTCTTCATCCCTGCCGCCTCCATACGGACTTGACCAGGTCCAGAATTTCGCCGTTCACCTGGTCGGCGCTCTCCAGTGCGCGCTTCAGCGGCTCGCGCCCGACTTCGCCGGGCTCGACCTCGTAAAGCGACTTCTTGGCAACGCCGGCCGAGGCTACGGCGGTGGATTCCACGGCTTCGGCCACCAGCACATCCTTGCCGAACAGGCTGCGCATGGTGCCGGCCATGATCTTCTGCGGGGCGTCGTTCGGGTTCACCCGCGTCATCAGGAACTTGACGAAATCATGCTCGAACCGCGCCCCCCCTTCCGAGAGGGTCGCCGTCACATCGGCAATCATCTTCAGGAACTGGGCGCAGGAGGAGATGTCCAGCATGGCCGGATGCACGGTGATGATCAGCCCCGTTGCCGCATAGAGCGAGGCAAGCGTGGTGTAGCCGAGCGAGGGCGGCGTATCGAGGATGACCAGATCATAGCCGTCCTCCACCGTGCGGATGGCCGCATCGAGGCGCTGGAAGAACAGGCCGAGCTCATCCGTGGTGCGGTTCACCAGCGCGTTCGGCGTGTCATATTCGAAGTCCATCAGACGCAGATTGCCCGGCACCAGATCGATGCCGGGGAAATAGGTCTTGCGGATGACATCCTTCAGCGGCACCCGGTTGTTGTCATAACGCAGCGCGTCATAGGCCGTGTCGGTGCGCTCGTCCTCGTCCTCACCGGACCGCAGATCCCGGTCCGGCTGGATGCCGAAGGTGGTGGTCAGCGAGGCCTGCGGGTCAAGGTCAATGCACAGCACCCGGTAGCCCTGCAGCGCCAGATAATGGGCCAGATGCACGGAGGTTGTGGTCTTGGACGAGCCGCCCTTGAAATTGGCGCAGGCGATGACCTGCAGATGCTCGCCGGCCCGCCGGTGCGGCAACAGGCGCAAGGCATCGTCCGGCCGCTGTTCGGCCAGATACTTGCGCAGCTCCCACACCTGTTCGATGGTGTAGATGCGGCGGTTGTTATCGGCGCGCAGCGGCTGCGGCCCCTTGCCGTCCAGCGTCAGGGCGCGCAAGGTGCTTTCCGGAATGCCGAGCAGGCGCACCAGATCCAGCGTCGAAAACGTGCGGCCATAGGACTTGCGTGCCTCGGGGGGATAGGTCATCTCGCGCATGGACTGGAGCTTGTCCGACAGGCGCTGGGTAAAATCCCCGATCTTGGCGGTTGTGTCCTTGGCGCTATCCATCTCGCCTGCGAGCATCTCGATCTCCTGACGGTTTCGCATTCGAGCGCGACCTCAATACCGTCAGAAATGCCCCAGCCCCGCCGATTCTGCAAGAAATATTAGGTTAACGGAAGCTTAAGCCCAATTCCGCCGCCCGGTTGCCGCTTGCACAAAGGCAAAAGGCGGCCCCGGATGCCGGGGCCGCCTGTCTTTTAGCGTGGGTCTTGCGTGCTTATTCCGCCGGGGCGGGCATGCCCTGCGGCAGCTTGCCCTTCCTGTAGGAGACGGAGGCCTCCACGAACTCGTCGGCAGCCTTCATGTTGGGCTTGGTGACGAGGCTGACGGCGATGAACAGGAGCGTCGAGACCGGCAGGGCCAGCACACCGGCGTTGAGGCCGAAGAGCTTGTTGCCGGTCAGATACATCCACACCACGAAGGCAACGCCGCCGAGGATGGACACCAGCGCACCGGCCGCCGTGCCGCGCCGCCAGAAGAAGGCGCCGATGATGGCCGGAACCGTGACCAGCAGGCCGACGGAAGCTGCCACCGACAGGATGGCGATCATCGAGAATTCCATCGCGGCAAAGACCAGCGAGACGATGGAGATGAACGGGATGATCAGCTTGCCGATGAAGAGCTGGCGCGCGTCGCTGACGCCGCCCGTCACGTTGCTCCACACATCGCGGGCAAAGACCGACGACAGGGTGAGAAGGATCGAGTCGATGGTGGAAACGGCAGCCGCCAGAATGCCGACCATGACCATGACGCCCAGAACCGGCGGCACGAGATCCGAGGCCAGCAGGGTGGAGGTGGCAAGGTCACCCTTTTCCAGCTCCGGGAAGGCGACGAAGGCGGAGAAGCCCCAGAGCACCGACACGACCGTATAGACGAAGCCGAAGCACAGGAAGATCACCAGCATGCGGCGCAGCGCCTTGAGGGAGGCCGGCATATAGAGGCGCTGGCTCACCTGCGGGTTGGAGATGGCGAAGAAGAACCACGGAATGGTCAGCCCCAGGAAGGTGGTGAAGCTGAAGAGGCCGGGTCCGGGCACCTGCAGCAGCTCCGGCTTGGTGGCCTGAATGGCACCGAAGAGGCCGGAGAAGCCACCCAGCTCGATCAGCACCAGACCGCAGACCAGCACCGAGGCGACGATCATCATCAGCGCCTGCAGGCTGTCCGTCCACATCACCGAGCGGATACCGGCCACATAGGAGAAGATGATGGCCAGCACCGTGGAAATGACCACGCCCCACAGGAAGGGAATGCCGCCGCCGGTCATGCCGGACAGGAGGTAACCCACGCCCGACAGCTGAACGGCCGAATAGGGGATGAGGAACACGAGGCTGACGAGACCGGCCGCCACGGCCACCCAGCGGCTGCCGTAACGCGTGCCCAGCATCTCATAGGGCGTGACGAAGCCGTATTTCTTGCCCACCGCCCAGAAGCGCGGGCCGAAGATGGCGACGAGCGACACACCGGCGAAATAGATGATCTCGAAGCCGAGAGCACCGACGCCGCCCTTGAAGGTGAGACCGGCAAGGCCGATCATCATGAAGGCCGAATAGGTGGTGGCCGAGTAGCTCAGCGCCGACAGCACGCCGCCCATGGAGCGCCCGCCGATGAAATATTCGGACATGCTGGCGGACTCGCCCGAGCGCGAGATATAGGCCACCACGAAGGAGGCGAGGACGTAGATCACCAGTCCCCAGACGACAAGGGTCACACTCATGCCTCGTCCTCCTCGAAGCTGGACGTCGCCAGAATGTTGAGGACGATGACGGCAACACCCGCCACGCACCAGAACAGGAACGAGCCATACCATTCCGCCACATTGGTGAGCAGCGTATAGGGTATGGCGTAGCAGGCGAGGACGACCACGCCTATCAAGTATAGAGCAGCTTTCGACATGTGGTGACTTCCCTCTAGAGTTTGGTGGGTTGTTTTCTCCGCCTTGTACCCGGCGGTTTGAACGGGCGTTGCACGGCGCCCGCAAGTTCCCCGGCCGTCCGCCGGAGCACATCAGGTGACAGGCTCAGCGCCCGGAAGGGGCAAGACCTGTGAGCCAGCTTTCAATGTCCGCCGCATCGGTCACATCGGCATATTTCTGGCCCATGTCATAAAGGTTGGCGACATGCGGGGCCGCAGCGCGGTCGGCGCAGCAATCGGCCGGAACCAGCACGTTGAAGCCGCTCTGCACCGCATCCACCACGGAAGCACGCACGCAGCCCGATGTGGTGGCACCGGTAACGACCAGCGTGTCCACACCTGCCCCGGTCAGCAGGCCAGCAAGTGCCGTGCCATGAAAGGCGGAGGCGCCCTTCTTGGTGATCACCGGGTCCTGCGGCTGAATGCCCGTTGCCGCGTCAATCTCCACCAGCCGGCTGCCTTCCAGAAGGGCAGCCATGCCGGCCGCCTTGCGCAGCCAGGGCAGCAGGGCAATCTCGCCGGGGTGATAGGCAATCGTGGTGTAAACGACCGGAAAGCCCTTGGCACGGGCCAGATCCGTCAGCCGCCTTGTGGCGGCCATCTGCGCGCTCATATCCGCCGCCGTCGGATAGGCGGTGTCGGTGAAGCCGTAGGTGAAATCGACCACCAGAACGGCAGGCCTCGTGCCGCGCGGCACCGGCTGGCCAAACCCGGCCGCCTGATATGTGTCTTCCTGCTGTGTCATGTCCTTGCCCCCCTTCGGCTGGACAGTGGTTACATCAGACCGCAAGAGGCCGAACGCCCCCTGCCCTTGCACGCATCATCCCTGATGCCGGTGACGGCTTTGGGAAAAGCCCGAATTCTCCTCACCCCGGCACGGCGTTTCAGCCCCCCTCCCCCTCGTGGGGAGGGGTGAGGGGTGGGGGGAACGCCCTTTCCGGCTGACAGAGAGTCCATTGATTTCATATCGATGCCCCTCCGGTGCCTCTTCAGAAAAATTCCACTTTCCAATCCCTTGCAGGCTCAGAGCCCCCCACCCCTTACCCCTCCCCACCAGGGGGAGGGGGGCGGAGAGGCCCTGCCACAGATCAGATGCACACTGCGGTTCGGCTCATTCCCCTGCCCTGACCTCAGGCCCAATCAGGCCCGCGCCATCTGGATGTCCTTCACGACGATGTCGCCATCAATCACCACCGGCTCGCCGTCGAGGAACAGCGAGCAGCCGCGCATCGGGATGTCGAGGTGGCAGGCGGTGTCGTTCGGTCCGCCCAGCTCGTTGTTCGGGCCGGTGGAGAACATGACATTGCCGTAGAAGCTGCGCGGCTCCATGCCCATGCCTCCGGGGAAGGCGCCCGGCACCATGTTGTGCCACTTGGCATGGGGATTCATGCCCCAGCCCACATGGCTCATGCCCATGCCGCGCGGATCGTTGAAGGCGTCCATGTAGGACTTCACCAGCTCCGCATCGAGGCCGCCGCGAATGTCGCGCACGAAGCCCTTTGCGATGGTGTAGATGATGGGCTCGCGCACATAGATGTTCTGCGGCAGCAGGATGTCGCCCGGCGCCACCACGATCTGCCCGTCCACGCCGTCATCATCCCCGCCCGTGAAGACGAAGCCGGAGGGCCAGTGGTCCCAGCGGCCCGGCTCGTCGGTGCAGGCATATTCCGTCACCGTGGGATAGGTGTTCAGCTTGTAGGTCACATCCGTGCCATGGGGCGAGGTGATGCGCATGACTTTCGCCTTGGCCAGCATTTCCCCGGCGATTTCCACCTTTTCGCGGATTTCCTTGGTCGGCAGCATGCGCGCCAGCAGCTCCGGCGGCTCCACGGCGGTGAGAATGCGCGTGCCGGCGGCCTGAATGGCCATCTGCTCGGGCGAGAACAGCAGGAACACGCAGTCGATCAGCATGTCGCAGGCCTTCAGCGCTTCCACCGCATCGGGCATGGCGGCAAGGCCGGTGACGCCGACGTTCCAGCCGCTCATCGGCAGCGGCGCGGGCAGGCGCATGTGATACATCAGCGCGCCAAGACGCTGGCCTGCGGCCATGAAGGCATCGGCATAGTCGAGCCGGTCGCTGCCCTGCGTCAGGACGATGAGCTTCTCGCCCTCATGCACGCCCGACATCTTCAGCTGATGCAGGCAGATCTCGGTAAAGCTGGCGTGGTCCATGTGCTGTGTCCTCTTCTTATCTCTTGGGGCTTAGGCCCGGAAATCCACGACGGCGGAGAGGAAGCCCTCCAGATCGTCCCAGGGGATCATGTGCCCGGCCTTTTCGACGATCATCACCTCGATGCCCGGCGAAAGCTGGCAGATCTCCGCGATGTCCTCCTTGCCGATCACCGTGGCCCCGCCCGCCACCACGAGGCGCATGGGAAGGCGCAGATGCGGCAGGTCGGCGTGGATGTCGTCCGTGTGGAAGCCGTCATAGGCGGTGCGGATTGCGTCGAGCTGGCAGGTGTGCAGCCACTCGGCGCGAATCGCGTTCTGCTCGTCCGTCCAGGTGGGGCAGAAGCGGCGCATGTCCTCGCCCGAACAGCCCTTCTGCGCCATGAGGATGGAATCCTCATACCAGTTCCAGGCCGAAGGATAGGCGCGCCGTCCGGGGCCGGAGACCGGCGGGTCCACCAGCACGAGGCCGGAGAAGGCTTCCGGCGCCTTGCGGGCGGCGCGGATGGCGGTGCGGGCACCCATGGAGTGGCCCAGCACCACCGGCTTGCCGAGACCGGCGGCTTCCGCCACCGCGATGGCATCTTCCGCCATGGCGTCGAGCGAATAGTCGAGCGCGCCTGCCTCACTCAGGCCACGGCCGCGCACGTCCAGCACATGCACATCGAAGGCCCCGGTCAGGCGCTCGGCGACGAAGCCCCAGGTCACCGCCGGCGAGGTGATGCCCGGAATGAGCAGCAGCGCAGGCCCGTTGCCGGCGTGATGCACCAGATGCTGGCGGATGCCATTGGCGTGAACGTTGTAGCCGCGTGCCATCACCCGCCCCCTCAATATGCGCCGGACAGCAGTGTGCCGCCGCCGGGAACGCGGGTGTGGAGATCCAGCGCTTTCAGCATCTGCCATGTGGTGGCGATGGCCGCCGTCAGCACCGGCTTGCCGGTGATGGCTTCCGCCATGGGCACAGCAGGCAGCGAGGGCATCTGCACGCAGGCGGACAGAACCACCGCGTCCACATCATCCGTCTTCATGCCTTTGACGATGCCCGGAAGGTTCATCGGGTCATGGGCGGCAACGGCCAGATTGTCCGGGATTTCCAGCGCCCGCCAGTCGCTCACCTCGATGCCTTCATTGCGGATATAGGCAACGACCAGCTCCGTCAGCGGCTTCATGTAGGGCGCAACCAGCGCGATTTTCTTCGCGCCGATGGCCCGCAGGCCATCAACCAGCGCCCCGGCAGAGGTGACCACCGGCGCGGCATTGCCGTTCTCGACCGTCACCCCATGCAGGCGGGTCTGGCTCTGGCAGTGATAGCCAAGGCCCATGGCCATGATCGCCACGAGGCAGGCATAACCCATCACGTCAACGCGGGCATCGGAAAGCTCCAGCGCGCAACGGTCGCTGTCCGCATCCATCGCCGCCAGCTCTTCCTTGGTCACATGCTTCATGCGCATGCGGGAGGAGTGGAAGGTGAACCGCTCCGGCGCAATCTGCTCACGCATGCGCAGCAGCGCCGGGATCTCCGTTTCCATCGTAACATTCGAGCTCGGGACGATCTGCCCGATCCGGTAGGTCTTCATGCCTGTGGCTCCCTCCATTCACTGGAAGCCACGTTAATTATTCATTTGAATAATAACAAGCCCATTTTTTCGGCAGCGCTTGAAGATGGTCAGCGGACGGAAAAAACATAAGGTATGGAGAGGCCTCTCCGCCCCCCTCCCCCTCGTGGGGAGGGGTGAGGGGTGGGGGGCTCTGAGCCTGCAAGGGTTTGGAAAATGGATTTTTTCCTGAAGAGGCATCAGGAGGAAAAGCTGCCTGAAATCAATGAATACTCTGCCAGCCGGAAAGGCTTCCCCCCACCCCTAACCCCTCCCCACCAGGGGGAGGGGGGCGGAAAGGCCGCGCCACAGAACAGATGCATCACTGCGGGCAGTTCCGAGCCTGATCCGTGAATCCGGAAGCCCCCCCCCGCGGGAAGGCTCTCCCCACCCAATCACAACGGCGCGCGCAGGCCGGCGGAGAGAAAGCGGACCAGATGGTCGAGCATCTCGTCCTTGCCGAAGGCGGTGAGGTGGCCTTCCGTCAAATCGCCGATGCGGCCGAGGTCATTGAGCATGAAGAGATAGGCACCGACGAGGAAGGCCATGCGCACGCTGATGATATCCTTCGGCACATGCGGCAGGATGCGGGAAAGAACCGCGATGTAGCGCTTGACCGAAGCGTCATAGACCTCGCGGCGCAGGCGCAGCGCGTGCTCTTCCGGCTCGGCATGGAGCCGGGCCTGCATGGCGACAAAAGCGGCACCGTTGGGGCCCGAGTATTTCATGTCCCACTGGGGCTTCAGATAGGCGAAGACCACATCCTCCACCGTGGGCGTTTCGCTGAACTCCAGCAGCCGGTCGAGATTGACATGCCGGTGCCCGGCCAGCACCCCGCCCCGGCGGCGGAAACACTCGTCGAAGAGATCCACCTTGGAGCCGAAATAGTAGCGGATCAGCCCCTGATTGACCCCGGCGCGGGCCGCGATATCGCGCAGGTTCGCGCCCTCGAAGCCCGCCTCGGCAAAGGCCAGCTCCGCATGATCGAGGATCTGGTCCTTCAGATCCGGCGCCGCACCCGCCTGCTCGCCCCGCGCCGGACGCCCCGGCCCGCGCGGCTTGGACCGCTTGCCTGCACTGGACTTGGCCTTTGCATCTGCCGCAGGTGTCTTGCTGGTTTCCGCCACGCGGATTTCCTCATATCTCGTGTCTGACCCCAACCGGAGGGCCGTGTTTGCATTGGATGGCCAGAGAAGGAAAGCGCCCTCCCCTTGCCGCAGCACCCCTGAGGCCTGCGTCCTGGCCATTCCGGCGTGGCGCTTCAGCCCCCCTCCCCCTCGTGGGGAGGGGTGAGGGGTGGGGGGAAGCCTTTCCGGCTGGCAGAGTATCCATTGCTTCCCTTCTCCAGCTTCTTCAGGAAAAGTTCTGCTTTCCAATCCCTTGCAACCTCAGAGCCCCCCACCCCTTACCCCTCCCCACGAGGGGGAGGGGGGCGGAGAGGTCCTGCCGTCATCCCGTCAGCCCATCATGCCGGTGCATTCTTCCTCCGCGCGCCCAAAGCCACCATTGCCTCCTCAAGGAGAGAGACGAACTGCTGCCTGACTGGCCACCCCGTGTAAAGACCACCCCAATCAGAGGGCAAAAGATTGCTGACTCATACGCTCATATTATTCATATGAATAATTAAATCAGCCGCTTCAGCAAGGCAAGGAAGGTTGCCTGCTCCTCCGGCGAAAGGGGCGCCAGCGTTGCCTCGGTGATGGCGCGCATCTGCGGCACAATCTCGTCCAGCAGATCGCGGCCGGCCTGCGTGGTGGAGAGAAGATGGCGGCGCTTGTCCTCGCCGTCCTTTTCCAGCCGGATCAGCCCGCGCGCGATCAACCGCGTGACGACCCCCTTCGTCGTCGCCGCATCCATGCCCGCCATTCGCCCCAGCGCATTCTGCGACACCGGCCCGCGCACCTCGCGCAGGCGGAACAGGGTGGAGAACTGCGTTGCCGTCAGGCCTCCGCTCATCCGCTCGGAGAAAATCGCCATGTGCCGCTGATAGGCAAGGCGCAGCAGGAATCCCGCCTGCTCGTCCAGCACATAGGCCTTCTCGCTGGCCCTGTCATGTCCGGATGCTGTCATCGGCCCGATGTCTCCCCCGCCGGTCCTTTTTGGTTGAATCTGCCTTATCACGAGTTCTGCAGCAAAGGTTGCAGTTTCGCATGAGCATCAGTCCGGATGCCGCTCCGCCCAGGGGCGCGGCGTGGGCAAATCTGCCGCCTGCACAGCATTTGCGCAAAAATAAGTATCATCCCGTAAAAATTCGTTTGCATACATACAAATTTTTTGCTCAACTCATGTCAACGCTCCCCCGAGAGAGCGATCCAGAGGGTACCATGACCAACACGTTCTGCCTGACCGTGAACGGGGCACGCCATGTGCTGCCGCATCCGGAAGACCGCACGCTTCTCGACATCCTGCGCAGCGAGCTGAAGCTGACGGGGGCGAAGTATGGCTGCGGCATGGCCCAGTGCGGGGCTTGTACCGTGCTGGTGGACGGCAGGCCAGCCCGCGCCTGCGTGCTGCGCGCCGCCCGCGCCGCAGGGTGCGAAATCACCACGCTGGAAGGCCTCGCCGATGCGGAAACCGGCGCGCTATCCCCCGTGCAGCAGGGCTTTCTGGAGTGTGAGGGGGCGCAGTGCGGCTATTGCCTCAATGGCATGGTGATGACCGCGACCGCTCTTCTGGCAGACAATCCCTCTCCGTCACGCGAGGAAATCCGCGCCGCCCTGCGTCATAACCTCTGCCGCTGCGGCACCCATCTGGAAATCATCGCGTCGATAGAGCGTGCTGCCGAACTCATGCGGGAAGGTGCATCATGAGCCCGCGCGCGCCTGCCCTTGCCATTCACGAGGACCGGCCCAATGGCCGCGCCGTCTATCTGCATCTTGCAGCCGACGGCAGCGCCACCGGCTTCAACGGCCATGTGGATCTTGGCACCGGCATCGAGACCGCTCTGGCGCAGATCGTGGCCGAAGAGCTGGATCTGCCGCTTGGGTCCGTCCGCATGGTGCTGGGCGATACGGCGCTGACGCCGGATCAGGGGCCGACGATTGCCTCCGAAACCATTCAGGTGGCCGCCATCCCGCTGCGCCTTGCCGCCGCGCAGGCCCGTGCGGTGCTGGCCGCAGAGGCCGCCCGCCGCTTCAACGCCCCGGCGGATGAGCTGCGGCTGGAGGCGGGCCGCGCCCACTGGCAGGACAAGGCCCTCACCTATGCCCAGCTGCTGGAGGGCCTGAACCTCGATCTGCCGCTGGACCGCAACGTCCCAGTCAAGGCCCCGGCGGAGTACCGCATCGTTGGCCAGAAGACCGGGCGGCGTGACCTGCCGGAGAAGCTGCGCGGCCAGCATCCCTATATCCACGATCTGGATGTGCCCGGCATGGTGCATGGCCATGTCATCCGCCCGCCCTATGCCGGGCGCGACAGCGGCAGTTTCATCGGCCACAGCCTGATCAGCTTTGACGAGGCCGCCGTGCGGGGCATGCCGGGCTTCATCGCCATTGTGCGGCAGGCGGATTTTCTGGCGGTGGTGGCGCAGCGGGCCGATCAGGCTGAGGCGATCGCTCAGGCCCTGCCCGTGCACTGGCGCATGCCGCCGGAGCTGCCGGACATGGCCAGCCTGCGCCAGACGCTGAAGGACCATCCCTCAACGCCCCGCCCGCTGGACCAGACTGGCGATTTCGCCCGTGGCATTGGCGAATGCGATGTGGCGCGTGAGCGGACCTATGTCTGGCCCTATCACGAGCATGGCTCCATCGGCCCCTCCTGCGCCATTGCCGACTGGGCGGAGGGGCAGCCGGTGGTATGGTCCGGCACGCAGAACCCGCACATGCTGCGCGGTGATCTGGCGGTGCTGGTGGATCTGCCGCCGGAGACCATCGAGATCCGCCGCTATCAGGCCGCCGGCTGCTATGGCCGCAACTGCGCCGATGATGTCTGCGGCGACGCGCTGCTGCTCTCCCGCGCCATCGGCCAGCCGGTGCGCGTGCAGCTGACCCGCGCGCAGGAGCACCTGTGGGAGCCCAAGGGCGCGGCGCAGCTGATGGAAGTGCACGGCGGGATGAAGGCGGGCAGCCTGCACGCCTATGCCATCGACACCTGGTACCCCTCCAACCGCGGGCCCAATCTGGCGCTGCTGCTGACCGGGCGCGTCAGCCCGGAGCCGCGCCCCTCCGACATGGGCGACCGCACCATCATTCCGCCCTACCGGGTGCCGAACAAGCGCATCACCGTGCATGACATGGCGCCCATGGTGCGCGCCGCCTGGATGCGCGGCGTCTCGGCCCTGCCGAACACCTTCGCCCATGAAAGCTTCATCGATGAAATGGCTTTCGAGGCGGGGGAAGATCCGGTCGAATTCCGCCTGCGGCATCTGGATGACCCCCGGCAGGCCGAGCTGGTGCGGCGCACGGCGGCAGAGGCCGGCTGGTCCGCCCGCAGCGGCCCGCGCCTGCGGCGCGAGGGGCGCATGGCCTATGGTCAGGGCTTTGCCTTTGCCACTTATGTGCATGGCACCTTCCCCGGCGTTGCCGCCGCCTCCGCCGCCTGGGTGGTGGATGTGGCGGTGGACACGGAGACGGGCGAAGTCACCCTGACGCGCATTTTCATCGGGCAGGATCAGGGCCTTGTCATCAATCCGGACGGGGTGCGCCAGCAGATCCACGGCAACGCGGTGCAGACCGCCAGCCGCGTGATGCTGGAAGAAGTCACCTTCGACGAGATTTCCCCCACGCCGCAAAGCTGGGCGGCCTATCCGATCCAGACCTTCCCCGCCGTGCCGGACATCAGCACCATGCTGATCGCCCGGCCGGAAGACCCGCCGCTGGGTGTGGGCGAAAGCGCCGCCGTGCCAAGCGCTGCGGCCATCGCCAATGCCATTTTCGATGCCACGGGCGTGCGCCTGCGCGAGGTGCCCTTCACGCCGGAAAAGATGCGCAGCGCCCTCCCCGCCCATGGCTTTGACGCTGCCGCCGCCCTGCCCGCGCCAGCATCCGGCAAGAAGCGCAACAGCCTGCGCCGCAAGCTGCTGGGCCTTGGCACGGTGCTGGGCGGCGCGCTCACCTTCGGCGCGGTGGCCCTGCCGCTCCACCGGCCGATTGCGCCGGTGGCGCCTTCCACTCCCGCTTCCTTCTCGGCGGAAACGCTGGAGCGCGGACGGCAGGTCTTTGCCCTTGGCAATTGCGCCAGCTGCCACACGGCGGAAGGCGGCATCGCCAATGCGGGCGGGCGGCCGGTGGTCACGCCCTTTGGCACCATCTACAGCACCAACCTGACGCCGGACCCGGAGACCGGCCTTGGCCGCTGGAGCTTCGAGGCCTTCGACCGGGCCATGCGCCACGGCATCAGCCGCGACGGGCACAATCTTTATCCGGCCTTCCCCTACACATCCTTTGCGAAGATGTCGGGCGAAGACATGCTGGCGCTCTACGCCTTCCTGCAAACGCTTGCGCCCGTCAGTCAGGCAACCCCGCAGGCGCAGATGATCGCCCCGGCCAACCTGCGCCCGGCACTGTCGCTCTGGAACCTGCTCTATCACGATGCCAAGCCCTTCATGCCCGAGCCAGCGAAAGGCGAGGTGTGGAACCGGGGCAAGTATCTGGTGGAAGCCGCCGGCCATTGCTCCGCCTGCCACGCGCCGCGCAATGCCGCCGGGGCTGAAATGCCGGAGCTGACGGGTGCCATGATCAAGGGCTGGTACGCGCCCGCGCTCGCAGGAGCAGAAGCCACCGCAAGAGGCTGGGACGAGGACACGCTCTTTGCCTATCTGCGGACCGGCCATTCAGAGGCCGCCACCGCCTCCGGCCCCATGGCCGAAGTGACCGCCAGCCTCACCGCCCTGCCGGACAGCGACATACGCGCCATGGCCACCTATCTCGCCTCTCTGGGGGAAGGTGACCCGAAGGCCGCGCTGGCCCATGTTGCAAAGGCCCCTGTTGCGGAAGCTTCTCCCGCCCCCGGAGCGGGCAGCCGCATCTATGACAGCGCCTGCGCCGTCTGCCATGAGCCCGCCATTTCCGGCACGGTCACGGCAGCGCTCGCCCCGCTCAGCCGCTCCGCTGCCCTGCGCGCCCCAAAGCCGGACGCGCTCTACTCGGTTCTCGACGAGGGCGTGCGCGCCCCCGATGGCCTCCCCTTGCGCGACATGCCCTCCTTCCACGGCGAGCTGACCGCCAGCAACCGCGAGGCCCTCGCCACCTACCTCCGCCACCGCTTCGCCCCGGACCTGCCGCCATGGTGAGAGGGGAGAGATTGCAATGGGCGGAGCTGGGAAGCGGGCAGTCCCGCGAATGGCCGCAGCGCCCCTCTCCCCCCATGCTGAACCAGCTTCATGGCAGGGCATCTCCGCCCCCCTCCCCCTGGTGGGGAGGGGTAAGGGGTGGGGGGCTCTGAGCCGGAAACGATATGAAAGACAGACAGATACCCGAAAAGGCATGAGGAGGAGCGGCTGTATGAAATCAATAAATACTCTGCCAGCCGGAAAGGCTTGTCCCCCCACCCCTCACCCCTCCCCACCAGGGGAGGGGGGCGGCAACTCAGAGGCCGATGACAAAGCAAGTCCTCTCCTCTTCGTCATGGCCGGACTTGGCCCGGCCATCTGCAAGCCATTGATTTGGTTAGATCCTCGGCACAAGGCCGAGGATGACGACGGAGAGGCCGAAGGTTTGTCAGCAGTCCGGTGAGCTGAAAGGCAGTGCCGGAGTGAGACGTAACCAATCCTGACCCCCAAACACACGGGACCAAGGTCAACGCATACCCATATTGTTAGTACACAAACAAATACCTGACAGAGAGAGGACAGACCCATGACAGACGCAATTGAAAGGGTGGAAATCGCCGTCATCGGTGCGGGGCTTGGCGGGGCGGCGGCGGCGGCGCTGCTGGCTGGGGCCGGGTTTTCGGTGCACACGTTCGAGCAGGCGCCGGTCTTCACCCGGCTGGGTGCGGGCATTCACATTGGCCCCAACGTGATGAAGATCTTCCGCCGCATCGGCATCGAGAAGACGCTGGAATCCATCGGCTCGCATCCGGATTTCTGGTTCTCCCGCGATGGCAACACGGGTGACTATCTCTCCCGCATTCCGCTGGGCGATTATGGCCGCCGCGAATATGGCGCGTCCTATATCACCATCCACCGGGGCGACATGCACGCGGTGCAGATCGACGCCCTGCCGCAGGACCGGGTGCATTTCGGCCACAGGCTGATTGCCATCGAGGAGCGCGAGAGCGATGTTCTGCTGACCTTCGAGAACGGCCGCAAGATTGCCGCCGGTCTGGTGGTCGGTGCCGATGGCATCAATTCCATGATCCGCGAAATGCTGCTGGGGCCGGAAAAGCCGCGCTTCTCCGGCTGGGTCGGGCACCGGGCGCTGGTCAACATGGACAAGCTGCGCGCCTCGGGGCTTCAGTTCGAAGCCTGCGTCAAGTGGTGGTGGGAAGCCTCGCGCCACATCATGGCCTATGCCACCAAGGGCGATGGCAGCGAATATTACTATGTCACCGGCGTGCCCGTGGATGGCTGGGAGCATGAGACGAGCTTCGTCGACAGCTCCCGCGAGGAGATGGAAGCCATCTTCGGCGGCTCCCACCCGGTGGTGCAGGCGCTGATCGATGCCACGGAGACCGTGACCAAGTGGCCGTTCTGGAACCGCGATCCGCTGAACCTGTGGAGCCGTGGCCGCCTCGTCATGCTGGGCGATGCCTGCCACCCGATGCGCCCGCACATGGCGCAGGGCGCCTGCATGGCCATCGAGGATGCCGCCGTGCTGACCCGGTGCCTTGAGGAAACCGGCACCAGCGGCTACCGCGAGGCCTTCGCCCTCTACGAAGCCACCCGCCGCGACCGCGCCACGAAAGTGCAGACCATCTCCAACGCCAACACCTGGCTGAAGGAGCCGGAAGACCCGGCCTGGGTCTATGCCTACGACCCGCTGACCGCGCAACTCGGCTGACAAAAAACCCCGCCGCAGGCTCTCAGGCCTGCGGCGGGGTTTCTGCTTTTCCAGCCAGCCGGTCTCCTGCCTCAGAAGGCGTGCGAAATGCGGAAGGACAGGTTGTAGCCTTCCGGCCGGTTCCGTGTGCCAAATTCCTTGTAGGCATGGAAGTTGACCGCCGGGAGCCCCGGCTCGAACCAGGCAATGGCAGGGCCTGCGGCAAAGGCACGGCTGCGGTTGCCCTTGACGATGCCCTGCCCCTTGTCGTCGGTCAGCTGCTGATAGGCATAGCCGCCGGCGCCAATCGTCCAGGCCCCCAGCGACTTGCCCACGGCGAATTCCTGCTTGTACTCGATGCCACTGGTGTAATTCGTGGCACGGTTGACCGTGTTGAAGGAGATTTCGATGCGCGAGGAGACTTCCCAGCCGCTGTCGGACAGGTAGGTCACACCGGCAGTGGGTGCAAAGGTCCAGTGGTTGACACCGGCCGAGAAGGGGTTGTTCACGTCATAGTGGCCGGTCGGCGCCTGGATCTGGAAGGCGGTGTTCACATACCAGTTCTTCGTCAGATCCCACTGCAGGATCAGCGGGATGAACCCGGCATCGCCAATGTTGAAATCCTTGTCCGCAATCTTCTGCCCCACATCGAAGGAGCCGTTCAGGTTCATGAGCGGCACTGCGACACCGAAGCCATAGGCGGCGCCCAGCAGCTTGAATTCGGTCATCTTGATGTAGGACAGCGTCACGGAGGTGACGTCCAGCTGCAGGTCGACACCATTGTCCTTGCCGAAGACATCCTTGCCCTTGTTGGCGGTGTAATGCATCACCTGCAGGCCAAAAGCGCCGTAAGGTGTCGGCGGCGGCGACATGCCCGCGCCGAAGTCGAACAGGCCGAAGGGCGTAATGGTGGCTCCACCTTCCACCGCCGATGCATCCTGAGCCCCGGACAGAACGGCCAGCAGAGCTGCACCCGCCAGAACCGTCTTTCCTGCGATATCTTTAACCTTCATTGTTCCCCACTGTGTTTTTCCGGTTAAGTAGGAAAACCTAGACACAGTGGGCTGAACGCCGTTATCCGAGATCGGCACTCCCGTTGCCGCCCTCGGTAAAAACCGCAGTATTTCCGGAAGTGATGCCGGAATTCCCCAGCGTTTCGGAGGGCAATTCGCCAAACTGTGCCTTGTAGTCCCGGCTGAAGTGGCTCCAGTGCCAGAAGCCCCAGCGGGCGGCGATATCGCCGATGGTCTCGCGCCGGGCCTCTTTCCGGGCGGCCACCAGCGCCGCGCGCACCCGGGCAAGGCGCACCGACTTCAGCACCTGCACCGCGCTCTTGCCGTAGACCTTCGTGAAGCAAAGCTGCATGTAGCGGCGGCTGACCCCGAGGCGCTGGCACAGTTCCAGCACCGAGCAGGCTTCAAGCCCGCCTTCCAGCACCAGCTCCAGCGCCGCATCGGTGACCTGCACATGCGCCCGGCTGGCCGGTCCGGGCTGAAATCCGGAGAGGGTGACAAGGTCGAGAACGGAGAGGAGAAGATCCTCCCCGGCGCGGATGCAGGCCGCACCGGGCAGCGCGTGACCCAAGCCCATGACCGCCCCGAACATCGCCCGCACCCCGGTCAGCTTTTCGGGCGCGATGAACAGGGTCTTGTGACGGGACAGCGCCTCGGCCAGTTCCCCGCCGCCCGCCAGCAGGCAGGCCCGGCCGAACCATTCCTCGTCAAAGGCAAGGCAGGCGAGATCCACATAGCCTGACGTCACCACATCCGGGTGGCCGCTCCCGTCCGCCAGCAGCCCGGCCATGGCCGGGATGTCGCGCCCGCCCGCCTTGGCGATGCCTTCGGCGGCAAGGGGAAAGGCAAAGACCAGCGGCGAACGGCAGGACGCCAGCCCCCGCTTCAGCAGCGACTGGTCCACGGTTTCGCGCAGAAGCTGGACATGATTGAGGTTCAGCACCTGAACCGAAGCGGACAGGCGCCCCGGCGACAGCTGGACATATTCCGCCGGCCACTCCGGCGTGAGCTGGGCAAATTGAACCGGATCATCTGCCGTCAGAACGGCAGGTGGACACACCTGTGGCGTGGCAGATCGTTCCAGCAGCATGCAGCCCCCCTCCAAGCTGATACCCGCAGATAAAATCCAGGCACTTTCTGTCTGTTTGTTCTGGCGCGCAGTTTCCCTCTGGCTTTATTCACCAAGACAAGACAAAACAGAAAATCCCGGAAACAAGATCCACCTATTCATTATCTTGTCTCACATATTTTGCAATAGGCCGGAAAAGTATCGCTTGAAACCCTCCGCGGCATCTAAGCTCAAAGAGTTTGGGCTGGCAGAGATTGCGTGCCTGCCGTTACTTGAACCACCGCTTTTTCAGAAGTCTTGCGAGGTTGCCAACAAGGCGGGGCATATGGTCTAGGGGGCAGCCGGTGGGGGACAGGTGGAGGCCCGCTCCACGAGATGACAGGCGAGTTCGATCCGCCGGACGGGATTGATCCGGCCTGCGATACTGTCGCTCAGGAGGTCAAGGGCCGCGGCCCCGATTTCGCGCATCGGCAGGTGCATGGTGGTGAGCGGCGGGTTGATGAAGGCCGCCTGCGGCAGGTCGTCCATGCCGACCACCGAGATATCTGCGGGCACCGAGAACCCCGCCTTCTGCATCGCCATGATGGCACCGGCGGCAAGACTGTCGCCAGCCGTCACAACGGCGGTAAAGTCCTGTCCGTTCTCAGCCAGCCTCTGCCCGATGGCCTGCGCCGCCAGTTCCGGCAGCCAGTCGTCCACCGTCACGACCATCCGTTCCGAATGATCGAGCCCCTTCAGCCGCAGCGCATCCTGCCAGCCTTCCTTGCGGTGCTCGATCGTGCGCCGCCCCGGCCGCATGAGAAACAGGATGCGCCTGTGGCCAAGCTGGATGAGATGATCGGTGGCGAGCCGCGCCGCGGACCGGTTGCAGGGCGTGACGCTGGAGAGCCGCATCAGCGGATCATGGCCATTCAGCAGCACGACAGGTTTCGGGAAATCGCGCGTGGCCGCCAGCATCGCCTCGTCATCGACCGTGAGGAACAGCAGGCCGGCGGTCTCCGGATCTTCGCGCGCGTCTTGCAGCAGCTGTTTCTCGTCTGCCCGGTCTGTCACGGCTCGCGTGACGATCTCAAGGCCGAGAGCCGAAGCGCGTTCCTTCAGTCCTTCCAGCACATAGAGCGTGAACTGGTTGCGGACGTAATCGATCATCGCCGCACTGGAGGCAGCCAGGATGACCTTCCGTCCGGCAAGAGCGGCAGGAACGGCATAGTTCACCTGCTTGGCCGCGGCGAGCACCTTCTCCCGGATATCCGGCCGGACACCCTTCTCCCCGGCCAGCGCACGCGAGGCTGTGCTGAGCGACACGCCGCAGGCGCCCGCCACATCTTCCAGCGTGATGCGCCGGTTCTTTTTGGCCCGTTTTCCCGGCAGAGGCTTGAGGTTCATGGCAATCTCCCTCGCGCAAACTGCAAAAAATTTTCAGCTTGCGCAATCTTTTTTCTCAGTGTTCTGCTTGGGCCTCAAGACATGACCGCCTTGGGAGAGGCGGAAGGCGGGAGGACTTCATGGCTTTGAATGGCGCAACCATTCTCACCAATCTTGACCGGCTGGTGGCCGGCATGACCGGCTTGAAACACGACGGCCGCTTTCACGAGCCCAATCTCGATGGTACCGCCGGAGACTACATTTCCTTCGACAGCTGGGAATGGCCGCAGGGTGTCGGCCTCTACGGTCTGATCCGGCTCTGGCAGTTCACTGGCCGGGACGATCTCAAGGCGCTGATCGAGGGCTGGTACGAGACGCGGCTCGCCGCAGGCCTGCCGCCGCTGAACGTCAACACCACCGCGCCGATGCTCGGTCTCTCTGTTCTCTGGCGCGCAACGCAGGACGCCCGCTGGAAAGCGCCGCTCGATGCCTGGGCGGACCGGGTGATCGCGGAGATGGGCCGCACGGAGGAAGGCGCCTTCGAGCACCACGTCTCCGACAAGGTGAATGACGGCGAACTCTGGGACGATACCCTCTACATGGTCGCGCTGTTTCTGGCCTCCTACGGTCAGGCAAGCGGCCGGCAGGAACTGGTGGACGAGGCGGCACGCCAATTCCTCGTCCACACCCGCTACCTGTCCGACGTGGAAACCGGTCTGTGGTTCCACGGCTGGACCTTCCGGGGCCGGCACAATTTCGCCCGCGCCCGCTGGGCCCGCGGCAATGCCTGGATCACCGCCGGCATTCTCGACCTCTTCGACCTTGCGGACCTGCCGCGCCCGGTGAAGGATTTCCTGCTGGGCGTGCTGACGGCGCAGGTCAATGCGCTTCTGCCGCTGCAGACGGAAAGCGGCGCCTGGCGCACGCTGCTCGACGACCCGGCCTCCTATGAAGAGACATCGGCGACCGCCGGCATCGGCTACGGCCTGCTGAAAGGCTATCGCCTCGGCCTCGGCACACCGGCCTGGCGCGAAGCGGGACTGAGAGCCGTCGGGTTCGTGGTGGACAATATCGATGCGAGCGGCACGGTGCAGAACGTCTCCTACGGCACGCGCATGGGCCACGACCTGCAGTTCTACAAGGACATCCCCATCCAGCCGACCGGTTACGGCCAGGCGCTGTCAATCCTCTGCCTGTCGGAGGCGCTGAGCCACGTGGATGCTGAGGAGAAGGCCGCATGAGCATGCGCGTTCTCTACGGGGCTTCCCCCGATGACATCAAGACCTACGATACGGACCGCCTGCGTCAGGCCTTCCTGATCGAGGATCTGTTCCGCGAGGGCCAGGTCAACTTTGTCTACACCCACGTCGACCGCCTGATCCTCGGCGGTGCGGTGCCGGTCACATCACCGCTCGGCTTCGGGTCCGGCGAGGATATCGGCACACCCTGCCTCCTGTCCGCGCGCGAGATGGGTATTGCCAATCTCGGCGGCGCAGGCTCCGTGACGGTCGATGGTGAGACCTTTGATCTCGGCAATCGCGACGTCCTTTATGTGGGGCGGGGCGCGCAGGCGCTCGAGGTCCGTTCCGCCGATCCGGAACAACCGGCGCGCTTCTACATGAACTCGGTCCCCGCGGGCGCAGATCATCCGCATCGCCTGATCACGCGGGCGGAATCGAAGCTTCTGGAACTCGGCGAGGAGAAACGCTCCAACAAGCGCAAGCTGCGCATGTACATCCACCCGCAGGTGGCGCCCTCATGCCTGCTGCTGATGGGCATTACCGATCTCGCCGAAGGCAGTGTCTGGAACACCATGCCGCCGCATCTGCATGAGCGGCGTATGGAGGCCTATTGCTACTTCGGCATGGGCGCGGAAGACCGTGTCATCCATCTGATGGGACGGCCGGACCAGACACGCAACCTGATCGTTGCCAATGGCGATGCGGTGCTTTCACCGGCCTGGTCGATCCACATGGGGGCCGGCACCGGCCCTTACGCCTTCGTCTGGGGCATGACCGGCGAAAACCAGGAATACAACGATGTAACCCCGGTGGCCGTGGCGGATCTGAAATGACGGCTGAACAGACCTACCTGCGAAAGCCCCTCAGCGCCGGCGAGCCGGTGCGCTACTGGCAGCTGGGGCCGGTGATGGAAGAGCGTTTCGACACGCCTGACCAGCCGATGCAGGGTGAGATGGACCCCTTCTTTTTCCTCACCAAGCACAAGAACTTCATTCCGCACGAATATCCCTGCCGGACGATCTTTGCGGAAACCTATCGCGGCAAGCGCCCGGATGTCCGCGGCGCATTTCAGCCCGCCCGCTGGTGGCTGCCCTTCGGTTCGCCGCGCGTCGATCTCTCCGGTTTCTGGTTCCGCCCAACACGGCTCGCCACCTGGGCCCGCACCCGCATCGAGGTGCCCGAAGCGGGCCCCGTCAGGATCCGGCTCGGCACCTGCGGCGGCGCGGTCCTGTTCCTCAACGGCCAGGAAACCGGCTGGATGGCGCCCTATGGCCGCAATCTCGAAACGAGGCAGGAATTCGAGCTGCCACTGAAGGCCGGGCTCAACGAGGTGACGCTGTTCTTCGACGATCTGGCAGAGCGCGACGCCCGCTATTTCTTCCAGTTCGATTATCTGGCCGGACCGGCCGCCCAGGTCGCGATGCCGGTGCCGGTCGAAGGCTCCGTGGCCGAAAGCATCGAGGCTGCCCTGGAGGGCATGCATCTCGACCGCCCCGCGTATTTCTCCGGCGATATCACGCTGCTCTTCGCCAAGCCGCTGCCGGTGGCCGTAGGCGTCAATGTCACGATCGAGGGCGATTTTATCTCCCGCGAACGCTTCGATCTTGATTTCAAGCTGGAGGCTGGAGCCACCCGCCTCAATCTGGGTCCCGCCGAACAGGTGCCCGCCGATTTCCGCCATTTCCGCATTGCCCTCGATGCCGGCGGCTTCGTGGCCGCACGTCCGCTCGGCGTCGAAATCTGCCATGCAGAGCGTCAGGGTCCGGCGCCCGCCACCCTTGCCGGCCGGATCCGCGAAACGCTGGATACGGTCTCCTGCCATTCCGAGCGTGATACCGTGTGCGCCTTTGCCCGCCTCGCGAGCGGCCGGGCCGGTGCCGATACGGACGCGATGATCGAGGAGATCCTGCCCTCGATCGAGGACTGCCACGACTGCGCCGATTTCTCGCTGGTGCCGCTCATCTGGTCGCGCACCGTGTGGGGCAACGATATCAACAGCAAGACCCGCGACCGCATCGACCGTGCCATCCTCAACTTCCGCTACTGGATGGATGAGCCGGGCAATGACGTGCAGTGGTATTTTTCCGAAAACCACGCCCTGCTGTTCCATACCGCCAGCTATCTCGCCGGCCATCTGCTTCCCGGAGCGGCCTTCGTCCGGTCCGGCCGCAAGGGCGCCGAGCAGTCACAGATTGGTGCCGCGCGGGTTCGCGCCTGGCTCGATCACTTCGAGCACTGGGAAATGGCGGAGTTCAACTCGGCCCCCTATTTCCCGATCGATCTGAAGGGCCTCACAGCACTCGCAGCGCTCGCCCCGGACGAGGATATCGCCGCGCGGGCCAGGGCCGGCATCATCCGGCTCTGCGAGATCATCGCCCGCTCCGCCCATCATGGCATGATGACGGCGGCGCAGGGGCGCTCCTACGAACACACGCTGTGTGCGGGCCGCTCGCTGGAACTCTCGGGGGTGACGCGCCTGCTCTGGGGCAAGGGCTGGTACGGGCGCCGGGTCCATGCCCTGCCGCAGCTCGCGGTCTGCCTGCGCGACCACGGCCTCGAGGTGCCCGGCGAACTGCTGGCGGTTGCCAGCCACCGCGGGCCTTCCCACCAGGAATGGCGTTTTGCCCAGGGCCAGGACGGGTTTGCCGCGCTCTACCACTACAAGGGTGAGCATTATGCCATGGGCTCCGCCGTGCATTACCGCTGGAAGGACTGGGGCTATCAGGAGACGGTCCTGCACCTGCGTATCGGCGAAAAGCCGGAAGCCGCGATCTGGATCAACCATCCGGGCGAGGTCATCCAGCTCGGTTACGGGCGCCCGTCCTACTGGGGCGGTTGTGGCACGGTGCCGAGAGTGCAACAGTATCGCGGGCTGGCAATCGCCGGCTTCGACGTGCATGAGGACCAGCCGGAATTTTCACACGCCTGGTTCCCGCGTGCAGAATTCGAGGAATGCCGTGTGTCTGCAAACCGGGCCTTGGCCCGCAGCGGCAAGGGCGTCGCGGTTCTGATCGGCAGTGGCGAGCTTCTGCCGGTCGGGGAGGGACCGTCAGCCGGCACGGAACTGAGGCTTGCGGGGCGCAAGACACGCTGGATCGTGCGGCTGGCGGAAACCGGTGATCTCGCGGCAGCGGAGGCGCGTTATGCTGGCTTGAAGGCAGAGATGTCGGAGGATGGAACAATTACCGTCAACGATCCGGACTATGGTCCCGTCAGGTTCCTGGCCGATGGATCGGTGAATGCGGAAGGCCGCACCCTGCGCCGTGAAGATTATACCGTGAAGGGTGAGGCCATCATGCTTTGAGCAACCGGGGTGGATGGAGGATCTGCCCCACAAGGAGGAGGAAAGAGCATGGCATTGAAATCACTTCTTGCTGCATCGGCCCTGGCGCTGATGGCAACCACCGCCCATGCCGGCGATGTGCGCATCATGTGGTATTCGGACGGCATCGAAGGGGAAGTGTTCCAGGACCTGATCAACCGGTTCATGAAGGAAAACCCCGGCATCAACGTCATCGTGGACAATGTCGCCTACAGCGTCATCAAGGAACAGCTGCCGGTGCAGCTGGAAGCCGGCAACGGACCCGACATCGCCCGCGTCACCTCGATCAAGGATCTTTCCAAGCACTGGCTCGACCTTCGTCCGCTGGTGGCCGACGCCAAGTACTGGGACGACAACTTCGGCGCCAATGCCGACTGGATGCGCCCGGACGGATCGGACCAGATCTCCGGCTTCATGACGCAGCTGACGCTGACCGGCGGTTTTGCCAACAAGACGCTGTTCGAGCAGGCGGGCGTGCCGCTGCCGGGTCCGGAAGCCACCTGGGATGACTGGGCGGACGCCGCCAGGAAGGTCGCAGCCAGCCAGCAGATCCCCTACCCGATGGCGATGGACCGTTCCGGCCACCGCATCACCGGGCCGGCCATATCCTATGGTGCCAATTACATCGGCGCCGATGGCAAGCCGCAGCCGCTGGACGAAGGTGCCAAGGCCTATCTCGGCAAGTTCATCGACTGGTCGAAAGACGGCACCATGTCGAAGGACATCTGGGTGTCAGCCGCCGGCCAGTCGTACCGCGCCGGCGCCGACGACTTCATCAACGGCCAGGTCGCCTTCTACTATGCCGGCTCCTGGCAGGTGCCGAACTTCGCCAACAAGATCGGCGACAATTTCGACTGGGTGGCGACCGGCAGCCCCTGCGGCCCCGCCGCCTGCACCGGGCTTCCGGGCGGCGCGGCGCTCGTGGCAGTGAAATACACCAAGAATCCACAGGAAGTCGCCCAGGTGATGGATTACCTGGCCCGCAAGGACATCGTGAAGGAGTTCTCCGAGCGCACGCTGTTCCTGCCGGCGCACCAGGGCGTCATCGCCGAAGGCGTCAACTTCAATTCGGACAGCCAGCTGGTCAAGGACGCATTGAACACCTTCGTCAACGCCACGAAGACCACCTCTGACCTGGCGTTGAAGATGCCCGGCTGGCGCTGGTCGGACACGATGTACGGCGCAGTCGTCACCCGCATCGCGCAGGCGGTGGCCGGTGAAATGCCGGCGGAGGATGCCTTCGCGCGCATCGACAGCGATGTCGCCGAAAAGGTAAAAGCCTCCGGCCTCTGAGTCAAACCCGACCGTGAAGCACCCGCCTGCCCCTGTTCAGAAGGGGTGGGCGGCCCCTGCCCGCGTCTGGCCGCGCCTGGCCGCGCGCGCCTGATGCATGAGGAAATGCCGCCATGGCGCAGCCACCACCCCCATCCAAGCGGCCGGCCCCGCCGCAGACAACCGACTGGCTTTCGATGATGCTTCAGCCCGTGCATCTGCTGATGGGGCTTGCCGACCGGCCGCTTCGCTATCTGCAGAAAAAGACCGGCACCGGCGGCATGGCGGTCTTCTTCATCGCCCCGAACATGCTGATCTTCGGCCTTTTCGTGCTTTTGCCGCTGGTCATCAACCTTGTCTACTCGCTCACCGGCGGGACGGCGCTGTTCCTTGATGAACGCACCTTCGTCGGCGCAGGCCAGTACAGGCAGATCTTCAACTGCACGAACTATCTTGATCCGATGTCCTGCCAGGAGGACGCCTTCTGGACCGCCGCCGGCAACACGTTCTGGTTCGTCGTGCTGCAGGTCAGCCTGATGATCCTCGCCTCGCTGATCACGGCGCTGATCCTCAACCGCGAGCTGATCGGCCGCTCCTTCTGGCGTGCCGTCTTCTTCTTCCCGGTCCTGCTGTCGCCCGTCGTCGTCGGCCTGATCTGGCGGTGGATCCTGCAGCGGCAGGGCCTGCTGAACTCGATGCTCTACCCCTTCGGCTTCGAGCCCTACACCTGGCTTTCGGACCGCACCTTTGCGTTTGGCGCTGTCGTCGGCGTTTCCATCTGGGCGCATATGGGTTTCTACACGCTGATCCTGCTTGCCGGCCTGCAGGCGATCCCGAAGGATCTCTACGAGGCGGCCGAGATGGACGGCACCAAACCCGCGCGCGTCTTCCGGCGCATCACCCTGCCGCTGCTGATGCCGAACCTGCTGGTGGTGATCGTGCTCGCTCTCATCAAGGCCGTGCAGGTGTTCGACGAGGTCTTCGTCCTGACCGGCGGCGGCCCCGGCACCAGCACGCTGTTCATCACGCAATACATCTACGAAACCGGCTTCGTCTCGCTGCCCCGCAATGCCGGTCTTGCCGCAGCCGCCTCCATCCTGATGGGCCTGGTGCTGGTGGTGCTCACGCTGATCCAGCTGGGTGCCGCCCGCAAGAACGAGAACAAGGGGAAACGCTGATGAGCACCGCAATCGCCTTCCTCACGCGCCGCAAGGGCGGCAAGGGCTGGCACTGGACGGACATTGCCACCTGGATCTGGCTGATCGGCGGCCTGCTCGTGATGTTCGGCCCTGCCGTCTGGCTGACCCTCTCCTCCTTCAAGACACCCGCAGCGCTTGCCGAGTTTCCGCCGAGCCTCCTGCCCTATGTCACCCGGCAGGTGCAGGTGGAGGGTTACGATAAACCGCTGCCGCTGTTCAACGCAAAGCTTCCCGACGGCTCGGCGCGGGTGCTGGCGGAAGTCCGGCGTGTCGGCATCGTCAGCCAGATGGTCGATCCGCAGGCGCCGGGCGAAATCATCAAGGTCAATATCGGCGACCGCGAGCCGGTGCGCGAAATCTCCTTTGCCACGGAGAACTACACCCAACCCTTCATGCAGTTCGATTTCTTCCGGTATCTGTGGAACTCGGTCTTCGTGACGGTGATGGCAACGCTGATCACGCTGATCGTCAACTCCATGGCAGCCTTCGCCCTGTCGAAATACGAGTTCAAGGGCCGCAATGCGGCGATGCTGGTGATCCTTGCAACGCTGATGGTGCCGCTCTCGGTCATCCTGGTGCCGCTCTATTCGATCATCTCCTCGGTCGGCCTGTTCAACAGCCTGTGGGGCGTGATCCTGCCGACGGTGGCGACACCGACCGGCGTCTTCATCCTGCGTCAGTACATGCTGACGATCCCGGACGAGTTGATCGATGCGGCACGCATGGACAAGGCGTCCGAATGGCAGATCTACTGGCGCATCATGCTGCCGCTGACGGCGCCGGCGCTCGCCGTGCTTGCCATCTTCTCCGTCGTCTGGCGCTGGAACGACTTTCTCTGGCCTCTCATCGTGCTCTCACGGCGGGAACTCTACACGCTGCAGGTCGGCCTCTCGATCTATTCCGGCGAGCTGAACGTGCAGTGGCACTACATTCTGGCAATGACGGTCGTCACCATGATCCCGGTCGTGCTGGTCTTCATCTTCCTCCAGCGCTTCATCACCAGCGGCATTGCCGGCTCCGGGCTGAAATAGGATAGACCCATGGGTAGCATCACACTTTCCAACATCCAGAAGTCCTACGGCGCGGTGCATGTGCTGCACGACATCAACCTTGCCATAGAAGAAGGCGAATTCGTCGTCTTCGTCGGCCCCTCCGGCTGCGGCAAGTCCACGCTTTTGCGGATGATCGCGGGCCTGGAAGAGATCACCGCGGGCGACCTGACCATCGACGGCCAGCGGGTCAACGACGTCTCGCCGTCCGACCGCGGTCTCGCCATGGTGTTCCAGACCTACGCGCTCTATCCGCACATGAGCGTGGCGGACAA
>WPCK01291237.1_pt1 | contig 41438 bp, 41 predicted proteins | sample 5399851 | NCBI WGS metagenome assembly WPCK01 (sample SAMN12869471, study PRJNA574797) | sludge metagenome | isolation source: wastewater treatment of pH11 | place: China:Beijing | collected 2019-05-20
ACCATCGATTCCATTGTCATGAATATCATTTCACTTTGTTTTGATTTATTAATTGTTATCATATCATCACCTCTAGACACCTTAATTATACCATTTTAAGCATAAAAAAGGACGAGTAAATTGTCTAGAAGTGCTCGTCCTTTTATATTTTATCATAGATTATTCGATAAAACTATATCTTATCCTTATAAGACTTTGTCAACAGTCTGAGTGTACCCTTATGGGTACACTTTTTCTTTTATTTTGTGGTAAAATAAAAAGAGTGAAGGAGAACCCAATGAAACAAATGTATTTTGCAAGTACCTTGTTTTCTAATGTGAAACTTGAATACATTGCCAAAGTGGTTAAGATGATTAAAGATAAATTTGAAAATGTGAATATTTTCTTACCCCAAGAAGCCGATGCTATCAATGATAAAAATGGATTTGCCGATTCTAAAATGATTGCAAAGTATGATACAGAAGCTGTGTTGGCCTCGGACTTGATGGTTGCGGTTTTTGATGGTTTGATGATAGATCCCGGGGTGGCTTCAGAAATAGGTGTGGCCTATGCTCACAAAATACCGGTGATTGGATTATTCACAGATCCAAGGGTGTTGGGAGCATTCAACCCTAAGAAATTAAATGCACTGGGTGAGATTGCGGAATCATACTTCCCTTATGTTAATTTATATACGGTTGGATTGATTAAACTCAATGGGGTTGTGGTTGGATCTGAAGTAGATTTGTTAAGTGAAATTGCCAATTATTTGAAATAATTGTGTGGTATATACCAAAAAGATGGTAAATGATTTTAAATCATGTAAAATAAAAGTTGAGGTGATATAAAATGAGTCGATTGGGCTTTTCAATTTACCCAGAACACTATCCAATAGATCAAGATAAAAAGTATATTGATCAAATGGTAGCCCTGGGCGCAAAACGTGTGTTCACATGTTTGTTGAGTGCTGAAGGAGATAAAGATGAAATCCTTGGACACTATACAGAAGTCATCACTTATGCAAAAAATAAGGGATTGGAAGTAATTGTTGATATTGCACCCGCTATCTTCGATAAGTTTGGTGTTAATAAAGATGATTTGAGTTTATTTCATAAAATGGGTGCATCAGGGATTCGTTTAGACGAAGGGTTTTCCGCTGCTGAAAATGCAAGATTAACCTTAAACCCATATGGATTGAGTATTGAACTGAATGCATCCAGTAATGATGCTGTTGCAGATGCAATCATGGCATTTAAACCAGATACTTCTAAGTTGATATCTTGTCATAACTTTTATCCCCAAAAATATACGGGTTTGGGTCAAGACTTTTTTGATAAGGTATCTAAGGATGTTAAAAAACATAATTTAAGATTGGCTGCTTTTGTTGGTTCCAATAATCCATCCGCCAGAGGTCCTTGGCCTGTAAAGGAAGGGTTGGTTACCTTAGAAGACCACCGTGGTCTTCCCATTGATGCTCAAATACGTCAATTGGTTGCGCATCCAGATATTGATGATATTATTATTTCAAACGCCTATCCAACGGAAGCGGAATTGGATGCCATTGGTAAAGTGGATCTCAATCATCTTCAGTTTAAGGTGGCGTTGAATGATCGTGTGACAGCGGTTGAAAGAAAAATTATCTTTGAGCATGAGCATTTTGTGCGCGGCGACATGTCAGAATATATGGCACGTTCTACCATCCCTCGCATTACCTATCAGGATGCAGATATTCCTGCGCATGATACAGAAGATTTAAAACGGGGAGACGTGGTTGTTCTTAACAATGACTATGGTCGCTATAAAGGTGAATTACACATTGTTTTACGTGATATGAATAATGATGGAAATAAAAATGTAGTTGGAAAGATTGTGACATCTGATTTATTTAATCTTCGTTACATCGATTCCTGGAAAGTGTTTGGTTTTGTGGAATGAAAGAACATGTGATTCGATTGATGCCAGGTGAAGACATTCTGGTGGGCATTAGTGATTATTGTTATAAACATGATATTGAAGGCGGTTATGTCGCAACGTGTGTTGGAAGTCTTTCTCAAGTTTGTTTTAGAAAAGGGTATACCCGCACGCGCTTGACCCTAAAGGGCCCATTTGAGATTGTTTCCATGGTGGGTACAGTTTCAAAGGGAGGCCTTCATATTCATGCTTCTGTCAGTGATGATGACTTTAAGGTAAGAGGGGGACACCTTGTTACCGATACCTTGGTGCAGTCAACGGCAGAAATTGTGATTGTTGAATTGGAAAACTATGAGCTTTCACGCTCAAAAGATCTGGGTTCGAGTTATAAAACTTTAAAGATTACTGAGATTAGAGAAGCACAAGTAGAATAGGTGGACCACGATTTGATAAAGAGGTTGTTTAAAATCACGATTGTAATATTTGCGGGTATCCTAAGTGTAATTTCGATTGAAGCGAAATATACAGAAGCGATGATTGATATTACGGGGATGTCCATTCGCCAACTGCAACAAGCTGTCGATGAGGGTAGACTTAATTATGAAACCATTACTCGTATCTATTTGGATCGTATTGAAGCCTATGCTGATGACTATAATGTGATTATTTCAATTAATGAACAAGCCATTGAAGAGGCGAAAGCTTTGGATGTGATTTATAAAGAACAAGGTCGTAATTCGGAAGTTTTTGGGATGCCGATATTGGTTAAAGACAATATTGATGTTAAAGGCATGCCCACCACAGCCGGTGCCAAAGGGTTAATTAATAACTATCCTATTGCTGATGCGCCTTTGATTGAAAATCTCAGGGATGCAGGTGTTATTTTCTTAGCCAAAACCAATATGGATGAATTTGCTTTTAATGGTAGTTTTTCTAGGAGTGGTTTTGGTTTGGTTAAAAATGGATTCAATCCATTATACTCATCTTATGGTTCTTCAGGAGGATCAGCAGTAGGGGTTGCATTGGAGTTGGCTGTCGCAGCACTGGGAAGTGATACGGGGGTTTCCATTCGGATTCCTTCATCTGCCAGTAACTTGGTAGGATTACGACCCACCAAAACAACAGTACCCGAAGGGGGCATCATTACTTTTGAATCAGAGCGTGATGTGGTTGGGCCGATGGCCAAATCTGCAGAAGATGCAGCCTTGATTTACAGTGCCATGACACAAACTGAACTTCAACAACAAAGAGATGATTTAACAGGTGTTGTGGTGGGTGTATTAACGCCGCAAGTAAATAAAGCCTCAGGCTTTATTCAAACACTCTTTAATAAACGTGTTGAGGAATTAAAATCCTTAGGTGCAACCGTCATCAATGTTGCGTCTCTTAATATCAGTTATGCTTTTGATGCCGGAAATTTTTGTTATGAGTTTAATCAATATATTAAAGGTACCTAGGGTCCTATTAATTCACTGAGATCTTTGGTGAATTCAGGTGAGTATACCCAATATATTGACAGTTATCTTGGATATTACTGTGATTATAATTATAAGGAAACATCCACGTTTAAAAACTATCTTTCAAATCGCAACAACACGATTCAATCTGTTACGCAACAATTTAATAACTTGAATATTGATGTCTTAATTTATCCTACCATGCAAAAAAGCATGATGACTTTGGATCAAGCAATGGTGAAGAATGTTCCGACTTATAGTTATATGATTGCACCCCAAACAGGGTTTCCATCCATCAATGTTCCGATGGGATTCTATGAGGGGTTGCCCTATGGTATGGAAATGATTGCAAAAACAAATGAAGATTATTTGTTGCTGGAAGTCACGCGTCAATTAGAATCACAAACCAATTACCATGTATCCATCGATGCAGTCCCATCGCTTTATGAGCCGATGGACAATATTGATGCATTATTTGAAATATTAGCAATTGAACATGAAGCGATTGAATACGAACCTGTGATGGAAAATTGAATGACTTTTTAGTTGATTACATTCACTACGACGATAAGGATGCCACTGCTCAGGCAATCTTAGAGGAATATGAGAATGTCCCGGCTGTCATTCAAGAAAATAAACGTCTAAGACGCATCAAACTCTTAAAAACCATCGGTGGCACAATTGTGGTATCTCTTGGGATAGGGGTAATTGGGATTTGTATTTATCGAAAGGCCTATCAAAAGAAACGTTGATTTGGTATAATATTATTGTTAAATAAAAAGAAGGAGATTAAAATGGAAGGAATTGAATTACTGAGTTTTCAAATGATTTCTTTTAATGGGTCCGCCCGTTCTTGCTTTATTGAAGCAATTCAAGCCGCAAAAGAGGGCGATTATGATCGCGCAGAAGAATTAATGAAAGAGGGCGAGGAGCAATTTGTTGAAGGACACCGCGTTCATGCACAATTGATCCAAAAAGAAGCTCAAGATGGAAATACGGAGATTAACTTACTGTTAATCCATGCTGAAGACCAAATGATGAGTGCAGAATTGATGAAGATTCTTGCAGCAGAAATCATTGATATTCACAAAAAAATTCAATAAGAGCACGGTGTGCTCTTTTTTTAAAGAGGAAAGGAGATAAGCATGAATTTTAATCAAATAATCTTAATTGCGATTAAAGTATTCACCGTTATCTTGTATGGCTATACTTACTATAAATTCAAACGTGCCCAGGCTTTGGATAACACCCTTAAATTTAAATTGAAGGGCCGGGGTTTCGTTGAGTTTTATTTATTTTTGATACTGAATATTCTATTTGTTGCCATGGTTTCTTTAGATAAAGATAAAGCAGGGTTCTTTGTGTTTATTGGAGCAATCTTATTTATTTTCACCTATCTTAATTTGGAGCGCTTGGTGATGGTGGGGCGTAAAGTTGTCTTTGCCAGATTCTTGGCTTTTGATATGCGCCAGATTAAAAGAAAGACTTATGAGCGGGGCAAATTGACGTTTTATTTCCCAAGTGGTTCTGTCTCTGTTAGATTTCCTGTTGCTGATATTGGATTGGCAATGCAAATGTTGTCTGGCTCAGGCAAAAGAAGATAACCTAACGTATTGTTAAGTTTCTAAAATAATGTTAAAATTGAAATTACATAGGAGGTAAAATCATGAGAAAAATTGTTTTATTTTGTTCAGCAGGAATGTCTACCAGTGCTTTGGTTAAAAGAATGGAAGTTGCTGCTAAAGAAATTGACTATGATGTTACTGTTGAAGCACACTCCGTAAGTGATGTTCAGCGTTTGGGGGCAGACGCAGACGTTATTTTATTAGGACCTCAAGTGCGCTTTAATCTTGACAGCGTTAGGAAACAATTACCAGACAAACCGGTCGAAGTTATTGGCATGAGAGAGTATGGTACTATGAACGGCGCAGCCGTAATCCAACAAGTCAAAGACATCTTGGGTGACGCATAAATTATGAATACAAGACCTCAGATTCTATGGGGTCTTTTATTTTAGATAGGAGAAAAAAATGAAAACAAAAATTGTTTATTTTAGCAGTTCAGGTAATACTGAAAAAATTGCAAATTTTTTGAATACTTATTTTGAAAATGAAGATGTTACAATTCAAAGCATAGAAGCGGCTACTTTTGAAGAAGATGCTGACATTTATTGCCTGGGATGTCCTGCTTATGGAGTGGAGGATCTGGAAATCTATAGTTTCAGACCTTACTATGAATCTTTAAAACCCCAACTAAAGGACAAACATGTGGTGCTATTTGGCTCTTATGATTGGGGCGGTGGCGTTTGGATGGATAAGTGGCTTAAGGAAACTGAAGCGGCTGAACCCAAAACACTCACGGCTTTAATTGTTGAAAATGAACCAGACCCAAAAGCACTGGAAGGGTTTGAAACAATCCTGAATAATGTAAGTTTTTCATAGTTTGAAAGATTTTCATAAATATTTGTAAATTGCTGTTGACCTTTCAGAAAAACCGTGTATAATGAAATTATAGATAAACACTATCTATGTATAATATGTCCGCTAGAAATATTCTTCAATTCACCATTTCCTTCTAAGCAATTTGTATTTCCTCCAAATTAAAAAGAATTGAGTAATTTCTATAAAACACATCTTTGTCCGGATGTGTTTTTTTGTGAACTTTAACTTTTGAGATATATCGGTTATACTATATCTATAAATAAAAAGAGGTATAAATATGATAAAAGTAATGTATCCAGGAAGTTTTGATCCAATCACGATTGGACATGTTGATTTGATTGAACGCAGTTCAAAAATGTTTGATGAAGTCATTGTGGCTTTGATGGTTAACGATGAAAAAAACTATTTGTTTGATGTCGACAAAAGAAAACATTTGATTGAAGAAGCGGTTCAACATTTAAACAATGTAAAGGTTGTCATTGGCAGTGGTTTAACTGTAGAGTTTGCGGAAAAGATGCATTGTACGGTTCTTGTAAGAGGGATTCGGGCTGTCATGGACTATGAAGCTGAGCTTCAACAAGCAACCGCCAACAGAACACTGAACCCTGAGTTAGAGACTTTGTTTTTGGTGGCATCACCGAAGTATTCCTTTGTTTCTTCAAGCATTGCCAGAACTGTTGCTCAATATGGCGGAAATCTATCTCAGTTTGTACCCAAGAATGTGGAAGTGGCCTTGGTTGAACACTTTAGTAAAGGAGTTAAAGAATCATGAAACGTTTATTATGTGTCATTGATTTTCAAAATGATTTTGTGGATGGTGCCCTTGGTTTTGAGGATGCACTTAACGTTGTAGAACCCATTTATGAAAAAATTAGAGAGTACCAGTCTACGGGTGATGATTTGATATTTACCCGTGATACCCATGATGAAAATTATCTTGAAACTCAAGAAGGAAAGAACTTACCCATCAAACATTGTATTAAAAATACTTTTGGTTGGGAGATTTATGGAGAAGCAAATAAACATGCAACAGTAATCTTTGATAAGCCAGCCTTTGGTTCATTGGAGTTGGGCAATTACCTTTTGGGTAAAGATTATGATGTGGTTGAACTTGTTGGGTTGGTCTCAAATATCTGTATCATTTCAACAGCCGTAATCGTTAAATCAGCCCTTCCTGAAGCTTTGGTTATCGTGGATGAAAAGTATACGGACAGTTATGATAAGGACTTGCATCAAAAAGCATTGGATGTGATGGAAGGATTCCAAGTAAAAGTAATACGTAAGTAAAAGGAGAAATTATGTTAAAGAAAAGCTTAAGTTACCAAAACAATGATGTGATTATATTTTTAGGAAAAAAACACCCTATCTTTCAAGATTTTGAATTAAAAGAAACGCAGGTCTTTAAGGGTAGGGTATTACTACACAAAGATTTAAGTGAATTATCACTAAGAGAAAAAATTAAAGGTGCCATTTCACTGTTTAAGAAAGTTCAGTCATTGTCTTATCAATCTGTCTTGGTGGTTTTTGATGATTTGTTCAGTGATAATGATAAAATCCAAATCTTGAAAAAGTTAATTATTTTCAATACCCCTTTTGATACCCATCAAGAAAAGAAATATGAACCCATTTCAATATCAGTTTATGATGTCAGTGATACTGTGATTGATAACGCTATGAAACGTGCTGAAGCAGTAAACTTTGCGCGTACTTTGGTTAATGAACCCTCAAATGTTATGACACCCACAAGACTGTCAGAAGAAGCGGTTGGTTGGGCGCATAAACATGATATGGATGTCAGCGTTTATGATGAAGTAGAAATTAAGAACTTAAAAATGGATGCTTTTTTATCGGTATCAAAAGGAAGTGAAGCAGCACCTAAGTTTATTGTCCTTCGCTATTTAAGTAATCCAAATTCAGAATCTGTGTATGCCTTGGTTGGAAAAGGGGTTACCTATGATTCAGGTGGCTTGGCCATTAAACCCACAGCGTCCATGGTGAGTATGCACTCGGATATGGGTGGATCTGCAGCTGTTTTGGGTGCCATGGGTCTTTTGGCTTCGCAAAAAGCAAAAGTCAATGCGATCGCAGTTGTGGCCGCTTGTGAAAATATGATTTCAGGTACTTCTTTTAAAAATGGAGACATCATTGGGTCAATGGCCGGTAAATCCATTGAGATTATCAATACCGATGCTGAAGGAAGACTTACCCTGGCAGATGCGATTTACTATGCCCATTCAAAAGAAAAAGCGACCCATATTGTGGATATCGCAACGTTAACTGGGGCCGCTGTTGTGGCTTTGGGGACTCAAATTACTGCGGTTGTTGCATCAGATGATACAACCTATCAAGCCCTTGAGTATGCAAGTGAGATTTCTGCTGATAAGATATGGAGACTGCCTGTTGATGATGAACTTGCCAAAGCAAACCATTCCAATAAAGCAGATCTTAAGAATGCTACAGTAGGGGGTGCGGGCACAACGACAGCGGCACTTTTCTTAAAAGAATTTACCAATGACCTACCTTGGACCCATCTTGATATTGCGGGAACTGCCTATAATAAAGCAGGTGACTTTGATCCTGAAGGGGCTTCAGGTGTTGCAGTGGAGCTGTTGAGTGATGCGGTGATTAAAGCTTTCAAATAAAATAAAAAGCACGTGTTTTCAAATAACGCGTGCTTTATTTTGCTTAAAAAATCCAGAAATAGATAAGAACAATAGTACCCAAAACAATACGATACCAACCAAAGGCTTTGAAATCATGCTTCTTAATATAATCCATTAGGAACTTAATTACAAAGATAGAAACAATAAATGCAACAACACATCCCACTAAAAGCGTGATGATTTCAGGTTGTGTGAAAGCAAATCCGAAACTCAATAGTTTTAGAAAGCTCAATCCAAACATAACTGGAACTGCCATGAAGAAGGTGAATTCTGCCACTGCAACACGGGACACGCCAATTAGGAGACCACCGACGATGGTTGATCCTGAACGGGATGTTCCAGGTACAATGGATAAGATTTGAAATACACCGATGAGGAACGCCTCTTTATATGTGATGGCATGTAAGCTGGTGGTTCTGGGTTCTATTTTTTTGTTTTCGATGACGATAAAGGCAATCCCATATACAATTAAAGCAATTGCGATGACAATCGGTGTTTGGAAATGGGCATCTACATAATCATCAAATAGTAAAGTAATGATGGTTCCTGGAACTAAGGATACAGCCACCTTCAACCATAAATTAACGGTATCTTTTTTTATTTCCCATTTATGATCTTTTTTCTCAATGGGAAGCATGCGATTCCAAAAGATAACGACGACCGCCAAAATGGCTCCCAATTGAATCACAATAAAGAACATTTCTTTAAAGGCTGCACTCATATCGAGTTGGATAAATTCATCCAATAATAACATATGTCCAGTACTTGAGATTGGAAGCCACTCCGTAATGCCTTCCACAATCCCCAGGATAATGACTTTTAAGAGTTCAATAAATTTCATAATAACCTCCGTGTTATAAAGCTCATTTCATGATAACACTTTTTACTTTGTATTGTAAGAGGTTGGGTGGTTTTTTAAAGACATGAATGATATAATACCTAGAGGAAGAGGTACTATGAAAAAGATATATATTTTAATCGGTTCTTTGGGATTGTTGGTCGTTGATTTAATCTCAAAAGCTTGGATACAAACAAATCTAGCGGTTGGAGAAAGTATTGTCGTTATTGATAACTTCTTTGAACTGACTTATGTAAAGAATACGGGTGCTGCTTGGGGGATGATGGATGCTTCTTGGATGCGACCCATCTTTCTATTAATTTCAGTTGTTGTGGCCGTATACTGTCTCTATTATTTTTTGAAAGAAGATCATCTTTTGGCCTTAACCAGTATTGCATTGGTGATGGCTGGAAACTTGGGCAATTTCTATGATCGTTTGACCTTAGAATTTGTGAGAGATATGTTTTCTTTTAATCTCTTTGGTTATCCATTTCCAGTTTTTAATGTTGCAGATATGTGTCTTGTGATTGGATTTGGTTTGTTGATGCTCTATGTATATTTGGAAGAAAGAAAAGTGAAGTAAAATGAAACATACCGTGATTGTTGAAAATGAATTTGAAAATGAACGATTGGATAAATTTTTAACCGATATTCTTAAGGATTTATCGCGTTCTGAAGTTCAAACCATGGTAAAAGAAGGCCTTGTTTTAGTGAACCATGAAGTAACGAAAAATAATTATCGTCTCAAAGAAGAGGATGTCGTTACCTATGAATTGATTGATAAAAATTATGAAATTAAACCCATTAAAATGGATTTGGATATTGTTTATGAAGATGAAGATATATTGGTAATCAATAAACCCAAAGATTTGATTGTGCATCCATCTCCTTCATCTTTAAATACACCAACCTTGGTTCATGGTCTTTTGGCCTATACGGATCATTTGAGTGATCTGGGTGGTGAATTTAGACCGGGGATTGTGCATCGCTTGGATAAGGATACTTCAGGTTTACTCTTGATTGCTAAAACCAATCGGGCCCATGAAGTCTTAACTGAAGATTTTAAAGCACACACCGTTTCGCGTAAGTATATGGCTGTGGTTCACAATGCATTCAATCATGGTTCTGCCATCATTGATGCGCCGATTGGTCGTGATCCCAAAAACCGTCAAAAAATGGCTGTGACCCACACAAATTCCAAAGAAGCCAAAACAAAGGTTTATTTGGAAGAGGCCTTGGGTGATTTTTCACGTCTTAGATGTGAACTTGAAACAGGCCGTACCCATCAAATTCGGGTTCATTTAGAATATATCAAACACCCAATTGTGGGTGATAAAACCTATAGTTATAAAAACACCCTGGATACGCAAGGTCAAATGTTGCATGCGTACCAATTGTCGTTTGTGCATCCTATTACGAAAGAAGCCAAGTCTTTTGAAGCAGCACCCCCACAAATCTTTACGGACGTGCTGGATACCTTAAGGAGTCGTCTTGTATGAATGAACAACAATTAGAAATTTGGGCCCTGCAACTCTCGGATTATTTTATCAAGAAACAACGTTATCAATTGATTTCTTTTAACCAAGAAACTTTTGAAATGTGGCTTTTTAAACCGGATGAACTGCTTTATCCGATTATATCAATCAGCCCCAAACCCATCTCACAATTTAACAACCTAGAACTACAACACCATCGTTTGGCGTTGTCGATGTTGGTTAAAAGTGAACCTAAAGGTTTAAACTTATCAGTTTATCCCGATAAATCAGAGACCTCTGATACCAATATTTCGGTCATGGTGGGGGATGTATCTCATGATGGTTTGCGTGAGTACTATAAGGGCATCGAAAATGTTTTGGTCCATGCTTCAAATCTGAGGTTGGCCCGTCAAAAAGCGATGAATCAAGTCTCTAAAAGTACCCGTCGTTTAAATCAATTGAATTTCTATAAAAATTACCGTGCTACAACGGCCGTGATTATCGTCACTGTTCTGTGTTTTCTTTTGACCATGTGGTTTGTTCCAAAGGTAGGCGAATCACTTGAAGTGGCCTTGGTGATGTTGGGAGCATACTATAAACCCATGTTGGTGAATGCACACGAATGGTGGCGCTTATTGACGCCCATGTTCTTTCATGCATCTTTGATACATTTACTCATGAACTTAATGGCTTTACGTAATATCGCATCCATTCTTGAAAAGGAATATGGTTCTCTTAAATTTTTATTAACCTTGGTTTTGGGTGTCTTATTTGGAAGCATGTTTCTATATATCAGAGATGAAGCCGTCATTGGCGTGGGGATATCAGGCGGTATCTATGCGCTTTTGGGAGCCTTATTTGTAAACCTATATGAACGGGGATTGTTTAAAAATCCGTCCGTTTTATCGAATATGGTTACAACCTTGCTCTTAAATATTCTCATTTCAACCCTGCCTGGCGTTAGCTTTACGGCCCATTTGGGTGGATTTTACTTGGGTGTCTTTATGGGATTTATTTTATCAAAAAGAGCAGATTGGGATTTTCTAAGAAAAGCAAGTATGGTTGTGTTGTCCCTTTCTTTTGTGATTATGATTTACTTAATGTTTATCAATTCAGTACCTTTTGAACCCAGCTTGCTGGATGTTGAAGTCATTAACCGTTGGTATGATCTTGGATTTGAACGGTATGCACTGCGCCTTAGGGCGCTCTTATTTGGAGGTTCATTGTGAAACGTCAAGAAGTAATATCCTGGGATGCTTATTTTATGGGTGTTGCCCATTTATCGGCACTCAGAAGTAAAGACCCATCCACGCAAGTGGGTGCCTGTATTGTGGATTCCCATAAGAAGATTGTTGGAATAGGATATAATGGTTTTCCAACCGGTGTTTCAGATGATGATTTCCCTTGGTCAAGGGAAGGCGATTTTGCGAGTACCAAGTATGCGTATGTGGTGCATGCAGAATTAAATGCGATCTTGAATGCCCCAAGAAGGGTACAGGGGTGTACGCTGTATGTTTCTTTGTTTCCTTGCAATGAATGCGCCAAAGCCATCATTCAAGCAGGGATTAAAGAAATTGTTTATGAAGATGATAAATATGCGGATTCGGATTCAGTTCAAGTATCCAAGCGCATGTTAAAAGAGGCCGGTATTTCTTTAAGAAAAACCGACCATAAAGTACAGGTATCATTAGATTTGATCTAAAATACGTTCAGTATTTTTAAAATGAACTTTCGCAACACGATTAAGCGATTCAGGTCCGTGGATTTTTACAAATTCACGGCCTTTTTCATCCACATGGGCCCCTGCGCCTTTGGGAAAATCAAAATTAAATTCAAGAGACATGGCTTCCAGTGCTTTTAAAAAGGCATAACGCGCAATAATGGCACCACAAGCAACCGGCAGGTATTTTGACTCCGCTTTGGTTTCGAAAATAAGGTCATTAAAAACTTCCTTTTCTCCTTTAAGATAGTTGTAATATAAATTTTTCGGTGTAAATTGGTCAATAATATTGATGCTGGGTAAATCATATTTTTTCTTTAGATGTAAGAAAGCTTGGTTATGAAGTTTGGCCTTGATGGCGTTGATGTTGTTTGTCTTATGAACTTCATTGTATTTTTGGTTGTCTAAGGTTAACAAACTGTATTTTAAATTTTGGGTCAAAATGGGCGCAATTTCTAAGATGGTTTCATCTTTCATCAGTTTTGAATCCATAATTTTATCAATGGGTATTTTATCATAGTCATTTGCTTCTATGATAACAGCACAAACGGTAATGGGACCAAAGTAGTCTCCGGTTCCCACTTCATCGGAGCCGCTCATTGATTTTGTGTTGGGGTCAACCGTTTGTTTTTTCTCGATATTTGGAAGATGTAGTGATAAATCTTCTGCTTGGTAGACGACTTTGCCACTCTTATAGGCTGTGATGGTAAAATCAGATCCTTTTATTTGAAAGTGGGTGTGAGGGACATCATAACGAAAAGTACTACGGTTGTAGCGTTTTTTTAATTGGTTGATTTCAAATTGACTCATTTTTATAACTTTTGTTTCCATAAGTATAGATTAGTTGTTTATTTTTCTGTTGTCAATTCATTATCTATTATTTTATATGGTATAATGAAGGAAGAAATTATCGAGGTGATACAATGTTTACTTTTCCAAATGAATATATTGTTTATTTAAATGCCGTACTGGTAGTGTTTTTAATATTTATGATTTTTAGAGGCTATAAAAAAGGGATGTTGCTACAGGTTGTTGGACTTGTGAGTACTTTTGTTTCTTTGGTTATTGCATGGATTTTCGCGGATGTTTTCGTGGGTGTTTATCGTTTTGTGTCGTATGATGGCACTTCTATCACAAAAGTAGATACATTTTTAAGCAAAGAAGCCAATAAACTTATTTGGTTCTTAATCTTATTTATTTTAATTCGTATTCTCATGATGGTATTAACACCGATTGCAGCTTTGATTTCAAAGTTGCCCCTGATCAAACAAGTCAATTCCGTTTTGGGTGGTTTGTTTAGTGTTGTGAGCTTCTTTATTTATACCATCTTAATTGTTTATTTTCTAACGTTACCCATCGTTAAAAATGGGCAAACCATTATTGATAACACTTTTTTAGAACCCATTCAATCAACCGTTGTTCCCGTATTGTCTTTTGTTGATGATGTGGTTGAAGACAACTTAGCATTACAATCTTTGATAGATAATCGTGGCTTGTCACTGGAACAAAAGCAATCTTTAATTGATTTGCTGTCTGACAATGGCTTTTCACAAGCTGAAATAAGGGAGTTTTTAGAACATAATGAGTAATATTAAGTCTCGTTTAGAATTTGATAAAATATTGGAAAGGGTTGCTTTTTATGCATCTTTTTCAATGGGAAAACAAAGGGTTTTAAATGCTGAACCCTCTTTTTCTACTTTAATTGTAAATAGAGAACTGAATCGATTGAAAGCGGCCATGGCGCTGACCATTGAACAAGGTGCATTCACCTTTGGGGGCATTTCTGATGTATCCTTGCCTTTAGATAAGGCCAGTAAGGGTGCTGTTTTGTCGGTTGAAGAAATTGTAGATATCGGGCGTTTTAATTATGGAAGTACGCGTCTAAAGAAACAATATGATGGTCTTGATAAGGGCTATGAGGCTTTGGATGACTTGTTTGAAAGTATTGTGGCTTTGCCCAATTTGAGTCAAGCCATCTCAAAGGCTTTTGGGGATAGTGGGGAAGTCTTAGACAGTGCATCTACTTCATTAAAAGAGATACGACATCAAATTCGTCAAACGCGTCAACAAATTGAAAGACAAACACAATCTTTCCTTTCACAAAATAAGGGTGCTTTGGTTGAAGACGTGGTCACCCTTTTTCATGGGCGACAAGCCTTCCTAATCAAACCAGGTGATAAAAACAAGATGGAGGGGAGTGTCTTGGGGTTATCAGGGAGCGGTCAATCTGTTTACTTTGAACCTGCTTTCTTATCAAGACTTCAAAATACATTGCAATCCTATTACCATCAAGAACAAACTGAGATTGAACGTATTTGTATGGAAATTTCAAACTTGATTGGTGAAAACAGTCCGCAACTCTTAGCGAACTTGGAAACAGCAGCCATCTTGGATGCCCTCTTCGCAAAGGCTACTTGGGGCGCAAAAAATAATGGGGTAGTTGCGGATATTACGGAAGACAAACTCTTTATAAAAAACGCAAGACATCCCTTGATCAACCAAAAAGAAGTGGTACCCAATACGTATTCATTGTTGCCACCGCATAAAATGATATTAATTTCAGGTCCCAATACGGGGGGTAAATCAGTTACCCTTAAGACTATGGGTCTTTTTGTGCTCATGACTTTGTCGGGATACCCAATTTTAGCCGATGAAGCTGAAATCATGATGGTGGATAATATATTTGTAGATATTGGGGATCAACAATCCATTGAGAAGTCGTTATCCTCTTTCTCTGCCCATTTAGAAACAGTGTCACATGTCATTGAACATGCTACAGATAAATCCCTGGTCCTTTTAGATGAGTTGGGTTCACAAACCGACCCACTTGAAGGTGAGTCTTTATCCATGGCGATTTTGGATCATTTTAGAACTGTTGGGACTTGGGTTATTGCGACCACGCACTTTTCTCGTTTGAAAAAATATGGTACGCAATATGAAGATATTCTGATTGCTTCTGTTGAATTTGATTTGGAAGATTTAAAACCCACCTATCGTTATCGTGAAAATGTGATGGGTGAATCCAATGCTTTGGCTATTGCGAAGCGCTTGGGCATTGATTTGGATATTGTTGAAAAAGCGGAAGCCTATAAAAAAGAAAGCACGTATGAAGCAGATCATTTAATGGAAATATTGGAACGCAAAATTGTCGAAAATGATGCACTTCATACCCAACTCTTAGAAGAGAAAGAAAATCTTGAACAAACCATCCTTGACCAACAAAGTTCTTACAATCATAAGATTGAAACAATCCAGCAAGAAAAGCAGGATTGGTTATGGGAACAGGAATTATTATTTGATGAAAAGCTGACCCAATTGGAAAAACGTATCCAAGAAATGGATCAGATGGTTAAACCAACTGAACGACATCGGGTCTTAAAAGAAGTTCAAAGTTTAAAACCGAATACGATTGTAGAACCCATTCATGTTAAAGATACCGTTAAGATTAACAAGTCTTCACAGGTGGGTGTGGTTGAGAAAATTGAGAAGGATATTGCGTTTGTGTCTGTGGGTAATATGAGTTTACAGGTTAAACTTAAAGATTTGACCCGCATCTCGGGTGCTAAAAAAGAAAAGAAAGCCCAAAGATCCCATAAGGTGTCCAACCAAAAGTCGATGATTCCTTTGGAAGTCAATGTGATTGGTTTAACCGTTGCGGAGGCTTTACCTGTTGTCGATAAATATTTGGATGATTGTGTGCTTAGAAATATTTCGAGTTGTCGTATTGTGCATGGTGTGGGTAGTGGTAAACTGCGTACGAAAATCCATGAAGCACTCCGAAGAAATAAACATGTGGCTTCTTTTGAATTGGCAGCCATCAATGAAGGGGGCGCGGGCGCAACACGGGTGGTGTTTAAGGCGTGAAATTAACTTTAGCTGAAAAAATAGAAAACCTACCCATGCATTCTGGTTGTTATTTAATGAAAGACAAACATGGGGAGATTATCTATGTTGGGAAGGCCAAGAATTTAAAGAATCGGGTGTCTTCTTATTTTACAGGTGCCCATGATCATAAAACGACCAAGATGGTATCTCAAGTTGTTGATTTTGATATCTTGGTGACGCATACTGAAAAAGAGTCTTTAATCTTAGAAATTAATCTCATTAAGGAACATCGACCCCGTTTTAATATTTTATTTATGGATGATAAATCATATCCGTATTTGAAATTAAATAAAGTGGGTTTGCCCCAAGTGGTGGTATCGCGTGATAAGAAGCATAAAAGTAATTTTTATTACTTTGGCCCTTATCCCAACGCGAAAGCAGCGCGCAAGATGGCGGAACTTTTAAATGAAGTTTTGCCCAGTGAAGCTGGTTTTCTACCCAATAAACAAAAAATATATGCGAAGTTTAATCGCACAGAACTTAAATTTTCGGAACAAGAAGTTGCGGATTGGCGTCAAAATTTAATTAAAATTTTGAGAGGGAATGATTCGCAATTTAAGAATGCGTTGATTGAGAAAATGGAAGCGGCTTCTTTAAGTCTTAATTTTGAGGTGGCTCAAAATTATAAAGATCGTTTGGATGCCTTGAACTATGTATCCGATAAGCAACAGGTTCAATTCAACACAAATGAGACCTTTGATATGTTTAATTATGCAACCCATCAAGGATATTTAGCCATTGTCGGGTTATTTGTTAGGGCTGGAAAACTGATTGAGAAGCAGATGGCCATTGAGATGACACTTGAAGACTTTGAGGATGCTTTTGTGTCCTTTGTAGCTCAGTTTTATGAAAACCAACCGCTTCCTAAAGGGCTTTATGTGCCTCAAAACATTGATATTGACCAACTGACTTCTTTATTGGATGTTAAGGTGTATCATGCCTATCGGGGTCGTAAGTTTCAATTAATGGAGATTGGTAAGAAAAATGCTGAATTAAAACTTGAAGATCAATTTGATGTGATTTTAAATCGGGAGACCCAAATCCAAAAGGGTTTAAGTCATCTGGAAAAGCTGCTCAATATTGAAAATATCCATCGGATTGAGATTTTCGATAATGCCCATATTTCTGGTCAATTTGCAGTCAGTGCTTGTGTTGTTTTTGATGATGGGATACCCAATAAAGATTTGTATCGCCGATATAAATTGAGTACGGGTGCAGATGATGTGGCTTCGATGAAGGAAGTTGTGTACCGCCGTTACTTCAGATTGATGCAAGAAGGGAAACCGTATCCTGATTTGATTGTGATCGATGGGGGTAAAACGCAGTTTAATGCTGCTAAAATGACCTTGGATGATTTGATGTTAGATATTCCAGTGATTGCTCTGGTTAAGGATGCTTATCACCGTACGAAGGGGATCTATCTTGGGGATGATCATCAAATAGATTTATCAGTTGAGGATGCCCTCTATCCACTTTTAGTAAACTTTCAGGAAGAAGTGCATCGATTTGTGGTATCATATCATCGACAACTTCGTAAAAATCATATGACCCGTTCTATTTTAGAAGAGGTTGAAGGTTTGGGGGAAGTGGGTCGCAAAAAATTATATAAGAAATTTGGTTCTCTAAGAAATATGCGAGATGCATCGGTCATGGATTTGGCTGAGGTCGTGCCACTGAAGGTTGCAGAGAATTTAAAGATGATATTGAGTATAGATTGGAATAATAAACATGAAGAAAATTGAAGTGTTGGGAATCTTTGATTCTGGGTTGGGCGGTTATTCTATCCTCAAGGCTTTGAAAGAAGCCTTGCCAGATTTATCGATGGTTCTTTATGCCGACCAAAAGAATGCGCCCTATGGCAATCACAGTTATGATGAAATATTAGAACTCACTAAAAAGGGTATGCAATTCTTTTATGATAAAGGTATAAGGGATGTTCTTTTGGCCTGCAATACGGCGTCTGTTGTTTTGGATGATTTGCGTCCTTTATTTAAAGAGATGAGAATTTGGGGTATTGTGGACATGACTTTATCACAAATTGCGGATCGTAATCTTGTGGCAGGGGTCGTGGGAACCAAAGCAACCATAGAATCTAGAATTTATGATCGTTATAGTGATCAGCCTTTAAAGTCTGTTGCGATTCCCAATTTGGCAGGGGCCATTGAGAATCTGGCCGACAAAGACGTGCTTGAGGGCTATATTGAAGCGGCCATTAAGAATTTGGGCGCAATTGATTTGTTGGTTCTGGGATGTACCCATTATCCACTGGTTAAAGATATCTTTGAACAGTTCTTTGATGGGGTGGTCTTGGATTCAATCCATCCAGTCATCACTTTTGTGGCTGAAAATTATTTGCCTACTTTGGGTATGATTCGTATCTATACAACACTGGATGTAGATCATTTGAAGCATCAAATCATGACTTTGTTCAATGAAGCCATTGATGTGGAGGTAGGTCTATGAAAGTCGTTATTTGTTCAGATAATCACGGCTTAATCGCACCTTTAGAGGATATTTTAAAACTACATTCTGATGCGGATGCTTTCATTCACTGTGGTGATAATGAATTGCCACCTGAGTATATGGAAAAGTTTGAAGCTGTTACAGGCAATAATGATTATTTCTATCATTATCCTGAATCATTGGTGATTGAAGTCAAGGGTGTGAGATTTTTTATTACCCATGGTCATCAATACTATCGTAACCGTGTTGAGGGTTTGAGTAAAGATGCGCTTAATCATCACTGTGATGTGGCTTGTTATGGTCATACGCATATCTATAATGTTGAGTCTGTGCGTGGTGTCTTGTGTGTTAATCCTGGATCGCTACGCTACAATCGTGACAATACAGCACCTTGTTATGCTATTATTGAGGGTGAAAAGGGTAATTTAAAAGTCACCCAACATTTGACTCTATAGGTGCTTTGGTTTATTATTTTATAAATGTGAGGTAATTAAATGAAATCAGTTCGTAAAATTCTTGTAAATATATTCCAAGTAGGATTGTATGTGTTAATGTACGGTATTTTTATTTTTGGCTTCTCTAATCATTATTTGGGGTTGCGTTTTATTTCGCGTACCTTGGCCATTGTTACCACGTCATTTACCATCTTTTCAGTTTGGATGGCGAATGTCTACGGTAAAGTTGAAATTGGTGAGAGAAAAACGAAACCTTTATTTCATACCCTGGCTTTAAGTCTTTTGGTTACAAATGTTTTAACTTTCTTGGCACTTCGCGTCATGACAATTCATGATCATTTTGGCTTTTCCAAAGATTTGTTGATGTTAATGATGGTATATATTGCCCAGTTAATTATGGCGAGACTTTTGATTGCGGTTGCAAATTCATTTTATTTTAAGAATTATGTTGCGGATAGAACGTTGATTGTTTCCAATAATGATCTCCATAAAACAAAAGTATTAAACTATTTGGATGCCCACCAAAAACAATATGAGTTGGTGGATGTCTTGGAGACCGATGACATTGATGAGATTTCTTTTCTTGATATCGATAAAGTTTTTTTAATTAATGTGGATGGTAATCTTTTCAATAAAGTCCTTCAAAAAACGTATCTATTGGATTTGGATTTGTATTATACCAGTAATTTTACGCAAGTTATCTTGAGTAAAAGTGATACATTTATGGTGGATGACGTGATGTTCTTTCACTATAAGACACTGCGTGCTTCTGGTTTCCAATTGCTCTTAAAGCGGCTTATTGATATTCTGATTTCTCTACTTGGTTTGATTGTGGCATCACCCCTTATGTTGTTGATTGCCATTATGATCAAGATTGATGATCGGGGTCCTGTTATTTTTTCTCAGGAACGTTTAACGCAAAATGCACGTGTTTTTAAGATTTATAAGTTTAGAAGTATGAAATTAAATTCGGGTGATAAACCTGCAAAAAAAGATGATGATCGTATTACACGGGTGGGGAAAATTATTCGTAAAATTCGGGTTGATGAGTTGCCACAACTTTTTAACATCATTAAGGGTGATATGAGTATTGTAGGACCCAGACCTGAATCGGTTGAAATTGCACAGGCCATTCTTCGGGAGGTACCTGAATTTAGCTATCGTCTTAAGTTTAAAGCGGGTTTGACCGGGACGGCTCAGATCTTGGGTAAGTATAATACAGGATCTAGAGATAAGTTGTTAATGGACTTGTATTATATTGAAACTTTTTCTATTTTTAATGATTTGAGATTGATGTTTCAAACTTTATTGGTCTTTGTTAAAAAGGATAGTACTGAAGGATTTGATGAATAGAAGTGCCTTACTTTTGCTTAAATTCAAAGACCCTTTCGCATTTTAAGAAGGTGTCTTTGAATTTCTTAATATTCAAATTTTATACTTGTACTTTCTAAGTTCTTTTGGTATGATTACTAAGGACATTGTCTCCGTAGCTCAGTGGATAGAGCACGCGCCTTCTAAGCGTGTGGTCAGAGGTTCGAGTCCTCTCGGGGACGCCATTTGTAAATTATAAGCTCGCATCCTTTGCGGGTTTTTTTATTTTGGGGGGAATGCTTTTAATTTGTAGTGAATCTTGATAAAATGATAAGGAAAGGATAAGTATGAATAATTATTATGAAATAGCATTAAAAGAGATAAAAGAACATATCTCTGAATCGAGAGAGTCTGAAGCATTAAGGATGATATCAGAAGAACTTTCGATGCCCTATATTCCTCAAGATTTTAAAAATGAACTTGAAGTATTGCGTGATGCGTTGGTGGTTAATAAACCCAACTCCATGGCTTTTTTTACGAATATTGATGATATTAAAGAAGCCTTAAATGGGGACGATGCAATGCGTTCAAAAGCTTTACTTTCTTTAGAAAATATGAACTTGCGTCCTTATGTTGAGGACTTGGTTGATATTTTAAGGAATCATGAGGATGATTTTGTCAAGCGTGTTATCTTAATGATATCCATGGATCAAGAGCTCTCATATGATGCATTCTTGGTTTTAAATGGGATACCCCATTCACTGAATATTTCAGAAATTGATGATCCATTTCAAAGTGAACATTATATCAACCTGTATCAGAGTTTGATTGATACCTTTGAATCATATGACCCGTCGTTTTTAGTACTTGCGCAAGAAGTGTTAAATTTGGCGATGATGGACGCCTATCCCTTTGTGGATATGCATATTCAGGTGGATGATATTATTGAGAAGACCCAGCATTATTTGAATCAGGGCTAAATACAAAACTTTTAGCACTCTTTACTTGACTGTGCTAAATCATGTGTTATAATAATTATCGAAGCGTAGGAGGATTTATGAAATCAGTTTGGAATTTAAATGAAAAATCAAAAGGTCAATTAAAAGTTGAGGTTGATGTGCAAGCGTGGAAAGATGCGCAAGAAAAAGCACTTGACAAACTTATTAAAGATGTAGAAATCGAAGGATTTAGAAAAGGGCAAGCACCTAAAAAGCTTGCTGCAAAACGTGTTAGTGAACAATCAGTGTTCATGGACGCAGTGAACCTTGTCGCTAATGATGCATATGTACAAGGAATGGTCGATCACAAATTAGAACCCGTAGCCCAACCTTCATTGGATATTGAAAAAATGTCTGCTGAAGAATTAACTTTGGTTTTTGATATTGTAGTTAAACCAGAAGTTACTTTAGGCGATTACAAAGGCATTAAAATTGAAGCAGAAGATACAGAAGTAACAGATGATGATGTGAATGCTGAATTGAAAAGTCTCCAAGAAAACAATGCTGAACTCGTTGTAAAAGAAGATGTAGAAATTGAAGTAGGCCATACTGTGGTGCTTGATTTTGAAGGTTTCAAAGACGATGTTGCATTTGAAGGTGGAAAAGGCGAAAACTATAGCCTAGAAATTGGATCCAACTCATTTATTCCTGGATTCGAAGAAGCCCTAGTTGGTTTGAAATCAGGAGATGAGAAAGCCATCGATTTAACGTTCCCAGAGAACTATCATGTGGATGAGCTAAAGGGTCAACCCGTCGTATTTAAGGTTAAAGTACATGAAGTTAAGGCACGTGAATTGCCAGAATTGAATGATGACTTTGTGGATCTATTGGATCGTGAAGGCATTGATACATTGGATGCTTTGAAAGCAGATATTAAAGATGTTTTAACCAAACAACGTGAAGAAGCTGAAAAGGATCGTGTAGACAACTTATTGATTGAAACTGTAGCGGATAATGCAACAGTGGAGATCCCAGAGGAAATGATTGAGGAAGAACTTGATCAAATGTTCCAAGAATTCACACAAAGATTAACACAACAAGGTTTGAATTTTGAAATGTATTCACAAATTCTAAACCAAACAGAGGAAGATATTAAAGAACAAATGCGTGATGATGCAGGCAAGCGTGTTCGTTCTCGTTTAGTCTTAGAGAAGATTGCTGAAGTTGAGGCATTGAAGGTTGAAGAAGCAGATATTGAAACTGAATATGGAAACATTTCTGAGATGTATGGTTTAGAGATTGAACAAATCAAACAAATCATCACAAATGAGCAATTAACTTATGATATTTTAATTCGTAAAGCTGTTGAACTTGTTCAAGCTTCACGCGCTTAATAAAAAAGACGCCTCGCGTCTTTTTTCTACCTATGAAGGAGGGATTTTAGATGCATGAAGAAAATAAAAAAATGAATGTTCCTGTCGTAGCTACTCGTGGGATTGTACTTTTTCCAAATCAAGAAATCTTGATTGAGGTGGGTCGTCCTAAGAGTATGAACGCTGTTGAGGAAGCTGAAAAATTCTTCAATGGCCACGTGGTCTTACTAAGTCAAAGGGATATTATGGTGGATGAACCGATGATTTCTGACCTTTATGAGGTTGGTACATTGGCTCATATTAAATCTGTTAAACAAAAACAAGGTTTCTTACGCGTAACCTTTAGTGGTATTCAACGTGTTCACATTGATTCAATCAATGAAGATGCGCAAATGCTCTTTTCGTCCATTACTTTGTTGGATGATGAGCTTGGCGAAAAGGACGAAGAAACGGCATTGATTCGTGCCATTAATCGTGAAATTAAAAATGCACTTGCGATTGAGCGAACCCAAAAAGTGGGTGGGGTTAACTTAAATATCCCCAGAGAGTTTTGGGATAATTTCTTACTTCAATCCATGTCGGCAACGCAAATTGCAGATCAGTTTTCACAACATTTTCCATTACCCCTTGAATCCAAACAAACTTTATTGGAGACACTCAACGTAAACAGTCGTATTGAGTTTATTCTTCAAGAGATTCAACGTGAAAAAACACTTTCAGATATTGAAACTGATATTAATGAACGTGTTAAGGGTCGTTTGGAAGACAATCAACGTGAGTATTACTTGCGTGAGAAAATGCGCGCGATTCGTGAAGAATTGGGCGATACTGTGGATGTCAGTGAAGACAGTGATGAGTTTAGAAACTTAATTGAAAACAACCCTTATCCTGAAAACGTTAAAGCAAAGGCTTTAGAAGAGTTGCAACGTTATGAAATGTTGCCACAAGCTTCAGGTGAATCGGGTGTCATTCGCAGTTATCTAGATTGGTTATTGAAAACACCTTGGTGGCAAGAAACCGATGATATTGAAGACTTAAATGAAGTGAGAGGCACATTGGATGCGGATCACTATGGTTTGGATAAAATTAAAGATCGCATTATGGAGTACTTGGCTGTTAAAAATATGACCGGCAGTCTTGATGCGCCCATCCTATGTTTAGTAGGCCCTCCAGGTGTGGGTAAAACATCGTTGGCATCTTCTATTGCGCGTGCATTAGACCGTCAGTTTGTGAAAGCATCCTTGGGTGGTGTACGTGATGAAGCTGAAATTCGAGGTCATAGACGTACGTATCTGGGTTCTCTTCCAGGACGTATCATCCAAGGCATGAAAAAAGCGGGTGTTGTTAACCCGGTCTTCCTATTGGATGAAATTGATAAGATGGCATCAGACTACAAGGGTGATCCTTCAAGTGCGATGTTAGAGGTCTTGGATCCTGAACAAAATAAAATGTTCTCAGATCATTATCTTGAAGAACCCTATGATTTATCCAAAGTTATGTTTGTGGCAACCGCAAACTACTTGGGTGACATTCCAGAGCCTTTAAGAGATCGTTTGGAAATCATTCAACTTTCTTCTTATACAGAAGAAGAAAAATTAAACATTGCAATCAAACACTTGATTCCAAAACAACTCAAAATTAATGGATTAACCAAATCCCAATTTAAGATGAGTGAAACGCAATTGCGCTATGTTATTCGTCACTATACCCGTGAAGCAGGGGTACGTCAACTTGAACGTGTCATCGCATCACTATGTAGAAAAACGGTTTTAACCATTCTAAAAGATGGTCAAAAATCTGTGACTGTTTCTAACAAACGGATTGTTGAATGGTTGGGTCAAAACATATTTGAATATGGTCGTAAAGAAAAAGAAAACCAAGTAGGTGTGGTCACAGGATTGGCTTATACTTCCTTTGGTGGCGATGTCTTGCCTGTTGAAGTCACTTACTTTGGCGGTAAGGGAAGACTCCACGTTACGGGTCAATTGGGTGATGTTATGAAGGAATCTACAGAAATTGCCTTGGGTTATGTTAAAACGCATGCCAAAGACTTAGAAGTTGCTGATGATTTCTTTGAAACCCATGATATTCATATTCACGTACCTGAAGGGGCTGTACCAAAAGATGGTCCATCTGCAGGGATTACCTTAACGACTGCCCTCATTTCAGCAATTACAAATCGCAAGGTTTATTCTGATGTTGCCATGACAGGTGAAGTAACATTGAGGGGACATGTGCTTCCTATTGGTGGATTGAAAGAGAAATCATTGGCAGCCCATCGTGTGGGTATTACCAGAATTGTCATTCCAAAACAAAATGAAAAAGATATGGATGAACTCCCAGACATTGTTAAAAAAGAAATTGAGTTTATTCCAGTTGAGCATATGTCTGAAGTTGTGAAAGCGGCGTTGGTTTAAAATGTTAAAAGCCAGTGAGGCAAAGCTGATTCTATCCGCTGCTGATCCCAAACAATTTCCAGCAACAACCCAGCCTGAATTTTTAATGGTCGGTAAAAGTAATGTTGGAAAATCGTCCCTCATTAATGCCATTACCAATCGTAAGCGTTTGGCATATGTGGGACAAAGACCTGGGAAAACGCGTCTCATCAATTTTTTCCACATCAATGATGATTTATTATTGGTGGATGTCCCTGGTTATGGGTATGCCAATCGTTCCCACCAGGAGCAATTGGACTATGCAACCTTGATGGATGCTTACTTTGAATTAAGACATCCAAGAGCCATGTTATTGGTGATTGATATCAGACGTGGTATGGGTGAAGATGATTGGATGATGCTTGATTTTGCACAAGCGAAAAACATTGAAGCTGCGATTGTACTTTCTAAAGCAGATAAGTTATCTCGTAATAAAATGATGTCCATGAAGATGAAAACTGAGCGTGACACTGGATTGGAAGTCTTCTTGTTTTCAACACTCAATGCACACCATACCCCCGAAATTCAAAAATTTATTTTAAGAAGCATGGATTAATATTCATGCTTTTTTGCTGTAAATAAAAATAAATTTTGATACTAAAAAAGACAGCGGATGACGATAGTACGATAATTTTCAAATCATTTGAGTTTAAATTCATAGTCATTAGTGATAATCTTTTATTAGGAGGTTTTACATATGAAAAAAACTAAAACATTCATTATTACTGCAGTTGGCAGTATTGTAATTTATGAAGCCATGCGTAAAAGTGGCTTATTAGACCGACTCACGGGTGAAATTAAGAAACGGGTCGGCCATGCCACAAATGACCCAGACTTAGAGTTTGAAGGCATGATAGACAAAGGTAAAGGCACTGTCAAAGGATGGGTTCATGACCTTAAAGAAACGGTGGAATCATAATGGGTTGGGTATGGACAATATTAGTCGGAGCCCTCATTGGTGCTGTATCCGGTCTATTTTCAAAAAAGAAAAGTGGTTTTATTTATAATGTGATTGCAGGATTGATTGGATCCAGTCTTGGAGGCTATCTCTTTGGTGGCTTTGGACCCGAACTTGCGGGTATGTATATCGTTCCAGCAATCTTGGGTGCCGTTATCTTTAATGTCTTAGTAAACCTTGTATTGGGTCGATAGACTGTCTTAGGACAGTCTTTTTTTGTTAATTAAGCAAATCCATCAAAGGGTGATTTACGATTTTCAGTCTTTGGTCATACGCTTTTTGGTGACTGTTTATAAGCGTTGAAAACAAACCAAACTCATGCTATAATTGAATCAACATTTTGGATCAAGAGGAAGTACTGATATATTTAGTTTAGAGACTTGTGGGTTGGTGAAACACAAGCTAAATTACTTGGGAAGGGTCGCTTGTGAAATGGTATTTTGAACTTAAGTAGGGATACCCGTAGTGCTGCGTTAAAGTATTGAGTATAAAATTAGGTGGTACCACGGTTATAGATCGTCCTTTGTGAGGGCGTTTTTTTATTTTTTAGGAGGCAAACGATGATTGAAACAAAACGATTGATTTTAAGACCCATAGAATATGGAGATGCTGAGAGCCTTTATGCCTATAGTAGTGATCCATTGGTTACAGAAATGGTAACTTATGATACTTATACATCCATGGATGATGCTTATGATTCTTTAGAAAATTTCTTTTTAAATCGGAATCCCAAAGTACAATTTGAGGCTTTGGCAATTGTTTTAAAAGAGAATGGTAGGATGATTGGGACCGTAGATAGTGGCCCCATCATGCGCGGTGACACTGTTGAAGTGGGTTATGTCTTACATCGGGATTATTGGAATCAAGGCATTATGTCTGAAGCAGTCCATGCTTATGTAAGGTATTTATTAAATGATAAGGGTTTACGCCGCCTTGAAATTACGCATTTGCCTCAAAATATTGGGTCCAAACGGGTCATTGAGAAGGTGGGATTTGTGTATGAGGGCAATCGTCGTGCCTATGCTAAGTTTTATAATGAGTATGTAGATATGCCATACTACAGTTTATTGAAGGGAGATTTGAAATGACACAACTTGATCAAAAATATAACCATTTAGAGGTTGAAAAAGACAAATATGAAAACTGGATTGAAAAGAAATATTTTGAAGCTGGAGACAAAGGGAAAGAACCTTTCAGCTTGGTTATTCCACCTCCAAATGTAACAGGTAAATTACATTTGGGTCATGCATGGGATAATACACTACAAGATATTATCATGCGCTACCAAAGGCTTTTGGGTAAAGATGTACTTTACCTACCAGGAATGGATCATGCGGGTATTGCGACTCAAGCGAAAGTTGAAGAACGCTTACGTTCAGATGGCATTTCTCGTTATGACTTGGGAAGAGAAAAATTCTTGGAAGTGAGTTGGGATTGGAAAAATGAATATGCAGGACACATACGCAAACAATGGTCCAAATTGGGATTGTCTTTAGATTACTCTAGAGAACGCTTTACCTTAGATGAAGGATTGAACGAAGCGGTTCGTAAAGTATTTGTGGACTTATATAATGAAGGTCTCATCTTTAGAGGATATCGCATCATTAATTGGGATGTGGAAGCACAAACTGCTTTAAGTAATATTGAAGTAATCCATAAAGAAGTGGAAGGTAAGTTTTATACCTTTAACTATAAAGTCACTGAAACAGGGGAGTCACTTCAAGTATCCACCACACGCCCTGAAACCATGTTTGGGGATGTGTGTTTGGTGGTACACCCTGAGGATGCGCGCTACCAACACTTAGTAGGAAAACACGCGATTAACCCCGCTAATGGTGAAAGTTTACCCATTATTACAGATGACTATATTGATATTGAATTTGGTACCGGTGTTATGAAATGTACCCCTGCCCATGACCCCAATGACTTCGTGATTGGTGAGAAGTATGGCTTAGAGATGCCCATTTGTATGCATCCAAATGGGACTATGAATGAACTTGCTCATAAATATGAAGGCATGAATCGTTTTGATGCTCGTGAAGCTTTGGTTAAAGATATTGAAGCTGAGGGTAATTTAATTTCAATTGAGAAACACATTCATCAAGTAGGGCACTCCGAGAGAACGGATGCGATTGTTGAACCGTATCTTTCTTTACAGTGGTTTGTGAAGATGAAGCCTTTGGCAGATGAAGTTTTGAAATACCAAGAAGAAAATGCCATTAATTTTTACCCAGACAGATTTGGGAATACATTTGAAAGATGGCTTGAAAATATTGAAGATTGGTGTATTTCCCGTCAATTGTGGTGGGGACACCGTATCCCTGCTTGGTTTCATAATGAAACCGGTGAAGTGTATGTGGGCATGGAAGCCCCCAAAGACATTGAAAACTATACACAAGATGAAGATGTTTTGGATACTTGGTTCTCAAGTGCACTTTGGCCTTTTAGTACGATGGGTTGGCCCCACCAAACTGAAGATATAAATCGCTATTATCCAACGGATGTTATGGTCACGGGTTACGATATTATTTTCTTTTGGGTGGCTCGTATGGCATTTCAAGCCCGTTACTTTACGAATTCAGCCCCATTTAAAGATGTATTAATCCATGGCTTGATTCGTGATGAAAAGGGACAAAAAATGAGTAAATCCTTGGGAAATGGTGTGGATCCCATGGATGTGATTGAAGAATATGGTGTTGATTCACTGCGATATTTCCTCACAACCAACTCAACCCCTGGACAAGATACGCGTTATATTAAAGAAAAGGTAGAAAGTGCATGGAACTTTATTAATAAGATTTGGAACGCGTCTCGCTTTGTGTTTATGCACCTTGAAGGGGAAACCTTTGAGATGGAAAAGGCACACTCGAGTCAAGTAGACCGCTACATTATTGATCGCTTTAATCAAACTTTAAAAGAAGTCCAAATTAATATGGATAAATATGAGTATGCGAATGTGGGGACTGCTTTAACTCACTTTATCTGGGATGACTTTGCGAATTGGTATATTGAGCTTTCGAAAACTGGACTACAATCAAGTGATCCAGAAGTAGTTTACGCTACCAAAGCCACTTTATCTTTGATTCTAAAAAATATTACCATTTTAATTTCACCCTTCATGCCTTTTGTGAGTGAAGAAATTTATCTTAAATTTGGGGATGCGCTTGAAAGTATTAACTTAGAAAGCTGGCCTACTGAAATTGAAGTTGAAACAAGTGATTTGGATGAAGTTGAATATATTATCAACGGTATTATTGCCATTCGTGAAGCACGCGTTAGCTATGATGTTAAGCCTTCTAAATTATTAAGTGTGAAACTGGTCAATGAAAATAATGAACTGTATCCTTTGAATACAACCATGGAAGCGATGTTTATGAAGATGACCAACACGCATTGTGTAATGGAACTTTCTGATAGTTTAATCTTGCCCGTTAAATCCGGGGCTGTTGCGCTTAATAAAACAGAACTTGTTGACAAGGAAGCTTTAAGAGTTAAACTTGAAAATGAGAAGGTGCGTTTGGAGTCTGAAATCAAACGGGCTACGGCAATGCTTAATAATGAAAACTTTGTTTCTAAGGCACCCAAAGCTAAAGTTGATGCGGAAGCGGATAAACTGAAAGAATACAAACGTCAACTTGAGTTGGTTGAATCCCAACTCTTAGATTTAAGTTAAGAAACGGGGATAATCCCCGTTTTCTATTCTGTCATTAGGTTTTAATGTCAAATTTAAAAACCATCTTATATCTTGATACCGTTTTCATACTATAATGTGAATGTAAAGAAAAGGAGAATGTTTGTTAATGAAAGACAATATTCAAAAGTTTGGCCGCTTTTTAAGCGGTATGGTCATGCCAAACATCGGTGCATTTATTGCGTGGGGACTGATTACGGCATTGTTTATTGCTGATGGATGGATTCCAAATGAACGCTTTGCAGCGTTAGTTGGACCGATGATTTCTTATCTATTGCCTACATTGATTGCTTACACAGGGGGTAAGATGGTTCATGGGGGAACACGTGGGGGTGTTATTGGAGCCGCAACTGCCTTTGGGGTTATCGTTGGATCTTCAGTTCCAATGTTCTTGGGAGCCATGATTGTAGGTCCGTTGGCTGGATATGCAATGAAGAAAGTTGATGACGCGCTTGAAAACTCAATTCCTGCTGGATTTGAAATGCTTATCAATAACTTCTCACTTGGAATCTTGGGTATGCTATTGGCCTTGTTCAGTACAGTTGTAATTGGACCGGTTGTTGAAGGCGCTACTACCGCATTAGGAAATGGTGTTAAAACCATTGTTGATGCTGGATTGTTACCTTTTGCTTCAATCTTGGTTGAACCAGCGAAAATCTTGTTCTTAAATAATGCGATTAACCATGGTGTCTTTGGACCTTTGGGAATTGAACAAGTTGCTGAAGCAGGTAAATCAATTTTCTTCTTAATTGAAACGAATCCTGGACCTGGTTTGGGAGTCTTGTTGGCATGTATGTTCTTCAGTAAGGGGACTGAAAGACAAACTGCACCTGGTGCGATTATCATTCACTTCTTTGGTGGAATTCATGAAATTTATTTCCCATACATTTTGATGCAACCACTTTTAATCTTAGCGGTTATTGCAGGGGGCGCAGCCGGTGTCTTTACGTTCCAAATCTTGGGAGCAGGGCTATTGGCAGCACCTTCACCAGGTAGTATTATTGCCTTACTAGCCATGGCACCAAAAGGCGGGACTTTCTCCGTAATCGCCGGTGTTCTGGTCGCAACTTTAGTTTCATTTGTAGTGGCTACCGTTATCTACCGATTCACAGAGCCAAAGGGATCACTTGAAGAAAGTAAAACAGCTGTTAAAAATCTAAAGGGGACTAAAGACAGCTTAATTACTGAAATTATCTTTGCTTGTGATGCAGGTATGGGATCCAGTGCAATGGGTGCAACTACCCTTCAAAAACGCTTCAACAATGCGGGTTTGGATATTAAAGTTAAGAATACATCTATTGATGCTTTGCCAAAAGATGCAAAACTTGTGGTAACACATAAGAGTTTGAAGTCTCGTGCACAATCTGTGGCAACGGATGCAGAGATCATTGCGATCGATAACTTCCTGGGTGCACCAGAGTATGATGCACTCTTAGAAAGATTTAAGAAATAAGGGCTAACCACCCTTTTTTCATTTTGTCATGAGTTCTCTTGTCAAGATGTAAGGATTAAAGGTAGAATAGAGATAGGATTTGTTATAATTAAGATAGAAAGGGTGAATGCGAAATGGACAGTATTTTTTCTCCCAGACTTTTATATATTTTAAAAGTCCTGGCACAATCTGAAGACTATGTTACCACTAGAGTTTTGGCTGAAGCAGTGGGTGTAAGTACACGCACCATTTTTCGTGAACTTGATAATATCAATACTTTTTTAGAAACTTATGGTATATCTGTTGAATCCAAGACAGGTTTGGGATATAAAATGCATGGTGATAAGGAAAATATGCATCGCTTCTTAGCCAACATTGAATCTATAAAGAATCCCTTGACTTATACCAATCCTGATTCTAGAAAAGAACTGTTAATTTTGCAGTGTTTAAAGGATCGAGAACTGACCAAACTTTCAACTTTAGCTTATTTATTTGATGTGAGTGAAGGGACCATTTCTAGGGATTTAGAAGCCATTGAGCCTTGGTTTGAATCGTATAAACTCAAGTTGATTCGAAGACAAGGATATGGGGTCAGTGTTGAGGGTGATGAAGAACATATTCGTAAAGCGATCACGGACTATATCCATAAGCGCATTGAACTTGAAAACCTTTCAAATCTTGAATCCTATAATATTGATGTCCATCGTTATTTCGACCAACAAGAAGAAGGAATATTGGGTCTTTTGAATCGGGATATTCTATTAAAAGTAATCGATGTATTGGAACAATCTACCGTTAATATCGCAAAAAAAATTACGCAACACTCCTATATTGGTTTGATTATTCATCTAGCGATTGCCGTTGAACGGGTTCAAAATCATGATCTAATTGAAATGGACGTTGATACGCTCAATGAAATGAAAGACCATCCCATATATAAGGAATCCTATATCATCGCAACGGATATTGAAGATCGCTTTAAGATTCGTTTCCCAGAAGCAGAAGTGGGCTATATCTTTATGCATCTACAGGGAACACGTCCTCAAAACTTAAATCATGATCCTGAAGAATTTAAAGATAATTACGAGGCTTTGATGATAACAAATCGTTTGATTGAAAGATTTTCTAATATTCTTAAAGAGGATTTTACGCAGGACAGTTCACTTAGAACAGGCTTGATGGCACATCTTAAACCCACTTTAAATCGTTTAAAATATAACTTAGAGATTCGAAATCCGCTTTTAGAAGAGATTATGAATCAATATGAAGAATTGTTTGAGATTGTAAAAGAAACATCTCGTATTCTCTATATAGAATATCAATGTAAGCTGTCCAATGATGAGGTGGGTTATTTGACCCTTCACTTCGGGGCTGCGATTGAGCGAAAGAAACATCTGCGAATAAATAGAAAAAATTTGAGGATTGGGGTTGTTTGTGCCAGTGGTATTGGGATTTCAACACTACTCGCATCAAAGTTAAAAAATGCTTTTCTTGATATAGATGAAATTGAACCCTACGCCATTGCGGATACGCAAGGGGACGCCATGGCATCTGTGGATTTAATCGTCAGTACTTTGGTTATTGAAACATCCAAACCCATTGTTTATGTGAATCCTTTGCTAAAAAATGAAGACATCTTAAAAGTAAGACAAGCCATTGATTCATTATCGATTCATGATAAACCAAGGATTGTGGAAAATCAGCAAAAGCATTATAATATGAACATCCTGGATGAAATTGGACTTACGGCAATTTCATTTGAGAGCGATGTAAAAAAGACAGTTTCTACCTTGATAGATGCTTTGGTGTATGGAAAAATATATAAGGACAAAATATTGGATGCAGTTCTTAAAAGAGAATGCAATGGTTCAATTGTGATAGATGAGCATCAATTTGTGATGTATCATGCCAGTGTGGCCGGCATTGATGTTCCTGAGGTATTGTTCTTTAAGCACTTAGGTAAAAAGAAACACAGGGACTTTAAGAATATTGAAATTGGGGTTTTGATGGTGATTCCCAATCCTGCAAAAAATGTGGATCGTAAGACAATGAGTAAAATAACTGAATCAATGATTGATGAACCCAAAGTTTTGGAATCTGTTCATAACTTTGATAAAAAAACGTTGATTGAAGCCATTATTGATTATTTATAAGGAGCACAAAAATGAAGCAAGAGATATTATTATTAGAAAACATTAAATTAAACCAAAGCAAGATACCCCACACTGAAGCAATCAAATTTGTCGGCAATTTATTGGTGGATTCAGGCTATGTAAAACCCAGATATATTGAAGGTATGTTAAAGCGAGATGCATCTCTTTCGGTTTTTGTGGGTAATTATTTGGCCATTCCTCATGGAGAGTTTGAATACAAAGAAGATATTATGGCATCTGGAATTGTATTGGCGATCTATCCTGATGGCCTTGATTGGCAAGGTGAAAATGTAAAAGTTGTCCTGGGTCTTGCGGGTATCGGTGATGAACATATGGAAATTCTTTCATCGATTGCAGTTTTATTCTCGGATCTGGATATGGTTGAGAAACTGTTATCACTAGAAGATGAGAGTGCTGTTTATGATTATATCATGAAAGGATTGGGCTCATGAAAATCTATACGATTACTTTAAATCCAGCCCTCGATAAGACGATTTTATCTAAAGGTTTTGAAATTGCTAAAACAAACAGCGTTGATCAGTCTATTGAAAACGTTGCGGGTAAGGGAATAAATGTGTCTAAAAACTTGGATGTTTTTAAACAAGAAAATACAATTATGGGGATATTTGCGGGAAAAATGGGAGATTACTGTCTCTCTTTTTTGCCGTTTGGAACCCATGTTATTGTGGGTGAAGGGGAGACGCGGACCAATCTTAAAATTGTGGATGAAAACGGTCTTACTACAGAACTTAATGAACAGGGTCCCCGTGTTAAAGACGTCCAAGAAATCATAGATTGGTTTGATAAACATGCCGATGAAGATACGTGTTTTGTGTTCTCGGGAAGTTTGCCCAAAGGATTGCAGCCATATTTTTATAAGGATTTAATCGAATTGGTGAAATCAAAAGGGGCCATTGCCATTTTGGATACTTCTAAGGAAGCTTTAATCCATGGTTTGAAGGCCATTCCTGATATTGTGAAACCCAATATGAGTGAAATTCAGTCATGTTTAAATCTTATGGAAAAACCCACTTTGAAACAAATTTCTGCCTTTGGTTATAATTTAATCCAAAAAGGTGTAAAATGGGTTGTGGTTTCTTGTGGTGAAGCGGGTGCTTATTTTATGAATCAAAATAAAATATACCATGCGCTTGCGCTTGACCTCAATGTTAAATCCACGGTCGGTGCAGGGGATGCAATGGTCGCAAGTTTAACGTATAGTTATATCCATCATGAAGATGATATGACGCTCATCAAAAGGGCCATCGCTACCAGTGGGGCTGCAGTGGAAACTGAAGGTACCATGCCAGGTAGTTTAGATAGAATTGAAGCTTTAATGCATAAAGTTATGGTAAAGGAAGTGTTTTAATGCAAACGAAAGCAGTGAGAATGTATGGTGAAATGGACATCCGATTGGAGAGGTTTGATTTACCTGATATTAAAGAAGATGAGATATTGGTAAAAGTCGTGAGTGATAGTATTTGTATGTCTACATACAAATTGCTGCAACAGGGTAAAAATCATAAAAGAGCCCCTGAAAATATCGCGACCCATCCGATTATTATTGGTCATGAAATGGCCGGTGATATTGTGAAGGTCGGTAAGAAGTGGCAAAATCAATTTAAAGAAGGGCAACGTTTTGCGCTTCAACCAGCACTTAATTATAAAGGATCTTTGGCTTCTCCTGGATATTCTTATGAATACTTTGGGGGTGCATCTACGTATTGTATTTTACCCCAAGAAGTCATGGAACTGGGATGTTTGATGGTATATCAAGGGGATGGATACTACCAAGCTTCGTTGGCTGAACCCATGTCTTGTATTGTGGGTGGGTTTAATGCGGTCTATCACACCAATAAGAAAAACTATGTCCATGAAATGGGCATCAAAGAAAATGGGAATGTGCTTGTCATGGGTGGATGTGGTCCCATGGGCTTGGGTGCCATTGCTTATTTGATGCAGTCTGATAAACATCCAAAACGGGTCGTGGTAACCGATCTCTCTGATGATAGGATCAATCATGCTAAGAAAGTACTTTCCATTGAGGACGCAAAAGAAAAAGGGATTGAGTTGGTCTATCATAACCCATCTACCGATAAAACGCCTTTAATAGATTACACGGATGGAAAAGGCTATGATGATGCTTTTGTTTATGTGCCGGTGGCTTCTTTGATTGAAGAAGCAGATTCACTTTTGGCATTTGATGGCTGTTTAAACTTTTTTGCAGGTCCTACGGATCATTTCATGAAGGCCAAGATTAATGCATATAATGTACATTATATGAACACAAAAGTTATGGGATCAACCGGAGGAAATAATGATGATCTCATCGAATCCCTCAATCTTTTCAGTCAAGGTAAAATAGATCCTGCTGTCATGGTTACCCATATTGGTGGGATGGATGCGATTGTGGATACGTGTTTGAATTTACCTTTAATTCCTGGGGGCAAGAAGTTGATATATACCCATATTGATTTGCCTTTAACAGCCATCGCAGATTTTGAAGCGTTGGGAGTAGAGAATCCACTTTTTAAAGAACTCCATGAAATAACGGCACAAAATCGTGGTCTTTGGAACGCAAAGGCTGAACGTGTGTTATTGGATTATTATAAGGTTTAAAATAAAGCACTCATTTTTGAGTGTTTTCTTTTGGGTTTAACCTTTAAATGTAAGCGCTTATAAGGTATACTATATTTATGATTTAGGAGGCTTATATGCAAAAACAGTATGTTTATTTGTTTTCAGAAGGCGACGCGAGCATGCGAAACACCTTGGGTGGTAAGGGAGCGAACCTGTCTGAAATGACCCGTTTGGGGTTGCCTGTCCCACAAGGAATTGTGGTTAGTACGGATGCCTGTGTACGTTACTATCATGAGGATCAAGTCATTGCCCAAGATGTGGTTGATGAAATTGATGCGAAGTTAGCTGCACTTGAAAAAGTCACAGGTAAAACCTTTGGTTCTAAAAAGAATCCACTGCTTGTTTCTGTTAGAAGTGGTGCCAGAATTTCGATGCCAGGTATGATGGATACCATCTTAAACTTGGGTTTGAATGAGGATGTTTTGGAAGGCTTGTATGAGGAAATGGGCATTACCGCCTATGACTCTTATCGTCGTTTAATTCAAATGTTTGGTGAGGTTGCCATGGGGGTGGACAAGGAACATTTCAATAGAGATATGGAAACAGTTCTTGTGAAATATAATTTTGAATCGGATCATGATCTTTCAGTTGAAGCATTGAAGGATGTGATTGTTAAATATAAAGATACCTATCTACGTGAAGTGGGTCATGAATTCCCAAGTGATCCCAAAGAACAGCTTTTATTGGCTGTTGAATCTGTGTTTAAATCGTGGAATACAGATCGGGCTAAATATTATCGTAAAATGAATGGTTTCTCTGATGATTGGGGAACTGCTGTTAATATTCAAGAAATGGTTTTTGGAAATACGGGTCAAACTTCTGCAACAGGTGTTGCGTTTTCTCGAAACCCGGCGAATGGTGTTGATGAGCTTTATGGTGAATTTCTCTATAATGCTCAAGGTGAAGATGTTGTTGCAGGGACCCATACACCCTTACCTTTAATTGAGTTAAGAGATACCATGCCTGATGTTTATGAAGAATTTAGAAAAATGTCTAAAGACTTAGAAGCCCATTACCATGATATGCAAGATATGGAATTTACCATTGAAAAAGGAAAACTGTTTATCCTTCAAACCAGAAGTGGTAAACGTACTGCCCAAGCTGCAGTAAAGATTGCGGTTGATATGGTGAATGAAGGGGTTATGACTAAAAAAGAAGCGGTTAATGCAGTGGATGTCAATGTGATTGACGGTCTATTACACCCTCAATTTGATACCAAAGTAATTGAGACTGAAGTACCCATCGGAAAAGGGTTACCTGCTTCGCCTGGGGCTGCTTTTGGTGTTGTGGCTTATGATGCTAAAAAAGCGGTTGAATACTTTGATAAGGGTAAAAAGGTTATCTTGGTAAGACTTGAGACTTCTCCAGAAGATATTGAAGGGATGCATGTTTCCAATGGTATTCTTACAGCCAAAGGGGGAATGACCTCTCACGCTGCAGTGGTCGCCCGTGGTATGGGTAAAGCGTGTGTCGTGGGTTGTGGTGATGTTTCCTTTAATGCTGAGGGTATTGCGACAATTTCGGGTGAAACGTATCCAGAAGGAACTGAAATCTCCATTGATGGTGGTACAGGCCTTGTCTATAAGGGAGGTCTTCAAACCCAAGATGTCAGTATTTCAGAGGATTTTAATACCATCTTAAATTGGTCAGATGAAATGACAGATATGAAAGTTTATACCAATGCAGATTCACCTGCGGATGCTTTAAAAGCATTGGAATTTGGGGCTACTGGAATTGGACTTATCAGAACAGAACATATGTTCTTTGAATCTGATCGTATTCGTGCAGTGAGAGAGATGATTATAAGTCAAACTGTAACACAACGTCAAATTGCACTTAGAAAAATTCTACCTATGCAAAAACAAGATTTTGTAGATATTTTCTCAGTAATGAAGGAACTACCGGTTACCATTCGTTATCTAGATCCACCGCTTCATGAATTCATGCCAACCACAACTCAAGATATTGAGGATTTGGCCTTGGTCATGAATATGAGCACAACGGACCTTCGTGAAGTCATTCGTTCGCTCCATGAATATAACCCGATGATGGGTCATCGTGGATGTCGTTTGGCGATTACTTATCCAGAAATTGCACTGATGCAAACGCAGGCAGTTATTGAAGCGGCCATCCAAGTTACCAAGACTGAAAATGTTGTCTTGCAACCAGAAATCATGATTCCGTTGGTGGGTGATGTTGCAGAATTTAACTATCTTGCAACCCGTATTCGTAAATTGGCAGATGAACTCATTGAAGCATCTGGAATCCCAGTTAACTACCGTGTTGGAACCATGATTGAGTTACCCAGAGCTTGCTTACTTGCCGATGAAATCGCATTGGAAGCAGACTTCCTATCCTTTGGAACCAATGACCTCACACAGATGACCTATGGTTTCTCTAGAGATGATGCGGGGGTCTTCCTAAAAGATTACTATGATAAAGGCATCTATGGCTCAGATCCATTCGCAAGTCTTGATACACGGGGTGTTTCTCAGTTGATTGAAATCGCTGTTGAGAAGGCCCGCAAAGTGAAACCAGACATTAAGATTGGTGTTTGTGGTGAACATGGTGGAGATCCTAAGTCCATTGCATTCTTTAAGAAAGCTGGATTCAACTATGTATCCTGTTCACCTTATCGCGTTCCAATCGCAAGAATTGCTTTAGCTCAAGATAAATAGAAAATACTTAAAAGCCACTTTTCGTGGCTTTTTTTAATGTATATATAAAAGTTTTTTGTAACATGCTTTGATGATCCTATTATTTTAAAAAATGGCGTGCATATCGCTTTTATTTATCCTTATCAGATGATAAATTATTATTGTTAAACGGGTGAGGAGGATATTTATGAAATTATATGTTTACTTATTTTTGGTGACTTCAATCGTATTTTTAATTATTGATGGACTTTGGCTGGGCTTTATTGCCAAACCCTTTTATGAAAAATATATTGGAGGTTTACTCAAGCCAGTGAATCTATTACCGGCTATCATTTTTTATGTTATTTACGTTGTGGGTATGATCGTATTTGTAATCAACCCCAACTTATCAAATTTCGATTTATTAAAGACTTTGGCAACAGGCTTCTTCTTTGGGGTCATCTGTTATGCAACCTATGACTTAACCAATATGGCAACCATAAAGGGATGGGTGTGGAGTATTACCATTGTAGATATTATCTGGGGTGGGACAGTTACCATGGTCACAACCACGCTTGTTACGTACTTGTTTAGAGCGGTGTAGCCATGCAATTAAATGGTAAAAAGTTACTCCAGTCTTTTCAAGAAGGCGGATTAAGGGTCATTAATAAGCGAAGAGAATTAAATTCAATCAACGTATTTCCTGTTGCCGATGCTGATACTGGCAATAATTTATCATCACTCATGCGATCTATCAATGATATATCACAGAGTGGTGATGAGATGCCCATATCGACTGTGCTTTCGCTTGTCGCCAATAAGGCTTTAGAACATGGTAAGGGCAATTCGGGAATGATCTTTGCTCAATACTTTAATGGTGTGTCCCGTTATTATTTTGAAAGTGATGACCCTGAAAAGACACTCATTAATGCCTTTGTCAGTGCCGTAGATGATGCCTATAGTGCAGTTCAAGATCCTCAAGAAGGGACCATCTTAACAGTCATTAAAGATTGGGCTTATAAGCTTCAACAAACAAGGAGCAGTCATTCGTTTTCAGAATCACTTTTAATCGCAAGAGATGAAGCAAAGGATTCAGTTTTAAACACAAAGTATCAACATAAGGTTATGAAAAAGAATGAAGTTGTCGATGCAGGCGCGAAAGGATTTTTATTGTTTCTAGAAGGCCTTACGGATGTCTTTAATGATTTCACTACCGACCTAAAACAAAATACCCATAAAGTGTTACACGAAATTAAAAAGAGTCATGGTGATAAGCGGAGTGAAGCACCCAATTATCGCTATTGTATGGAAGTCATGTTTTCATCGGATACATACAAACTTGACCAAAGCGAGGTGGAAGGCTTTGGTGATTCGATTGTTATTGTTGAAGGGAAAAGTAAGTCAAAATTACACATTCACACCAACAATCCTCCAAAAATACTGAAGGAACTGACAGAAAAAGTTCAGGTATTAAATATAAAAGTGGACAACATGGAACAACAATATTACGATCAAAATATGAATGATAAATCCATTGCAATTGTTACAGATTCAATTGCGGATATATCGGAAGCGGATTTGAAACGGTATAACATTCATGTTTTACCACTTACCATTATGATCGATGAATCGGAGCACTTGGATAAAGTAACCATTGATAATCAGAGTTTGTATAAATTAATGGATGATGATATTCAACATGATATTTCTACATCCCTACCCAGTCAAATGAACATCTTGCGAATGTTTGAAAACCTGGAACAAAATTATAACGAAGTCTTATTTATCAGTGTTTCATCAAAATTGAGTGGCACATACAATGCAATTTTGAATGCAAAGAAAGTATATGATGGTTCCTTAACAATCGAGGTTATTGATTCCTCGCTGAATTCAATTGCACAAGGACTCTTGGTCAAGGCTGCAAGTGAGTATGTCGAAAAAGGCATGGCCTTTAATGAATTAATCAAGACTGTTGAGAAAGAAAAGCAGTTAATCGATATATATGTTTCGGTCATTGATTTGGATCCCATGATCCAATCCGGAAGAATTCCACAGAGCTTGGGAAAAGCCTTTAAAAAATTAAAGTTAATTCCAATTGTCAGTTTGGATAAACAAGGAAAAGGGAAACTATCAAATATTGGATTGTCTCAAAAGAGTATCCAAAAGAAAATATTAAAAAGAGTCATCGCGAAGCGCAATGACATCCATGAAATTGTGATTGGTTATACCAGCGATTCAAAAGATGCAAAAGTATGGCAGGCGATACTTCAAAAAAAATATATTAGTGACGTTAAAATAATTCAGACGTCTTCAATTATTGCACTCAGTGCAGGTAGAGACTCAACAGCGCTTGCTGTGAATTATAGGAAAGGAAAATAACAATGGTTTATTCACAATCAGTTTTATTTGTACTTGTTTTTTTCATTATTTGGTTTTTCATATCAGAGCAACAGAAAAATTATGGTTTGGTAGATATTGCTTGGGGACTGGGAATGAGTCTCTTATCGATTTTCTTGATGTTTAGATTCGAATCAAACATCCAAACCAAAGCCAGTTTACTCTTGATTTTTGTTTGGGGAATGCG
>WPCK01334193.1_pt1 | contig 41393 bp, 26 predicted proteins | sample 5399851 | NCBI WGS metagenome assembly WPCK01 (sample SAMN12869471, study PRJNA574797) | sludge metagenome | isolation source: wastewater treatment of pH11 | place: China:Beijing | collected 2019-05-20
GGATCATCGCATCCTCTTCGGCACCGGTCTTGCTCGAGTCGACCTGAATCACCTTCTCTCGATAACGTCCTTCAAAGAACGAGTCCGACTGAATCAACTGCAACAACTGCGTCGCATGGGTCGTGTCGCGGGCGATCACCAGAACGAACGGCTTGACGATGGTGTTGCCCGTTTCGCGGGCGTAGGTTTCGAGATCGACCTTCACCGACTCGTGCAGCCGCACGCCGTCTTCCAGCTTCATCCGCTCGACTTCTTCCGCCGACATTCCCTTGGGATTGAAGTCCTTGCGGGTGACGACGGCCGGTTCTTTGACGAAACCATCCTCCATTGCCCGACCGAGCGGGTAGTCGAGGATCACGTTCTTGAACGCAATCGGCCCCTTGCTTGTCTCGACGAACGGCGTGGCGGTCAGCTCCAGCCCGAGCATGGGATTGAGTTCGTTGATCGCCCGCACCCCCGCCGACGCCCGGTAGCGGTGCGACTCGTCCATGATGAGGACTAAATCTTCGAGTCCGGCCAGGTAGTCGAAATAACTCTGGCCGATGTATTCCGAGAGCCGCTTGATGCGGGGCGCCTTACCGCCGCGGACTTCGCTGTTGATCTTCGAGATGTTGAAGACGTTCACCACGCACCGCTCGAGTTGATCGAACAGCGAACCGGCCTGTGACTCGTAATTGTCGCCCGTGATGATCGCCGGCGCATCGGTTGCAAACTCGGCGATTCCCTTGAACACGTATTTGGGAGTGTTCGGCGTGAAGTCGGCGATCAGTTTGTTGTAGATCGTTAGGTTCGGTGCCAATACGAAAAAGTTCTTTACCCCGTGGGCGAGGTGCAGGTAGCTGATAAACGCTCCCATGAGCCGAGTCTTGCCGACGCCCGTCGCTAGGGCGAAACAGACCGAAGGAAACTCCCGCTCAAAATCGACGACCGATGGGAATGCTTCCCGAATTGCGGCCAGGGACGTCTCACGATCGGCGCCCTTCTTGGGGGCCGACACCTCGGTGATGCGGTCGAGAATTTCGAGCGACTGCCGCTGCGGCGCCCGGAGACTCAGTCGGTTCGAGATGGCATTGACGTGACGGTTCATCGGTCACCTCCCGTCAGGTCGAACAGCGTCTGCTGGCCGGGCTTCCTGGGCGGAGCGGGGAGGTTTTCGACTTTGAGACTGTAATCGTCGTGGCCCCATTCGCAGCGGGAGAGGACCTGCTTCGGAATCTTACGCACGGTCAGGTTCGCCCAGCGATCCGCCTTGCCGCGAAACGACGTGCAGAGGACCAGCAGCGTCCGGTCGGGGCCGACGTCTTCGCTCAGTTCTTGCAGTTTGTCGGCGGTGAGATGCTGCGTGGTGACGTACAGAAAGTCTCGCTCCGTTGAGCAACCGTGCTGCCAGTAGAGCGTTTCGCTGGGGGCGTACTGGAACCCTTCGATCTTGCAGCACGCCTCGGCGAGCATCGCCGCGTTGAACTCCTTGCTGATGACCCAGCGGTCCCACTTGTCTTTTTCCAAGAGTGACGGGGCCAGCTTGTAGTAGCGGAAGCCGCCTCCCCCCTGCCAGCCGGTCGCCTCGGTCACGCCGCCGGGGTCAGCGCCGTCGATCACCTTCTTGAGGCGTGGAATGATATGCGTGTGGCAGTGCTCGCCAAGCTCGACCATGATCCAGCGCCGACCCATTTTGTGCGCGACGGCGCCGGTCGTGCCAGAGCCAGCGAAGGAATCGAGAACGAGGTCGCCCGGATCGCTTGCTGCCTGTATTACTTGATGAAGCAATCGCTCCGGCTTCGGAGTTATGAACATCTCATCGGAGTTCGGCAATAATACCCGCAATTCATTTTTTGCTTCTCCGTTGTGTCCTGCTTCTGTGTGCAACCACAGAGTTGAGGGTGTAACACCTTCTTTGACTTCGCTGAGAAAGCGTTTCTGTGACGGAATGCTTTCTCCGCCTTGTCCCCACCAAATTCGCCCATCGTCAAGCATTTGTTGGTAATTGCTCTGCGAAACTCGCCAATAAGTGCCTGATGGGGGCGAAAAGTGCCGTCCAGAAGGACTTACGATCTCGTATCGACCTGCGCTGTACGGATTTCGGGCGTGCAGAGGCGTGGCTTTCCAAGGACCACGAGGGTCGTTGTCAGGGTTCTTATACGCCCTATCTTGCTTCTCGGCACGTGCAAGTCGGTTTGGCATCCAAGTCGTTCCATCCTTCGCGTACACGAGCAGATAATCGTGCATGCTTGAAAACTGCTTCGCAGAATTCTTTATTGTGTAGATTTTTTGCCAGATCACCGAAGTCACAAAATTCGTTCGCCCGAAAACCTCGTCAAGCATGACTTTGGCGTAATGACACTCGTTGTCATCAAGCGTAACCCAGAGTGATCCGTCAGGCGAAAGAAGTCGACGAAGCATTTCTAAGCGATCACGCATTAAAGATAGCCACAGTGAATGCTCGACGCCGTCGTCGTAGTGCGTGAACGCCGAGCCGGTGTTGTACGGCGGATCGATGTAAATGCACTTGATCTTGCCCGCGAACTCTTGTTCGAGCGCCTTGAGCGCCAGCAGGTTGTCGCCGAAGATCAGCCGATTGTCGAAGAGGTCGCTGTCGCCGACGCGGTGTGCGGCGTGATACGACTTCTCCGGGTCTTCGAGCAGCACGCGCGGCTCGAGCTTCGGCCGGTTCTCCTTGCCGATCCAGGTGAGTTCGAGTTTCTGCTTGTTTGCCATCAAACAATATCCCTATACGCCAGCGTCGCGTAGCCTAACGACGAACGGACGAGTGTTTGTCAAGTTACGGAAAAATGCCAGAGGTCCTTTCAAGGCCGTCGCAAGCTCGGCAGTCGCCTCGGTGCGTACCTTTTCGCGCCATGTGTCCAAAGGAACGCTAATCAAGGTCGCAGCATCCGCATTGCTCATAACTTCGGTTCGGTCCAGCCATGCGGCATTTGCCCGCATGACCAACCAAAGGATCGCATTCCGGCCGTGACGATAAATGAGTTTGTCGGTTCCACCTGCTGCGAGCTCATTCCCGACCAAAGCCGTCAAAGCCTTGCGATACAGCCGTACGGAATTAGCAAGACGCGCTCCCGAAAGGGCAGCGTTGAACAACTTTGTATATTCGGCGCTTGACGAATTAAGAAGACGGGATGGTTCTCGCTTGAGAGTCACCGGCATCGCCGGATCAGGATCGAAAAGCGCGAGGGCAATTGCTGCTTCATCAATGGTGACCAGATCGACGCCCGGAGTCGTGTCGCGAGACTCTGGGCGATACCGATAGACGATGTTGAAGAAAGCAAGCTCCCGACGTAACCGCTCCTGAATGTTGTCGAGGGCGGCGAACTGTGCGGTAGAAACGGGGTTCTGGTGGTTCCGCGCACGGGTAATGTCAGAGCTAAACGGATTGGCTGGCGGGACTTGAATCAGAGTAAGGAGCACGCGAGCGTCATCAATGCTCGCTCCCGGCTTGGTGGCTGTAAAGTGATGGCTCGATGCCACGGTCTGCGCACCGTTAATGATCGACAAGCCCTTTACCTCATAGCGCCGACCACCATTTCGAGCGGCTCGTGGTTCAATTTCATGAGCAATCGCCGTGACGCCATTGCTCAGGTAGAAAAAGTCTGCTGGGCGAGTCTCCAATGTCTCGTGGATCGCGCGGTTGACGCCCGAGCTCGCGATTCCCAGGAAGTAGCGAATATTCTTTTCAAATAGTCGATTGCCGTGCTTGACATAGAGGTCAACTAGAGATTTGAGAGAGACTTGGCCATAATAGGTCACCCGCGGGGCGTCGATTTTCTTCTCGCCGTAGATTGTCAGCTCATCGTCCACTGGCGTCACTGCGTGTTCATCCAGAAGTTCGACAAGCAGTCTCTCGGGGCCATAATCGATCCAGTCCGATTGCAGTCGTTCATCTAGATCTTTCTCGTCGCGAAGAAAGTTCTCGATCACGTCCTTGGCATGCTGGGACACCTGTGAGCTGGCGTGAACGACAAGCAACTTGATCTCGGAAGCATCGTCGAGGGCATCTTCAAGTTCCGCTTGCCGGTTTAGCAAATTGGCGTTGAAGCGGTCATAACGCTGGTTTAACAAATCGCGGACCCCCGCCACAAATGCTTGTGCTTCCGCCTGCTGAAAGGGCTCCGTTGCTTTGAGTTTTCCCTGGACGAGGAAAAGTGTCTTTGAGGCTTGGTGGTAGTAAATAGCATCAAGTCCATTGTCGTCGTAGTCGTCGACCACCGCCTTTGCAGAGGCTATAGGGTCAAGCGTTAGGTGCTTGTGCAAGCAGAATGCAGGAAGTGCGCGGGATACATTCTTTGCCTGCACTTGATCCGCTGGCTTGGTGGTATCCAAGAGCGCCGGCAAGTGCGGGACAAAGTCCGACGCGAGCTTGTTTTTGAGAATGACCAACTGGGCGTCGTTCATGGCAATCAACTTAGCCTCCAGCGCAGAGTTAGAACCGTGGAGGACGTCGCGTTCTGGGTCAGCTTTCCTTCAATGTTCGTGATCAGCGCCTCGCGGCGCTGGTCAATCTCATCCTGGGCCTCGAACAAGGACTTCCGCTTGGCGTTCCGCTGGCTTTCGAGCGTTTTGATTTGCTTCTGCCCGCCGAGCTTCTCTTCGAGCGTCAGTGCCAACGTCGCCGCCCGCTTGGCTTCCTTGATCTGGCGGTCGAAATCTTTGATTTCCCGTTCCAGCGCGACCTTAAGGTCATCGGCCCAGTGGTCGAGCTTGTCCGCCTCGGCCTCAAAGAGATTGGCGTTTCGCTCGGAGATGGCTTGTCGAATGGCCGCCTGCCGTCGCTCGATGGTCTCCGCGAGCAACGGATTCGACGGCGACGGATCGAGTTCTCGCGCGGCTGCGGCGGGAATCGAAAGCATCCGCCGGGCCGCTTCCTCTTCGATGAGTTGCCCTTGATCGGTCATGGCCGCGACCAGGAGGTAGTCCTCGGCTTGGTCGAGCGATTCGACAGTATACATGGCTACCAGGAGTTCGCCTGCTTGGCCAACAAACGGCCGCAGGGCCGCCACTTTCGGGACCGCACCGGAGAAGTCGAACGTGATCTCGGCGTGCGGTAGCGACCGCTGTTTCGCACGTTGCATGATTTGAAGCGCCAGCGGGTGGCCCAGCCGGTAGAGGTGCGCCTCGCCCGTGCGGCGCGGCAGTTCGTACAGCCCTAGCGGAATGGCGCCGTCGCCGGGAAAGGGATTGCTTTTCAGGCGAAAGCCGCTCTGCCCATCGAGAAACTCCGCAGCGTCGCCCAATTCGAATTGGGTGAGTTGCATCAAGAGCCGTTCGTAGCGGTTGAGGTAGTCCTGACTTTCGTCGAGGCTCACCCGCAGCTTGTCGTGGACCTCGGCATCGAAGTTCTCCAGCAACTGCCTCCGCGTGCGCGTCATGGCGTCGTTGATCTGCGAGCCGAGCTCGAGCTGCAATTGGTCGAACGACGACTTGATTTCATCCGGCGTACGGCACCGCTGGTAAATGGCGGCGATCCGCTTCTCGAAGTCGACGCCCGACTCGATGGCGCCGAGTACCTCGTCGCTGGCCCCGAAGACCCCTTCGAAGAGTGAGAACTTTTCGGCCAAGAGCCGAAAGACCCGTTGGTCGGCCTCGTTATTGCGGTTGAGGAAATTGACGACGACCACGTCGTGCTTCTGGCCGTAGCGATGGCAGCGGCCGATCCGCTGCTCGATGCGCTGGGGATTCCACGGCAGATCGTAATTGACGACCAGCGAGCAGAACTGCAGATTGATCCCCTCGGCGCCGGCCTCGGTGGCGATCATGATCCGGCCTTCCTCGCGGAAGTAGTCGACGATGGCCGACCTCATATCGGCCGTCCGCGAGCCGGTGACGCGGTCGGTCCCGGCGTGCCGTTCGAGCCAGGCCGCGTAGAGGTCACGCGACCGCTGGTCAGTGTTCGATCCGTTGAACAGCACGACGCCGTCGCCATGCGGGCTGTCGGCCAACACCCGCAGCAGGTATTCCTGGGTGCGGCGGGATTCGGTGAAGATGATCGCTTTGCGGGCGGCGCCGAGACGGTCGGCTTCGGCAAACGCCCGGTCGAGCGCGCTGAGCAGCGCGTCTCCCTTGGCGTTGCGCGTGATCGAAACCGCCAAATCGCGGAACTCTTCCAGATCGACGATTTCACGCTTGAGCGCGGCGACATCCTCGGCGGAGAGCAGCTCCGGCTGGGCCGGGTCGTCCTCCCACTCCTCGGCCGTCTCGTCGAGCGCTTCGTAGTCTTCGTCGAGAGACTCTTCGAGCGGCGGCGGAGCCTGTTTGGCGATCTTGTCTTTGAGCCGCACAATCAACGTGTCGAGCGCCCCGGCGATGGCGAACGTCGACGACGCGAGCAGCTTGCGCAGCACGAGCGTCATTAGGGAACGCTGGCTAGCCGGGAGCGCCTGTAGGTTGTCGCGGCGCAGATAGTTGGAAACCGCGTTGTAGAGGCGGTCTTCGCTTTCGTCCGGCGTGAATTCTTGCACCATCGGGTGCCGCAGCGTGTAGGGAACGTAGGCCGTCACCTGCCGACGGAGCGTGCGATGGCAGATTGGCTTGAGCCGCGTCTTGAGCGTTGCGAAAACCTGTTCGTCGTTGAGGTGCGAGAACTGCTCGCGGAAGCTCTTCAGGTCGCCGAACGCATGTTCGTCGATGAAGCTGACCAAACCGAACAGTTCGAGGAGCGAGTTCTGCAGCGGCGTGGCCGTGAGCAGCAGCTTGGGGGAATCCTGTAACGCCATCTTGAGCGTGTTGGCGATGACGTTGCTCGGCTTGTAGACGTTCCGCAAGCGATGGGCTTCGTCGATGACGACGAGGTCCCAGTTGGCCGTGTTGACGTCGCCAGCCTTTGAGCGGGCAAACTGGTACGAGCAAATGACAACTGTTTCGTCGACCTCGAAGGGACGAAAGTGGCCGACTTTGATCGCCGCGTTGTACGACTTGGATTCAAGAATCTGGCAGGGCAGGAAGAACTTCTCCTGAAGTTCCTGGTGCCACTGCTTGCGAAGATTCGCCGGCGTGATGACAAGCATACGGCGTTTCCGCTCGGCCCATTTCTGCGAGAGCACGAGCCCGGCTTCGATGGTCTTGCCGAGACCCACTTCGTCGGCCAGCAGCGCCCCCCTGGAGAGAGGGGAATGGAACGCGAAGAGCGCCGCCTCGACCTGATGCGGATTCAGGTCGACCTGGGCGTCGACGAGAACGCCCGCGAGCTTCTCCATGCTGTCCGCCGGGCAGCGCTTGGTGAGCTCGTGGGCGAAGAACTTCGCTTGATGGGGGGTGATCGTCATGAACGGGCGGAACAGTTCTGTTTAACGAGCAGTTAACACCACGATCATAACCCAGGGGGTAGTGTTGGCACAGGGGCCTACGTTTTCAGACTTTTTCCGTCAATCAAGAAGTCTTTGCGGAGCTTGGAACGTTGATGACGGAGTGGTGTCGGGTAATCTGCCGCGTCTCGCACGCTGCTTGTCCCAGTCGACCACTGCCGCGATATGCCGGAGCAAATCTTCGCGGATCGTGGGATTGTCGGTGGTGACTCGTGAGCGGGACGAGCACTTCTTCTTAGGTGTCGGTGCGAGCATCGGCTTCATGCGGCGAGTCAAGGGATTCGAACGACTCGCGAACGATTTCCGCACGCTGTCATCCTTTTGGAATTGCACCCGACGCGGCTGGAGTGACGCGTAGGGGCGCGCGTGCGCGCAGTAAGTCGTTGCTAGATCTGGTCGAAAACGCAAAAAGGCCGGCTCCTCTCGATGCCAGCCTTTCGTACTATTCCAACGGTAGTCCAAGTTGCGCTACCAAAAAGAAAAAGTTGCGGGAGCTGGATTTGAACCAACGACCTCGAGGTTATGAGCCTCGCGAGCTACCGGGCTGCTCCATCCCGCGAGGTAAATAGTACGCAGGCATCGAACCTTGTCTAGGGCAAATGCTGAGCCGCGTAGAACAAATGCTGAGCCGCGCAGAGAAATGCAAAGCTTGACATAGGTGATTTTCGTCTAACTGCGGGGGATTCGCTGAAAGGAAAGAGTTCAAGCGAGCTTTGGCGGCGTCGGGCTTTGAATGTCTCCTAGACCCTTTTGCCAACTGCCTTTACGATAGACGGCTTGGAATCGCGGACTTTAGTCGCGTTTACGGAGTCTCGGATGCGAAATCAGGATGGAAGGCGTTGGGTTACTGGATCAGATGCGTAGAAACGATTCGGATCGCAACGAAGATTTGACCCAAACGCTGGGCTATATCAATTTCTCGTCCAGCGGGATGGATGCTCCCGTTCTGGCAGCGATCAATCGACTTTACGCGGACGCACTGGCGGACAATCCCTTTGAAGGTCTGCCCGCGTGGCTGCAGGTTCAGCAGTGGCTCCAGGAGGCTCTCGGGCACTTGGCGGAAACTCAGCCAGCTTTTCGCGATTCCTCACAAGGAGCCAATGTCGTTGAACTGGTGTGGACGCATCTGCTGCCCGGTTACTTGGACTTCCACAGCGATTTGCTTTTCCATCAAGAACCCGAGGGTGCCTACAACGGCTTGTTCCTGGGTAAAGCCATCGAAGCGGTCATCCTGCAAGGGTCGCCTTGGGATGAGCCTGAGCGAATTGTCGGCGGAGCTATCCGGCATTTGAATGATTTTGTTGGGTACCGGCCGGTGGCGGTTCTGGAAGGCCGGCGATTGGAACCTTATGAACACGAATGGGTCCGCCCTGCTCCGCTCTATGTCAAAGGCGTAGGAATTGCGGCCGGCCCGTATCAAGCTGTAGTTCAGCGAACTCTGGAAATACTACGCCAAACGCCGGACGATATTCTTCGTCGGGCCCACTTCAGTTTTGAGTTGCTCGACGAATTGTCCCTCGACCTGCGGGCTTACGATTTCGATCATCCGGTGAACCAACGCCCGAACTACCATTTTGGTCAGTGGGATCCGCATTTGATTGACAACGCGGGTTACTATCGTCGCTTTGTGGTCCAGCAGGTCACGATCGACGCGTTGTTGGCTCGGACCAACGACGATCGAATTGGACCGCATGAGGAATTGATCTTTGAAGCGTCAGCCGTGTTGGCGGGAACGATCCTGATGGCATCGGGGATTTCCGGTTGGGGGCCGGGGGCATACAGTTCAACGACGACGCTCGGGAGCCTCATGGGTCCGATCGCCCAGTACCGGGACGAATTTTATGAAGAGCTGCTTCAAAGCGTTCGTGGCCCGCATCGCAAACGGCTCGAAGAGGAGCGGCAGCTTCGCAAGCAAGCTCTTGGAGGCGCGCGGCAGCACCTCAACACGTTTTTAGCCAAGCATCGTGCAAGCCAACTCGAGCATGTTCAGCTTGCGCGTTTATTTGCTCGAATGGGCAACGACGAGGCGGCCCGCGAGCAATCGGATTTTGTTCATGTGCCTTCGGCCCGCATCATTTCGCACATCGATTGCCTAGTCACGGCTTCCGATTTGCATTTGCAAGAAGGGCGGCTGGATGAAGCTACCCCGATCGTGCCCGAGATCATCGACTGGATTCACCGCGGCATTCACTGTGGAGCCATCGTCGATCCCTGGAACATCCTTGGCTTTGCAGGCAACTTTGCCCGCTTTGACGGCCCAGATTCGGCGATTCACGATCATCGGGTTGAAGAATTGGTCGGGATGATGGAGCACGTTTTCGCGTTGCAGTCGCGGCTATGGCGAGAGGCGGCGGCCACCGGTCGAAGCGCGTTGTGCAACAAGCTTGAGAAACAGTTGCGTTCGACGGCCCAGTGGTGGCAGCAGTTCGCGGCCCATGAAGTCGCCGAGCTTCAAGCCACCGATCCCAGCGAGTCGGTTCAATCGGCGGTGTTGGTTGCCAAGGCCCTCGAGTTATGGCACGCTGCAGGCAAGAGCGCGGGCGACGTTCGGTTTTGGGCTCCTCACGTCGAACTGTTCGATTCACCGAAAGCCTACGCGCTGGTCGTGGAATCGTTGCTCGACCGGAACGATTTTGTGGCTTCGATGGCGTTGCTGACGCATTGGCTTGGACAAGCCGACCGAGTCGGTTTGCAGAAGGGCGACGATTCTTTCTCCGATCTGGCGCGGAGGTGGATGCAACGCTTGGAGCACGTCATGCAAAACGGTCAGTCTCCGGAACTGACCTGGGGTGTGGCTCAGAAATTTTTCGATTATCTGGAAGCCAACGCCGGGGATTTCTGGAAGTCACCAACGTTTACCTTGGCGCGAGCCTCGAAGGGAAATATGCCCATCGAGGGCTCGGAATTCGAACTCGAAGCCGACGACGAAGATGATGACGACGACGGGTTGTTCAAGGCTGCCTATGAAAACGTTGTCTACACCGATTCGACGGATGATGGCATCGATAGCCACGTGCCGGAAGAGGCCGGTGCAAATTCGCCCACCGCTACGGAGTTGCTCGAAGAGTCTCATCGACTCAATCAACATTTGACGTTCCTGCTAGCCCTGGCCCAAATGTGGAAAGGCGCGGCGCTCAGTCAGCAACTACGCAAAGAGCTCTCGGGCACTTCGCCTCAACGCCAAGCGCGGCTGCACGCCATGGAAGCCTGGGCGGCGCAAGCTGCCGAAAATCGCCAGGGACTCTTGGATTTGCTTCAAAGTGTTGCCGTCTACCGCATCGATCGTTCAGGGACCGCGCACGATTCCATGGCTCGCTACGACCGCCAGCGGCTGATCAAGGAGTCGCTGCTGGATCAAATCATCCTGGCTGCGGTGGAAACCGCCGATGCTCGACGGTTGCTCTTGGCAAATTTGCATGGCTGCAGCGACGATAGCCCTTCGATTGTCCAAGAGATGCACGCTTTACCTGATGACGAGCGGCTGGCCGTCGAAACGATTGGAGCCCTTCTGTATGGCAATCGCGAACGAATCGAGCAAACATTTTCGCGGTTGCTGGTGGCGCTGCGAACAAAGAACTTGCTGTATATTCCCCTGGCGCGAGGCGGCGAACCGTCCGCCATCTTTAGCGTCAGGCTAAGGCGAAAAATTCTGTCGCATTTGCTCGTGTGGTTGCCGCGTCAGGGCTTCTTCTATCAGACATGTCATTTAGTGGAAACCGCCCGTTTCATGGAGCACCACAATCCGATTGGCCCCGGTGCCGTTACCGAGTTCGACGACATGTTCAAACTTGGATTTGTTTCGCTTGTTCGAGCGATCGTTCAGAATTTTGTCAATCTTCATCAACTTCAGTCCGCATCGGCCCAAGGGCAAAGCGCGGTCAACCTGGACCAGCGCGATGGTCAGCACTTGGACGATCTCGAACCGGCGAGCGACGAAATGATTTCGGTACTCGAAACGGCTACCGAAGTCTTGCTGACCAGTTGGCTCGCGCACAGCCGGACTCTGCGTTTGAGCGTGCTGGAAACCGTTGACCACACTCGACGATGGACTCAGCTCGTCGAGTTCATTCAGAATTACGGCGGCCCGATCTTCACGCAGAGTTTCCTGAGCCTCGGCAACGTGCGAGCCATTCTGCACCAAGGAGTCGCGCATTGGCTCGATCAACTCGTCGAAGAAGGCCAGACGGACGAGTACGAGCGACTTTTCGACGATCTCAGCAGCGAGAAAATCTCCCGCCCCGAAGTCGAAAAGATGTTGAGCGTGGTGCTCGAAGCGATCATCGACCACTACAGCGAGTACCGCGATTACAACAGCACCACGACCCAATCGGACCGCGGCGAGATGCTCTACATGTTGCTTGATTTCTTGAGGCTTCGAATTCGTTACGATCGCGTGAGTTGGAATCTTCGACCGATCTATTGGACTCATGAAGTGCTGGTGCGAGCCGGATGCCACTCGACAGCTCAGCAGTGGCGAAGGGCTTTGGCGGAACGCATCGGACGCGAAAGCGAAATCTACTTGGAGCAACTGGCGGAACTCCAAACCAAATATGCCATGCGCATGCCGACGATCGCCGATCGACTGCACGAACGATTCACTCGGCCGATGACCGTCGATCGAATGCGAGCCTTGGTCGGCCCGGCCATTCGTCAATATCGTCAACATGCGGGACAATCGCCGCTCTTTGAATTGCTCATCGACGAATGCAAACTCATGACAGAACAGCCGACAGGCGTTGGCCTGGATATTCCCCAATGGCTCGTGGCTTTGGAATCGGAAGTTGACGCGATCATCGAAAGCCAGCGAGGCTATGCCGTACAACCTCGTTATGATAGTGTCGTCGAGTTTCGAACTTTACCCATCGACAACATCCTTGCTCAATTGACGGCCGCCGGAAAAGCCATGCAGAATCTAAACTTGCCTGCAGAGTGAACGGCGATCGAGGTTCACGGGGCGATTTTGGTGATCGACACATTCGCTACAATCGCCTGGGAATTTGGGACTTTAAAACGCTAGGGTGGGCTTTGACGTAAATTGTTTTGCCAAGACAAGTAGGTTCGGGGTACAATTGGTCACGCGACTCTGCTGCGTAAAAAACCTCGGGCAAGCCAATAGAGAAACCGCTTTGATCATGAGCCAGTCATCGCTACCCAATGATAATAGGCCCCAAGACGATGTTTGGGATGATGGCCTATCTAAGGCTGCCCAGGATCTAAATCCCAATCATGGTCCTCATGGAATCAAACCGCCCAATTTCGACTATTCAAGCGAGGTTTGCGAAACAACGGAGCAAGCGGATGAAATCGAATCGCACGAATCGGGTCAGATTTCTGCAACGAGCCATGTTGCGCATGGCACCCGAGACAAGAAAGTTCGAAACTTCAGCTCAAGTGTGTTTCATCTGGCAGGTTCGACATTCATTAGTTTGGTGATGGTTCTTGGCATACTCGGGGCCGCCCGTTTTTTGGTTCCTGCGCTTGTCGAAGACGTGCGGTATCGTTGGCATCGCGGCGAGTTGCGAGCCGAGTATGAATTGTCCACTGAGCGGTTGCATGCCGTGTCGATCGATTCGCTGGCCGATGTTTCGCAGCTTGTATCGCATCGATTGGGTGGTAGCGTCGTTCATATCAATTTGTTGCGCGATGAACAGGCGGACAGTCAGTTCCAACAGTTTCTCGGTCGCACGAGTCCAAACTTGAGATACGAAGGCCAAGGCAGTGGTTTCGTGATCGACGCCGAGGGCTACATTTTGACCAATCACCACGTTGTGGTCGACATCGAGCAGCGAGATGCAGCGGTCCAGGCCGGTCGCATCGAAGTCATCTTGGCTGACGGTCGCCAGTTGCCCGCTGAGATTGTGGGTGTCGATCCGAAAACCGATATTGCTGTTTTGAAGGTGGGTGCAAGTGACCTAGTGCCCATTGAATGGGGCGATAGCGATGCGGTCGAAATTGGAACGCCTGTCTGGGCCGTGGGCAGCCCCTACGGACTGCAGCAAACGGTCACCTTCGGAATCATCAGCGGCAAGCACCGCATCAACTTGACTGGAACACGCTATCAAGATTCGCTTCGCACCGCACCGGTTTATGGCGATTTGATGCAAAGTGACGTGGCGGTGAATCCTGGCAATAGCGGTGGACCGCTGGTCAATTCACGTGGACAAGTCGTTGGAATCAATGCGGCAATTCTCGGCGAAAGCTTTCGCGGAGTCAGCTTTTCCATCCCCAGCCGTGTCGCCAAACGCGTGGCGGAACATCTGATGCGAAGTGGTGAAGTGTCCAGAGGTTGGTTGGGTGTGCGGATGCAGGATTTGGCGTATGATGAGCGGTACGGTTCGGATGGACATGTGTTGCCCGGAGTCCGTGTGCTCGGTTTCCCTCAAGACGAACCGTCGCCAGCTCAAACGGCAGGCTTGAAAGTTGGGGATGTGATCGTTGAATACCAAAAACATCCAATTTCGAGTCAAGTCGAACTCATGAAGTTAATCGGTGAAACCGACGTGGGTACTTCTGCTGAGTTGGTTGTCAAACGAGGCTCAGATCGAATGCAATTCCAAGTTAAAATTGGCAAACGCAATCTCTGACTTGGAGCGGGATGTCAGCCAATTGGCCCTAGGCAATAATGTACGTAGCAACCGGAACGGATGGCTATCCCCACTCAGATTTTTGGATTAGTATTGTGACGATCATCCAATATTGATTTTCACAAAAGGACGACGATGGCACAGCACGTGAGGTTCACACCCTATCTAGTTGGGATTTGGTTCTACTGTGTCTTTGGAATCTGCACGTTAGCATCGTCGCGGGCTCAAGAGGCCGGCGACTTGGCTAAGCTTGGGGTCTCCGAGACGAAACCCGCCGAAGGCATGTTCATCGAAGTGGACGGGAAGTACATGATCCCGTACCAATTGACAGTGCCAGGATCGGATGTGACGATCGACATGGTTCCCCTGCCTGGAGGCGTCTTCCAGATGGGTGCAGTCGACCAAGATGACACGTCACCGACGGTTCAAATCGAAATCGCACCAATCTGGGTTGCCAGGACAGAGACCACCTGGCGCGAGTACCGACTTTATATGTCGATGTACAAACTTTTCAATGAGTTGTCTCGCAACGCAAAGCGGACGGTCAAAGCCGGTAGCGATGTGGATGCCGTGACAGCCCCGACGGAACTCTACGATCCGACCTTTACGTACAAACACGGCCAGGAACTCAACCTGCCGGCTGTCACGATGACTCAATACGCCGCCAAGCAATACACGAAGTGGCTCAGCAAGCTGACTGGCCATCAGTACCGTCTGCCTACGGAAGCCGAATGGGAGTACGCCTGCCGCGCCGGTACCAAGTCGGCCTACTCCTTTGGAGACGATGAACGGGATTTGAGTGAATACGCATGGTTTGCGGACAATTCGGACGAACACCCCCATCCGGTCGCCACGCTCAAAGGCAACGGGTTTGGATTGCACGATATGCACGGCAACGTCATGGAATGGGTCATCGATGAATATTCCGAAGAGGGTTATGCCGCACTCGCGGACGAGCCCCAACCGATCCCGTTTCTGTCTGCTGTGCGTTGGCCGACCGGAGTTGAAAGTCGTGGACTGCGTGGCGGCAGTTGGCAGGATTTTGCAGAAGATTGCCGAAGCGCCTCACGCATGGGAAGCGGCGAAGACACGGAATGGAAAAAGGAAGACCCGAACTTGCCGCTTAGTCCTTGGTGGTTCACGAATGATCCAACGCGTGGCGTCGGCTTCCGAATTGTTCGCTCGTATGCACCCATGGACGACGACACCATCAAGAAATTCTGGGAGATCGATCACCAGTATATCCAAGAGGACGTGGACAGCCGTCTTGAGGAAGGCCGCGGAATCCGCTCCGTCGTCGATCCTAGTCTAGCCGACGACATTCGCGCGTCGCAAAAGTAGTCTCGGTTGTTGCGGTAACGAATGCGTCATGGTAGATAGACCGCCAGATCAATTGAGGCAAGATCACGGGATGCAAGCAGACGACTTGCGATGGGGCAGTTTGGCGGATTGGTCGCAGCTTGTCCGGTTGCCCGCCGTCTTTACCCTGATTTCAAATTGCATCGTCACGACGATCATCACGGTCGGTAAGTTCGAGCCTTGGACGGCAATCGTTCCGATCTTTTCTGTATCGATTCTGGCCTATTGGGCCGGCATGATCTTGAACGATTGCCACGATGTTCAGGTGGATCGGCAGGCGCGGCCCGACCGTCCGTTGGCCGCCGGCCGCATTTCACCGGCTGTGGCTGGACACGTTGCTACCGGCATGTTGATGATCGGCCCTTTGATCCTGCTTTTGGTCGCCGCTTATCACGAATCGATCGATACCATCTGGATGGGCTGTGCGATCGCAAGCAGTCTTTTGCTTTGGGTTTGCATTCGAGCTTACAATTCAGTGCTCAAGACAATGCCCTTAGGGCCTGTGCTAATGGGTGCCTGCCGCGGGCTGAACATCCTGATGGTTGGATTCAGCTTGCTAGCCGTGCAATGGGGCCAGGAATATTCTCTCGTCGAGCGCTTTCCAAAAATTCTGCCGGCATACGCCTTGGCGATCGCGGTTTATATTCTTGGAGTGACGACCTACGCTCGGCGAGAAGCTGGAGATAGTGCCCAATCCGTCCTTGCCCTGGGCACATTTTTCGAGCTGGCTGGACTGGTGTCCGTGGCTGTTTTGACCAGGTGGGAACCAGGGCGAGAAATGACGTGGTATCTCGACTGGAAAACCTACTATCCGGTGCTCGTCGGACTGATTGGGCTGACGGTGATCAATCGCGCCATCTCGGGCGTAGTTCATCCGATCTCGCGCCGCGTGCAGTTGGCCGTCAGACACGCGCTGTTGTCATTGATCTTGATCGATGCAGCCATCGGCCTAATGTGGGCAGGCCCATGGTTCGGAGCGGGAATTGCTATGCTCCTGTTGCCAGCGGTGCTTGGGGCGATGCGGGTTCGCGTGACGTGATGGGCGACGGTGGCAATGCGTCCGTTGGAGCTAACTCGATCGGCAGATCTTCGATGCGGTGCATTTCTTCGTGCAAGTGTCTGTCGCCCGGTGTCAAGCCATAGGTCATAATGGCTTCGCCAAAGCGGCCGCCCAGCGTGTCGGCGCGAATTGGGCCCGGGTCGATCCAGATCCCTTCGTGATCCAGTTCCATCGTGCCGAGATTCAAATCCAGGACTCGTCGCAAGGCTTCGTAGTTGACGTAGATACCGATTAATTCGCTTTGCGTGGCCAGCAAATCGTTCAGCGCGGTGATCGCATCGCGGGCTGCTGTGGGCGACACGACCCCCAGTGTTTCGTTGATTTGCCGGACGTCTTCGTTGACTCCGATTTGTTGCGTTGCCGTTTGGACAGCGAAGCGCTGGATTTCGAAAGCCAGTTGTCGCTGGCGAACGGTTCGAAGCGTGGTTCGCATGTTTTGCCAGATCGAATCCTCGAAGCGATAGTATTCGCGGCGGGCTCGCTGGTACTCGATCAGCGATTGGCGATAGTTGTTGCGTTCTTGCAAGCGAGTGATCGGTGCATCCCACTGGAGCCCGAGCGACATGCGACCGGTGGAACTGCGAAGCGCTAAAGGGTTGTTGCCGTAGTTCTGGACATCGCCGCTTACGGTCAAGTCAAGATAGCTTTCCAATTGATCGGCGACCACTTCGATCACTCGCCAACTATTGACCAAGGCGGCGCGATTGTTCAGCCAATCGCGGCGATTGCAACGCGCGATTTCAACGGCATCTTCCGGACAAATGTCGACTTCGGGCAGCAGGACGGATTCGGTTCGCGCTCGGGCTTGCAGGAGTTGAATTGCCAAAACGTCCTCGCTGACCACCGAAATCAAATCTTGCGTGCTAACAATGACGTCGCGGCTGAGATTCTGGAAGCGAGTTTTAGCGTCCAGTTGGCGGTCCGATTCGGATTGAAACGTCTGAATATTTTTGTGCAGCGAGGCATATGATTTCGCGTGCTGTTCGAAACGTCCAGCCAATCGATCGAGCTCTTTGTTCAATTCTTTGGGCAACTCTTCCAGTCCAGTTCCATCGAGAAATGAAAGGTTCAAGGTTCCCGTGGGCAGCAATCCGCAAACCATATCCTCTTCTGACTTAGTGATCTCTTTGAGCCGATCGAGTTGCTGCCGCCGCATTGGAATCGAGTCTTCCAAACGAGAAATGTCTTTTCGAACGGCGGCCAGGTCACCTTTCGAGATGGTGTCCATGATTTTCTCAAGGGGTGAAAGATGACTCGATAGCTGCTTGAGCTCGCCATTCAATTTCTCGCTAGCTTCCAGTTCTCGGTAGTTTTCACGACCGTCCTGCGCGTCCTGATGAACCGTGCTCAACTCGAGTATTCTCGAATTGCCTTGTCCGACCGCGGCTCGCAGTTTGCTCAGTTCGCTTCGCCGATCGCGGAGATCTTGGGACACGAGCTTGAATCGATCCAACAGGGGATCCTGGATCTCCACGCACAAGTAGGGTGGAAGGCCCATGGTCTGTTTGAAGGTATCGAGTGTCTGCTGGAATGCTGTTTGCGACTGCAGAAGCTGTGTTTGTTGGTTGTAAACGTTCTGCAATGCCTGGACGACTTGCAATCGCTGTTGCGGGATAGCGCTCTGCGTGGCAGGAACCGTCATCAGAAGTTCGTTGTGATTGTCGAGCAGTTGCAGATAGACATCCGTGAGCTGCGCGATTGTCTCTTGCTGGTTGGCGATCTGGAGTTGATTTTGCAGCAAACCAATGAAGCCGGCAGCACCTGGCGTGTTGTTTCCAGCCAAGCCGCCGAAACCCGCGTTGGTACCAGCTGTGCCGAGCGATCCGAAACCACCGCCCAAACCAGTAAAGCCTCCGAAACCGGCGGAGCCAAACACACCTCCACGGCGCTGCGGCTGGACGTTTGATTGAATGCCGACAGCGACCTGCACATAGTACGCTCGACGGAATTGTTCAAACGCGCGGACGTTGGCCAGCAACACTCGCTCAGCCAGTGTGAGGCGCTCAAGTACAACGTCGCGACCGGCCTGTCGCAGCAGCGGCTGAATGAGTGAAAAGTCCAGGACAGTTCGAGAGGTTTGAGTGTTCGGACCGACCAATTGCCAAGTAATGTCGTTGGCTACGCCAACCAGCAGATTGGCTCCAGTCGTTAGCTGCTTCTGCATAGCCAGACCGCGCGGAGCGACGCTGTACGGACCTGTCGACCACGTGCTGCTGGAAGCCGGGACGGGCGAGTTGTTGCGGAACGGCCCCGTGGAGTTGTAGCCGGCTCGCCAACCTCCGAAGAACTGCGAATCGAACCGAAAGCGTTCACTGGATACGTCAATTGCCGACAAGTACAACTCTTCGAGGTTCGACTGATAGGTTGGTGAATGAAGCAGCGCCAGACGGACGGCTTCTTCGAGATTCAGCACGAGCACGCCGCGCTCATCGAGCGGCAACGAATCCAACCATTCAGGGTTCTCAGTCAGGTTTGTCCTGCCATTGGCTTCCCACAATGGATAGCCTTTCTTGCGGTCGACCATCTGCATATAGCGGTTGGATTGGGGGTCATCTTCGGGCATGGGCGGTCGATCGGGATTGAATGGATCGAACATACGGCTTCTCGGATCGACATCAATGCGATAGTTGGCCGGGTTCAGCTCGCCACTTTCGACCCGCTTCTCGTCAAGCAGATAATTGACTTCGCGGTCCGTTTTGAATCGATGGCTGCTGCGTGTGCAACCCGACCAGGCAGCGATGGCTATCGCGGTGACGGCAATGGCGAAAAGGCTTGTTGTTGGTCGCGATTGAGTCATGAGGCCTTTTTGAGGAAGGGTTTTACGGCTTGGCCCTTGTGGGCTAGCGCGTGATTGCGGCTCAGCGGGAGTGCGGCCTTGCAGACCGGACCTCAATGCAGCCTTTCTCCAGTTCGTTCGGATTTTGATGAATGTGGCGTTTAGTTCGATTTTCCGGCTTGGCGCACTTGCCCCATCTTCTCTGGCTTAAATCCCCCAATTCGTGGTGTTCAGGGACCAGCTTGTTGACAGCGTCTGACCAAAAATTGAGGCAAAATAGTGTAAGTTGGCAGTCTAGCTAGTACACTAAAGACTTTGAGTACCCTTCACGCGAGCAAAGGAAATCCAAACCTGCCATGGGCCTGGGGCAAATTCTATTTGTAGTCGTCCTTCTGATTTTCTTGTCCGCCTTCATTTTCTTTCTGGTGAAGACGTTTCGGGCATGGGGGATTTTGCACACGCTTTTGTTGTGTGTGCTGTTTATCGAGAGCTGGGTATTTCTTTATATGTCAGCCGGCGTGCAGTTCGAGCGAGTCAGAGCGACGCGCGATGCGGCGCGTTATCAAAAGGAGTACCAAGACGCGCTGCAGCAGAGCAAGCAACTGAGATTTGGTTCGATGGATCCTGAGGCCGACCCGCTGGAGGCAGTTGTGTCCGCTCAGGGTATGCTGGATCGAATCACGGTGGACCGCGGGCGCGTGTGGCGGCAATTCGCCCTGGCCGATCATCAGGATCAACGCATCGTACTCACGCCGACGGCTCCTAAACCCGCCGACGATCAAGCCAGCGCCGATGGTGGAGCGGCTGAAGGTGCCGCGCCTGCGGCAAGTCTACAACCCGTGAATTTACCTGAAAATTTAGTCGTGTACTGTTTCGAGGATCGACTGACGCAGGAAGGCTATCCGGTCCCCATCTTTTACTTGGGCGAATACCGCGTCGTCAGTAGCGATGAGGCCAGCGGTCGAGTCACGCTCGAGTCGACACTTCCATTGAATCCCATGCACCGGGCTCGCATCGAGCAAGGGGCTGCAAGTTGGACGTTGTACGAGACGATGCCCATTGACAATCACATCGCATTTACGGCTTCCGGTTCAGCCCCGACGGACGATGCCATCTTCGGAACTCCCGACGAAACTGAAATTCGCCGAATGTTCGAGGGTCTGCCCGAGCAGACCATTGCATCCTATCTCCGCGATGGCCAACGAGCCAATGATGACGACCGATCGGATACGATTTGGGAGCAAGTCAATTTGCTTCAAGGCTTCGAATTGGACGTGGACAGCGACCAGAGCGCGGATGCGAGCGTCAGCGGGTACTTCGACCAAATTGGACGTAGCATTGATATCCGCTTGAAACGCAACGCATCGGTCAATCTCGTTCCCGATGAGCTTCGAGACAATCGAATTGTCGTCGTGGAAAGCGTTGCCCGCGATCTGATTAGCCGCGGCGTCGCCGAACGGGTGCAGCGGGTTTTCGTACGGCCGCTGAATGACTATCTGGGGCTATTCAATCTGAGCCTTGCCAAGAGCTTTGAATATGACGAACAGACAAAGTACTACAAGTATCAGAACGAATTGATCGATCAAGCGAATCAGGTTGGTCAGAATATGCTGGTTGTGCGGCAGAAAGAGAATCAACTGCTTGGCGCGGACCTACAAAACTACCAAAAGGAAATTGAGTTCCTGAATACCGCCACAGCGGAAACGGATTCCGATCTTGCAACCCTTAAACAAAAGCTAAGTAATCTGTACCAGGCGATCCACGAGCGGCATGCGCAACTCGCAGCAACCGGCTTGTAGGCGTGGAAACTGGCTCACTTTTGCGAATCACTCCGGAGAATATCAAATGTCTCGATATGTGTTGATTGTGGTTTCATTGTTGGGTTGTGCGTTTTGCGCGACCCCTGTTTTCGCCCAGGTCTCGGCGCTGGCTGAACTGTACGGCGAAGGCGTGCATCAGTATTTCGCCAAGGACTATTTTTGTGCGGAACAGACGTTGACCCGCGCGATCGACAATGGTTCGCAAGATCCGCGAGTGTTTTATTTTCGCGGCTTGGCTCGTGAAGCCACCGGTGGCGAAGGATCGTTCGATTTTGAAGAAGGCGCTCGGCTCGAAGCAGCCGGTAAGACTGGTGTCAACGTCGGCCAAGCGCTGACTCGCATCCAGGGCTGTTTGCGGGCGAAAATTGAGAAGGCTCGGAGAGATGGCCGATTACACGCTCAACAGCAACGAGCATTGATGCAACAAGCCATCCCGGCTACGCCCTCTCAGGCAACACCATTTCCGACTCAGCCACCAGCGGCAACGGATCCAATACTCGGCGACGGCCTGCGTTCGCCCGACGTCGAAGCTGTACCAGCTCCGATCGAACCAGCTCCGGCTGGAACAGTCCCGGATGATTCGAAAGTCAATCCATTCAACGACGAAGCGACGCCACCGGCCGAAACCAAGCCGACAGAAGATGTCGCCCCAGCAGAGGGTAGTGATCCTTTTGGCGGCGATTCGGCTCCCTCTCAGGACCCACCCGCTGAAGGTAGCGATGACCCGTTCGGCACCTAGTAGATGACGCGAGTGGCAGGTTCTTGATAACCTGCCAACTTGCGGGTTCAGGCAATAATCGGAGTGAGTGTCCATGATCACTCCGATGTCAGGCGTAAATTTTTTTGCAGCTCGCCAACGCCGCTGTTCCAATTCATGATTTGAATTTCAAAACCAGCCGCAAGGGCAATTGCCTTCGGCTGCTTGGCAGTCAGAGAGTCGCTTCTTCAGCGGTAGACCAAGGATCCATTTTCTAAGCCACCAACCTCTTTGGGTGGCAATTCCGTCAAGCGTGGCGAATCGCCCAATTGTTTTGACTCTGCTATAATTGCGGGCAATTCACGGGCCTCTTTTCGTTCAAGGCCCGTTTCGCTTTTATATTTGGAGAAAGGCATAGTTTAGTGGACGCAATTGAAATTCTCGGAAGTTTGTTGGGTGGGGGGTCGCAAGGTGGATCATCGCGCGGCGGCCAATCCGGCGGTGGACTGGGTGGAAAAATCCTCGAAGAGTTGCTCAAGGCCGGTCTGGGCGGCGGTCCGCAACCGGAAGAACCACCCGCCCGTGCCCCATCGCGGGGTGGCAGCGTGAGCCATCGTCCAATCGACGTTCAGTCTGAGGCAGGTCGACTTGAGGATTTGCTCAATGTGGCCACCGGCAAGAAGCAGAATCCTGCATCGCAGCAGACGCAAAAGCCATCGTACGCGCCAGAGCAATCGGTCTCGCCAAGCCGCTCAGGCGGGGGAACCCAGACCAAGAGTCCGCCTCAAATCCAGCCTGGGCCGCTTTCGACGCCCAGCCGTCAAGTTTCTCAGCAGGACGAAGCCTTGGCTTTGGTCCGAGCGATGATCAATGCCTCCAAGGCGGACGGCCAAGTCGATAGCAAAGAACAGGAAGCAATCTTGAGCCGCGTTCCCAACAACCAAGAGACGATTCAGTTCTTGCGGCAAGAATTCGCCAAGCCGCTCGACGTGCGAGAATTCACATGGAACGTTCCATTGGGTCTTGAAGTTCAGGTCTATACGATGTCTCTGGCATCGATCAACCTGGACTCGCAGACCGAGAAGCAATACCTTCTGGACTTAGCGCACGGCCTAAGGCTCGATCCCGAGTTGGTCAATCAAATCCACACTCGGTACGGAGCGCCGGCGATTTTCTAGGCACATATCTCCGAACCAAACCCACCGCCCAAGCAAAGGAATTTTTGTTTTAGCGAGGCGGTTGTGTTTGAGAATCGATTCAAAGCCGCTTGTTTGCTGCGACGGGAGTGGAATTTGAATTGTTCACCGGTACCACGCGAACGAGACGATGAGTCGATGGCATCAATGAGAGTGTTGAGGGTCTTGGATTGAACGAACAAGGTATGTCCGAGGATCGCAGCGTTGTCGTAACCATTGATGGTCCCGCCGGTGCCGGCAAGAGCACAGTATCCAAGTTATTGGCCGAAAGGCTCGGATACGAATTCTTGGATACCGGCGCGATGTATCGGTCGGTGACGCTGGCCGCCCTGAACCGCAGCGTTAATCCAGCAGACGAGCAGGCTGTCTTTGAACTCGCCAAAGGCCTTCGCATCGTACTCGATGGGTCCTGCGTGAGCCTGGACGGGCAAGATGTTTCTGAGCTGATTCGTTCGCCAGAAGTGAACCAGGCCATTGGGTTGGTAGCGGACAATATTCCCGTCCGTCGCCTGTTGTCGCAGTGGCAACGCGATTGGGCCAAGGGCCGCTGCGTAGTCACCGAAGGCCGCGATCAAGGCAGCGAGGTTTTTCCGGACTCACCGTGCAAAATTTTTCTGGTGGCCAGCAGCCAGGAAAGGGCTCGACGACGACAAAGTGAACTCGCGGAAAAGGGCATTGTCCTCGACTGGGAAACAGTCCTCGAGCAGCAAAACCGCCGCGACCATCAGGACGCGACCCGCCCCGTCGGTGGGCTTCGCAAAGCACCCGATTCGATCGAGGTCGTTACGGATGGTCTGGCGTTGGAAGAAGTCGTCGATCGGCTAGCGTTCATTGTCCGAAAGCGTTTGACCAGCACCAATCAATTGCCATGAATGGCTCCACCAAGAATCGACGCGTTGGCCTTCTCAAACGAGGGGTCTACAACGTATTTCGCATGCTTGCGAGGCTGGTCGGTGTTTTGGCATTCGACTTGCGATGCTACGGTCGCGAGAATCTGGTGGACGGTGCTGCGCTCGTATTGAGCAGCCACCAAAGCCATTTCGATCCAGTACTCGTCGGGTTGGTCTTCAACGACCGTTTAAACTATCTTGCCCGGAGAAGCCTTTTCAAAAATCCAATATTCGCGGCCTTGCTCCGACTGTTGAACACGATCGAGCTGGATCGTGATCGAAGCGGATTGGAAGGGCTGAAGGAAACGCTTCGGAGACTCAAGGCGAATCAAAAGGTTGTGGTGTATCCGGAAGGCACGAGGACTCCAGACGGTCGGATCCAACCTCTAAAGCCAGGGTTTCTGGCGGTCGCGCGCCGAAGCAAAGTCCCACTGATTCCAATGGCGATTTCGGGAGCTTATGAATCGTTGCCGCGTGGTAGCATCTTACCACGCTGGTATCCGTTTCGAGTTTGCATCGGCCCGATCGTCCTCTTCGATGACTACGAGCACTTGAGCGACGAACAAACGCTGCATCTCGTTGCACAGCGATTGGACCAGTGCTTCGGGCGGGCTGAGCGGCTGCGGAAGCGATGATTTGGGGCCTCGCTAATTCGTGCGCGGACCAGCCAGTTCGATCAATTCCTCTTGTCGCGACATTTTTCGGATGTCTTCGGTAATCTTCATCGAACAATATTTTGGACCGCACATACTGCAAAAGTGTGCGCTCTTGAACGTGTCCTGTGGCAACGTTTCATCGTGATAGCGTTGGGCGGTTTCCGGGTCGAGCGACAATCGGAATTGTTCTTTCCAATCGAACTCGAAACGAGCCTTCGAGAGTGCGTCATCGCGGTCTTGCGCGCCGTGGCGACCGCGGGCGACGTCGGCGGAGTGGGCTGCAATCTTGTAGGCGATCACGCCTTGCTTGACATCTTCTTCATTCGGTAAGCCCAGATGCTCCTTGGGCGTGACGTAACACAGCATGGCGGCACCATGCCAACCGGCCATGGCGGCTCCAATCGCGCTGGTGATGTGGTCGTAGCCGGGCGCGATGTCGGTCACCAATGGGCCAAGGACATAGAAAGGTGCACCGCCGCAAACCTCGATTTGCCGCTCGATATTCATTTGAATCTGATGCATGGGGATGTGGCCGGGGCCTTCCACCATGACCTGCGTTCCATTAGCTTGACCACGACGAGTCAACTCGCCGAGCACATCCAATTCGGCAAACTGAGCTTCGTCCGAGGCGTCCGCGATTGAACCAGGCCGCAAGCCATCGCCCAGCGACCACGTTACATCGTACTGCCGCATGATGTCGCACAGGTCATCGAAGGCTTCATAGAGTGGATTTTGTTTGCGATGGGCCACCATCCACTTGGCGATCAATGAGCCACCTCGACTAACGATTCCGGTAACGCGGTTGGTCGTCAAATGAAGATGTTCCAGTTTGACGCCGCAGTGAATCGTCATGTAATCGACGCCTTGTTTGGCTTGGTGTTCGACCATATCCAGAAAATGTTGCGACCGCATGTCTTCGATATTGCCGCCTAGCTCTTCGAGCATTTGATAGATCGGCACAGTACCGATCGGCACGGGCGAGGCTTCGATGATCTTACTGCGGATGGCGTCAATGCTCTTTCCGGTTGACAGATCCATGACCGTGTCGGCTCCGTAGTGAACGGCCGTGTGAAGTTTGGCCAGTTCCTCGTCGGCATTGCTCGTCACGGCGCTGTTGCCGATATTCGCATTGATCTTGCATTTGGCTGCGATGCCGATCGCCATCGGTTCCAGCCGCCCCGCCAAATGGACTTGGTTCGCGGGAATTACCATCCGTCCGGCTGCTACCTCCGCCACGATGACTTCGATAGGCAATTCTTCACGCCGGGCGACGTAATGCATTTCGGGTGTTGCTGTGCCGGCTCGGGCACTCATGAGCTGAGTAGTCATCGGTGATTAGCTCCTCGAAGCAGGTTTGTGAAGGGATTACCCTATAAGGATACCCAGTTCCTCATAGGCGGACAGGATAGCAGCTCAAGGAATTTGTTTCTTGAGCCTGGGAACGTACCGCAACAAGAGGCCAATCGAGATCAATCCGCCGCCTGCCCAGGTCCACCAACCTGGTGATTCATAGCTAGCGTGGTCATGCCAGGCGACATAAACCCAGACGGGAACCAAAATTGGTTCAAGCAGCGACAGGATCGAAGCTTCAGGCCCGCTGACAGTTCTCAATCCATGAGAAAGCAATAGATAGGGAATGGACATCTGGAAGATGCCAAAAAAGGCTAAGGCTGCGTACGCACCGCTGGGGATGCTGCCCGTTTGCGACCACACCCAAGGCAGCAAGAGACAAACCGTTGCACTATGATTGAGCACCATCATCCAGGCCGCATCCAAATGCGACAAAGCTCGCAAATGCAGGACGACTCCGGCGAAGGCTACCCCCGAGAGAATTCCAAGTGAAGTGGCCGCGATGGAGCCTCCGGATTGCAACTCCATGATCAGGATCAGGAGCACACCGCTCAGACAAAAACCAAACATCTCCAGGTCGGCTCGAGACACTCGTTCACGCAGCACCCAGACTCCAAACAGCATGACCCAGGCTGGAGCCAGATACTGCAGCCATATCGCGTTGGCGGCTGGGCCGCGGACCATGGCCGAAAGAAACGACCAAACCATGACGGCGAAGCATAAGCACATCGAGACCAGAGCCGGATGCCATTGCGGTCGGCGAATGATTGGAATGAGGATGCTAATCGCAAACAGGCTGCGCCAGAATGCGAGCATCAAGCCGCGAGATTCTCGCGACCAGCCGTCAAACCACGGAGCTTTGGCAAAGAAGCCGCTCGTGCTCCACAACAATGCCGCAGCCACAATCAGCCATCGGCCATGATTGGCCGAACGAGGTGCGGGACTGGCCGGTTCGTCGGTCGATTCGGTCACTCGGGGCTGGCTCGCGGTACAGATCGAGTCAACAACAACGCGGCCACGATCAATACTGCATGCACCAGCACGGTAGCGATCAGGGCCATCGCAACTCCTTGATTGAATCCATAGGTATGCAAGCCCAATCCCAGCAAGTTCGTGCCGAACCACGACCAACTCGTAATTACGTTACCGACCAGTGCCAGGATGGAAAACCCGCGCAGGCCCACCAGCTTATCCCACCGGGCATGGAGCATGACGGCGTTCCAAAGAACGATCATCAGCGCACCGTTCTCCTTCGGATCCCAGCCCCAGAATCGGCCCCAACTGTCGTCGGCCCACAATCCACCCAAGACTGTGCCAACGAAACTGAACAAGATGCCAAAACAGACTGAGAAATAAGCCATGCGATACATTTGCGACTGGAATCGTTGGACGTGCTGCCCACGGCTTTCATCGAGCTTTCGATTTCGTGTAAACATCATGTGCACCAGTGCGACGGCCCCGAAGCATCCAGCCATAAAGGTCACCGCATAACCGGCATTGATCGTAACGACGTGCGTCGAAAGCCAGAATTGAGTGTCGAGCACGGCTTCGAGAACGTGCAACGTATCGCCTTTGTCGAGACTTCGCGCGATACATAGTGTGATCAACCCGATCAGGGATGCCACGATGTTGCCGACACCCATGCGGTAAACCAGTTCGAGAATCATGCACAATAGCACTCCGGCCCATCCGATGAAAACCGCCGAAGAATACAAGTTGGTAATGGGTGGTTGCTGCGAGATGTAGATGCGAACGATCAGCGCCAACGTGTGAATTGCAAAGACGCCAATCAGAATTCCGAAAGCAACATTGCGAATGGCTGAGCCGCGCGAGGCGAATGAAACGAAGCCTAGCAGCAGAGCCAACAGATACAGCATGATCCCGAGCATCGTCGGATTGACTTGATTGAGCCATTGCTCCATCGATGCTCGCGCCAGGTAGGGTTCGGACGATTCCATCGAACGTACTTGGCGGCTGTATTTCTGGACCATCTTGTTGATTTCTTGGGCATCTTGGTTCCGGACCGCAGCCAGAACGTTTCCAAATGCTTCGACCGCAGGATTCACCGGCAGGCGGCGTACAGCGTCGATCATGGCACCAAAGCTGGCCGGTCCGAATGACGACCAGGCTTGGTCCTGATTGGCTTGTCCCTCTACCCGTGCGGCTGAGTCGATCATCGGCGGTATGAACGCTGGAGGGTTCATCGATTGAATGATTCGATAGCGCTGATCCAGAGCCGTAAGTTCGGCCATGACCCGATTCATGCCCTCTTCGGTATCGGCGTCTTCGACGTTGGGTTTCTTTGGATTTTCGTAGGCGCTGACCAGCAGTTCGTAGGTCGTCAGTTTTTGGTACATTTCCGAGATTTTTTGTTCACGGAAATTGAGTTCCTGTTTGCTGCGGGATTTTTCGCGGAGCAGTTCAATCTGCGCAAAGAACGAATCGCGGTTCTTGGTGATTTCGTTGTAGCTGTATCGATACCCGTTTCGTTCTTCCAACTCCAGCAAATCGCGAACCTCTTTGGAATAGACACGAAAGACTTGCGCATCCGCCGTCCAGGGTACGTCGGCCAAGACCGCCATGAGCCACTCGACGCGAGGGTGTTTGTTGCCATCGGAATCCTTGACGTAAGCCGACCCGCCAAAAGTCGGTTCGCTGATCGACGCAATTACATCGGAGGCCACGCTGTCAGCCGGCTTGATACGACCCTCATGCTGCACCGGCAATTTCCCAACCGCGACCCAATCAACTTCGTTCACGCCGGTCTTGGGGCCACGAAAGCCGTATCCACCAAGGAGCGCCGAAATTCCCAAGCCTACAGCCAGGCCAACTTTTGCCTTGGTGTTCCATTGCCAGCCTTGGGCCACGCTTTCTTCACGCGCGACACGGCCGGCGAAGCGGATGAATGTATTCCCAAAGTGATAGATCATCCCAATTAGTACCATCATGCAACTCACATAGGGAATGACCCAACCTGCATTTCGCACGACCTGCAAACCGCTGCCTTCGATGATCTCGCCGTTGGCCGATTGTACGGGAAAATAATTGCTCTGATAGAATGTTTCGCCGCCGAAGCGAATCGGATTGTTCATCCACGTTTTCTCGACAATTTCCTCGCCGGTATTCTCGTTGTGAATTCGAATAAGTGACGAATAATCGCGAGGTGTCTCTGAACCGCTGTAGTTTTCACGGATGACGTCTTTCAAGTGGACGGAATAGCCCTTGTACTCGCGACGGAATCGCAGAGCGAACTGGTAGGGTACGCCGTCGATTTCAATTTGCTCATTTCGGTCGACTCCATTGTGAAAAACTTGCCCAGCGTCATTGGTCCACTGCGAAAGCAGCAAGGTTTCTAGCGGTTTGTTCGACTTGCGATCGATCAGCGTCACGTAAGCGGACGCCAGATTTACGTCCGATTTGGCTCCGCCGCTGGCCTGCGTTTCGACAGCCGTAAAGCTTGTCCCGGCGCCAGTTGTTGCAGGGTTTTTCGCGTCGCGGTCGGATTGCTTGAGAGCACTATTGGTCATCCACTGGTCGATCCGAACGATGCACGGCAGACTGCTATCGTCGATTGGCTCGCCGCGCCGGACAGCTCGCCGGATCGCGGCGTCAGGAATCGCTTGAACGTGGTCCACATCCGCTTGGCTGACATCGATGATCGCGATCTCGAGCTCATCGGCCATATAGGCCATGTTCGTGTGCTGGCCCTCGATCAGGGAGATTTTTTGCTCGACCTGCCGATCGCCGAACATGAATTGGCCCACCATCAGCAAGCCGACGCCGATGTGGATGAGCATGTTTCCGCCACGCTTGGCGAAGAGCAAGTTTAGGCCCACCAGCAACACGCAACTGGCAATGGTCGCTTGGAGCAATTGCCAAACGATTCGCAGACCGGGGTTGTCGAGTCGCATCGAATTGCCGGCCAAGAGCAGACTGAGTGCCAGCCCGCCCATGAGGATTACTCCAATGCGAATGGACCATTTGGCAAGTTCTGGCAACTTCGTCGGCCAGAATGCAAAGACGGCTGCGGCCACAGTTAGGACACAAAATCCAATTCGCAGGCCGGCCCAAAGCTGGTCGTAACTGATCGGCGGTTGCCCTTGTAAGCCATCCGTCGTGTGCCCCGCTAGAATGACCGCCGTCACAAGGCCTGCACCGAGCAACGAAACGACTAGTCCAATCGCCATTCGAACCCCAGACGCTTGAATCGAAAATCGCGTTGTCTTGGCCGCGATCAAATTGATCATCAAGCACAGTCCAATCAATGCCCCACCTGGAAATGGAAATTGACCAGGAATGGGTTGATGCGCCCACAGTGTTTGTGGAAACAGGACATCCAAAGGAATCCAAGATATCCATGCGTTAAAATACTCACGCTTGACCTGGACGAGAGTCTCTTCGTCTTGAGCCAGGGTACCGAAGAGCACGATCAGGATGCCGAGGCTGAAGAGCGCAACCGTGATTTTGAGCGACCCAAGGGCTTTCAAAGTCGCGTAGGCCGTTGGCAACGTCTTCGCCTGATCTGCCACGCGCTGGCTCGTTGTAGGCCATGTTCCCGATGACATTGGTATTGCTCCCGAAAATATCTCAGTTCGATTTATTGGGTCGTGTCGAGCGATTCAATCAACTGGTCCATTGCATTGCTCAACTGGTCGACTTGCTCGCCAGATCCTGTCAACTTCACGAATAAACTCTCTCCAGATGCCAGCGGAATCACAGCCACTCGAATAGCCATGTTCGGCCGCTCCTGGGATGCTCCGTCGCCACCTGTGATCGTATAACATCGATAGTCGCCCAATTTCGAATCGGCCGAGATGGCCGCTTCGGCAATTCGTTGAATCTGATCCTCGTTTGAGGTGCTGCCAATCTGTTGCAACCACATGCCAATCGACTGCTCAATGTCACCTCCGGCCGTTGAGATGGAGACTGTGGCTTTAGTCGGTTCGCCTGGAATTTCAAAATGCGCCAAGCGGATTCCCGAAGTAGGCTGTTCTTGCCAACCTTCCGGTACCTGGTAGGTGAGTTGAAGCCGCTTGGGTTCCGGTTCCCCACTCGCTCTGGGTCTGTCTCCGTCAACTGCTAGATTGGAATGCACATCGTCGTTGGGAGCTTGTGATGTTTGCCCGCGACCCGCAAAGGGCGCGAAGGGAGCCATCGGCGCTCCGCCGGCGGCTTGCTTTCCCGTCAAACTTACAAAATACGCCTTAGCGGTTTCCGTCGAATGCGACGGTACTTCTTCAAGCTCCGTTTCGATCTCGGGCCAATCGGCTGGTTCCAGGTTCAGTTGCTGTCGCCAACGATTGATGTTGTCTTTGAGGTAATCTTGCCATTGGCCCGGATCGTTCGTGGTGGCTCCCAATTGGGTCAATGTGATTGTTGCTCCATCGTCGCGAGAGAACTTTGCGTAAGTAATTTGCCGCATGACCTGTTGATTCCATCCATCGGCAAGTTGCCAGCGCGGCGAGCCATCGTTGTCGAATGAAAGCGATTGAGCGATCATCCGAAAATCGTTGTCCAATTGTTGGACGCGAGTCGGATCGTCGGTCATTTTGAGGAACCAGGCGTTCTGGTCGTGTGGAACGATCATCCCCAGAAGTTGAGCGGGCTTAGCTTCAGCCGCCAACGCTCCGTCCAACGCTCCACCCGAAGACTTCGCTTTGGCCACCGTGTAGCTGCGGATACGGGTATCTTCCGAGCAACCGCCCACAAACAGAATCAGAGCCACGGAAAGCCACCAGGGATTTTTCGACTTGGGGAGCATGTTTTCTTCAGGTCAGGCTGATTCGGCTTGGGCAATGCGACAACGCATCAATTCTATGCGAAAAAAATGCCCAAGGCGACATCAATACCCGTCGCGAACTTGGGGCATTGGGGTGACACAACGTCCCAGCAGTCACAATTGACAAAGCGGCTAAGTCCGTCAGAATGCTTGGCAACGTGGTTTTTCGCTGGCTTTTACCAAGGTTTTGGAAATATGACGGTTTGTGTTTTAGCGTACTCGGGCGGGCTGGATACGTCGTGCATGCTCAGTTGGCTCATCGAACGTGGCTACGAAGTTCATGCCGTCTATGTCGATCTGGGACAACCGAGCGAAGATCGACAGTTGATCAAGGACAAAGCCGTCAAGATCGGTGCTAAAAGCGTTCGGATGATCGACGCGCGCGAAGAACTTTGCCGCGACTTCGCTTTCCCTTGTCTCAAGTGGCAAGCCAAATACGAAGGTCCCTATTTGATGGGGACCAGTATCGCGCGTCCACTCATCTCGAAAAAAATTCTGGAGGTTGCCGACGAAGTGGGGGCCGAGGTGTACGCTCACGGTGCAACCGGCAAAGGCAACGACCAATGCCGATTTCAATTGGCCGCCGAAGCTCTGCGACCTGAGATTCGCGTGTATGCCCCATGGCGAACCGAAGCCTGGCGAGCGTCCTTTCCCGGGCGAGCCGAAATGATCCAATACTGCGAAGCGCGGGGCATTCCCGTGAAAGCTTCGGCCTCAAAACCATATTCTTCCGACGAGAATATATTGCACGTTAGTTACGAAGCTGGCCAGCTTGAGCAGCTCGACGTGTGCGGTGTCGACTTGATCGACTTTGCGATGACCGTCAGCCCACAAAAGGCTCCCAACGAGCCCGAAGAGGTTTCGATCGGCTTCCAGTCGGGTGTGCCTGTAAGCGTCAACGGCCAGAAGCTATCGGCTTTGGATATCGTCTCTCAGCTTAATGCTATCGGAGGTCGCAATGCAGTTGGGCGAATTGACATCATCGAAAATCGGTTTGTCGGAATGAAGAGTCGCGGCGTTTACGAAGCCCCCGGCATGACGCTGCTCTATGAAGCCGCCAAACAGATCGAACAGCTTACCGTCGACCGCGACTTGATCCACCTGCGCGACAGCCTGTCACCCCTGGTTGCTGAGATGGTTTACTATGGCTTTTGGTACTCAGCTAAGATGGATTCGCTCATGGCCTTCATTGGCAAGTCGCACGAAGTGGTCACCGGCGAAGTCAAGTTGCGGCTTTACAAGGGCAACATGATTGTCGTCGAGCGCAACAGTCCAAACAGCCTGTATGACGAAGGCATCGCCACGATGGAAGCCGGTGGAACCTACAATCAAAACGACGCCGAAGGCTTTATCCGAATCCAAGGACTTCCCTACCGAGTCCAGGGCAAGCACCGAAAATTCGGTTCGTGGTGAAGCGGCGTCTTGTTGATCATTCCCGACCCGAACACAGTTCCGTTGATTTTTCCATCGATTCAGCGAATGCCTTCCAATATCCGTCAAAGGTTGAGGTCATTTGCTTCCTTCCACAGTTGAACGGTGGTCGTTTCAGGATCATTCGCTAACCATCATGCCGCGCTTCGTGGTGGGATTCTTTGGTAAATCCACGTTGTCGTCTACCGTAACTTTTTGAGCATCGTTATTGGCGTTGCCGCATCCAGGCATGGCAACGCAAACGATGGACATGCCCAAAAATAGAACCAAGACTCTAGTCACCAAATTTGACAACGGTGCCATCAGCAATTCCTCCTAGCGCTAAGAATACAGGGTAAGTGTTGTCGGCAGTCGAAAACGCTCGAACAGAACCGTCAGCGTGAACTGAATTGATTGCCTTGCCGGCATGTAAACTGCCCGGCAGCCCCCAGCTCAAGCCCAAGCCAATCGGGTCCACTTCGCAATTAGGATTGTCGGTCGCAGGACAGAATCCGAACCCAGAGTAAAATGGGGCATAACCCCAAGTAAACCCCATCCATCCACCGCCGTTATCGGGGATGTAACCACCCGTGGACTCCATAAAGACAAGCGTGTTGGATAATCCATCGGAAATACTACCGACTTTGATTCCTTGGGCCGGCGGATTCAAAAAGGCCTGTGGGTCGGACTCGGGAATGCCTGGAACCTTAGCATTGCTATACATGAATGGCCCAATAAATCCGTCCGGCAAATCGTCCCACACATAGCCTCGATTGAACAAATAGTTGGTGCGGGCTGTATCGGAAAGTATCTTTTGGCCACTGGCATCATTGGGTCCGGGCAACCAGACCCAGTGATATCCGGCGGATGAAAAAACACGGCTCGGAAAGTGCTTGTCTCTGGTACCGTACGAAGATCCCCAGATCAGCGATATATCGTTCGCTGGGTCGGTAGACGACGGGCACATCAAATTAGGAATTGTAGGCTTTCCTACGGCCCATCGCCCGTTGGGCAAAGTCGTGGGGTCGGCAGGATTCAGCCGAGGAACATTGTAGGCAGAGCCGTGATGCCAATCGCGACCGGCTGGGTTCCATTGTCCATTGTCGTAGGACTGATAGATGGCATCTTGTTCCATGTAGGGCATCAGCCTGAAGTGCACGCCATTCGCACGTTGATCGGTGCCTGGCGGCAGCCTCTTGTAAGTACTGATGTACGTGTGCAGCGCGAGGCCGAGCTGTTTAATGTTGTTTTGGCAAGACATTCGGCGAGCGGCTTCGCGAGCCGATTGAACGGCTGGCAGCAGCAATCCGACCAAAATGCCGATAATGGCAATGACCACCAGCAATTCCACCAAAGTGAAAGCGCTGCGAAACGCCTTGGTTGAGTTATTTCCCATACTAAATACCTCGCGCTCAGATGAAAAAAGAAATACACTGCTGGACCAAAAACAACGCCCGCAGATTGAACCTGCGGGCGTTATCAAATTTCTTCGTTGAAACCTGTTCGAAGCTGAAATCTTTCAGCCTCGACCGGGTTACTCTACGTTGATTTCTTCGGTGGATGCACCCGCACCTTCAGTTGGATTCGTCGGCAACTTTGCGTCGTCTGCGGGCGTGGCCTTTACACCCGCACCGCCTCCCGAACCGCATCCAACCACCGGAGTGGCAATGAGTGCCAATCCCAGCCCAAGAATCACGACCTTCATAAACAAATTGCACTTACAAACCATTTGAGGCTCTCCACGTTTTTAAATTACTGATCGTATTTCACAAGAGTGCCGTCAGAAGCACCATTGATTGCAACAAACACGGAATACGAGGTTTCAGCCGTCGAGAACGCACGAACAGACCCGTCACCATAAACCGAGTTAATGGCTTTGCCTGCATGCAAGCTACTTGGCATAGCAAAATCGCCCTTAGGCATCCCAAGCCCGGCAACAACCGTGTTTTCGCAGTTCAAGTTGGTGCTGGAGGGGCAGAAGCCAAGGTGAGTGTAATAAGGAGCGTGAGCCCAAGTGATACCAACCCAGCCTTTCCCTTTAGCAGTTCCAAAATCCTTGAATCCACCAGCAGTTTCCATAAAGACGATCGTGTTCGATGTACCATCTGTCATGGCGCTAAGCTTGATTCCGACAGCCGGAGGCTGCGAATAGGGTAGGTTGCCCAAACCTTGACCCAAGGCGTTGCTGTATTTGAACGGACCTTGGAACGCTTTGCCACCGCCCACTTCGGCAGGCGTGACATTGCTCTCGATTGTTCCGTTCCCGTTCCGGTCGACGTTCTTATAGACCCATCCGCGATTGTACAAGTAGTTGGTGCGACCCAATTCTTGAACTCTCTTCAATCCAGCTTGATCGGTTGAGGAGTTTGGAACCCAAACATGGAATCTCTGACCCGCATTGGTGGGCGGGAAAACATCCTCAACGTTGCCATACAACCAATTTGGAAAGTGAACGTCCTTCCCTTCTCCGTAAGAGCTGCCATAAAGTACCGCAATTTCAGTTTCAGGGTCTTTGGCGGACGGACAAAGCAGTGTCGGGATGTTTGGTTGACCAGCTCCCCAGCGCTTATTTGGAGTGCCATTGGTCGGATGGCTGGGATCCTCAGGAGTCGTCTTTGGAACATTCCATGCAGAAGTCGCAAACCAATGCTTACTTCCGCCAGCACCAGAGCCAGGGGTCGGTGGACTCCATTGACCATTGTCATAAGTATCATAAGCCGCCTGCTGCTCCATTGATGGGAACAGTCGGAAATGAGCACCGTTGGAACGTACATCGCCGCCCGGTGGTAACGTCTTGTTGGCGCTTTCGTAAATCAGAACAGTCAACCCGAGCTGCTTCAAGTTGTTCTGGCAGGACATGCGTCGAGCAGCTTCACGAGCAGCCTGTACGGCTGGCAACAGCAATCCAACTAAGATGCCGATGATGGCGATGACAACGAGCAATTCGACCAGCGTGAAGCCACCGCGGATTGCATTAGATGAGCTTTTTCTCATAACTTGACCTCAATTCCAGAAAAATTAGCAAACAAACCTTGGCTCGTGCGCAACAGACAAAAGTGCCAAGAAAAAGGAAATATTGTGCCTCTGTCGCGACGCGAACCCGATCCGAATCGTCAGACGGGATTAGCCATATTCCTATCTATTGTTTAAGAAAACGAGAATTCGGCAAGATGTACGTTGGAAGTTTACCCCAAAATTTCGGAAAATTCTTGGGTTGAATGGCCAATTCCGGATGGACGAACAGGAATATGGACCCCCATGCGGCAATAGTGCGGACTGGCCAAGGTTGGCCTGCTGCCTCAGACCGCGACAGTTCGCACACCCGTTGGATTCTTCCCCAAACGTTTCAAAGGGTTGTTCGACACCAGAGTTTCTCCTACGCCTTCTCTAATCCGAACAATCGGCATCGTGTGAACAGCCGATGCCGCATAGAACGTGGCTCGCCGTGTTTTCGTGCCAGTTACGACCCGCGTTTGGTCGATAGCCGAACGAAGTCCCTTTGCAGATTAGTTCACGTATTTTGCTAGCACCAATACTCTCGACGCGCAATCAGCAAAAGATTTTTGACGCACGCTCGGGTTACGGAGTCTCACTGACATGAAGTCGGCTACAACTCATTCGGTCTTTGCCCGCGAGCCAGATGTGGGCTCCGGGGGTGTTTTCGCGGTGCCTCGGGTCCAGCACGAGTCGAACATGCCCAAAAAAAATGCCACTAACGTTTTAGTTCGCCGGGATGCCAATGGCCGAATCGCCCAGCGTTGGACCTTGGATCAACCCAAATGCACGCTCGGAAGCTCCGACCAATGCGACATCCAATGCAGCTTGCCCGGAATTGAACCCGTCAATTTACTGATCGTCTGCGGCAGACGCCAAACGTTTTTACGTGCTCTGGTTTCCAACTTGACAGTCGATGGCGTCCCAGCCAATGAAATGCTGTTGGCCGACGATCGCAATGTGTTCGAAGTTGCCGGAAATCGGTTCGAATTGACGTGGACCGAGCCGGGTCGCCTCGACGCCTCCACAGCCCAAACAGAAAGCGAACAAAGCAGGCGGTTGCGGTTCGCGGTTGCTCGCCCCCACCATGCGGGCCGCCCAAGCACGACGCCGCGCTATGCACATGCAGCCGATCAAGAGACACCGCTGCAACTAGCCGAAGCACCCTGGCTCAAATCGTTGATCCAACGGACGATCGCGCCGCTGGAAGCTCAAATTGAAAGCCTGCTTTTGCCGGTCACCGACTACCATTCGCAGGTCTTGAATACACTCAACGCGCAAGAAGATGTTCATACCGCCCAGCAACAAAAGCAAGTTGCGTTCACCCAAGAAATTACCGGCAGCGTGGCCAAACATTCCGCAGTCATTGAAACTCTGAGTGAACGAATCAGCGAGATCGACCACCAACTCGGCGCACTCGAACGAATCTTGGCCAGCGAGGACAAATCGAACTCTGATGAAAGAGCAGAATTCGTTCAGGCTTTTGAAGTCCAGCGAGCCGCCGTTGAACAATTGCATGTGGGCATCATCGCCCTGAGCGATTCGATCACCCAACTCGAACAACGATTCAATGATTCTCCCGATGACCAGATTCTGACAGCCGTCAAATCGCTTCAGCAAGATCAAAATTCGGCGCATGAAGACTTTCAACGGCTTTTGGGCAACCTGCAAGAACAAATCGATCAACTTCAGGAGCATGTCCAACGACGTGCCGAAGTACCGTCCAGCGAAATGTCGTCGAGTTTTTCAATGACTTCCGCGATCCCGCCATCCCATGTCTTGCCGATCATCCCCAGCGATGTGGCGGAGTCCCATCCAATCCCCACCCCGGAAGATCCACCAGTCCAGGATTGGCATAAGCCCCAAATTGACGATGCCTGGGTCGATCAGTGGACTGCTATCCCCCAATTTGATAGCGCGCCAGTCGATACGGCTGAGTTGGCAGAAGTTCCTATTGAACCGGAGATTTTGGAAATCACGGACTCCGGCATCAATCCAATCCAAAACGACGAATTTTTTTTTGACCTAAGCTCCGGCGGGGCTTCGGGTGAGCTGGATGATGAAGTCCAGCCATTCGAACCCGATGCGACGATCCAGTCCAATGCTGAACGAGAACTAACTCAAGTCTTCGATTCGCAAGAGTTCCAGGCGGCTCGCGCCGAACATGCAGAAATGCCCAGTTGGTGGAACGAAGATGAATCTCGTGTTGAAACGACTTCCCCGGCATCGAAGTTCGAAAGTACCAATTTCGAGCCAAATGATGTCCAAGCGTGGGAAGCCGCAGGCGATAGGCTCGATGCACCTTTCGAATCCGAAGTCGACGATCTAAACGTCCAATCTTCGTTCGAGGTGACCGAAGAGGCTGCGACGAGCCCTAGTGCTGAACTGCAGCCTTTCGACCAATCGAATGCGGACGACTTGGGTTTGATTCATGCGCATGCCCCAAACACGAGTCATGAACCCGCCGGCGGCGATGCAGGCCATGAGGAAGAAAGCGTCGAAGACTATATGCGAAGCTTGCTCGCGCGAATGCGAGGCGACGAGATCGAGCCGCCGATGAAGCAAACTTCAAAAAGCCCGCCGCCTCAAACCAAGCCAACGTCGCCATCGGTCTCGCCAAGCTCCCAATCACCTCGTATGGACGTGCCGGTACAACGCGAAGCACCCGTGCCCACCGAAACGCACGAATCCATCGATATGGATAGCTATGTATCGCTGACCAACGCACCCGAGAAGTCCAAGAACATCAACGCGCTTCGAGAACTGGCTAACAACTCCGCCCGATCAGCGATTCGCAAGAGCACTCGTCAGCGACACGTATCCAGCAGTCTGATGAAGTTGGCCGTTAGCGTTCTTGGGTTCACCTTCGCTGGAGTGCTCCTAACGATCAACGGATTTGCACTCAACATTGGCCTAATCGCAACGCTCGCATCGCTGCTGGTCGCTGTCATTTGGGGCTATGACGGCGTGTTGAGCCTCAAACCGCTTTTGCAGTCGGGATTGGTTCTGCCCCCGCCTCAACCATCCGGCGGCCAGGTTGGCGATGAAATCGATGCAGATGAATACGAAGAAGACGACGAATAATTTCAGTCCGGTTGACCCGACATCTCGTCTAAGAGCGACCTGACGATGCTCAACAGCCGCGGGCCAGCCGAATTTGCATAACGCTCTACCTCTTCATGCGAGGTCGCCGTTGCAATCTCCGTCGACGCCACATTGGTAATGACCGAGAATCCGAGCACGTTCATCCCAAGGTCTCGCGCGGCTAGCACTTCGCCGATCGTGCTCATGCCGACGGCGTCCGCGCCCATCCAGCGGAAGAGCCGATATTCGTTGCGAGTTTCATAAGTTGGTCCCAGCGTCCCAAGATAGCAGCCTTGATGTGCGACAATTTGCTTTTGAAGCGCAACGGCCCTGGCTCGGCGAACTAGCTCGGGTGTGTAGGGATTCGGTCCGCGTGTTGCGTACCGGCTGTGCGGTCCAGGCCATTGACCCCTGGCCCAGATCAGATCGATGTGGCTGTCGATGACCATCAAATCGCCCACATCGAACCGACGATTTAGACCTCCGGCTGCGTTGGTAACGATTAAGGTCTGAGCGCCCAAGGCGCGCATCACATGAATTGGATACTCGACTCGGCGAGGGCTGTGGCCTTCGTATCGATGGTTGCGACCTTGCATCAAGACAACCGGCAAGCCACCGATGAATCCAAGGATCAATCGCCCGGCGTGCCCTGCTACGTGGGTTTTCGAAAAACCAGGGATATCCGAGTAATCGATCGAGGTTCCGTGAACGACTTCATCGGCCAACTTCCCCAATCCGCTGCCAAGCACGATCGCCACGCGCGGACGCAGCAATCGCCGCTGCTGAATCGACTGGCCGGCAGCATTCGCGAGGCCTTTGAATTCCTCATCGTTACAAGCTTCAAAATTCAACATGCACGCGAACTAGTTGAGTGTGGCATCTAGGACCTGAGCGGACTGTGATCGATTTGGAATCGTTCATAAGAATCAAGGGCACCGACTCACGCCCCTTATTTTTTCTCTTGAGAAAGAATTCCCGTGATCAAGGTTCGCAATCGCGGTTCGGCGTCGTTGGCTACGGCGATGATCTTGGATACGTCGGCTGGTTCCAAAGCATCGGGTAAACACAAATCCGTAATGACCGAAAAGCCGATCGACCTCAAGCCGCTGTGGACGGCCACGATGACTTCAGGAACCATCGACATGCCGACAACATCCGCTCCGATGGCTCGCAAGAATCGATACTCGGCTCGCGTTTCCAAGTTGGGTCCGGCCACCGCGACGAATACTCCTCGGTGCGCAATGATGTTGTGCGTTCGCGCGATTTCTAACGCACGTCGGATGAGCTGTTGATCGTAAGGCTGCGACATATCCGGAAATCGCGGTCCCAATCGATCGTCGTTGATGCCGATCAGAGGATTGTCTCCCATCAAATTGATATGATCGTCGATGACCACGATGTCGCCGTCTTGGTAGAACGGGTTCATACCGCCGGCTGCGTTCGATACCACCAGAAGCTCTGCGCCCAACTCCTTCATCACGCGAACCGGCAACGTGATCTGCTTGAGCGAGTAGCCTTCGTACAGATGAAAGCGGCCCTCCATGGCCAAGACGGGCACCCCATCGACGTTTCCGCACACGAGCCGCCCACGGTGGCTGGTGGCTGTCGATCTTGGGAAATGCGGAATGTCTCCATATTCGATGGCGACCTGATCTTCAATCTGCGAAACGAATGGACCCAAGCCCGTTCCTAAAATGATCCCGGCCTGAGGCCGAACATTCCAACGGCTGCGAATCAACGCGGCCGATTCCTTGATTTTGTCGTAAAGGTCAAGCATTAGTGAGGGGTGAGTAGTGAGGGATGAGGTGTGAGGGTTGGTACTAACCGGCGGTTTGGAGCGACTCGGATTTTTGGGGCACCGATTCCAAAATTTCCAGCAGGATGCGGTCGACGTCGACGGCTTCGGCCTGAGCTTCGAAGTTCAACAGCACGCGATGTCTCAAGCTGGGCAAATACACTCGTCGAACGTCTTCAAAACTGACGTTGAATCGCCCGTCGAGCAGTGCACGAACCTTTGCTGCCAAGGCGATTGTCTGGGCTCCTCGAGGACTACTGCCCCACCGAACGTATTGATTCGTAATTGGCCCCGCCATCGGGCCATCAGGGTGTGTGGCCAACACGAGTCGGACAATGTAGTCTTGAACGTGCTGAGCTAAAATCACTTCGCGCACCAAGCCTTGCCATCGCATGATCTCTGCGCCATCCATGATTTTATTTACGTGCACAACCGTTCCGCGCGTAGTTCGATCGACGATCGTGCTGAGTTCCTCACGCGAACTGTAGCCGACCTTCAATTTGAATAGGAAGCGGTCGAGTTGGGCTTCGGGCAGCGGGTACGTGCCTTCTTGTTCGATTGGGTTCTGCGTGGCCAAAACGAAAAAGGGTTTGTCGAGCGTATAGCGAGTGCCCGCTACGGTGACCGTGC
>WPCK01096772.1_pt1 | contig 41295 bp, 38 predicted proteins | sample 5399851 | NCBI WGS metagenome assembly WPCK01 (sample SAMN12869471, study PRJNA574797) | sludge metagenome | isolation source: wastewater treatment of pH11 | place: China:Beijing | collected 2019-05-20
TTGAGCGTACACCCAGATGTAGTGGGCGGTCCACGATTTAAGGACAAAATCTATGATTCAAGGGAAATCGCGCCATGCCCAAGAGTCCAGAAAGACTCAATATTCCTCAACGGCCAGATTCGGATTCAAGGAAAAACGACAGCGGCCCTCAGATCGGGTGCCCATAAAGGCAAGCTGACACCCCCAAAGCAAGGATCGCCCGCGTCAACAAGCACGCCTGAACTTCCTCTCGGCAAACCGGGAGGACGGCGATGATTGTCGCGCTCCTCAATCAGAAAGGCGGCGTGGGCAAGACGACGCTGGCGCTGCATCTCGCCGGAGCTTGGGCCGCGGAAGGCAAGCGCGTCATCCTGATCGATGCCGACCCGCAAGGCTCCGCACTCGACTGGTCGGAGCGGCGCAGCCATGAAGGGCTGCCAAGGCTGTTCACCGTCATCGGACTTGCCCGCGATACCCTGCACAGGGAGGCGCCGGAACTGGCGCGTGACGCGGATCATGTCGTCATTGATGGTCCGCCCCGTGTCGCTGGTCTGATGCGCTCTGCGCTGCTTGCAGCTGATCTGGTGCTGATCCCGGTGCAGCCATCCCCCTTTGACGGCTGGGCATCAGCCGAAATGCTGGCGCTTCTGAGCGAAGCACGCATCTATCGTCCCGAGCTTGCCGCCCGCTTTCTGCTGAACCGATGTGGGGCGCGCACAGTCATCGCCCGCGAAACGGCCCAAACACTGGCGGACCAAGATCCGCCGTTGCTGGCCACAACGGTCGGCCAGCGTGTCGCCTTTGCAGACGCCGCACAGACCGGACGGCTGGTCTCCGAAACCGATGGCGGCGAACGGGCCGCACAGGAGGTCACAGCGCTGGTGGCCGAGATCGATGGCCTCGGTATCAGGAAGATCGTGCCATGACACGTCTGCCCGTCAAATCCGGCTTCGCATCGCGTCCGGGCAATCCCGATAGCTGGGTCAGAGCCGCCGATGCGCCGGCAACACACAAGACGGCGGCGGAGGCGTTCACCGCCCGTCTGACCATCGACATCACGCCCGAACTGCGCGGGCGCATCAAGGTTACCGCTTTCCGGCGCGGCGTCACCGTCGCCGTGATGCTGCGCGAGCTGCTGGCTCGCGAGTTTCCACCCACCGAAGGAGATCAGCCATGACCGGCAAAACCGCGCGCGCTGCGCATGAACACCCGCTGGCGAACGGGCCTGCCCCGTTCACCACAATGGTCGAACTGACCTTCCAGAAGAAGAAGGTCGAGCGCTGGATACGCTTCGGCCGCAAGAGCTTTGAGCAGATCATCGACCGCCGCCGCAGTCTGATCGGTTTTGCGCCCGAAAGCATCTTCGCCTTCGTCCGCTGGGCCTCCAACGATTACGGCACCATCGTTTCGCGGCTCGACATCCTGCGCGCCGCCGGGCGTGGCGAACCGTACCAGACCGTGCCCTTCGTTCGTCCCGGCGGCGCGATTTTGCTGCGTATCGATGGCTGGCCGAAGGTCCAGCGGGTGCTGGCCCTGATTGATGCCGTGGACGCGCTTGGCGTCGATCCGGCGGATGTTGCGCCGGACCATTGGCGGCACGTCCACAACCATTTGAGTGCCGGTCAGGAACCCAATCCCTACACCCCGGAGCGCCATGCCGCATGGGTCAGCCGCGAGAGAATCGCGCCATGAGCCGCCGTCATATACTCGCCGTGTCCATGCTGGCCGTCGGTACGCTTGTCGCCACGGCGGTTGCCGATCAGCCAACCCGGCTGATCTGGAATGCAACCGCCAGCGCGCCCATCGGCTTCTACATAGTTGCTCCCGCCGATGCGCTCGAAGTTCCCGAACTCGTCGTCATCGCGCCGCCCGAACCGCTGCAGCGGTTCATGGTCGAGCGCGGCTATATCGGGCGGGGCGTGCCGCTGCTGAAGCGCGTCCTCGGCTTGCCGGGACAGCGCGTCTGCCGCAGCGGTGCGACGATCACCGTCGATAACGTCGAGATGGGCGATGCGCTGGAGCACGACCGCATGGGCCGCGATCTGCCGGTCTGGCAGGGCTGCCGCATCATCCGCGACGGCGAACTCTTCCTCATGAATTGGGACATCCGGGACAGCCTCGACGGCCGTTACTTCGGACCTGTTCCCGCCAGTTCCGTCATCGGCCGGGCGCTCCCGCTCTGGACCGATGAGGAAGGCGATGGCCGCTACGAATGGCGGGCGGCCACGCATTGAACCCACGCCAAATCCACCAACACAGGAGACACACCATGCCACAGATCGGTCAATTCGCGCGTGACGCATCCGGCTTCGCCGGTCAGCTCGTCACGCTCACCATGAAGCGCGATCTCGTCATCGTGCCCGCTGAACATTCCGATGCGGAGAATGCGCCGGACTATCGCGTCCATTACATTGAACATGACGGGCCGGAGGTCGGCGCTGCATGGAAACGCACCGGCGAAAAGGCTGGCGAATATCTCTCGGTGCTGCTCGACGATCCCGCCTTGCCGCAGCCGATCCGCGCCAATCTGTTCCGCGATGACGACACCGGCTCGTCATGGTCACTGCACTGGAGCCGCCCGCGGCCCCGCGAAGATCGGGACTGAGATCATGCGATCCCTCGCCCTTCTTCTCTTCACGGCCCTTCTGTCGGCTGGCAGCGGCTCGATGCCGGCCATGGCGCAGGTCACGCCGCAACCCGCGCCTGTTACCGCGCATCCCCATGCTGCTTTCATTGCAGAGGCGTCACAGCGTTTCAGCATTCCAGAGCAGTGGATTCGGGCCGTGCTGCGTGTGGAAAGCGCGGGCGATGTGCGCGCCATTTCATCGGCAGGCGCGATGGGACTGATGCAGGTCATGCCCGATACCTGGGCGGGCCTGCGCAGCCGCCATGGCCTCGGGCGCGATCCTTACGATCCGCGTGACAACATCCTCGCAGGTACGGCGTATCTGCGGGAGATGTGGGACCGCTATGGCAATGTCGCGGCCATGCTTGCCGCCTACAATGCCGGTCCCGGTCGCTATGACGAGCATCTGGCGACAGGTCGCACTTTGCCCGCAGAAACACGCGCCTATGTCGCCACGCTCGCACCTGTTCTCGGCAGTGCGACTGCGCCTGATGTGCCGACGATCGTGCCGCCGCCGCCACCGGATTGGCGCGAAGCCCCGCTCTTCGTTGCGCAATCCGGCGGCATTTCAGCGGCGGTTAATCAGCCATCGAGCGACATCCACGCAACCGCTTCTCTGCGCGATCCCGCCGTTCAGGAGCCGCAGGACAGCGGCATATTCGTGGCCCTTGCGAGCGATGGCGACAAGCCATGAGCATGGCGTTTACGCGCTCGTTCGGTCCATTTCCGGTGTGCAGTCAGGCTTGGGTGCGCCTGGCAGCATTCCCGGCAGGAAGGGCAAAAAGGGAAGGAAAGGCGGAGGGCAAGATAAAGGAAACCGGCACCCTGTCGGGGCGGTTTCTGGGCAAGCCCTTGTCTGCACACTGTTTTGGGACGCGGCGCACGGCACCATGCTTTTGGGCCTCGCGTGCCGCGATATGGCGCAAAGCCATGGCGTTGCTGGGTTTTGACCGGCACTCTAACCGAATATCGGCCGATTTTCCGCCGTCACGGCTTCGGATACGATGATGAGTGGCGACGACGAGAACCGCTTTCTCCCGAAGCCTGGCCGCATCAGGTCGGACGTGCCGAAGGCGGGCAAGGCGAAGAGCTTTCTGACGCAGGCAAAGAAGCTGGCGCGTCAGCATAGCAACCGCCCCGGCAGATCATCATCATTCGCATCACGGACCTACTCGTCGCCTTCATCTGGTTCGGCTGGAAAGAGTGGGAAGGCATCGCGGGCCGGCAAAGGTCCGGGCGTCAAGCGTGGCCGTGGTGCGGCCTTTGTCCGCGTCCGAACGCTGTCGGGCGGCTGGCGGCACAGTGCGGCCGGCGTGCGCCGCGTCGTCGTCAAGACCCGTTATGCCCAGAGCGCGTGGAAGAATGGCAAAGGGGCTGCCCATCTGCGCTACATCCAGCGCGACGGCACCTCGCGCGATGGCGAACGTGGCCAGCTCTATTCGGCGACCGAGGACCGCGCTGATGGAGATGCCTTCCTTGATCGCGGCAAGGATGATCGCCACCAGTTCCGCTTCATCGTCTCGCCCGAGGATGCCGCCGATCTTTCCGATCTCACCGACCACACCCGCGATCTGATGAGCCGCATCGAGGCCGACCTTGGCACGAAACTCGATTGGGTGGCGGTCAATCACCACAATACCGGCCATCCCCATGTCCATGTCATTGTTCGGGGGAAGGACGATCTGGGCGAGAACCTGGTTATCAATGGCGACTATCTCGCCAATGGTATTCGTGAGCGGGCGAGCGAACTGACCACGCTGGAACTCGGCCCCGTGACCGAGATCGAGCAGAGCCGCAAGCTGTCTGCCGAAATCGATCAGGACCGCTTCACGCGCATCGACCGCGCCATGACCGAGGAAGCCGAAGAAAGGTTCCTCGATCTGCGCCACGAACCGGCAGATGCACGCCGCCAGTTCAACCGCACACTTCGCCTGCGCCGTCTCGCCAAGCTGGAAAAGATGGGGCTGGCTACGGAACATGCACCCGGCGTCTGGGAGCTTGGCGCGAAGATGGAACCGGCGCTGCGTGAACTCGGTGAGCGCGGTGACATCATCCGCAACATGCACAAGGCGCTGAAGGCCGATGGGCAGGAACGTGATCCGATGACCTTCCAGCTTCACGATGCCGCACCCGCGGCGCCCATCACCGGCCGCGTCGTGGACAAATATCCCACCGACGAGATGGGCGAGAACCTGACGCTCGTGGTGGACGGCATCGACGGGCGAACACACCATCTTCCCGGCATTGATCCGGCCCGCGTCGAAGATGCCCGGATCGGCAGCATCGTGGAAGTCGGTCCCGCCGATACAGCACAACGTCCCTCTGATCGCACCATCGCTGCGATCTCGGAAAATGGTATCTACCGACCGAGCCGCCACCTCGAACAGGCGAAGTTCGAGGGACGTGTGCCGGGTGGCGATTATGAGGGCTATGTCGATGCCCATGTCCGGCGATTGGAATCGCTACGCCGGGCCGGGATTGCCGAGCGGATCGACGCCGACCAGTGGCACATCCCCGAAGACTTCGAGAGCCGCGCCACCGCCTATGATGCCGGTCGCAACCGGCAGGCCAGCATCCGTGTCGTCTCGACCTTCGATCTGGAAAAGCAGATTGGGTCCGATGGCGCGACCTGGCTCGACCGGCGATTGGTCACACCGGACGCCTCGGACCTTACCCCGGCAGGGTTCGGCCAGCAGGTGCGCGAGGCTATGGACCAGCGGCGTGAACACCATATCGCACAGGGCGATGCCACGCGGCAGCAGAATGGACGCATCCTCTATCGGCGCAACCTGCTCGCCAATCTGCGAGAAAGGGAAGTGGCCCGCGTCGGTGCGGAAATGGCCAGCAGCAAAGGCTTGCCGTTCCGGGCGGCTGCCGATGGCGAAAATATCAGCGGCAAGTTCACCGGGACCGCACATCTATCGAGCGGCAAGTTCGCCATTGTCGAAAAGAGCCACGAGTTCACTCTTGTCCCATGGCGGCCAGTGATCGACCGCCAGCTCGGCCGCGAGATTGCGGGCATCGTGCAGGGTGGATCGGTATCGTGGCAAATGGGGCGAACACGAGGGCTCGGGATTTGAGCCTTTGCCGATCTGGCACCTCGCAAATTGTTCTGTCGACATCGGCATCTGAAAGGGCCTGTCCGATGTGCCGCCGATAGTATCCGGCAACACGGCACCCCTGCTTTTCCTATTGCCGCTTTCGAAAACGTCTATTCTTTGATCGGCTCCGACTCTCTTGCCGATTGGAGCCTGTATGCGTGGTGGCCGAATACTCTGGGGCCAGATCATTGTCGTATTCACCATTGTCCTGGTGATGGTCTGGACTTCGACACAATGGGTGGCCTTCCGCCTTGGCTTTCAGCCCCAGCTCGGCAATCCATGGTTCGATGTTGCGGGATGGCCGGTCTATTATCCTCCGGCCTTCTTCTGGTGGTGGTTTTCCTATGACGCCTATGCGCCCGGTATTTTCACCGAGGGCGCGTTCATCGCCACGTCCGGGGCGTTGTTCGCTATCGCCGCCGCTTTTTTCATGTCGATCATCCGGGCGCGCGAGGCGCGCAACGTCGCCACCTACGGTTCGGCGCGATGGGCCGAAGACAAGGAAATCCATGCTGCCGGACTGCTCGGTCCCGATGGCGTGGTCCTTGGCAGGCACAGCAAGGACTATCTCCGGCACGACGGCCCCGAGCATGTCCTTTGTTTCGCGCCCACCCGATCAGGCAAAGGCGTCGGTCTCGTTGTGCCGACGCTGCTGACCTGGCCGGGAAGTTGCATCGTGCACGACATCAAGGGTGAGAACTGGAATCTGACGGCCGGCTTCCGGTCCCATCACGGCCGCGTCCTGCTGTTCGATCCGACCAATGTGCATTCCGCAGCTTACAACCCGCTGCTGGAAGTCCGTCAGGGGGAGTGGGAAGTCCGCGATGTCCAGAACATCGCGGATATTCTGGTCGATCCCGAGGGCAGTCTCGACAAGCGCAACCACTGGGAAAAGACCAGCCATTCGCTACTGGTCGGCGCCATCCTGCATGTACTCTATGCCGAGAAGGACAAGACGCTGGCCGGCGTCGCGAGTTTTCTGTCCGATCCCCGCCGTCCGGTCGAGGCAACCTTGCGCGCCATGATGGACACACCGCATCTGGGCGAAGCCGGTGTGCATCCCGTCATCGCTTCGTCGGCACGCGAGCTGTTGAACAAATCCGAGAACGAACGCTCCGGTGTGCTGTCCACGGCGATGTCCTTTCTCGGCCTCTACCGAGATCCGGTCGTGGCCCGCGTGACGGCCCGCTGCGACTGGCGCATTGCTGATCTGGTCGGAGCAAAAAAAACCGTCAGCCTCTACCTCGTCGTACCGCCCTCGGACATCAACCGGACCAAACCGCTGATCCGTCTGATCCTCAATCAGGTCGGGCGGCGGCTGACCGAGGAGCTGGAAACCACCGAAAAACGCCACCGTCTCCTGTTGATGCTGGACGAGTTCCCCGCGCTCGGGCGGCTTGATTTCTTTGAATCGGCGCTCGCCTTCATGGCCGGCTACGGCCTCAAAGCGTTCCTGATCGCGCAGTCGCTCAACCAGATCGAGCGGGCCTATGGACAGAACAACGCCATTCTCGACAACTGCCATGTGCGTGTCGCCTTTGCTGCCAATGATGAACGCACCGCCAAACGGATCAGTGATGCGCTCGGCACGGCGACAGAAATGCGCGATTCCACCAACTATGCCGGTCATCGCCTCGCGCCATGGCTCGGGCATCTCATGGTTTCACGGCAGGAAACGGCGCGGCCACTCCTGACGCCCGGCGAAATCATGCAGCTTCCGCCAACCGACGAGATCGTCATGGTGGCGGGCGTGCCGCCGATCCGCGCGGCTAAGGCGCGCTATTACGCCGATACGCGGTTTCAGGAACGGGTGTTGCCGCCGCCCGATCTGCGCAAGCCGTCGGTGAAGATGGTAACATCGGCGCCAGACGACTGGACGAGCCGTGTTGTTGCGGCCGCGGCCGGCCACGGCCCCACGTCGAACACGTCCGACGACGATCCTGCCAATGCCGGTATCCGTCGTGAGCCGGAGCTTCCCGAGCATGAGGAAATCATCCCGCCACCACCGCCGCCATCGCAGGAGTTTGATTTTCTCGATGATGAGCCCGACGTCGATGCCGCCAAAGCCCGCGCCATGCGTCAGCGGATGCGCATGGTCGCGCGGCAGGCGTCACTCGACCCAAATGACGGCATCGAGCTTTGAGAAGGAAGACAGGCATGACGAGTCGCACCCGCATGAATGTCTACTTCTCCTCGGATCTGCTGAAGCAGGTCGAGGGTCTGGCGCTGCGTCGCAATGTTTCAAAATCCGCAGTGATCGAGGCTGCGGTCGCATCCTTCCTGTCCGGTGACACGACCGAACGGCTAGAAGCCGCAATGTCGCGACGCCTGGATAAGCTTGGCCGCCAGTTCGATATGCTGGACGAAGATGTCGCCATCCTCGGCGAGACGCTTTCGCTGTTCGTACAATTCTGGCTCACCATGACGCCGCCGCTGTCAGATAGCGCGAAACAATCGGCGCGCATCAAGGGCAACGAGCGCTTCGAAGGCTTCATGCAGACGCTGGGCAAGCGCCTGGCTTCCGGCGACAGGTTCCTGAAAGAGTTGTCGCGGGATATGGATTCGCTTCCCGATCTTTCGTCGCAAGGCCAGTCTGAAGCCGATGGAAACCAGCCCTGAACGTTCGATCCATCCGATTTGCCGCCGTCAGCCGCCGATGCCCGCACGCGCACAAACATCTGTTGAAACGGCCCTAAATCAGGTTCTTTTAATCGACCCCAATCCGGGGTCCGTCTTTTGCGCGTCCCGCCATGAACGGGGCCGCCATGACCGCATCACATCAGAAACCCGAGACGATTGCGCGTGGTGCGCGGATGCTGCGCACCGCGCTCGGGGCATCGATTGCCCGGTTTCTGGAAGATCCCGGTGTGGTCGAGGTGATGCTGAATCCCGATGGCCGCATCTGGGTGGATCGGCTCTCCGAAGGTCTGGCCGATACGGGAGAGAGGCTGTCTGCGGCTGATGGCGAGCGGATCGTCAGGCTGGTCGCCCATCATGTTGGCGTCGAAGTTCATACCCGAAGTCCGCGTGTATCGGCCGAACTGCCTGAGACCGGAGAGCGCTTCGAAGGGTTGCTGCCGCCTGTCGTCACGGCGCCGACCTTTGCCATCCGCAAGCCCGCCGTCGCGGTGTTCACGCTCGACGACTATGTAAACGCCGGGATCATGACCAGCCATCAGGCCGAGGTGTTGCGCCTGAACGTCGCCACGCGGGCCAATATCCTCGTCGCGGGCGGCACCTCCACTGGCAAGACCACGCTGACCAACGCGCTGCTGGCAGAAGTCGCCAAGACTTCGGATCGCGTCGTGATCATTGAAGACACGCGCGAACTGCAATGCGCCGCGCCCAATCTGGTCGCGATGCGCACCAAAGATGGCGTGGCGACGCTCTCCGATCTGGTGCGTTCGTCGCTACGCCTGCGCCCGGATCGCATCCCGGTCGGCGAGGTGCGCGGGTCCGAAGCTCTCGACCTCCTTAAAGCCTGGGGCACCGGCCATCCGGGCGGGATCGGCACCATCCATGCCGGTTCCGGCATTGGCGCGCTGCGACGCCTCGAGCAGCTCATCCAGGAAGCCGTCGTCACCGTCCCGCGCGCCCTGATCGCCGAGACCATCGACCTTGTCGCCGTTCTTGCCGGACGTGGATCGTCCCGCCGCCTGGTCGAACTCGCCCGCGTCGATGGGCTGGGAGCGGACGGCGACTACGCCATCACGCATCCCATTACTTTGGCAACCACCCCGAAAGGAAACCCTTCATGATCCGCACGATTTCACGCGGCTGCCGCATCATGGCAACCGCCGCTGCCACTGTTTCCATCAGTCTGATGCTGGCGCCTGCCGCACACGCCTCCGGCTCCTCCATGCCCTGGGAGGCCCCGCTTCAGTCGATCCTCCAGTCGATAGAAGGTCCTGTCGCCAAGATCATCGCCGTCATCGTCATCATCGCCACCGGCCTGGCGTTGGCCTTTGGCGATACCTCCGGCGGCTTCCGCCGCCTGATCCAGATCGTCTTCGGCCTGTCCATCGCCTTCGCTGCGTCGAGCTTCTTCCTGTCGTTCTTCTCGTTCGGCGGCGGGGCGCTCATCTGATGGCGGGCGGGTTTGAACAGCTCGATGCGGTGCCGGGCTTCTCCATCCCGGTTCACCGGGCGCTGACCGAGCATATCCTGCTCGGCGGCGCACCGCGTTCGATTGCCATCGTCAACGGCACGCTGGCCGGCGCCGTCGGCCTCGGCCTTCGTCTCTGGCTGGTTGGCATCGCCATCTGGGCGGTCGGACATTTCCTCGCGGTATGGGCTGCCAAACGCGATCCGCTTTTTGTCGAGGTGGGCCGCAGGCATCTGCGCATCCCCGGTCATCTGTCGGTGTGAAGGCGCGCCCATGATGAACCTCACCGAATATCGCCGTACCGCCACCCGCCTCGCGGATTTCCTGCCCTGGGCCGCGCTCGTTGGCTCGGGCGTCGTGCTGAACAAGGACGGCAGTTTCCAGAGGACAGCGAAGTTTCGCGGGCCGGATCTGGATTCCGCTGTCGCCGCCGAGCTGGTCGCGGTCGCCGGGCGCATCAACAACGCCGTGCGCCGCCTCGGCTCCGGCTGGTCGATCTTTGTTGAGGCTCAACGAAGCGAAGCCGCGATCTATCCCGGCAGCCAATTTCCTGATCCGGCTTCCGCTCTGGTCGATGCCGAGCGCAAGGCTGCCTTTGAGGAAGCGGGCACGCATTTCGTGTCAGGTTACTTCCTGACCTTCCTCTGGCTGCCACCCGCCGAAGATGCAGCTCGCGCCGAGACCTGGCTCTACGAGGGCCGTGAGCAATCCGGCGTCAATCCATGGGAGCTGATGCGCGGCTTCATCGACCGCACCGACCGCGTGCTGGCGCTGCTCGACGGCTTCATGCCCGAATGCCACTGGATCGATGACGCGGGCACGCTGACCTATCTCCATTCCACGATTTCCACGAACCGCCATCGTGTCCGCGTACCCGAAGTGCCCATGCACCTCGATGCGCTGCTGGCCGATCAGCCGCTGACTGGCGGTCTGGAACCGCGCCTTGGTGACAAGCATCTGCGCGTCCTGACCATTATCGGCTTTCCGACAGCGACCACGCCCGGCCTGCTCGACGAGATGAACCGGCTCGCGTTCCCGTATCGCTGGTCCACCCGCGCCATCCTGATGGACAAGACGGACGCGACGAAACTCCTCACCAAAATCCGCCGTCAATGGTTCGCCAAGAGAAAATCCATCGCCGCGATCCTCAAGGAGGTGATGACCAACGAGCAATCGGCGCTGGTGGACACCGATGCGTCCAACAAGGCGCTCGATGCCGACATGGCCTTGCAGGAACTGGGCGCTGACGTCGCCGGCATGGCCTATGTCACAGCAACCGTCACCGTCTGGGACGCCGACCCCCGTATCGCCGACGAGAAGCTGCGTCTGGTCGAGAAGATCATTCAGGGCCGTGACTTCACGGCCATGCCGGAAACTGTCAATGCCGTCGATGCCTGGCTAGGCTCGATCCCCGGACATGCCTACGCCAATGTCCGGCAGCCGCCGATCTCGACGCTCAACCTCGCCCACATGATCCCTCTATCGGCCGTGTGGGCGGGGCCGGAACGGAACGAACATCTCGGAGCGCCCCCCTTGCTGTACGGCAAGACCGAAGGTTCGACTCCGTTCCGGCTTTCCCTTCATGTCGGCGACGTGGGCCATACCCTCGTCGTCGGCCCGACCGGCGCGGGCAAGTCCGTGCTGCTGGCGCTGATGGCGTTGCAATTTCGCCGCTATGATCGCAGCCAGATTTTCGCTTTCGATTTCGGGGGATCGATCCGGGCATCCGCGCTCGCCATGGGGGGCGACTGGCATGATCTCGGCGGTGGGTTGACCGAGGGATCGGAGGTTTCCGTTTCCCTGCAACCGCTGGCGCAGATCGATGATGCCTATGAGCGGTCATGGGCCGCTGACTGGATCGCCGCGATCCTGATGCGTGAAGGCATGACCATCACGCCGGAGGTGAAGGAGCACATCTGGACGGCACTGACATCGCTGGCATCCGCCCCGGCGGGGGAACGGACCATCACCGGCCTTGCCGTGCTGCTGCAATCCAACGATCTGAAACAGGCGTTGCGCCCATACTGCATTGGCGGCGCCTATGGCCGGTTGCTCGACGCCGAGGCCGAACATCTCGGATCAGCCGATGTACAGGCCTTCGAGATCGAGGGGCTGGTCGGCACTGGGGCTGCGCCTGCCGTCCTGTCCTATCTGTTTCATCGGATCGGCGACCGGCTCGACGGTCGGCCAACCCTGCTCATCATCGACGAAGGCTGGCTGGCGCTCGATGATGAGGGGTTCGCCAATCAGCTCCGCGAATGGCTGAAGACACTCAGGAAGAAGAACGCTTCCGTCATCTTCGCCACGCAGTCGCTCTCGGACATTGACGGCAGCAATATCGCGCCCGCCATCATCGAAAGCTGCCCGACGCGGCTGCTTCTCCCGAATGAACGCGCCATCGAGCCGCAGATCACGGCAATCTACCGCCGCTTCGGCCTCAATGACCGGCAAATCGAGATCCTCGCGCGGGCCACGCCCAAGCGGGACTACTACTGCCAATCGCGGCGCGGCAATCGCCTGTTCGAGCTTGGCCTCAGCGAAGTCGGTCTCGCGCTCTGCGCCGCATCATCCAAATCCGATCAGACCCGTATCGCCGAACTCGTCGCCGAGCATGGGCAGGACGGTTTTCTCGCGGCCTGGCTGCGCGATCGCGGCGTCGAATGGGCCGTCGATCTGATCCCGAACCTTACCAATCTTGTCGAACGGACAGAGCCTGCTCGGCCGGTCGCGCCGGATCAAATCCATCCAGATGACAGCCAAGAAAAGGAGACCCTGCCATGATCCGTATCCCCGTTTCCCGATATGTCAGTGCATCCGTGCTGGCGCTGACGCTCGCCATGCCTGTTGCACTGTCGCCCATGCTGACAAGCCCCGCTCACGCTTTTGGCTTCGGCCGCATCGTCTATGATCCGACCAACTATGCCCAGAACCTTCTAACCGCCGCCCGTACGCTGGAGCAGATCAACCACCAGATCACCTCGCTTCAGAATGAAGCGCAGATGCTCATCAATCAGGCGAAGAATCTTGCCAATCTGCCGTATTCCTCGCTCCAGACTTTGCAGCAGAACGTCCAGCGCACGCAGCAGCTTCTGGCTCAGGCGCAGAACATTGCCTTCGACGTGCAGAACGTCGACCAGGTGTTCCAACAGAAATACGGCAAGGTTTCGCTGTCCGCGACCGACGCCCAGCTCGTCGCCGATGCGCGGTCCCGCTGGCAGAATACGGTCGGCGGCTTGCAGGACGCCATGCGCGTGCAGGCCGGTGTCGTCGGAAATATTGACACCAACCGCGCTGAAATGTCCGCCCTTGTCGGGCAGAGCCAGAACGCGACCGGCGCGTTGCAGGCGACACAGGCGGGCAATCAGCTTCTCGCGCTCCAGTCGCAGCAGCTTTCCGACCTGATCGCGCTGATGTCCGCCAATGGTCGCTCCGAAGCCCTGATCGAGGCCGAGCGTGCCACCGCCGCCGAACAGGGCCGCATCCTGCGCGAGCGCTTTCTGACGCCGGGATCGGGCTATCAGCCTGGCAATGCCCGGATGTTCGGCAACGGCAACAACTGACCGGACAGGAGGGGCGCGACATGGACGGCAAGATGCTGGCGCGGCTGGGCGCGATCATATTCGTGGCCATCGCCATCACCGCGACGGTGATCGAAATGACACGCGAGGACGAACCAGCCCAGCCCCGTCCGGCCCCGGCGCTTCAGGCGCCTGCCGATCCACTGCGCCAGAGCCTGCGCCACTGCCAGCAACTTGGCGAGGCAGCCGTGAACGATCCCGACTGCCTCGCCATCTGGGCCGAGAACCGCGACCGGTTCCTCGGCCGGACGCCGGTGCCCGCCGCCCCGCATCAGAACGGGGGTCAGTGAACCATGGGCGGCACCGGCGTCATCGACAATTTCCTGGGCGTCTTCACCAGCTATATCGACAGCGGCTTCGGCCTGCTTGGCGGCGAGGTCGCCTTCATCGCCACCACGCTAATCGTCATCGACGTGACGCTGGCCGCACTCTTCTGGTCCTGGGGTGCGGATGACGACATCATCGCACGCCTCGTCAAGAAGACGCTTTTTGTCGGTGTCTTCGCATACCTGATCGGCAACTGGAACAATCTCGCCCAGATCATCTTCGACAGCTTCGCTGGTCTTGGCCTGAAAGGTTCGGGCACCAGCTTTTCCGCCGCCGATCTACTGCGGCCCGGCAAGGTGGCGCAGACCGGCCTCGATGCCGGTCGCCCGCTGCTCGAATCCATCTCGGATATGATGGGCTACTGGTCCTTCTTCGAGAACTTCATCCAGATCGCCTGCCTGATGTTCGCCTGGGCGCTGGTGCTGCTCGCCTTCTTCATTCTCGCCGTGCAGCTCTTTGTCACCCTGATTGAGTTCAAGCTGACCACGCTGGCCGGTTTTGTGCTGATCCCCTTTGGTCTCTTCGGCAAGACTGCCTTCATTGCCGAGCGCGTTCTTGGCAATGTCGTTTCCTCCGGCATCAAGGTGCTGGTCCTGGCCGTCATCATCGGCATCGGATCAACCCTATTTAGCCAATTCACGGCAGGCTTCGGCGGCGTGACGCCGACCATCGACGACGCCATGGCGATCGTGCTGGCCGCCCTTTCCCTTCTCGGCCTCGGCATCTTCGGTCCTGGCATCGCGTCCGGTCTGGTTTCTGGCGGCCCGCAGCTTGGCGCAGGTGCGGCTGTTGGAACCGGCCTTGCCGCTGGCGGCATGATGCTTGCCGGCGGCGCTGCCGCAGGCATGGCCGCGAAGGGAGGGACAGCGGCGCTGTCGGGTGGAGCTGCGGCTGTCCGTGGTGGTGCTGCCGCCGCAGGTGCGGCGAGCGCCGCCTACAGTGTCGGCTCGCTTGGCCAGTCCGGCGCTGCCGGTGTTGCCTCCGGTCTGGGCGGTGTTGCCCGTGCCGCAGGCTCTGCTGCCGCATCGCCCCTGAAGCGCGCCGCCTCGAAGGCATCGGAAAGCGTCACGTCCAGCTTTTCCGATGGAGCGCGTGCCGGCTTCGGCGTCACTGGTGGCTCTTCCACGGCTGGAACTGTCGGAGGTGCCAGCGAGGCCGCGAGTGCTGGCCCATCGCCCGCCGCGCAGGCTGGCGGCTCTCCGGCATGGGCAAAGCAGATGCAGCGCAAGCAGACACTCAGTCACGGCACGTCGATGGCCGCCCATGCCGTGCGCGCTGGCGACAGCCATGGCGGCGGCTCCTCCATCAATCTTTCTGAAAGTGACCGCTCATGAACATCTTCAAACGTCCATCGGCCCATTACGGCAAATCGCCCGAACCCGAGACGCCCTATCAGAAAGCTGCCCAGGCCTGGGACGAGCGTATCGGTTCGGCTCGCGTGCAGGCTAAGAACTGGCGCATCATGGCCTTCGGCTCACTGATCCTCTCGGCCGGTTTCGCCTCTGCTCTGGTCTGGCAATCGGCGCGCGGGACGGTCGTGCCCTGGGTGGTGCAGGTCGATAATCTCGGCCAGGCCCAGGCCATCACCGCAGCCACGGCCGATTACCGCCCGACCGATCCGCAGATCGCCTTCCATCTTGGCCGTTTCATCGAGCAGACGCGCTCGATCCCGGCGGATGCCATCATCGTGCGCCAGAACTGGCTGCGCGCCTATGAGTTCACCACAGATAGGGGAGCGGCCGCGCTCAACGACTATGCCCGCGCCAACGATCCGTTCACCCGTGTCGGCCGCCAGCAGATCGCAGTCGAAGTTTCCAGCGTCATCCGCGCCTCGAACGACAGTTTCCGCGTCGCCTGGACCGAGCGCCATTACGAGAACGGGCAGCTTTCCACGACCGAGCGCTGGACCGCGATCCTGACCATCGTGATCCAGACCCCGCGCGATGCCGAGCGTCTGCGCGCCAATCCGCTCGGCATCTACGTCAATGCAATTTCATGGTCGCGGGAGATGAGCCAATGACCATCGCGTCTTCCCGCAATTCCGCCTTGCCGGTTTTCCGTAAACCCGCCTTCGCGGCTTTGTTGCTTTCGGCCACCATGCTCGCCGGCTGCGCCACCAACAAAGCGCCGCAGTTCAGCTATGATGCCGATGTGCCGGCGTTGCCCGTCGTGCCGACCGCTGTCACGGATGACCGGCCTCGGCCGCTTCACACGCCGCCGGCCTGGACGGTCGCACGCGGCGGCACTGCTGCCGGAACACCGGCAGGCCGCGTCGAGAACGCCAATGCCGCCGCCCGCGTCGAGCCGCGCCGCGAGGGTTACTATAACGCCATCCAGATCTATCCCTGGTCGGAAGGCGCGCTCTATCAGGTCTATGCAGCACCAGGACAGATCACCAATGTAGCGCTGGAGCCGGGCGAAAGCCTGACCGGCGCGGGACCAATCGCGGCGGGAGACACCGCCCGCTGGATCATTGGCGATACCGAGAGCGGGAGCGGTACGTCGCGCCGGGTCCATATTCTCGTCAAACCATCCCGATCCGACATCTCAACCAATCTCGTGGTGACGACCGATCGGCGCACCTACATGATCGAGCTGCGCGCCCGTGAGGCGCTCTACATGCCGTCCGTATCCTGGTCTTATCCGGCGCTGCCTGCCGGTCAGCGCCAGACCGTTCCGGCAGCACCCATCATCCCGGTCGAGGCGGCACGCAACTATCGTTACAGCCTGACTGGAGATACGCCGCCATGGCGGCCGATTTCCGTCTTCGATGATGGCCGCCGTGTCTATGTCGTTTTCCCGCGCGGCATCGTGCAGGGAGAGATGCCACCGATTTTCGTCATCGGTTCCGAGGGCGAGACCCAGATCGTCAATTCCCGTGTTCACCAGAACATCTTGATCGTCGATCGGCTGTTCGGAGCGGCTGAGCTGCGTCTTGGTAGCGGCAAGCAGCAGCAGACGGTCAGGATCGTTCGCATCGAGCAAAGACAAGCTGCCCAGCCCGCTAAAGCCGGAGAGCAACCGTCATGAGTGAAGAGGCTACCACCAACCCAACGCCGATGCGTCTGCGTGCCGAGCCGCCGCGCGTCACGCGCCTGTCGCGCAAGATGCTGGCCGGTGCCGGAGCTGTTGCGCTCCTCGGCATCGGCGGGGCGCTGATCTATGCGCTCCAGACGCGCGATATGAGCGGAAACGGTGAAGAACTCTATTCGACCGAGAACCGCGCCACGGCAGATGGACTGGCAGGTCTGCCGAAGGATTATACCGGGCCGGTCCTGGGGCCGGCATTGCCGGGCGATCTCGGTGGCCCGATCCTGGATGCCCAGAACCGGGGTCAGCCCGTCACGCCGCCCGCCATGGCGACGCCTGCCCGCGATCCTGCCGAAGAGCGCCGGCTTGCCGAGGAAGAAGCCGCACGTCTTAGCACCGTGTTCTTCCAGTCCGGGCCAAGAGTGGCGACGACAGCTGGCTCAACGATTCCGGGGCTTGTGGGGCCGGACCTTGGTGCCCAACCTGAAACGCAGGACCGGCACACAGCTTTCCTCAATGGTCCTGTGGATCGGCAGACCGTTGCCATGGATCGGATCATGGCGCCTGCCTCGCCCTACATCCTGCAGGCCGGGGCAGTGATTCCGGCGGCGATGATTACCGGCATCCGCTCTGATCTGCCGGGGCAGATCACCGCGCAGGTGACGGAGAGTGTCTATGACAGTCCGACCGGCAGTCTGCTGCTGATCCCGCAAGGAACCCGCATCATCGGCCAGTATGATGCGGGCGTGCAATTCGGTCAGCGCCGCGTGCTGCTGGTCTGGAACCGCCTGATCCTGCCCAACGGCCGCTCCATCGTGCTGGAGCGCCAGCCCGGTGCGGACGCTTCCGGCAATGCCGGGCTGGAAGATGGCGTTGATTACCACTGGTGGGATCTGATGAAAGCGGCGGGGCTGTCCACGCTGCTCGGCATCGGCACGGAACTGGCGACCGACGACGAGGATCGCCTGATCCGCGCCATCCGCTACGGAGCGCAGGATACCATCAATCAGGCCGGGCAACAGATCGTCCAGCGCCAGTTGCAGGTCGCGCCGACCCTGACGATCCGGCCGGGCTACCCGGTCAGGGTCATCGTTACCCGCGATCTCGTACTCGAACCTTACAGGAACTGACCATGACGAAGCTGAAACTCGGCCCCCTCATCGAAGACAAGCCCGTGAAGGTGACGGTGGAACTGCCGGGGCCGCTGCACCGCGATCTTGCCGCCTATGCCGAAGTGCTGGCTCGCGAAACCGGCCAGCCCGCTGCCGATCCTGTCAGGCTGATTGTGCCGATGCTGGAACGGTTCATTGCGACAGATCGGGGCTTTGCCAGCGCCAGAAGATCTCGCTCATGAGGTGCCGCGCGAGTCATGGCGCGTCGCGGCGATGATTTCCATCAACGTATCGACGGCCTTTCGTGTCGCATCCCATTTGGCGGACTGGTCCATTTCCCGGTTCTGAAGGGTGAGGCTCACCGCGCCGTGTACCGTTGACCAGAACATGAAGCTGTAGCGCCTCAGATCCATGCCGGGCAAAAAGCCTTGGCCCTGAGAGCAGCGAAGTCCCGTCAGCAATAGATTTAGTATCTGTCTTCCAGCTTCGCCCGACCATGGATCATCGCTGACTCCGAGCCGTGGCGGCGGTGTGAACATCAGCCGGTACAGCGTGGGGTTTTCCAGGGCAAAGCGGACATAGGCATAGCTGCCATCACGCAAATAGCCGAATGGATTGCCGCGCATCTGCTGGAAGACGGCCAGCTTTTCTCTGTAGAGCTGGTTGAAACCTTCGTCCCGAACGGCGCGCAATAAGGCGCTTTTGTTGCGGAAATGGCCGTAAAGCGCTGGCGCTGTGCATCCGATGGCATGCGCGACCGCAGTCAGCGGTACGTCGAGGTCGCCACGCTCCGACAGCAGCCGGATCGTTGCGTCGATTGTACGACGAGCAATATCAAGTTCTTGCTCTTTCCGGGGACGGGCCATTCCGATGCCTGTTGCAACTTGTCGTGAAAACTAAACGACATTTACTTTTTTCGTTGACGGGCCGGAAGTCAAGAAGCAGCATTCGGTAACTGAACGTCGTTTAGTTTGAGGATGTGCGGAGAGCCGATGAACGCACATAGATCGATTTTCGCGTTGATGATGGCGGGGTGCCCGTCAGAAACCGAACGCTGTTTCGGATGATGCACCATGGCTGTGATCGGGAACAATCAGACCTCGCCTGATGATAGCCTCACGAAGGTCGTTGAGGGGAAACCTGGCACATCTGCGGTCCGGCTGAACCAGTTGCGATATTTTGTTGCCGCCGTCGATTATGGGAGTTTTCGCAAGGCTGCTGCCGCGCTTTCGGTGCAGGAATCCTCCATCAGCCGACGAATCCGTGATCTCGAAGATGAACTCGGGGCGTCGCTTTTTATGCGAAATGCTGGCGGGGTGCGGTTGACCGTTGCCGGGCGGGAATTCCTGCGCAACGCTCGCCATGCTCTTCGCCAGATCGATATCGGGGTGACAAAGGTGGCAGCGGTTGGCCGGGCGGAGCAAGGGCTGATCAAGGTCGGGATATTCTCGTCCCTCGCATCCGGTTTTCTGTTCGATTTGCTTCGAGATTTTGGGTCACGCCATCCGAAGGTGCAGGTCGACATTATTGATGGAAATTCGCCCGAGCATGTCGCCGCTGTCCGCAAGCTTTATCTGGACGTCGCATTCATCACGGGAACGACAGCATGGGACGGATGCGAGACGGAGCATATGTGGTGCGAAAAGGTTTACGTGGTGCTGCCTGATGAACATCCTTTGGCGGGCAAGCCCGAACTTGGATGGGCCGATTTGGCTTCCGAGCGGTTCATCGTGAGCGATGTCGCGCCGGGACAAGAGATCCACGACTATTTGGTCGCTCACCTTGCTGGTCTCGGCCGCCACCTCGATATTCAGTCTCAGCAGGTCGGCCGCGACAATATCCTATCTCTGGTCGCTCTCGGTCGGGGCCTCACTCTGACGAGTGAAGCGACGACCGTCGCGCAGTTTCCGGGGGTCGTTTATCGGAAGCTTGCCGGTGAGGTGCTGCCGTTCAGCATGGTCTGGTCCGCGCAAAACGACAATCCAGCATGTCGGCGGTTATTAAGCTTGGCCCGGTCGATGGCGGGACCGGCCGGGAGAAAGTAGGATTTGTCGGCACATGCGATTGTGCCGACGTGTAAGGCTACCCCAAGTTGCGCCCATCGGCTATTCCAGCGACTTTTCGATGAAGCCGAGCGTATTGGCGTTCTCGACCAAGGTTCGCACCTTGGAGCGCTCGAGTCCTTCAGGCACTTCCGCCTCGATCTCGAGCCTGAGTTTCACCTGACTGCCCGGAAGCGTGGTGAGCTGTTCGACGATCGCCTCTACAATCTGGTGGATGTCCCGGGCCGGACGATCCGGCGAGATCATCACGGTGCCGGAAAACCGCGTCGGCTTCTTTTCCGGCGCAGGCGTGGTCGGCGCGTCGTCCATTGGCGGCCCATCGGGCCCCGGCGTGCCACCACCCGGCCCCGAGGCTGTGTCGCCCGATCCAGGCTGCACCGGCGCCGGGCGGTGGGCTTCGGCCACCTCCGGTGTCACGATGACGCTGTCGCTGTCGATCACGACCGCGGCGCTGGCCGCCCGCTCGATCGCCAGCCCCAGATAGGTGCCGGCCCCCTCCTCCCATCGCTCGGCATAGGCGAACGGACCGGGCAGCATGCCACTCACCGCCGCCTGCACCGCCTTGACCAGTACGTCCTGGCCCTTGAGACGCGGCAGGTAGATGTAGCGGTTGAGATATTCCCGCAGGTCCTTGAGCGACAAATGCGGCTTGTCGTTCCAGATGTATTTCTGCAGGTCTCGGTCGAGGCGCGACGGCCCCAATTCCGTCAGCAGGCCCTCCTCGGCCACCAGCTTCTTGCTCGCCCGGGCCAGCAGCCCGTCCTGCGCCGGAATCTTGCCCGACACCCATTCCCAATCCGCCTGTGCGCTTTCCTGGGCGGGATAGTGCAGATAGCACCACGCCTCTTTCAGGCGCGTCTTCATCGTCTCGTTCGCCTCGACCAGCTTCGCCTTGGCCAGCGCACTGTCGCTCTGGGTGAGGTTCAGCCGCTCGGTGTCGCGCACGATCTCGCCCCACGCCAGGGACGCGCGCACGGCGTCTTTCAGATGATCTGAGCTGGCGGGCCTCCGCAGCGATGAACACCAGCATGTTGCGGTAGACGCGCGGCGTGCTGCCGCGCTGAGTGAGGATGTCCTTCGCCTCGACCAGCGCGTCCGAACCGTCGCGCCCGTTATGCGAATGCTGGACCCCCAGCACAACGACACGCACGCCGCCCGCCTCATCGGGGACTTCGGCTGACGAGGCCGGCGCGACCTGAACCGCGTCGAAATGCCCGCGATCGGCAAGCCCGTTCACGTATTTTCCGAGTTCGCTGTCGATCATCACATCGACCAGTGCCGCCTCGATCTGCGCCGCCTTGTCCGCTGCGATACGGTTAAGGCTCGCCGACATCGAGTACCAATAGCGGCCCAGATCGGCGTGCATGAACTTGGCCTGATTGGTCAGCCGGCGCAGCGCATCGCCGAAGATCGCCGGACGCTCGCCCGGCTGCACGACACCGAGATTGATCTGTTTGTCGTCGAGTCCGGTGTTCTGCTGCTGATGCGTCGGCGCCGTACCCATGAAGATCGCGCGGGCGACGCGGCGCGTCGCCGAATAGCGGTTAAGGTTGGGCGCCGATTGATCGACCTTGTACGGGGTGGAGGCCGTGCCATCGACGTCGCCGGCGATAATCGACTGCCAGGTCACGTCGAGATAATGGAGCAGTTCCGGCTCCACGCGCGGCGAACTCACCGCCACGCTGCCCGGCATGATCATCACTGACGGGTCTGCGTTCATCCAAAGTTCGTGGATCGCCTGCGCCATCAGGCGCAGGACGCCGCGCGTGCGCTGGAACTTCTCAAGCGAACCCCAGCTCGTATAGAGCTGGTCGAACAGCTCGGGATGGATCGGATAGGCCTTCTCCAGCTTGCGCCGATAATCCTCATCCGCGCAGCCTTGCGGGAAATCGTTGGCGTTTTCCCGGTACAGCTTGGCGAACTGCTTCAGCGTGTTGTCGCGATGATGGAACTTGTCGCCGGGGATTTCCTTGAACAGCCGCCGCCGGACGATCTCATAGCTCTCTTCCTGGCTCGCCGGCCGCCACGAGGATTCCACGCGGCTGAAGGTCTGCTTGAGGCGCGCGAGCGCCTCCTGGCCGCCTTCGCCGCCCACCTCGATCTGAGACGCCGGCAAGGAGGCGACCAGCAGCGTGCCGGGGCTGGCCTTAACCGCCTCGGTCAGCGACTGAACGAACGACAGGTTCGCATCGAACGAGCCGGACGGCAGGCCCTCGACCTTGTATATCTGGCGCAGATAGGCGACCCATTCATCGATCAGGATCAGGCACGGCGCATATTTCTTGAAGAGCGCCTCCAGAAGGTTGGAGCCTGGCGCAATGCCGCTGGCGTCATTTTCCGCCACCATGGCGAAGGCGTCTGCGCCGCCGAGCTGCCAGGCGAGTTCGCCCCAGGTCGTGCGGATCTTCAGGTCGCCTTCCGCGTGGAGCACGTCCTGCGGTCCTCGCGACGTGCCGACCAGGACCGCCCGATTGACGGCCTTCGGCACGGTCAGGCCGAGCTTGTCCAGCAACTGATCGAGGCCCGACAGGTCCTGCACCGGCGTCGGCCCGGCCATGTGATAGAGGGCCAGCATCGAGTGGGTCTTGCCGCCGCCGAAGTTGGTCTGCAGCTCGACGACCGGATCGCCCCCGCTGCCGGACAGCCGCTTGGCCGCGCCGATCAGCAGCGTGCTCAACCCTTCCGTCAGATAGGTGCGGCTGAAGAACTGGCGCGGATCGCGATATTCCGGCGGCGCGCTTCCCGAATGCACCTTGGCGAGGTCGGCCGCGAACTCTGCCTGCTGGAACTCACCGGTGGCGACATCCTGGTGCGGCTCGACCACCTCGCGCCACGGCAAGAGGCCGGCCACGGTATCGACCGAAATTTCGAGGCGCTGGGTCTTCCGGCGTTCCTCATTGCGCGCCAGCTCGGTGAACTTGGTGCGCAGGATGGTGTCGCGCATCTTGCCGAGCTGCTCGGCCGTTTCCCCCGCGCTGATCGCCTCCATCAGCCGACGCATGGAATCGAGCGCGCGCTCGGCGTCGTCATAGGTGAAAGTCTCATTGTGCGACAGCTTGTTGCGCACGTCGCCCAGTTCGTTGACCAGCGAGCGCTCCGCACGGCCAAGAACGGTCTTGAACGCCTCAGCCCAGAACCGATCCATCGCGTTGAACAGCGCGGCCTGATCCCAGCCGACCTCGCCGTTGCTGTTCGGGCGCAGGTTCGGCAGCTTCTCCAGAACCTGGACCTGCCAGTGCCCCTTGAGGGAGGTCTCCAGCCTCTTTTCGACGAAGGGGATCAGCGCCGACGGCAGCAGCTCCATCCCCTCAAACACATATTGGCGCGTACTTTTTGCCACGTCCCGTTCCCCCTTAAATATCCAACCGGATCTGACGATCGCCGCTTGTGTCGTGAATGGCCGCCGCGGCCTTTGTCAGCTCGGTCCAGTCGGCGATCAGGGCGTTGTAAGCCGTGGCCTCCTTGGCATCCTTCCGCTTGTTAGCGCTGATGTCGTAAAGGCAGTAGGCGAGATCCTTCACGGCCTCGGCCTGGGTGTTGATCTTCTTCATCAGGACGGCGGTGTCGTGGGAGATGCCGTCCTTCTCGTGCAGGCGGACCAGGTGCTGGAGGCATTCCCACACCGTCAGGTGGCCATCACTTTCCGGCTCCCAATCCCCGGCGAGTTCGTCGCGAGAGAGAATACGGACCTTGCCGGCGGCGCTTTCGACGATACCGGCGTGCTTGACGCTATCGACAGAGATACCGCGCGCGGTGGCGATGCTGTTGGCCGTACCGTATTCGCCCTTGCCCATGCCATTCTGCTCAAACCAGGTGATGGCGAACCGCGTGTCCGCGTCGAACTCGCCCTGGATGCCGCCGAGATATTCATCCAGTTCCCGGTTGATGAGCTGAAGTGCAGTTTTCACGCTCATCGGGCTGTCGTCGGATTCCAGCACGGCCTTGTAGCGCGAGAACACACCCATCCCGGGGCCGATGGCCGACTGCGGCATGTCTGCCGGCGCAATATTGGCAGCCTGAAGCTCGGCGATCGCCGGCGGCAGCTCGCGTTTCAAAGCACGGATGAATTCGGCACGTGAGATGATTTCGGCCGTGGCTTCCTTCTTTCGGCACACGAGAACGACCGAATTGGCGAGGGCGTTGGTGCCCTTGGCGATCAGCCGCCCGGGGCTTTCGGTACGAATGGGCCATGTGCCGAGCACAGAAAAACCAGCGGAAATAACCGCTTGCAGAAAGGTGGACCAGCCCGTTGAGCTGATTCCTTCCTGCTCAACTTCACTTTGCTTGAAAGCATAGTAGATCGTGGCGGGAAAATCTGCGGCCGTTCCGTCAGCCATTCTTCCAATTGCCGCCGTCATTCCTTCAAGGAAAAACTTCTCCGCTGCATCCGCACCGCCGTGCCGATAAGGGGTCGCAACCAATTCTTCAGTTTTCGGCGTCGCCAAAACACCGAAAATCGATGGATAGATTTCTTTTAGACTAGGCTTGAGCCAGCAAAAGAAAAAATCTGAAAGGTCTGCGTATCCGATGTTGTCATAATAGGGCGGATCGGATGAAATTACTGTTCCAGCCTCATAAATCACTTCCCCAGCATTAACTTGTTTAACAGATCCAATTCCTGACGCGGGGAAATCTGCAATTGCCCTGCTGATCTTATCGACCGGCGTCGACCAATTCCCCCCTGAGTTCGAGAAGAAGTTGACTTCAGCATAATCCCAGACCATCGGAATCGCTTGGCGAGCAAAGGTTTCGCGCAGGGCTCCTCGATCGCTCATCCAGCTTGTCACGGTTGAGCCGAGGTTTGTTAATTTCGAGATCGCGAAAGCCAAATATACACTCACCGCCTCCGCATATGCCTTTGCACCATCACCACCATCACGCAGCGGGGCCGTGTTGGAGGATTTGCTTGCAGCCGACGCATCAACCTCGACCTGCGCACGCACCTCATGCACTAGGTGTAGCGGCTTGCCAACATAAGCGCCTCTGCTCGCAAACATCGGCATTTTCTGCTCGAATTATCTGACAATGGAGCGGGCGTCGTGCTCACGCTCTTTGCCAATGTGCTCGCAAACATCCGGGTCTGCTTGCAAACATCCCCCACGTGCTCAGATTAATTGCCAGCGACGGCATGGTCAAACCGGGACGCCTGCCTGTCGTAGTTGCTCGGTCAGCTGACGGGAATATTCGGGATCAAGGGTGCCCGCCAGGAAGGCGCGGATATCCGACGGCCGAGCATTGAGGTGCGTGACCAGAGCCGTCGCATCGTAACCATTTCGGGTCAACGTCGGTTCGAGATCGTCGATGGCGCGGGACAGGACCTGCTCGACGATTTCGGCGGTAACCGGCTTGGCGCCGAGGCGAAAGCCCTGCTCGAATGCGAGGGTGAGATGCATCTCGATCTGAAGCGGCGTGCGCAAACGTTCGGCGATGAGGTCGATGGCTTCTTCCTCGAGGAGTTCGCCAACCTTTACGCCTTCGGCCGCACAGGCGCCAAGCAGCCAGGCAACATAGTCGCGGCGCGCGGAGCCGATCCCCTCGTAGTCAAAAATGGTCGTGCGGTAGCCAATCTCCTCCATTTGCGGCCGGCGCAGATCATTGCGCAACCGGGGATGCCCGACAAGAAGTACGGAAAGGAGCACGCCGGCGTCGGCGACCACCTCCATCAGTCGCTTCAGGCCGGTTAAGGTCTTGTGGTGCAGGTCATGGGCCTCGTCGACCACGAGGACGATCGGCCGTTTGCCTTTTTTCATGATGTCGCGCAGGTCGCGCTCCCGGCGCTCGGCCTGCTTGGGGATCTTGACCTGCGCACGATCGCCGGGAGACAAGTCGTAGAACAGGGCTTCAATGAGCGATGGCAGCGAAGTGCGCCGCTTGTCGACCGCCAGCGATTTGGCGAGTGCGACCTTGCCGGCTTTGGTGAGTTCGGCCTCGATGCGGCGCAAAAGGTGGGTTTTCCCCGAACCGACCAGGCCGGAGACCACGACAAGCCGACCGGTCTGGACGGCCGCACACACCTCGCGGATGATCGTGCGCTGATGCTCGGTCTCAAAGTTGCCGGCCCCTTGGAAAGGCCGGTCGAGGCCGTAACTGGATTGAACGTCAGCGAGCATCATTCTTCCTTTCTTCGCGCCTGGAAGCGTTCGCGGATACGGGCCGCGATCATCTTTTTGTCGAGTGTTTCTCCAAGCAGTTCATTGATGAAGGCGCGGTCACCGGCATTCATCGCGCCGATCGGCCGGCCGAGCTGGTCGGCGATGGCCCCACGGGCTGCGAGGCCATTTGGATAAGCGGTCTCTATTGCGGGTTCCGGAAACGGTGTCCGCCGTACACTCAGCCCAGCCGTGGTCGGGGGCAGCGAAGGCAATGGACGATCCCCGCCGGTGACCGCGGCGCGGGGGAGCCCAAGTTGGTCTGCCAGGCGCACCACCTTGTCGAGCCGCTCTTCGAGCTTGCTCTTCTGGTATTTGCGATAGCGAAAGAGGGGAACCGCCCCGCGCGAAGGTTGGAATGGACCGAAGCGCTTGCCCTCATGCTCGACGAACAGTTCCTGATCGAACAGGCCCCAGAGCAAGGTCACCGTTTCGCCGGCAAGTTCGGGCTCGACCTCATAGGATGCGCCTTCGACCGATACGGTCGCGTCTCCAGCAACCGTCCGTCGTTCCGGTTCGCGCGCAAAGGCGCAGAACCGCTCCCAGGAGCACATCGCCCGCACCCCGTCAGGAGGAAGATGCCGCAGCCAATCCTCGATGCGTGCATGAGACTCTGTGCGATGGTCGCCGTTATTGTAGGTGACCAAGGCGCGCCTGAGCCAAAGGTTGGCTTCCTCTTCGTCCTTCGGCTTGTGGAAATGATAGAGGGTCTCGTGCACTTCCTTGATCGTGCGAAACGGCCGCTCGACCTTGCCTTTCGCTCGCGCCGGCGTGCGCCGCTCGCTGTCCGACGGGGGCATATGCGTGAGAACCCGGACACCAAGGCTACCCATGACGGACTGGAAAACGCGCGAGCGGCTCACCGGCCCGTTATCCATATGGATGGTCGTTGGAATCCCCTGAAGCGGCAGTTCCGGTTCAGGCTTGGCGGCGAAGGCATTGTAGAGAAAGCGCAAGGCGGACTCCGCGTCCTCGCCGTAGACGGAGCGGTATTCCTGATAGCTCGCGCCGGAGCGATCATCGACCACGGAGAACAGCATCAGCGTCGGCCGGCCGCGCCCTTCCTCGACCCAAAGCGGCGCTTCCACCTGCTTCAGGTCGGACGGGCTCATGTCGAAGTGCCAGAGTTCGTTGGAACGCCGCGCCTGGAATCGGACGGCAGCCACCGGGCGGGTGACGCGCGCATAATCCAGGCCGGAAACACGCAGCAGCCGATCGACCGTTGCGCGTTTCAAGATGCCGGGCGGTGCACGGACCAGGCCATCGGGCGTCACCACGCCGTCTTCCTCAAGCAGCTTGATGGCGCGCGCCGTGGAGATATGCCGCCCCTTCCGGTTCGCCGTTCTGATCTTCAGGGCCGCGATGATTTCGGCATAGGTTTCCATCTCCGGCTGCGGGGCGATCCGGGAGGTTCCGTGATCGGCGCGCCGTACGGATTTCGGGCGGTTCAACTCCCGCAGCGCCCGATACAGGGTCCAGATCGAGATGCCGTAGGCATCGGCGGCACGAGCAACAATCTCGGTACGGCCTGGATCACGGGGAGAAAGCAGCGACAATCGGCGTCGAAGATCGACAAGAGCCTCTCCGGGCGGCCGCTTTCTCCGCTCAGCCATGGACGTCCTCGGATTCCACTGTTTTGGGAGAGCCACCCTTCTTGCCGATATGACGATAGAGGGTTGCAACAGAAACCCCCATGCGCTGCGCAATATTGCGTACCGGTATGCTGCCTTCCTTCATCAGGGCGCGCGCCGCGGCAATATCGCCCGGGCGCATCGCGGGCGGGCGGCCACCCTTGCGGCCACGTTGCCGCGCCTCGACCAGTCCAGCCGTCGTGCGTTCGCGGATCAGAGCACGTTCGAACTGGGCGATCGCACCGAAGACATGGAAGGTCAGCATGCCGCCCGGCGTCGTCGTATCAATGCTCTCGGTCAAGGACACGAGCCCGATCTTCGCGCGCTCCAACTCTTCCGCCGTCGCGATGAGCTTCTTTAGCGATCGCGCCAACCGATCGAGTTTCCAGACAACGAGCGTGTCACCAGTGCGAAGCACGTCGGAGAGAATTCGGCCCAATTCCGGGCGGTCATCGCGAGCGCCTGACCCGCGCTCGGTAAACACCTTCTCGCAACCGGCGCGTCTCAGCGCCTCAAGCTGAAGCTCCGGATTTTGATCGATCGTGCTGACCCTGGCGTACCCGACCCGCATAGCCATCCAAATGTTCTTGAAAGTCGTTGGACACATAGCATTTTGCGACAACCGTTTCTATAACAGTTTTGAGAAGATTCCATCGCGCCATTCAAGGGGCGTGACGGCATGCGCTATGGCATGCTCAAAAACCCTCGTTTATGACAAACGATCCATGGAAACCAACTATGTGTCTGACGGCCGAATATTCGCGACATGGAGCAGGGAACCTTACGCATCGAAAATCGGGCGGTCCCCGATCTTGTCCCCCTTGTATGGGATACTCCGGGAATTGAGGCGGCGATACCAAAGGATGCGGTCGGCCAGGCCGTTACCATGTTCGAGCCGCAGGAATGCGCCAACTACTTCAAATCTTGCGGATATGACCCCGAGTAATGTGGACGTGCTCTAGGTCACCCAGAGGGGCGCTCGCATCGAGTATAACCTTAAGCGCGATTGCTTCCGGTGAACCATCCTCCATATGTACGGGATGTACAGCCCACACAGACTTTTCGAGAACCACATTCTCAACAGAAACCTCATAAAGCCTACCCGACGCGAGCTCATCGAGGACAGTGCTCCTCATCACGATCGAAATGCCGAGACCAGCTCGAACTGCATGCTTCACAGCCTCAGTGCTCCCGACATTGAATGAGATTGGGAATTGCTCTGCCGCTTGGCCGAAGGCCTCGCGGAGCACGGATCCGGTACCGGTTCCACGTTCTCCGCCAATGAGGGACTCTTGAAATAACTCTGCCGCTTCAATTGTTTTTCGCGTCCTCCAATTATGCTGTGGGGATACGATTATTACCAGCTTTTCCTTCCGCCAAAGGCGGGCTTGATATCCTTTTCGATCGTCCCACCATTCGGTAAAGGCTAGATCAATCTCCTTCCTCAAGAGCTTTTCGATGATTTCAGGATTTGAGGCAACGGCCACCTCAGGTGGCCGGCCTTGAGCATCCTGTAAACGCTTCAAGTGGACTGGCAAAATATAGGTACCGATGTTAGTACTGGCACCCAACGTAATCCGGCCGCTGTGCAGGCGGTCCAGAGATCTCTTCGTGACGGTCAAAAGGCTGCGTGCGAATGGCAAGAATACGAGCCCTTGCCGAGTCGGCACACACTTGTCCTTCCTCCTCTCGACCAGCCGCACCCCTAGTATATCCTCCAATCGTTTCACATTATGTGAGACAGTCGGTTGGGATATCTGAAGCCGTCGCGACGCCTCGTGAAAGCTGCCAGTTTCGATTACCTCTATGAATGCTGCGACATGCGAAAGGCTAAACATTACTTTCTCTAATCAAGGAATTAGTTGAACCTCGTTAATTGCCGCACGAGGTCTTCGGCCTTGGACAAAATCTATAATGTTGTCAGCAGCCTCGTGCTCGATAGCCAAACGCGACTTCGCCACTGCTGAGCCTATGTGGGGTGTCAAGATCGTATCATGTTCGCGATTGAGGAGACCCCCGTGGACCTTGTCAGGCCGGTCGGGTCTGGCCCAGTCCTCCATCTCATAAACATCAGCGGCGTAGCCTCCCAAGCGCCCCGCCTGCAATGCAGCGACAACAGCCTCTTCATCAACCACGCTTCCGCGTGCAGGATTAATAAGAAGTGCTCCTTTGGGCATTTTGGCGAGTTGTTCAGCGCCGAGGAGATGCTTCGTTTCGGCCGAAAGCGGGAGTGCACACACAAGAAAGGTAGACGACGAGATCAACTGGTCAAATTCAAGAGGCTTTACGTTCAGTCTGATCTCATCGGCTTTGTCCAGGGATTGACGATCCCAGTACGACACAATGGCGCCGAAGGTACTTAGGCGCTGTGCTATAGCTTTTCCGATCGCTCCCATCCCTAAAATGCCGATTGCTGTGCCCTGCAGCCCAAGGCCGTAAAACCGAGGGCGCCAACCTTTGTAATCCCTCCTGACGCTCTTGTCGCCTGGCAGAATGTGCCGCCCAAGAGCAATCATCAGACCGATTGTAAGTTCGGCTGTCGGGTCAGTGAGAAGATCGGACACTATCGTGACGTGGACTCCACGCTGCGTGCAGGCTTCGATGTCGAAGTTATCGAAGCCTTTCAGCGCACATGCCACAAGTTGAAGATCGGGAGCGTGCGCGAGTACAGACGCGTCGATCATGTCCGGCATGAACGCCATCATCGCCTTGGCGTCGCTCAATTCTGCGAGCAGTTTCTCGCGGGGCCATGTATCATCAGTATCGTTGCAAACTAAACGAGCGTGGGGAGATAGCTTTGAGATAATCTCCTCGTGGACGCGATGGGTGATTACTACCTTTGGGAGCATTTAATTTATCCTTCTATTGCAGCTGGCGGCGGAGGAGAGCGCCGACCTGGTCAACGATGGTGACCATCAGAAGGACAACGAGCATGATCGCAAGAACCTCCTGATAATTCATGATCCGGAGGGATGTCATCAACTCGAAACCGATACCACCAGCTCCCACAGTGCCCAGGATTGTCGAGGCGCGGAAGTTGTACTCCCACCGATAGATGGTCACATCGGCCAATTGCGGTAGAACTTGTGGCAAGATCGCCCGCGTCACGATCTGGAACGGCGACGCACCAGCTGCGCGTGCGGCTTCTATAGGCGCATTATCGCAATGCTCGATCGCCTCCGCAAAGAACTTGCCCACCATGCCAACCGAGTGAAGACCAAGAGCCAGCACGCCTGGGAGCGCTCCAAATCCCACTGCCGCCACGAAGACGATGCCCATAATCAGCTCCGGGATCGACCGTAGACCATTCAACAATCCACGCGAGATCATATAGATGACAGCGTTGGGTGCTGTTTTCCCTGAGGCGAAAAAGCCAACTGGAAGTGATATCAGTACCGCGATCGCAGTCCCAGCTATACTCATCGCCAGAGTGTCGATGAGAGGGCTGATCCACTCCAAGCCTCGGTTGAAATCCGGGGGAAACATTTCCGTACCGAGCTGCCAGAGCGCAGGAAACCCAGATCCCAGACGCTCCAGATCAAGAAGACCGGAGTGATAACTGCTAACAATGATCACACACGCAATTGCCAACGCGATCACGCCAGCTCTGGTCCAAGCTTTGTTTTGATGTTGAAGGATAGAGTCGTAGTCGGCCGACGGCTGTGTCATCACATATCCTGGAAGAAAGGACGCAGGCCAGCGCCTGCGTCGAAAGGTGAGAAACTGTCTCGAACGCGCCTTACTGACTCAGGTCCAAGTTCAGCACTTTACCGAGCTCACGGACGACGTCGTAGGCTTTGTCATCGATCGGAGCGAACCCATCGGCTTTGAAGGATGCCAATACCTTTTCGTCTTTAAGGTCGATGAAGGCTTTGGTGATCGCCTCTTTCAACGAAGTGTCAAGATCCGACCGCATGGTCCAGGGGTACTGCGGGAACGGATCGGACTCGGCGAGGGCGATAACTTTCTTAGGATCAATGGTGCCACGAGCGACCATTGAATTGTAGATGGGCAACGAAAGTCCGCCAATCTGAGCATTGCCATTCTGCACTGCAATAGCCACGGCATCATGCGACCCTACGAAGTTCTCGCTATAGTCTTTTCCAGCCTCAACTCCGGCCTTAAGCAGCATAGATTTCGGGATAAGGTGGCTTGAGGTGGAAGCCACGTCCCCAAACGCGACCTTTTTCCCTTTTGCATCTTCAAGGCTTTCGATGCCAGCCTCTGCATTGGCGACAACTACAGCGCGATAGGTAGTTTCGCCATCCTTCATAAGTGCTGCGAAAGGCTCGATATCAGCCTTGGTTTTCGCGAGCGTGTAAGAGAGCGGCCCGAAATAAGCCAACTCAAGCCGGCCGAAACGCATCGCTTCGATCATTGACGAGTAGTCGGTCGTTACGATCAGTTCAATCTCCCGACCGAGTGTCTTCTCAAGATACTCCTCGAGAGGACGATTGTTTTTGATGACAGTGGCGGCGTTCTCGTCCGGTAGCAACGCGACGCGCAATGTCTCTGGATTTGAGCCAGCATGCGCCAACGAACTCCAGCCAAGAACGGCGAGGAATGCGAGGGACAGAAGCTTCTTCATAATGCGGCCTCCATGGCAGCTAAAGGTTGATCATACTCGTAGTTGGACAAATCTTGTGTTGTGGTCGGATTTCTTGGGGCGCTGCGGTAGATCGACGCACACATTTGATCGGTCAGTTCGTCGACAGCGGCGTCCGCAACCACTTCCCCGTCGCGCATAGCAATGACCCGGTCGCCGAACCGGCGAGCTAGATCGATCTGATGAAGGCTGATCACAGCAGTGATGCCGTCGGCTGTGCATATTTCGCGAAGCTGCGACAGGACCTCGACAGCCGTTTCAGGGTCCAGACTTGCAACGGGCTCATCTGCAAGGACCAGTTGGGGCTTCTGGACCAGCGCGCGCGCAATGCCCACCCGTTGCTGCTGACCGCCGGATAGTTGATCCGCCCTGACGAGAGCCTTATCAAGAAGGCCTACGCGTTCAAGGCATTCCAACCCCAGCCTTCGATCCGAACGCGGCATAGGGAACAACGTACGCCAGCCAGAGTGGTAGCCCAGGCGGCCCGTCATGACGTTGTCGAGCGCGCTCAAGCGCCCTATGAGTTGGTGCTGCTGGAATATCATCCCAGTTCGCCTTCGGTGAATGCGAAGCTTAGTTTCCGCATCCAGAGCACCAATATCGTTAGAAGTGATCGAACCAGACGTCGGCGCAACCAAGCCGTTGAGTGTCCGGATGAGGGTAGATTTGCCTGCGCCGGATCTACCGAGGAGCACGACGAACTGACCCTGGTTGAACGTCAATGTCGTTGTCTTCAAAGCTTGGGTGCCGTTGGCATAGGTCACGGCAACTCCGTTCAGAGCCAGCATCACAATAATCCTGATCGTTAGTGGTGCATCGATTGAATATTTGCATCACTATGGGCGACATATGACGTCCGTTTATCAGGCTCGTGAAACTTCAATGACAGCACTTAAACTCAGCTCTACCTCCTCGCGTAGCTGCGATGGAGAAATTTCACCCAGAGCCGCCTGATCATGACGGCCCGGTCCCAATTCTACACCACCTTGACGGATGCTATCCCATATTCGGCCAGATAAACCGGCCCTTCTCCAGCCGCCGGGTAAAAAGGCAGGCGCCCAGACCATCATGCCAGATGATCTTCAAAATATCCGATCTGCGGCCCCTGAAGACGAAGAGATGCCCTGACAACGGATCATGCTGCAGAACCTCCTGCACCCGAAGCGCCAAGGAGGGAAAGCCACAGCGCATGTCCGTATATCCGCGCCTTCCTGGCGGGCACCCTTGATCCCGAATATTCCCGTCAGCTGACCGAGCAACTACGACAGGCAGGCGTCCCGGTTTGACCATGCCGTCGCTGGCAATTAATCTGAGCACGTGGCGGATGTTTGCAAGCAGACCCGGATGTTTGCGAGCACATTGGCAAAGAGCGTGAGCACGACGCCCGCTCCATTGTCAGATAATTCGAGCAGAAAATGCCGATGTTTGCGAGCAGAGGCGCTTATGTTGGCAAGCCGCTACAGCTATAGGCGCTGCTCGATGGGAGGCCGTCGCATTCGTCGATCACGATGCCCGATAGCAGGCCCTTCTGCTGGTAGAGCTTGTGCAGGGATCGCAGCATCTCCTCGTCGCTCAAACGAAACGAGCGCGCGTTGATGATGGTTCTCGCCGCCTCGAACAGCTCGCGCTCGACGACGGCCTGAAACACATCCTGCGCCCTGATCCACATCTCGGGCTCATTGGCGACGCGCTTCTTCTTGAGCTTGAAGGAGCGACGATTCCAGACGTTGTCGCCGACATATTTCTCGTTGATCAGAATCTGATGGACCGTGCCCCGGGTCCAAGGACGCCCAAGATCGGTCGGAACGCCGCGTTGATTGAGATCGTCCGCAATTTCCCGCTCGCTGTATCCTCGATGGACGAAAGCCCGGTAGATGCTGCGAACCAGATCGACCTCTTCGGCAGGGCCAAGCGTCAGGATCACCCGATCTGTCTGAATGCTCTTGTGCTCGCCCCGTTCGAGAAGCCCCTTGATGACGCCATGCTCGTCAATCAACGTCCGGCGCAGGCCGAAGCCGGCGGGCCCGCCCTGGCGGTAGCCCTTCTCGATCAGCCGGCCCTGGCCGGCGAACACCTTGGTTGAAAGCTCGCGGCTGTATTCGCCAGCCATCGCTCGTTTGACGCCCTTGACGATAGTCGAAATCGGGCTGCCGTCATTGTCGAATTGCTCGGCGCAATATTCGACGGCGATGCCGGCGCGCCGACAAATATACTCGTAGTAGGCGCTTTCGTCGGCGTCCTGGAAGCGCCCCCAGCGGCTGACATCATAAACGAGCACCAAAGTGAAATCGGTGCTGCCCGATTGCACGTCCTCGATGAGTTGCCTGAGCGCGTCGCGCCCCTCGATCTTTAGCCCGCTTTTTCCAGCGTCTTCATAGGTTCGCACGATCTCGATTCCACGCGCCTCAGCATATTGCTTGATCGCGTCGGATTGGTTTTCGGTCGAATACTTCTGATGATCCGTCGACATGCGGACGTATTCGGCAGCCCGAAGTGGACGTTCAGGGTGCCCTGACCGGTCATCATCGTAAACTCTCCGGCTCATCACATGACGCCCTCCTGAAATCGGCTGCGGCGGTCCGGGCGACCTACCGCCGCAGCGCATGACGGGCCTGTGCCGCGACTCCGCAATGAAACCAGTCTAACTGCGGAGAAAACGGAAGATGTTGCCGAAAACGGGCAGGAAATTACCCCAATGGAGAGAGCACAATCCCTTTGGGTGAGGCTTCGGCCTCACTTCCCGGCGGCTCGGGCGCGGCGCAGTCGCGCCGCCAGGTCTACCTTTGGCCGCGTAATCGGCGATGCCGATCCGAGGAACGCAGCGCTGCGAGCTGCCTTTGCCTGTAGTGTCATCACTCCAGGCGGTTCTTCTTATCCGACTGTGACCCCAAAGATTGATCCGACCAGCGCGGTCGCGGCCATGGCAAGGGCACCCCAGAACGTCACTCGGACAGCGCCTCGCAGGATGCCGGCGCCGCCAGCGGTCGCGCCAAGACCGCCCAGGATGGCGAGCGACAGGAGTGTCGCGATGGCTACGAACGGCACAATTTGCGCTGGCGGAGCAAGCATGGCCACCAGAAGCGGGACCACAGCACCCACGGCAAAGGTCATGGCGGAGACAAGGGCCGCTTGGATCGGATGAGCGGTCACCGTCTCGGATATGCCCAGCTCGTCGCGGGCGTGGCTGCCAAGGGCATCGCGGTCGGTGAGCTGGACGGCCACCTGTTCGGCCAAATCGCGGGTCAGCCCGCGCGCCTCGTAGATTCGGGTCAGTTCCTCGAGTTCGGCATCAGGCGTCTCTGCAAGCTCCTTCTTCTCGCGGGCAAGGTCGGCCTGCTCGGCATCGGTCTGCGAACTGACCGAGACGTATTCGCCCGCCGCCATCGACATCGCTCCAGCGACCAGCCCGGCGAGGCCCGCGATCAGCACCTCCGTCCGCCCTGTGCCGGCTGCGGCGACGCCCACGACGAGGCTGGAGGTTGAGACAAGGCCATCATTCGCGCCGAGCACCGCCGCGCGCAACCAGCCGATGCGGTGCACCATGTGGATTTCGGAATGGGACAGGCGGCTCATGCGGGAATTCCTTCAAAACGGGTTTGCGGTGCTGTGAGGCCCGCGGGTGAAATGCGCAGGGCGCGCAGCGCGTTCAGGATAACGGCGACGTCGATGGCTTCCTGCAGCAGCGCGCCCTGAACGGGGGTCAGGTAGCCGAAGGCCGCAGCGATCATGCCCAGAACCGACAGGCCGATGCCTGCGACCACGCTTTCAAGCGCGATCCGGCGCGACCGGCGGGCGATCTCGATCCCCGGCGCGATGCGGTCCACCCGGTCCACCAGCAAGACCACATCGGCCGCCTCGGCACTTGCCGCCGCCCCGCGTGCGCCCATGGCGACGCCCACATCGGCGGCAGCCAGTGCGGGCGCGTCGTTGACGCCGTCGCCCACCATCATCACCGGACCGTTCTTGTGCTCGGTCAGGACCAAGAGCACCTTTTCATCTGGCGTCAGCCCCGCGCGGATGCCGTCAAGGCCAAGCCCTTCCGTTACCCGCGCCGCAACCTCGGCCCGGTCTCCGGTGGCCAAGAGGATGCGCGCAACCCCTTGCCGCCTCAGGCTGGCCAGCATCTCGGCTGCCCCTTCGCGGAGGGGGTCGGACATGACCAGATGCCCCGCCAAACGACCATCGAAGGCCACGGCCACCATGACCGACCCTGCCGCCAGTTCCGGGTGATCACCCGACAAACGGCCCACACGCTCCGCGACGAAACCATCGCCCCCGACGATGACCTGCCGTCCGTCGATGAAACCGATGACGCCTTCGCCCGGGATTTCAGCCACATCTTCGGGGATGGGTAGGGTGAGCCCCCGGTCCCTTGCTGCAGCCACGATGGCCTGCGCGACGGGGTGTTTTGATGCCTGATCCAGCGCCGCAGCATAGCGCAGGATGTCGTCAGCCCCCATCCCGTCATGGCTGTCGATACTGACGATCTGCGGGCGCCCGTCGGTCAGCGTGCCGGTCTTGTCGAGGATCAGGGTGCGGATGCGGGCCATCGCCTCGAGGGGTTTGGCCCCCTTCACCAGCACCCCGAAATGCGCCGCCCGGCTCAGCCCGGCCACCAGCGCCACCGGCACGGCCAGGATCAGGGGGCAGGGCGTCGCCACGACCAGCACCGCCACCGCGCGGATCGGATCGCCGGTAAACCACCATGCGGCAAAGGCGATGGCAACGGTGACGGCCAAAAACCCCAGCGACCAGCGATCAGCCAGCCGCGCCATGGGTGCTTTCGACGCCTGCGCCGCCTCGACCAGCCGGACGATCCCGGCATAGGTGCTGTCCTTCGCCTCGCGCGTCGCCTCCAGATCAAAAGCATCACCGGCATTGGTCGATCCGCTCATCGCCTCAGACCCGCGGTCGAGCCGCACCGGCAAGGATTCACCCGTCAGCGCCGATGTGTCGACGAAAGCCGCGGCGGATGCGATGCGCCCGTCCACCGGCACGACATCGCCTTGCCGGATCAGCAGCCGGTCGCCAGGCGCGATGTCTTCCAGTGCCACCTCCTCCAGCCCGCCATTGCGGTGGCGCGTGGCGGTGCGGGGCACGCGCGACAGAAGATCGCGCATCTCGCGCCGCGCGCGACCCTCGGCAAAGCTTTCGAGGAAGGTGCCGCCCGAATACATGACGGCGACCACGGCGGCCGCCAGCGTCTCGTCAAAGGTCAGGGCCGCCGACATGGACAGGGCGGCCACGATGTCGAGCCCCACCTCGCCGCGGGTAAGGCTGCGGATGATCTCGACCACAAGCGCCGCCAGCACGGGGACAACCCCCGCAAACCACGCCGTTTGTGCAAGGTCCGTGCGCCCGCTGAAGTGCAGCCCGAGCCCTGTCACCAGACCTGCAAGGGCGATGACCAGGAGCAGTGTCTTTAGCCGATCTGTTTGAGTATGATCCAAAGGTGTCAATCTCCAACGGCCGGGGCCGTCGCCGCGGACTTGCTCGAAAATAGTTTGCCAACGCCAATGCCTTGAACGACACCCGTATCATCGCGCGTCAGGAACAGCGCGTCGATCCCTGCCTGTCGCGCAAGGTCTGCGCCCGCATCGACACCCTTCACCATCAGTGCCGTCGCCCATGCATCGGCCTCGGCGCAGGTGGGGGCGATCACGGTGACAGATGCGGGGGGCGCGAGAAGTGGCGCACCGCGCGCGGGGTCCATCGTGTGGGACAGATCACGCCCCTGCACCGTGACCCAGTGTCGATAATCGCCCGAGGTGGCGACAGCAGCATCCTGAAGCGTCAGGATGGAATGGGGCGCGCGGCGGTGATGATCGGGGGCCTCAACCGCAACGGTCCAGGGCCTGCCGCCCGGGCCGAGGCCCATGGCGCGCATCTCGCCGTCGATGCCGACGAGGGCGTCAAGGATGCCGTTGGCTGACAGGACTTCGGCCAGACGATCCACCCCATGGCCTTTGGCGATGCCGTTCAGGTCCAGAGAGATCGGGGCAATCTTGCGCACCCGGCCGCCGTCCAGCTCCAGCACCGCATGCGCCGGGCGATGTGGGGCCTGCATCGCGGCGCGAATGGCCTGCGGATCGGCGGTGGCGGGGCCAAAGCCCCAGGCGCGCACCGCCTCACCCTGCCCGATGTCAAAGGCCCCGCCCGAGGCGCGGCCGATTGCCAGCCCGACGGTCAGCACCCGCGCCAGATCGGAGGGGATGTCCTGCCATGCCCCCACCGGCGCGGCGTTCAGGCACATCAGATCGCTGTCGGGTCTCCACGTCGACATTTGCGCATCGACCGCATCCACCGCCGCTTGCAGGTCTGCCTGCACGGTGGCGGGGTCGAATTCTGGCGGCGCAAAGAACAGCGCGCTCCACCTTGTGCCCATGGTGGGGCCGTTCGGCGCGTGGCGAACAGGGTCAATAGACATCTTCGACATAACGCCCCCCGGCCTTGAGCATCGCGGGCGTCAGGCCCATGGGCGCCAGGATATCCTCCAGCGCGCGACCCACGCCGCGGCCCATGTCACGCCCCCCGCAGACCATCACCTTTGCACCCTGCCGGATCGCCTCGGCCACCTGCGCGGCCTCGGCGCGCAGGGCGTCCTGCACATAATGCGGCCGCGCCCCGCGCGAGACGGCGGTGGAGAGCTGCGTCAGACGCCCCTCGGCCTGCCACGCGGTCAGATCGTCACCATACAGGAAGTCGCTGTCCGGGTGGCGCATCCCAAAGAACAGATGCACCGGACGGTGGCGGGCATTGGCGCGGATGATCCCGGCCAAGGGTCCGATCCCGGTGCCTGCCCCGATCAGGATCAGGGGCGCCCGACCCCGCCCGGCATGAAAGCCCGGATTGCGCCGCAGGAAGGCCTGCACGGCGTCACCCGGTTCCAGTGCCAGCAACTGGCCGGAACACAGGCCCCCCGGGTGTTTCTTCACCACGATCTCGACAAACCCGTCCCGGCTGCCCGAGGCCAGCGAGTAGAAGCGCGGGACTGTGGAGCCTTCGGGCAGGATGCCGAGAAGGTCGCCCGCCTGAAACCGTGCGAAACCCCGGCCTGTCAGCCGTGCCCAGAGGGTCGCTTTTGGCAAGGCAAAGCGCAGGATCGCGGTCGGGGCCTGCACCGCCTCGCCATAGTCGCGGCGCGAGATGAGCGTCAGGCCCTGCGCCTCGGGGCGGGCGGGCTGGTGGTCAAGGTCGAGCGTCAGCCCATTGGCCTGCCCCAGTGCCCGGCCCCAGCGCGCGAAATCCTGCGGCGACTGGCGGTCGACCGTGTCCATGGGCAAGAGGGTGGTCCAGCCCATGGCGCGGGCGGCGGCGTCCACCTCTGCCGCAAAGGCGCAGTAGGCCGGAAAGCTGCGGTCGCCAAAGCCCAGCACGGCCAGCGGGGCGGTCGGGGCCATCCGCGCCAGCCGATCGAGGAACCCGCGGGCCGAAGCGGGTGCGTCGCCTTCGCCATAGGTGGCGGCGAGGATCAGGAAGCGGTCCGCGCGGGGGCAACGGGCCGGGTCGAAGGCTGACATGGGTCCCACATGCACCGCTTGGCCCGCATCCCGCAGGGCCCGCGCCAGCGTTGCGGCAAAGCCCCAGGTGCTACCGCCTTCGGAACCCACAAGGATCACCGTCTGCGCCCGGCTCGCCCGGGCGTTGTCGCGCAGGTGGGGCCGACCCCGCCGCCCTGCAACCCAGATCAGCGCGCCGGTCACACCCATCACCGGGACGCTCAGCGCGATCAGGCCGAGGACCAGCCCCAGGACCGCCGCACCCTGACCGGTGTGAAGCATGTAGATGGTTTCCGAGACCTGCTGCCATGGCGTCAGGTCTGCCCAGGACAGGAGCTCGCCGGTCCCCTGATCGATCAGGCCGGTGCCTGCATCGGTGGAGAGAGTGAACACATCCTGCGCATCGCCCGCATAGGGAAAACTCAGCTTGCGCAAGGCGCTGACCGGAACATCCTGCAGCGCGGCCATCTGCCCCAGCGGGAAGGCCATCTGCCCGCTGACTGCCGCAGGGTCGGCGGGGCGCACCGCGCCATCGGGCAGCAGGTCAAAGGTCGAAGCCGTCATCCACAGCGCCGTCGCCGCCGACAGGGCAAGGCCCATGACCGCAACGCGCGCCAGTTCCACATGCAGCCGCCCCACCAGCGGCCCGCGCAGCGCCACTTTGCGAAGCAGGATCATGAGCCGGCGCACGGAGAGCTGTAGCAACTGCCGATCCTCGCTCAGCGTGTGGGCGCTCATGGCGCGAAAGTCATCCGGCTCGCGGCGGATCAGGTTGAGCTGCTCGGCGAAGAGGTCGGCCCAGTCGTCCACACTCATGGCCGGCAACAGGTCCAGCACGCCTTGCAACGGCACATTGGCCGGAGCCACCCACACCTGGCGCTGCCGCTCGCGCGCCGCGATCATGCCGCACACCGCGCCGTCGGGCGGCGTCACCCGCAACACCTGGCCCGTGGGTCCAGTAGCCGTGGGTTGAGTAGGCGTCTGCGCCGTATCGAAACCCGTCTGCAGCGTATCGAAACCCGTCCCCGAAGAGGCCGTATCAAGACCCGGCCCCAGCGCGATCGTGTCCAACCCGGGGATGCGCGTGATATCGATCAACACCTGCTGGCGGCGCACCCCGCGCTCCAGCTCGATGATCAGGTCGGTGCCGCCCGCGATGACGCGCGCCTGCTCGCCGTGCTGGCTCAGCAGGGCCAGCGCCTCAGACAACGTTGTCGGTTGGTAGTAGGTGTGCCACATGATGAAATCTCAGAAAGTCAATGGGCCAGGTGTCAGGCATGAAGCGTGAAAGGCGCAGTTCAGCCTTATGTGAAGCAAGTCCTTGCCAGCCCTGGCGGCTGTCTCGGCGAAGCATTCCCTACGTGGGCGACGGAGCTCCCAGGCGAACCTGGGTGCAGCCATCAGGGCTGCGCGGCGCCCAGCCCAAAAAAGCGCTCGAAAAAGGCGGCCAGCTTGGCCAACACCGTCTGCTTCTTGGCCGCGTGCGCGT
>WPCK01337175.1_pt1 | contig 40885 bp, 41 predicted proteins | sample 5399851 | NCBI WGS metagenome assembly WPCK01 (sample SAMN12869471, study PRJNA574797) | sludge metagenome | isolation source: wastewater treatment of pH11 | place: China:Beijing | collected 2019-05-20
ATGAAATCGGTACTCCACACTGCATCACCGTCGACTTTGAAACTCTAGAAAACGACACAGTTACTATCCGCGACCGTGACACCACCGACCAAAAACGAATTTCTGTTTCAGAATTAACCAAATAAACTTTTCGCTAGGCGGGACTATAGGCTATTGGACTACTTGAAGCGCCAGGCTTTAGGTGCGGGCTCAAGACAATCCATAAGATTAAAGACTTGCAAAAGATACAGAAATGTGATAATATATTATTGAGTATTAATATAAAACAAAAAAGAAATGTCACCAGATACACCACCACCAGCTGAAGTTGGATCAAACTCTGAAACGTATGACCCTGCAACTGCAATAGGTAGAGAGAACCTAGAGCTTCAGCCAGACGACCAAGCCGTCTCAAGTATGGTAGGAGGATTAGCGTTAGAAAAGGCGGTTAAAGCCGTGAGAAGTGGTACCGGTGACCCAGACGAGGCTGAACAAAGGCTTCGTGAATGGGCAGAAGAAAACAATGAGCGGAGAAAGCGTAATCTTCTTGATTTGCCGTAGTATTTACTGACGGAATATATAATAAACCACCACAGAAGCTAAGTGGATATAAGCGTAGGGGCTGTAATACCATTCCTTAAATAACCATTACAATTGTTATCTTTGTGTTTATGGTTGCAAATGTCATTATATCTGTTAATATTTTTCAGATAGTAAAGTAATTGAGTAAGAGGAGAGTTAATATGAATAAAATTTCATCAAAACTAATTATTGTTGGCATTGTTGCAGTATCTGTATTCTCATTTGGGGCAGTATATCTACCAACAAATGAAGTTGCAGCCAAGCCACAGCCATGGACTTTGGGTAAATGCTATGAGCGGAAGCCAACGCTAAGTATCAGCACCAATACCACACACCCATGCGTTCTTCATCTCCAGCAGTTGCTGAAGTACGGAGGCTTTCAACCAGGTCCAAGGAACGGAGTGTTCGGTCAAAAGACCAAAGGAGCAGTAATAAGATTCCAAGCAAGATTCCGGCTAACACAGGACGGTATCGTTGGCCCACGGACATGGGCTAAGCTACAAAATAAAATTGGATTCATGGACTAACACCCCGAAGGACGCAAATAAAGGGTTCGACCCTTAACAGATGGGAAAATGTACAGAAACTCGTAAGTGATATGATGAGTGGATGAAAAAGTATTTGGATTTTCTTGAGCAGAGGTTTTGGATAATTTTGGTTGTAGGTGCGATCTTAGGTGTTGTACTACCAGGTGGCGGGGAACAGATACTAGGTTGGCTTGAGTACGTTACCATGTCAGTTCTGCTGATTGTTTTCCTAAGAATCGATCTGAGGGATTTGTTTTCACACATCAAACAGCCTGTATTTCAGATCTATTTAGTGATTATGTGCCTGCTGGTTGTGCCAACGGCATTGTATCTGCTGGCTCTGCCATTTGGACAGAATATTTCACTGAGCGTTTTGCTCCTCACAAGCATGCCTGCTGGTGTCGCCTCGGCTGCCCTAACAGGGGCTTTTAGGGGAAATGCAACGCCTTAGTGTTGTCATAACCGTTTTAACCTCTTTGATCGCTCCTTTAACAGTTCCATTTCTGTTTGGAGTACTAACAACAGCAACCGTAGATGTTAGTTATTGGGAAATGGCTGGGACGCTGGCTCGAGTAATCTTCATTCCTTTGGTCATTTCGCAACCGATCAGACTGATTGCTGGCAACTGGATTGATAGTAAAAAACAGGTTTTCAGCATTGCGAACATGATCTTTGTCGGCTTGTTAATTTTCACAGCTATTAGCTTGCAACGAGAAGTTTATCTAAACAACCCAGAGGCTATCGTTATTCCTGTAATTGTAACCTCAATTGTTTTTGCAGCTGTTCAGGCCATTGGATACAAAGTAGCGTGGTGGCGAGATAAATCAGATAAGATAGCGATTTCTTCATCATTTACCTATATTAATTTGTCGATTGCGATACTATTGGCAGCAAAATTCCTTGGTAAAGAGGTTCTACTCTATACTGCAGCTGCAGAAATACCATGGACAATTATGCCAATAATCTTTAGCTCGTTAATCCGAAATAATCGATAGTTTAAACCTATATTTGAAATTCTTAATACTTGCTATACTGAGAATCATAATCGGAGGATGATAGCGTGAATAGAAATGTAATGATTGCAGTAATCGTTGTAGTAGTAATTGCTATTGGGGGTGTTGGAACATATTTTGTTATGCAACAAAACCGAAATGATGATAAAGGCAACTCTGAAGTACAGCAGGATTCAGCAGATGCTAGCGTCTTTAGTCCAGCTTCGACATTAGGTAGGGATTTTAAAGCAACAATCGAAGCTGAAGGTCAGGATGCAATTACTAGCTTCAGTTACGATGTTGATAGTAATTCTGTGTATTACAGAATATTGACTGGTGATAAAACAATCGAATCAATTATTACTCCAGATGCGTTCTTTAGCCTAATAGATGATGCATGGATTAAATATCCTGCCACCCAGGCGCAAATCGGAGGATTCAACCCAGATGATTACCAGTACAAAGATGAACAATTGCGGGACTATAAGTCGAATGTAAAATATGTCGGCAAGAGGAGCTGTTCGGAAGGGAAGTGTGATGTTTGGACTGCCGATACACCAACTAGCAAAAGCACGTTTTATGTTTCAACAAGGGATAATTACATTATCAAAGTAGAAACTGAGGTAGATGAGAAGACAACGACAATTAACTATGAGTACAAAGAGGTGGAAGTAGCAGCACCAGCAGGCGCGACGGAACTGCCTGACTTTAGATCATCACTTTGAATTAACTAAAAGGAGACAATGCATGTTTGTTGAAGGAAATGTTATTGCAACAATTGCGGTCGAGAAATTGGAAGAAGGAAAACAATTTTATCAAGGATTGTTAGGACTGCAACCAATAAACGAAACCCCAGCCGGAGTAACTTATCAGTGCGGGACAGGAAAGCTGTTTATCTATCAAGCGTTAACTTCAGGCACCAACCAAGCAACCTCGGCTACATGGGAAGTCACTGATGTTGATGGAACTGTTGCAGAGCTGCAGTCCAAAGGTATTTCATTCGAAGAATATGACATGCCTGGGTCTACTCGCGAAGGGGTGGTGTCGGTTATGGGTACAATGCGAGCTGCCTGGTTCAAGGATCCTGATGGCAATACGCTAGCGATTGTTAACGCAGGGTAGTTAGAAATATAAGAAGGGTGGTAATGTGAGAGATCAGAGGGGAATTGCACATGTAATCGTTATTGTTTTGGTGCTGGTATTGATGAGTGGACTTGGGTTTGTTGCCTACCAGAAGTTGAGTAGAGGCCAAGTTGATCAGAAAACTAGTGATAATAACTCAGGTGCCCAAGAAAGCGGAGGTGCCCTGTGGCAATGGGATGGTCAAAAGTGGGCAGCGTCTGGTGACGCACCTGAATGTGACGATCCAGTACTTGTCCAGTCTCCAACAGATGTGTCTAAAGTATCAGCTATTTTGTACCCAGGACAAACCAGAGGCGGCAACTACAAAGGTCATGGTGGATTCCGTTTTGAGCAGGCAGATAACAAGGTGGAAGTCACAGCACCTATCGATGCTAGATTAGTGGAAGGTAGTCGATATATAGAAATGGGCGAAGTCCAAAACTATTTTATTTTCATTAATGACTGTGGAATTGCCTACAAACTGGATCATCTACTGACATTGACTCCAAAATTCCAGAAAATTGCTGATACGCTTCCTGAGGCCAAACCGAACGACTCCCGTACCACAAAGCTATCAACTCCAGTACTTATAAAGGCTGGTGAAGTAATAGCAACAGAGGTAGGTTTCAAAGAACTTAACAATGTTTCTTTCGATTTCGGATTGCTGGATTTGCGTAAAGAGAATGGCTTTACCTTGAGCGGTAATCAGAGCGATCCTAATTTTAAGCAGTTCAACGCGTACAGTCTTTGCTGGCTTGATAATCTAAAAGATTCCGAATCGAGTATTGTAAAAGCCCTGCCTGCTGGCGATGGACAAAATGGTAGCACCAGCGACTATTGTAATTAGAAACATCATGCGCAAAATCCACGTACATACAGCCTGGCAATCGAACTACGATTACACATGCTCGGAGCCAATAGGTGAAAATTTCGACGATGATTTTAAACCTGAACTGACACCGAAAGAAATGCTTCAGCTCGGAATCTTTGCGGGTGATTATTTTGCTAATGATTTTGATGAGTTTCCGAATGATTGGTTTGAGGGAGTTCGGTTAAGTCCCGGAAGTCCCAATCCAGAACTAAGCTTTTTCAAGATAATGGCATCTCAGCCACTCAAGGAATGGCAACGTAAAGGTTGGATATTTGAAGAAGACCCACACGGCTGGGTGCAATGGTATTTCAGGTATTATCTCGGACGACGTGTCCCAGAGATGGACGCTAAACAAATCAAACGCTGGAAAAATATCCGTAGGCACATAGGGCAGATAAAAAAGCACTGTGATGTTGGTGACTGGTCATGTCGACCACGTCAGAGGCAGGCATTACTACACTGGGCATACGACAGCAGAAAGCTCTGAGAATTCACAAAAAATAAAAATATTAAGTCGATTAAAACAATACGTTGCGGGCTAATAATGCTAGCAAAATGCCTAAAATATGCAGTGCCTATTAATAAGGAGTTTTTGTTTAACAAACAGATTTGTCATGATTTATCCAGAATATTCTTAATAGTTGATTTGGCTACTTGTTTATCGGGCAGTTTCCCTTCGTGATATAGTAATCGCAATTCCTCGAGAAGATGACCAATTTGTTCTCCATCAGACAGATTAAATTCTGTTTTCAGCCAAGTACCATCGATGCCTAAGTCATCTTTAAGTGATGGAGCTTTCTTTGCATTACGATCAGCAATGTATTGCGAATACATTTGCTCGATTATGCTCAAATTAGGGGCATCGGTCCAAGAGCCACCATCGGGAAGTTTGTTCCAAGCGGCATGGGCGTCGGCCCGGTGTAGCTCTAGCAAATCTTCAAATGCCGGATGGCTCATAAAGGTAATAGCATGACCCGGTCGCATTTCGGGTAAATATGCAATTGCCATATGGTAATGAATCATCCAACTTATTTCATCTGTTAATTTGGTACTGAAGTTCAGTCGTTGCATGACTTTTCTAGCTCTCTTAGCACCTTCTGAATGATGGTTATCAAATCTTATGCGGTCACCGGTAATCTCGGCTGGTGTGAAAGTTGGGGTCTTACCTATGTCATGCAACAGTGTTGCCCACGCAAGCCTGACCGATATTTCAGCCGGCAAATAATGAACTGCTAGTAAGCTGTGATTAAAGACATCGCCTTCAGTATGGAATTCATGAGGTTGAGCTATACCTTTGGTCGAGGCAAGTTCTGGGAGAATGGCTGAGATAGCTCCAAGGTTATCTAAATCTTCGAGCGCCTCTTGACGCGACGAGTGACGCAACATCGAAGAAAGCTCGTTACGCAAGCGGTCAACTGCGATCTCAGAAAGAACATCACTCTTGATTGCCGTGCTTATCGCATCATAAGTCGCCTGATTATAGCGGAAACCAAGACGGTTCTTGAAGCGTATAGCCCTAAGTACTCGTAATGGATCTTCTTGTATGCGGGCTGTCGGATTACCAATGAATCGAACAAATCTATTGTCCAAATCTTTAACACCGTCTAACAGATCAACTAGACAGTGATTTAGTGGGTCAAGTGCCAAAGAATTGATTGTAAAATCACGTCGATTAACGTCATCTATCAAATCGGAGAACTCAACTTTGGTCAATTTCCTTCCAAGATGTGCTTCTATATCCCTTCGGTAGGTTGTGATTTCTATATCAATGTCTTGGTCATTAACATTGATTTTAATACGGGTAACGCCATATGCTTGGGCGGAATCGGTATACTTTGGATCGATAAATTCGGCTATAGATAATAGCTCATCGGGTGTGGCGTTAGTCACAAGGTCGTAGTCCTTGGGTGGATGGCCGAGTAGTAAATCACGCACTGCACCTCCGATGATGTATGCATCGAAGCTCTTACTCTGTAGAATCTGAGCAACTTTTTCGGCAGCTATATAGTGTGTGTCTAGGTTCATGACTTTCATTATAAACCCGAGGACGGCTAACGTCTGTTAGAATGTGTATATGTCGAGCGAAGTTCTCTTATGGGTAATCTTGGTATTTGTGGTTTTCATTGTTTTGTATCTCTTCATGAGTCAAAAAAAGTCAGGCAATAATGAATCGGTCGGGTTGATAAAACAGGATTTAACTTCGCTTAATGATGGGATTTCCAAACTCAAAGATAGTTTGCAGAAAGAACTAAGTGATAGCAACCAACAGATGCAAAAAAGTCTAACCTCTCAACTCCAAACAAGTTCGAAGCTGGTGGCGGACGTAACTCAACGCCTAACTAAACTCGATGAGACTAACAAGCGAGTGGTTGATGTTGCCGATGAATTGAAATCGCTCCAAAATGTGCTAAGTAACCCAAAGCAACGTGGCGTGTTGGGCGAATATTATTTGCAAACAGTGCTCGAAAACGTATTGCCTAGTAATAGTTTTCAGATGCAATATCGGTTCAAAGATGGCGAGATTGTCGATGCGGCGGTATTTGTAGATAAGGGTAAAATAGTGCCAATTGATTCTAAATTCAGCCTGGAAAATTATAATCGCTTGATTGAAGCCAAAGACAAGGTAGAGAAAGAGCGCTTGCTTAAACAAATTAAAGTTGACCTCAAAAACCGTATTGATGAGACGGCCAAATACATCAGACCTGATGAAAACACAATGGAGCTTGCCTTCATGTTTATCCCCAGCGAAGCGATATATTATGATCTGCTGATTGGAGAAGTCGGTACCGGTGTTTCGGCGCGTGATTTGATCGAATATGCCTTTAAAGATAAGAAAGTGATCATCGTCAGTCCAACGACACTACTTGCATACCTACAAACCGTATTGCAGGGATTGCGAAGTCTACAGATCGAGGAGCAGGCCAAAGACATTCAGAAGCGAGTCGGGCAGCTCGGTTCTCATATCGCCAAGCATGAGGACTTCATGCAACGACTCGGTAATAGCCTCGGCACGACGGTAGGGCACTACAATAATGCCCATAAGGAACTCAAGAAAGTCGATAAAGACATCGTCAAGATCGCCGATACCAACGAAAGCGTCGAACCGCTATTGCTCGATCGACCATCGGATAATGATTAGTTGTAACGAACCCATAAGTACTACATAATTATCATGATGGAAGTTTTATTTGCATTATTTTTACTAGCGGCGTCGTTCTATCTGTTAGCGGTCATAACAGAGGAATTCTTCGTTCCCTCAATTGATGCGATTGCGCAGAGACTCAAGATGGGAAGTGATGCAGCAGGTGCAACCCTGCTTGCTATGGGCTCGAGTGCGCCCGAATTTTTCACTGCATTTTTTGCTATTACCGGCCTAGCTGGCAGTGGCCATGGTGATGTCGGCGCGGGAACAATTGTTGGCTCGGCCATCTTCAATGTATTGGTGATTGTAGGTGCGTCAGCCATGTTTCGGGCAGTCAAATTGCAATGGCAACCGGTTATTCGTGATCAGATATTTTATTCGATCACGATCATTATGTTGCTCGTTGCCTTTATGGACGGGAAGATCGTTTTGTATGAAGCGATCGTTTTCGTACTGATGTATATCGTCTATGTGTTCACCGTTATTCACTGGAGGAAGATTCTTAACTACGAAGATATACAAGCCACCGTTGATGTAGAAAAAAAGGATCGTAATGCGTTAAATGAATTTACTCATCGTGTGCTCAGCTTATTAATTCCTGATTCAACTAAGCGCCCAAAGCTCATGGCTCTGAGTTTCACACTATGCATCCTCGCTATTGCAGGACTGAGCTGGCTACTTGTTAACAGAGTTGTGTTTATCGCTGATGTATTCAATATAAACGCGACATTCCTAGCCCTTACTGTACTTGCTGCAGGTACGTCTTTGCCTGATTTGATTGGTTCAATCGTGGTTGCGAAGCAAGGACGTGGTGATATGGCGGTGAGTAACGCCATTGGTTCCAATATCTTTGATATTTTATTTTGCCTTGGCTTCCCCTGGTTGCTGGTCATTGCGCTTAAAGGTGAGGCAATTACTGTCGGAACTGAGAACTTGTTTGCGAGTGTCTTGTTGTTGTTTGCAACAGTCGTTTCACTACTTTTTATGTTAATAATTCGCAACTGGAAGATTGGTCACAAAGCAGGACTTTTACTGATTGGTCTTTATGTAGCATATGCGATCTATACAATCGTAACTGTCGCATAGTCTATGAGCTTTTTGACTGAGGCACATCCGCGCAATCGTCACTGGCGGTTTCTGTATCGCCACAGACGAAGCCGGGCTAATGCGAGCACGAAGCAAATCATAGCAGGGCAGATTTTTACTGTGATTGTGAGCATTGTGGCAGGGCTGTGGCTTGATAGTTTGAAGCATTCGATTATCGCTGTGGCTGGAGCGTTTATCTTGATGCCTGGAATTGTGGATTTATCTGCCTCACTTGCAGGAGCTCTTGGTGCTAAGGTGAATCACCATCTGGAAGAAGGCGACAAGTCGTATGTTCGCATATTTGCTGAATCAGTAGGCTATGGCTTACTCGTGGCAGTCCTTGCGGGTGGACTTGTCGGTGCAGTCGGTGGTCTGATTGGAGTTATGCTGTTTGATGCGGATTTTATGGTTATGCTCAAACTCATGCTCATCTCGATGTTTCTTGTTGGTATTGTCATCTATCCGGTCGTTGCATTACTAGTGGTTGTTATTCGGCATTTCAAGTGGAATCCAGACAATTTAGTCGGTCCGATTCAGAGTTCGCTGGTTGATATATTGACAGTGATTGTCATTGCAGTCGTTGCGGGGTGGGTTGTATGAAGACTTTGTATAGGTTACATGAACATTTACGTAGTCAACCTTTCTGGTTTGTAGTTGTCAGTATCGCAGCGGCCAGTAGCATCAGTCTGTTAGGCGGAATGGGTCTTGAGCTTGCAGCGGAACGACTATTGCCACTCGTACCGATGATTATTGCCTTGCCAGCCCTGAACACCATGGTCGGTGATTATGCCACGGTTATTGCGGCGCACGCAGGAGACCCGAATGAACGACCGCGTTCGCGACGTGAGCTTGCACGGGCGATTTCGATTTCTGTTTTCATTAACATTTTTGGGGTTTTTGGACTTAGTGTTGTCCTTGCGATCAATCGAGATTATGCATTCACAACAGCTGTTTTGGTAAAGTTTGGATTGTTTATATTGCTTGCCGTTATAGGAGTTGTCGCGTTTATGTTCACTATTACGCTATTTCTGGACAAGATATTTGAAAAGCGAAAACTCAATCCCGACGACCTACTCATTCCAATTGTTACAACTATTTCAGATGTACTAATGCTCGGTTCAATTGCTATCGCTGCTTGGTGGTTGTTCTAGGAATTATCAATTCTTAGTCCATCTGGTCGATAATTTGACTGCTTCTCGAGAAGACCACTAATGTGAGCTAGCATTGCATTGGCACCTGACTTAGGCATGAAATGAATTCCAACTGGGAGTAATATTTGGTCTCCGCTCTTGGTATGTTGTGCTCTAGCCCAAGCTAGAGGCAGGGTCATTGCCGGTAGTTTCAAAGCATTAGCAACTGGAGTGACCGGAATCTCATTAAATGCACCAGACCATCGTACAGATGTAGTTATGCGAGTCGCCAATCGACTTAAGCCTGCCATTGTGCAGGTTCGGGCCACCAATCTGTCTAGTCCAAGATGTAATGACTTTTCGTGTGGCAATGGGAGATTGCGCATCGTGGGGGTCATTATGGCGTCCACTCCAAGTGAATCAAGTGCAGTATCGTAAGCTTTACGCTGTGTTTCCATATATTGCTTCGCTGCTTTTAGCTCATCAGGTTCCATACGCTCGCCTATGACCCGTAAAGCGTAAACGAGGTCTTCGTACACTTCGCGACTGAATCCTCCGTCGTTGTATCTTACTTCAAGATCAGCCAGCCAAAGATAACTTTCGTGGTTAAGCACAGTTAAAAATGCATCCCCAAGCTTCGGAAAATTGAGCCCAAGTTGCTTTTCTTTCAATGCTCTTATTTCAACACCATCAACTTGATCGAATCCTAACTCTCCCGCCTGAATATCAGCTGCTAGCGCTACTTCTCTACTAAAACCCTTACCGAAGAATTTTCCGTCATGTACATAGCCTAGACGAACTGGCTGACCTGATTCCATGGCATCTTCAAACCCAAAAACACCATCTGTCAGAACGTCATAGACGTATGCTGTACTACGAATATCACGTGCAAGTATGCCGTCAACAGCTAAATCACCAAGACTCTTTTCTGGTGGGATACCAAGCAATTTATTGAGTTCAGGTCCTAGTTTCCAGCCAGGTAGGCCGTTGTTGCTGGCTGGAACTCGTAGTGAGCCACCAACATCACTCCCGGTAGCTAGTGGTACGTATCCACCAGCTACTAGAACGGCCGAACCACCACTGCTACCGCCAGCACTTCGTCCTCTGTCGAAAATGTTTTCGGTGAAAATATTTTCGGAATCTCCATGTACCTCAAGCCAGGTTGTATCGCGGAAGCCGGCTTGTGGTGAGGCAGTAATGGCCACGACAACAGCTCCATGATCAAGAAGTCGTTGTACGATTGGGTGAGTTCTGTCGGATAAGTGACCGTCAAGATAGGGGATTCCCCCTTCACACATCGGATAACCTTTTGGAGAGTGATCAAGTCCCTTGACTGCAAAAGGAATCGCTAAGTCGCCAGCAGGCTGGGTCGAAGGTGCAGTCGGTGGCATTTCGTCGAAGTGAACCACTGCGTTAAAAGGATTTCCGGAAAGACCATCAAGATATTGTGTTGCTAAACCATCCACCGTAACTTCACCAGTTTGTACCTGATTTACCAGGTCAGGAATTCCAACGATTTCCGCAGTGCTACTCATTAATAAAGATTAAAACATAAAATCATAATAATGTCTAACGACAATACCTGTATACTGAGTACATGAATCCATACCGTGGGATCTACAATAAAAACGCCTCAGATCCGTGGAAGATCAGTCGAAGTAAGATTGATCTGTTTATTCAGTGTAAGCGCTGCTTTTGGCTGGAGGCGCGTAAAGGCATAAAGCGGCCAAGCATGCCGCCATTTCTGATTAATTCAACAATCGATGCGCTGTTCAAAAAAGAATTTGATGTGTTCCGCGAAAAGGGTGAACCGCATGGCTTGCAGACGGAGTTTGGCGTTGATGCTATTCCAGCACAACACGAAAATATAAATATGTGGCGGGAGAACTTCAAAGGAATACAGTTTCATCATAAGCCAACAAATCTCTATGTCTTTGGGGCGATTGATGATCTGTGGATCAATCCAGCCGAGGAATACATCGTGGTAGATTACAAAGCCACCGCCAAGAATAAGAAAATCGATCACTTGGATGATACAAAGTGGCATGATCAGTACCGTCGCCAGATGGAAGTCTATCAGTGGTTGTTGCGACAAAATGGCTTGAAGGTGAGTGATACCGGGTATTTCGTCTATGCGAATGGCAGAGGGGATGTCGATAAATTTGACGGCAAAGTCGAGTTTGATATCGAAGTCTTTCCATACACAGGTAAGGATGATTGGGTAGAACCAATTTTAGACAAAATTAAAGCTGGACTAGAAAATGATTCAATTCCAGAAGTGGGCAACGATTGCGAGCACTGTGCATATGCAAAAAGCCGAACTCAAATGACTCTAGAATCATTGAAAGATTCTAAAATGAATATTTAGTTAATGGGACCTTCAAGACTATAGAAGCCCCGGATCGTATAGTGACCATGAACAAATCCACCCGGTAGTTTTAGTCCAAACTTAGCACGGTAGAATCGGCGTGGTTCAATTTCACGATCAAAACATTGCACATCATCGTTACCGTTTGCCAGAAAACGACTTGATTCTCTGACATTCCACCATCCTGCGCTGGTATACTCCTGTATCTTCCAAGTATACGATGTGCCAGTCGTGAGGTTATAACTATCCAGATCAGATGCAACGCAAACCCAACCCCGGGCCGTGCTTTGTACGAAATCGGTGTTTTTAGAACTAAATCCACCTCGCCAATCAAAGTAACCCTTCTTGCAAAACAAACCATTACAACCTGACATATTTGAGACTTGCCCTATGCTAGCGGTCTCGTTGATTATTGTAGATGGTTCGGTATTGGGCGATGCATTTACTTGAGCACCGTAAAAAGAAGGTATGAGTATTACGGCGATAAACACCAAGAGAATGCTAATCTTTTGAATAAAATGCTGCGCCATTTTATTTTGTAATGTAGTTATCCTTATCATTACGTGGGCTCCAGTCTATAGCTAATTAATATAATGTATAGTATACGACAATAAATCAAATAATCAATATAATATTATTGCATAAGCATGATAATAGTCGTATAATAGTTTCTACATGGGGCTGCATTTTTGTTAGACGTGTGGACTTTGACAACCTATCTACGCGAGCCGTTTGATCTGGCGTTACCGGATCAATTTGTAAATGCAAACGCATTTTCACGGGCAAAAAGCTTCGTATCTGATGCAGTAACTGCTTTCGCAAGTGCTTTTCAGATCCCAGCCTATGCTGCTATTAGAGTTTAATTACTCTAGTCCATCGAGTTTCTGACTCCATATACGAATTACTCGGTGTTATATCATATGGATGCTCTACTTATTGCCGTCTGAGGTGAGTAGCTAAGATTTCCAGACTGGCTAAACTGATTTTTTGTTTATTTTAGAGTCAGTTTAGTAAGAAAAATCTAAATAAACTACGCTCGTAGAGGGGTAGGTGTCACCATGCGGACGCGGGCGAGATTCCCGCCAGCTCCACCATACTTCGCCAAGGCTTCGTATGGCAGGCCGTTAGGCATGACTGCTTGAGAAGTATGCCCTCCATAGCTTTAGCGACGGAGGGCTTTTTGGTAATTAATCGATTATTTTGGTCAGATGTCTTAAGAAAGTAAGTAATTGCCGGGTGTTTTCACAAATAGTTAAATCAAAACCATCCAGGCAAATGAAAGCTAAAAAACCGCATAATAACAATAAATTGACACAAATAGTAAAATGTGCTAATGTACCACTTATAAATGCGAGATAACATATGAGTGATACTGAAACTGCTGGCCCTGAAGCTTCGCAAGGAGGTGAAGGGGAATTGCCCAGAAATGATCTAGGTGAATTAATCATTGGTGAAGATATCACTGTGGTGGGTTTAGATTTTGAAGCTGGTAATACGGTAAGAGAAATAAGGCAAGAAATTGATGAACTTCTCATAGAATATGGGAAAGATATTGATTTAGCACGTGATAGGATTGGCCTGATTATTGAGGCGCAAAATCTGTACTTTGATGGAAGAGTTAGTAAGGGATTGGATGATGCAACCGCTCGAGAAGCATCATCGTTGATTGCTGCACTTAGACAACCAAAGGGTCTACTAGTCAAACAAGTAGATTTAGAAATCGGGATTATGGAGAGTTTAAAGGATTCTTTCCTTGATGCTATTGAACGGATGACTAAAATAGCAACAATGACAGCTGAAGCTAAATCTGAAATAAGTCAAAATGATATGCTCAAGGATCTGCTTGATCAGCAAGAGTTAGAAGATGGCTTTGAACCAGATATAGAATCACCATTATCATGGAGTCAGGAAAATTGGCAACAGGTTGCCTCTATGACTCCGAAGGAGCAAGAGTATTTTGCAGGCATAAAGAAACGGAGTAATGCGTCCAAGCGCGTCTGGGCAAGACGTGCGAATGAGATGTTAGACGATGAGATTCCAGATTATACTTATAAAGAATGGAAAGCGATGGAAGTCCTGGCAGCACAAGCTGAACAAGCTAATGCGATGCTTAAAGAACAAGCTAGGCAAGAAGCAATTAGTAAAGGGCTAGATCCAGATACCATCACTATTGGTAACTATAACTATCCAGAATGGGTTGCTATGAAAGCCTTGCTATCAGCAGAAGCTAGAGAAGCGAATGAGATGCTTTATCAATCGATGATTGAAGAAGCCAGACAAAAAGAAGCTGATTTGGGCTATAAACCCAATACGCTTTTAGTTAAGAAACCTAACTATACCTACGAAGAATGGATAGCTATGAAAGCATTGGCAGCACAAGCTGAACTAGCAAATACGATGCTACATGCTTCGGAATTAGCCAAAGCTCAAGAAAAGGCCGGAGCCCAAGGAAAAAATACAAAAAATGTCAGGGTTGAGAAACCGAACTACACCTACGAAGAATGGAAAGCGATGGAAGCATTGCATAAAGCCATTAAAGAAAGGCAAAGCGATGCCGCTAAGCGTGGATGGGCTACACGTATGAATGCGAAACTTCCAAGCGGGGAAGAATACACTTACCAACAATGGCAAGATATTAATGCTTTAGTTCAAGCAGCGAACGACGTGGATGAAGTAGATCAGTCGCTTGATGTTTCTGCCGACGAAGATGGGTAACTTTCTTTCTCTTGTATTCCTAATTCCCTATAAACAAAAATTACATTATGCATTTATAACAGATTGAAATATACTGTAACTCTATGACGAATCGCGGAGTTGAATCAAAGACTAATACATTTGCTCTTAAATCTGGTTTGGCACAGATGTTGAAAGGTGGCGTCATCATGGATGTGGTGACTCCAGAGCATGCCAAGATTGCTGAGCAATCAGGGGCGGTTGCGGTCATGGCCCTTGAAAGAGTTCCAGCCGACATTCGAGTAGAAGGTGGAGTGGCGAGAATGAGTGATCCGACAATGATTGCAGAGATTATGAAGGCCGTCAGTATCCCAGTCATGGCCAAGGTGCGCATCGGGCATTTTGCCGAAGCTCAAATATTGCAGGAGCTCGGTGTTGATTACATTGATGAAAGTGAAGTGCTGACACCTGCTGATGATGAGTTACACATAGAAAAGACAAAGTTCGAAGTTCCGTTTGTCTGCGGATGTCGCAATCTGGGTGAAGCTTTGCGTCGTATAAACGAAGGTGCCGCGATGATCCGAACCAAGGGCGAGGCAGGTACGGGAAATATCATTGAAGCCGTTCGCCATGCTCGTAGCGTAAACTCGGAAATCGATAGCTTAAAAGGTAGTGATGCAAAGCAACGGCAATTCGCTAAGGTAGAGCGAGTTCCGCTTGGGCTTGTAAAACAGGTAGCGAAAAATGGTAGATTACCAGTGGTGAACTTCGCGGCAGGTGGAATCGCTACGCCAGCAGATGCGGCACTGATGATGCAGCTTGGTGTTGATGGGGTTTTTGTCGGTTCAGGGATATTTAAGAGCGATAATCCAAAAAAGCGGGCAGAAGCGATTGTGGCGGCAACTACTCATTTCAATGATCCAGAGGTTTTACTCGAGGTCAGTCGTGATCTCGGTGCGCCGATGACCGGCATTAATATCGATGAACTTCTTCCTGAGCAACGTCTGGCATCCAGAGGAAAATAATGAAAAAGACCGTCGGAATACTCGCCCTGCAAGGAGATTTTGCTGAGCATGCACATTGTCTGCAGGAATGTGGAGTCTCAACTGTTTTAATCCGCAATTCCTCGCAATTGGATAAGGTGGATGGATTAATTGTTCCTGGGGGCGAAAGTACTGCCATGACAATAATTGCAAAACGTGATGGCTTAATCGAGCCGTTAAAGGAATTTAGTGAACAAAGACCCGTTTGGGGAACTTGCGCCGGATTGATATTACTTGCCGATCAGATACGCAACCAGCAATCGATTTTAGGCGGTTTAGACATAACGATCGAGCGTAATTCTTATGGTAGACAACTCAATAGCTTTGAAAGCGTAGTTAATCTAGATGCGATTGGCATTAAGGGAATGGAAGGAATGTTTATCAGAGCGCCAAGAATCATTAAAGTCGGCTCAAGGGTTGAAACGATTGGTGCAATTGAAAGCGTTGCAGGCAAAACAGTCGTCGCAGTACGACAGGGAAATGTACTTGGCACGACCTTCCATACCGAATTAGCTAATGATAATAGATTACTTAAATACTTTGCATCGATGATATGAATAAACATAGCCTAAAGGGACTGAATTTGGGCGGGTGGCTGGTGCTGGAACGATGGATTACGCCGAGCCTATTCAGAAACACAACAGCAAGTGATGAATACAGTTTGTGTTCAGAATTAGGAATCAACCAAGCTATGATTCGCCTCGAGAAACATCGAAAGAACTTTATTACAACAGATGATTTTAAGTGGATAAAAGATCATGGAATCGACGCTATTAGGATCCCGGTGGGCTATTGGATATTTGGTGGGGATAAGCCATATATCGGAGCTATCAAATTTCTTGATTTTGCCTTCAGACAAGCCGAGGAATTAGAACTAAAAGTCATAATAGACTTGCATGCCGCCGCCGGTTCTCAGAATGGAAAACAACACTCAGGCCATCAAGGTTTAATTGAATGGGACAAATCGCTGAACCAAATAAAATCGTTACAAGTAATTGAGCGACTGGCAAAGCGATATGGCGAATCGCCAAGTCTCTATGGGATAGAATTGCTTAATGAACCCGATAGGAATATCCCAAAGCGATTACTCAAAGACTTCTATATCAAAGGGTATAATATCGTAAGGAAGTATTGTAATGAGACAGTTGCTGTCATAATAAGCGACCAGTTTAGACCATTACGTTGGCGCAAAGGGTTAGGTAGACGATATAGAAATATCGAGTTGGATATTCATTTGTACCAAATATTTGGTAATCGAGACAAGCTTCGGAAAGGCTCTCAGCAACTACGAATTGTCAGGTATGTTTGGTGGTCATATATCTGGTTAACACAGCTTACAATCCCAGTGATAGTAGGTGAGTGGAGCGCAGTATCAAACAAATCTGGTGCGTTGAACAGGCGCAAATATATGAGTTCGCAGATAGAAGTATATTCAACGGCACGCTTATGGTGTTATTGGACGTATAAAACCGAGAATGACAGCTTATGGAGTTACCGGACCTGCATCGATGGGCTGAAATTAACATTGCACCACAAATAATGTGGTAGTATTCAAACCATAAACAGGAAATAGAAAATGGGATTAAGTTTTGTTGGCGGTAAAGACAGGGAAGGCGCAGCAATTTATATGTTGCATGATGGCAGTGGTCCTCAGGAGCGGGCGATGCTCGATGTGAAAGATCGATTGGAAAGACTGAAGTTGCCGCATCAGATGATGATATTCTCAGTTCGTGATAAGGAAGGTGAAGAGGTTAGAGATTTCTATGATATTCAGTCCATGCCAACAGTAATGATTATTCGTGACAATGATGAGTTGATTTATTTTTGGACCGGAGAACAAATCCCGGACGCCGAGACAATTTCTTATCATGCTCGACAGGTTTCCAGCTAATTAGTCAATATTTGCTATACTAAGATAATAAAAAGGGGTTTGAAATGAGAAATGCAATAATTGTTCTGGTAATTGTTTTACTTGTCGGCGGTGGTGGGTATATTGCCTGGACAATGATGGATAGTAATAAAGAAGATAGTGGTCAAGAGAGTACTTCTGAGACAAATGACAAGGATGATGATGCTGATGATGAGATGGGTGTCACAGTAACCGATGAAGCTATTGCAACTAACGAAGTATCATATGATAGTGATGGATTTTTACCTGCAACTATCTCAGTTGAGGTAGGCACCAAAGTAACATGGACCAATGATTCTGGCGCTGACATGTGGGTGGCATCTGATCCGCATCCAGTACATACCGACTTTAGTCGTTTTGACCAATTGAAATCAGGAGACAGTTATAGCTTTACTTTTGAAGAGGCTGGCACATATGAATATCACAATCACCTTAACTCTGGCGATACAGGTTCTGTAGTAGTTAAATAGTTAAACTTCATGTCAAAACAAACTGGCTTATATCCAGACAAAATCTATTCATCTCTAAACACACAACAGAAAAAGGCTGTTGATACGACAGAAGGGCCTGTTCTTGTTTTGGCAGGCCCCGGGACAGGAAAAACCCAATTACTAGCGGCTCGTGTAGCTAGTATTATCGAGAAAACAGGTGCTGATGCTCGAGACATACTTTGTTTAACATACACAGATAGTGCTGCTTCAAATATGCGTGACCGAATCTCCGCCTTTATTGGCAATGATGCTCAACGCGTTGCTGTCCACACTTTTCATAGTCTAGGTAGTGAGATTATTAATCAATTTCCAGAATATTTCTATTCAGGTGCTGACATGCAGCCTGCGGATGAAGTGGTACAGAGTGAGATAATCGAACAGATATTACAGAAACTGCCTCATGACAATCCTTTAACCAAAGCACTAGGCAGTGAGTATTCTCAGATAGTTCCAGTTCGCAATGCTCTTGATGCTACTAAAAAAGCTGGCTTAAACCCAGCCGAATTACGGCCCATTCTAGAGATTACTGAAAGGCAAATTGCTGAGCTTGAACCCACAATTGTGAGCTGGTTCAATGACATTAAGCAACTGAGTATGAAATATCTCGATGAATTATCGGAAAAGCTAGCAGGATTACCTGCCCAAGAACAGGTTAAGTTTACAGTACCGTTTAAGCCATTTAGAGATACAGCAGTCGAGAGTCTTGGGCTTGCTATTAAGCAAGCATTGATTGAGGGAAAGACTAAACGAGTCGGCGCTTGGCGCGACAAATGGCTCAGACGTGGGGCTGATGGTAAGTGGGCGAAACTAAAGGAGCGCGAGAGGGTAGAATGGTGGAAAGCATTTAACGATGCCTACGAAGAATATGAAGAGCAAATGATCAGGGCTCGTCGATTTGATTTCGCGGATATGATCAGTAAAGTTGTGCACACAATTGAGAGCGAACCAGACCTACGTGCGGAGATTCAAGAAAAATGGCTCTACATTATGGTAGACGAGTTCCAAGATACAAATGCTGCCCAGCTTAGGTTGGTGCGTTTGATTGCTGACAGTCCTGTGCATGAGGGTAAACCAAATATTATGGTTGTTGGTGATGACGATCAAGGAATTTTCAAATTCCAAGGCGCGGAGTTGGATAACATTAGTGCATTTATCAACACCTACTCAGTTAACACAATAACTCTGACTGAAAATTACCGATCCCATAATGAGATTTTGAACTACTCGCGTGAGCTAATTACTCAAGCCGAGGATAGGCTTGAGATTCGTATGGAAGGCCTTAACAAGGCTCTAGAACAATCAAATAAAAAAATAAAATCTGCTAACATCAACAGATACAGTTTCGATACTCAGCTAGATGAGAATGCCTGGATTGCCAAGCAAATTAGTAAATCAATTTCCAGTGGTGTCTCGGCCAACGAAATAGCAATTATTTCTCGTAAACACGATAGATTAAAGTCATTGGTACCTTTTCTGCAAAAAGAGAATATTAGCATACATTACGATAGACAAGCTCACATATTTGAACTTCCTGTGATTAGACAGATGATTCTGATGGTTCGCTTAGTAGATAGTTTATCCAGAGGTCAGCGAGTAGTTGCAGATGGGTTAATTGGCGAAATTTTAAGTCATCCAATGTGGCAACTTGACCATGAAGATTTATGGAAATGGTCGAGTCAATCAGACAAAAAGTTAATTGATCACGCTCTCGAGCTCGAAGAAGAAGATCCAATTCATAAGATCGTTTTGTGGTTTTTGAAGCTTAGCCATAGCATCCACAATAAAACTTTAGAAGCCGTAATTGATATATTGATTGGGAATTCATCCGCAGAAGAAGAGGGAGATGAGGTTTTCTTCTCTCCTTATCGCAATTATTATTTCAATGAAGATGATTTTGACTCGAAGAAATCAGACTATCTACAAGCTTTGTCTGCACTGCGTCTATTGAGAAATAGATTGCGAGAATATGCCGGTAATGAGCGAATCTATGTGCCAAATATGATTCATTATCTTGATGTTTTGGACAGGACTGGGTCGCATATCGTCGATGAAACCCCATTTGTACAGGATGAAAGCGCAGTTCAACTAATGAGCGCTCATAAAGCCAAGGGAATGGAATTTGAACATGTTTATATAATTAGCTGCGAAGAAGACGTATGGGCTAAAGCACTTAATAACAAAACCAATTATCTTCAAAGTCTACCGATTGGACCGGCTGGAGATGGAATTGATGATTTTATTCGTTTACTATTTGTCGCCCAGACTCGCGCCAAGACTGATTTGAATCTTACCACCCATCTTTACACCGATTCGGGTAAGGATACACAACCCTTGCTGATGTTGGGCGGAACTTCGGCCTTCACGAAAATAGATTCTAAAGATAACGATGTAATTGAGCTTCTGGAAACTTCTTGGCTGGATTATCATCCTAATCCGGGCAAGAATGACAAATCATTAATTCAACCACTACTTGATAATTACAGACTTAGTGTTACTCATCTCATAAATTTCCTAAATGTCACAGATGGTGGGCCTAAAAACTGGTTTATTCGTAATCTTTTACAATTTCCATCAGCTAAAGGAAGTTTTATGAGTTATGGTACAGCAATGCACGTAGCACTCGAAAACGGATTGAAACAATACAAATCACGGGAAGAATTAACGCTTAAAGAACTACAAGGTTATTACGAGATAGCCCTAAATAAAGAACAGTTAAACGATGATGAGCATAAGCGGTTTCTTGGACAGGGTCTTGCGCATCTAGAAATGTACTATAAGCAGCGCTACCCAGAATGGAACGAAAAGGATTTGCCAGAAATAAGCTTTGCCGACCAAGGTGTTGTTATCGGAGACGCGAGATTAGGTGGCAAAATTGACCGTATTCATGTAATCGATAAAAAAACAGTTCAGGTTGTAGATATCAAGACTGGCAAGTCGATGAAGAGTTGGGGAAATAAAGCGGGTGATGTGGGACTTAAGACTTGGAAATATCGATTACAGCTGGTTTTCTATAAAATACTTGTTGAAAATAGTCGTGAATATGCACATAAATATAAAGTGTCTCAGGGCGCATTGGAATTCACTCAGCCTGATGATTTTGACCAGCTGAAAGTTCTCACGCTCGACATTACCGACGAGGAAGTTGAAAACACAAAAGAGCTTATAAAAAAAGTGTGGAGCAGAATGCAAAATTTAGACTTACCAGATACATCTAGCTACGGAGACGATTATAACGCCATTCAGAAATTTGTCGCTGATTTATTGGATAAATAGCCATGAAGCGGATAGAAATCGCCGGAATTGATTTGCCAATTAGGCTACATAAGCGGGCAAATGCTAAGAATATTACTATTAGAATCAAGCGCGATCTCATAGAAGTATCAATGCCGAAATATATCCCATTCATTGCAGCCCAAGGATTTGTTAAAGGACAAATCCCATGGATTAATAGACAGTTAGTTGCTCGGGAGTCTCAAATAAAATGGTTGCCAGATAGTTCTGACTACAAAAAGGACAAGAAGATGGCTCGAAAATTAGTTGAGCAAAAGCTAATTTACTGGAATCAGTTCTATGCATTTAAGTGGAGTAGGGTGGCAATACGCGACCAGTCAAGCCGTTGGGGTAGTTGTTCTAGCAAGGGCAATCTTAATTTCAACTGGAAGATACTTCATTTGCCGGAGGAACTTCAGGACTACATAATAATTCATGAACTTTGCCATCTGGAGCATCCAAATCATTCGCAAGATTTTTGGTCTACCGTCTCAGAATCTCTCCCTGATGGTAAGTTGATGCGAAAAAAGCTGAAATCATATTCATTAGGTTGAATATCTAATTGAATCAAATTTAGTCTTTAACTCTGGTGCTTGTTTGTTCATTTAGTGTTATGCTTATGATTGAAACATAGGAAATCCCATGTCTGAAATAAATAAACACTCAACTACGTCTGGCAGTAAATTTAAACCTGAAAGTCCCAATAATTATAAAATTATTGCTTTAACGGCCATAGCTGTTTCGATAAATTTGCTACTGGCTTATTTATTGATTAACACCTCGTATTTTAAGAACTTTATAGCTGAAAATAGTTTGCTTAGTAAAGAACCTGCCTTTAGCTTTAACGTTACAAAGAATTCAAAAACTGTCGATGAAGCTCAAGAATCAACAACTCTGGATATAGAAATTAGTTCAGAATTTAACAATAAACTGAAAGGCATAAGAGTAACTATAGATGGTGTAGTCCAAAAGGGTGTCAAAACAACAATTGCAGGGAAGGGCAACAAGCGCATTCTGAGGTTCAAGATTTGTTGCAATAATGGCAATTCAAAAGTGGAAGTGACAGCGATTGGCAAAAATGGCAAAAGATACAAATTGAAAAATAAGTCAGGGAAAAAGACCGCAACGGTAGCCGTTGTTCCATTCTCGGAAGTAGCAAATGAGTATTCGGTTAAGGATTTTGGTGCAAGAGGAGATGGGATTCAGGACGATACTATCGCACTGCAACGTGCTATTGATTCTAGCCAAGGGATCCTAAATGTTCCAGCAGGGAGATATAAAATTACCAAACCCCTCTTCATGCGTTCACTAGTCAGACTGCGTGGAGTAGCAGGTAGAAGCGTCTTAGTTCATGCCGGCAATGCTTCTGAGAATGCTCACATTATTCTTGGTGATGCTCATCCATGGGCATACGATGCGAGACATCCTGCCGATCAGCTGTTTACAAATATTCCAGCCGCGACAACTAAATGGCGCAAAGGATCAACAACAATCAGTATGAGAAATAACGCAGAAGCAAATCGTTTTCAAAAAGGGGAAGTCGCATGCGTACGATCAAGTAAGTCATTTCCTCAGGGTAGTGCGGAGTCAGGTTGGGCCCAACCTGACTTTGTCCAGTTTGTTCATATTTCGAAGATAGAAGGAAGCCAGCTGTTCTTTGATGATTCATCACTTAATGAAATTACAAATCCACTTATGTGTAAAATCGAGGGCAGAGACCCTTATTTCAGTTATATTATGGGTCGCAATATATCATGGTATCCAATTAAGTATGCCGAGGTTTCTGGAATAAAATTTGAGGGCGGTCAGCTAGCGTTAGACCGAGGGCTTTGCTATGGGTGTTCGATCAATAATCTTAGCTTCCAGAATGTTCGTTCGCCTCTACTCTTAAATGCAATAGTAAAATCTACATTAAGTAATATATCGGGCACCTATGGTGGCCAAGCACTTGAGATTAAAATGTCTTCGTCTCAGTCAGTATTTAAGGATATTAATTTCACATACGCTCCACCGTCAGATGCTCCGCCAAGCGGGTTCCATGCTATTGATGTGGGTGAGCGCTCGGTAGACATTACGTTCGACAATATTAATCTCACGGTGGGCAGTAATTCGACGCTGCCAACCAGAATAATTGGAATTGGTGATGCTCACAGAGTTCGCTTTATAAATTCAAACTTGACGGTCAATGGTGCAGGTGACCAACAGATTTTTGAGATACGCGGCAATTATGACTCAGCAGGGGCTAATGAAGCCCATAAGTCAGATTTCCCGACCGAGGATTACACGATTGCTAATAACAGCATTAATCTAGGTGTTAGAAAAAATGAGCTTGCGATAATTGTCGGTAATGCTAAAAACTGGATTCAGAACCTAAGATTTAATAACAATAGATGGACTGGGACTCGAACGACTGATGGAACAGCCTATTGGGCTGGTAATTATGTTAGGGACTGGTCTGTCGTGAATGATTCCATACCGGTAGCAAATCACTTTAGAGTTCCGCACGATAGTACTCATTTTAACGAAGACCCAATAATTACAAATGTTACTTTAGGTAATTGGTAGTAAGATAAACATTAATTCTCTGGACTAGTTAGGTTGCATCACTAGAATCTTTTGCCAAGTAGATGACAGGCAATGAAAGTATTGTTACAAAACCCTTAATCAAGATATTAGTTAGCACAATGGACCATATGATGGACATCGGTAAAACTCCGTAGAAAGCAATAAAGGCAAAGATAATACTATCAATTGGAATCGCTATGCTATTACTAAACAATACCCTCAGCCACTGATAGCGATGGGTAATTTTGCTGACAAAGAAACTGTATGCCTCAGTGTCCATTAACTCTGATACTACCTCGGCAACAATACTTGCTAAGACGATTTGCCATATCGGCCCAATCACGCTGGCAAAGCTTGATTGTAAGTTCCATGTCGAATCAGCCGGGAGCCAGGTAATAAATGCAAAAAACAATGCCATAAGTACATTTATAGCTGCAGCTAATAGAATTACTTTCTGTGCGGTTCGTTTCCCAAAAATCTTGTGAATTACATCTCTTAATGTGAAGGTTATCGGATAAATAAGGGTGCCGCCGTCTATTGCTTGTCTTCCGAGAAATGGCAAATCAATTACTGCTATCTTAAGACTGCCGATGTCAGAAATAATCTGTGCCGCGATGTAGCTGGAAATGATTACCAGCGAGATTGTTGATATTGTTTGTTTCGACATAAGCTAGAATAATAACATATGGATTCTACCGCCGAACAAGTAAAACTAGAGCTTGCAAAATACACTAACCCAAATCGTCGTACTGCCAACTATCGATTCTTTAAAACAGGTGCTGGCCAATACGGAGAAAATGATGAATTTGTCGGAATCAGCGTGCCAGATATCCGTATTATCGCGAAAAGATATTCCGATTTATCTTTAAATGAAATAACTAAACTAATTACTAGTCCGTTCCATGAGCATCGGCTATGTGCGACTATAATTTTGACCTATCAGTATGATAAAGGCGTTGATCAAGACATTGTGTATGATTATTATCTCGACATCTTAAGAAATAAGACTACCTCGCAAACTTCACCGGATTACACTGTTCGAAGTAAAACAAGGTCTGGAATTGATAATTGGGATATTGTTGACTCGTCAGCACATAAAATAATTGGCAAACAAATTTTCAATCAGTCACATGCGATTCTCTATGAGCTGGCCGATAGTAAAGAGCTTTGGCAAAATAGAGTAGCGATTGTGGCTACCGGATGGCTGATATACAAAGATTACTTTGATGATACTTTGAAAATTTCTGCAATGTTTTTGAACCATAGCCATGACTTGATTCATAAGGCAACTGGTTGGATGTTACGAGAAGTTGGAAAGAAGAATGAGGATGAGTTAGTCTCTTTTTTACAAAACCACGCACATGAAATGCCACGAACAATGCTTCGCTACTCGATAGAGAGATTATCAAGAAACGACAAGAATAGATTTATGGAACTAAAATAATTGTTATGAAATATTAAAAACTAAGTTTACAATGTATTTAGACAATGAATACTCATGAACAATAGATCTGAAAGACTATCCGCCAAAAAGAAACAAGAGCAAGTTGCCGGTCGAGTAGTATTTGTAAGTTTGCTTACAAATATTTCCGATATTGTTCTTAACTTAGTTGTTGGGCTTATGACAGGGAGTGTGTCTGTTCTTGCGCAGTCACTGCAAGGCATGGCTGATATGATGACTGGCGGTACCTTAGTGCTTGGAGTTGAGAGGTCAAAAAAACACGCTAATGAGAAATATCCATTTGGCTATGGTCGAGAGATCTTCTTCTGGGTACTGATAAGTGCTTTGTTTATGCTGATTATTACCGGTGGTGTCTCTATCTATCTGGGAATAAGTCGTATCATCAACCCCCAACCTCTTGAAAGTGGCTGGTTGGCCCTAAGTGTGCTAACAATCGGATTAATTCTCAATGGCTATGCTTTTTCGCTCAGTTATAGACAACTAAAGAAACATGATCTTAGCGCAAGTATTATGCAAGGGATAAAGAACTCGAGTTTAATTGAGATGAAAGCCACATTTTTAATTGATGGAGCAGGTGCCTTAGCTGCGGCCTTTGGTTTGATTGCAATTATTATGTACACACTGACTGGTATCGCTGTTTTTGATGGACTTGGAAGCTTAGCTATTGGTCTGCTAATGTCTACTTTTTCAATAATTCTAATCCGTGACGTTAAGGATTTTCTAGTTGGCAAGGCGGCTTCGCAGAGGATACAGGATAAGATAGCTCAAGTGGCTATATCGGTGGATGGTGTGCAAGAAGTACTTGATTTACGCACTATGTTTCTCGGTTCGGCCAGACTACTTGTTATCATCGAGTTACATATCGATGAACGACTCAAAACTAAATCAATTGAGTTGCTGAGTGATGAAGTAAAGAAACGCATTTTGCGTAAGGTCCCTCGTGTAGAAATCGTCCAAGTTGAAGTCGAAACACCAGATTATGAAGTCCAATAACAGAGGTTAATAATGAGCATAAATTGTATTCAGCATGTTTGAAGCAATTTCATTACTAACCTTTGGTGTAGGAATTCTTTCAGGGTTCATTGGTGGTATAACAGGAGCAGGAGGTGGTCTGATTGCAGCTCCGTATATGATGCTTATTGGTATATCCCCAAATATCGCAGTTTCAACAACTAAGCTTGCAGGAATAGGAGTGGGGGCGGGTAGTCTAAGTAAATTTCTTAGAAGCAATATTATCGATTGGACCTGGGTGCGGCGTTTGCTTCCGATTACCGTTCTTGCAGCTGTCACCGGTTCGTTTCTCTTACTAGAAATGCCACAATGGTTGATCAAACTACTCAGCGTTGTATTCAGTATTGAAATAGCCTTGCAATTACTGTTCGATCGGAAAGCAGGATTAACTACTCGTCAAACAAGTCCCTTACAAACAAAAATTGGTTACGTATTATTTTATTTCATTGATACATTAAGGTCTGCAATCGGTTCTGGAATCGGTACCCTGAATGTAGCAGTGATGATGAGTCTATTTGGCCTTGAAGCGGTACCTGCTAACGCGATAAAAAGATTTATTACCTTTCCAGCACTTGTCATTAATCTCATCATTCTTATTCCTAATGGTCTGATTAACTGGCAGCATGGTATTGCGTTACTAGCAGGGACGGGTCTTGGTGGGTATGCGGGTGCACACATCGCGATTAAGAGAGGGAACCAATTTGTAAAAAGAGCCTTTTTACTGCTGGTTGTCATCTTAGCCATCAGCGCTCTGGTGGTCTAGATGAGTGCTGATAAATAGTACACATGTATATAAACATGTTAATATACTAGTATATTAATTTATAGGGATAGAAGATGACAAAACATTCGTATTCAAGCACTTACTATTACAAAATGACCAAGATTTTGAAGCAGTTGCGGACGCGCCTAGACGTGGCATTTAAACGCGAACTTGGTATTGGCATGGCGCAGTTTCAGATACTAGCGGCACTGAGCGAGACAGGACCATCCAGCCAAGCTAAGATTGCTAAGTTTCTGTTCATTACTTCATCCGCCGTCGATAGGCATCAGGCAGGTTTAGTTGATGAAGGATTCATCACTACCAAACAGAGTAGTGACGATAAACGTATTACACTGTTTAAATTAGCACCAAAGGGCGTTGCGGCGTTAAACAAATCTATGGCAATAGGCGACCGCGAGCTAGGTTTCTTTAGCGACATCGAAAACAAGAATACCAACCTTATGAATCACATACTAGCCATCGAGGCTGAACTTAAATAATGATTGAGTAGGCTCTAGGCGCGTTTACGCATCTTGCTAATAGCAATTGCACTGACTTGGACAACGCTAAAAGCAATCGTAAAGTTTGCAACAATACCTAGCGTATAAATTGTGCTGGACCCACAGAATGATTCGTAAGTAGAAAAAGGCCATCCGCGGGGCGCAGGAGGCATGACAGCAGGGCATGCAAGCACCATACCACCTGGCTCATTATAGATTGCTCCAAAATCTAATTGTATGCCGTATCGATCGTAGCTACCTGTGGTAGACAGAAGAAGCCCAATTAAAAATGATGCAACTAATAGTATCATTCGTTTTTTCATAACTGCATTATACTTATCACTTACAATAATGGGAAATCATCTATAAGTTGCGCTTTTTGTATTGATTTCGCGTATTATACTAACGAATATGAATGAAAAGCCGAAAATCGTAACTATTGGTGGGGGGACTGGCAGTTTCAATATCCTGCAAGGATTAAAGAAACTCACGCCTAACATCACGGCTATTATTAGTATGGTTGATGATGGAGGCAGTACTGGGGTGCTACGAGATGAGCTAGGGGTTTTACCACCTGGTGATATTAGACAAGCATTAGTTGCCTTGAGTCAATCAACTGATTTAATGCGTAATCTGTTTAATTATCGATTCACAAACGGTTCATTCGAGGGTCATTCGTTTGGCAATGTATTTATTTCCACAATGGAGAAGGTAACTGGTAATTTTGGAGATGCCGTCCATGCCACTAGCAAAGTACTCAACATTAGAGGTCAAGTTGTGCCGGTTACGCTTGAAAATACTCGCTTGGTATTAACATTTAGTGATGGTCATGAGGTTGAGGGTGAGCATTGGATTGATGATTTGCCATTTCCTAAGGGAGAAAAGCCAGAAGTATCTTTGCACCCAGACTCAGCTATTAATCCAGAAGCATCCAGAGCCATAATTGATGCTGATGTTGTGGTGATTGCTCCCGGTACTTTGCACGCATCACTGATACCGAATCTGGTTGTAAAGGGTATGCGGGAGGCGCTTGAGAAAACATCGGCTAAGATTGTTTACATCTGTAATTTAGTAACTAATAAAGGTCAAACAGGAGATTACAAAGTTAGTGATTTTGTGAAAGAGATTGAACGTTACACTGGTCCTATTATCGATTACGTTCTATACAATACTGAACAACCGTCAACTCAATTACTGGAACGGTATGCAAATGCAGGTGAATTTGGAGTTGAAGTTGATGAAGAAATACTCAAAAATGCTCATTACAAAGCAATTGGAGATGACTTCGTGGCAGAACCGGACGCTCCGGATAGTAAAGGTAGGGAATTTATTCGGCATGACGCACCTCGAATTGCTGATTGGATTCAAAAAATTGCCACTGGGGAAAACATCGAGTGAAAACACTCATTATGCTTGACCTAGATAGAACCTCATTTCGTACTGATCAGCATTTTGATGATTTTTGCGAAATGCTCAGTAGAAAATTCTCAATACAAGCAGACAAACTCAAAGAACACGAGCATAGAATCAGCGCCAAGCCAGGTCCTTACAGTCCGCTAGACGATATTCGCTATAGTGATGACATATCTGTTGATCCTATAGAAGTCATTAAAGTTGCTAACGAAGAACTGAAAAACAATAACGTAAACTACTTATTTGATGATGTTGAACCTTTCTTAGACTGGAATAAAGAACGAGGAAACCCAGTTGTTTTGATAACAGTTGGAACTAAAGAGTATCAAGACCATAAAATATCTCTAGTACCACGTCTAAACGATTATCCACTCATAATTACCCAATATTCAAAATCAAAAATACTTAATGAATCACTCAGTTTCCTTGAGGATAGAGTTGAGCTAAATTTTGATGACATTAATATTAGTGCTGAAAAAGTAATGCTTATCGATGATAGAGCAGGTACGTTCAAAGACTCAATGCCAACCGACCCACGAATGAAATTAATCCGGATTAAACGTCTGGAGGCAGAGCATAGCGATACTCCAACTCCAGCTGGAATTCGTGAAATCACCACACTAAGAGAACTTATTCGAGATTAAGTGTTAGCTTAAAACCATAGCGGTAGAGTCGCATTAATAGTTATCCACGCTAAATACAGCGCTGAGTCTACACTTATCCACACATATGTGGATAAGTACAGGAGAACCACTATATATATACTTGTCGGTGGGTATATGTGGGTATATAGTGGGTCGCAGTGGGTAAAAAGGGAAGACAAGATTCCCTCCATAAAACAAAAACCACGTACTAATTAACAACAAAGCATATGGCAATTACGGATTATTTCGAACGAAAACTTGATGATAAAAATCGGCTGACAATACCAGCTGATTTGCGTCATGAGTTCGAAAGTGGCGAAGTCGTTCTCACAAGAGGCTTCGGTTCGTACTTACATATGTACACTGCCAAAGTCTGGAACGAGGAAGTAGAACCCGCACTTAAGGGAAGCATCCTCGATGAACAGACAGCTGATCTAAATGTTCGCTTCCGAACAGGACGCAGCGTTAGCTCAATGGATACCAAGCAGGGGCGGATCACGATAGAACAACACCTATTGGATTACGCGGGTATCACTGCAGACGTTGTCGCAGTTCGCGCTGGTAATTACTGGCGAGTCATGAGCAAGTCAGTGGCATAATAACTTAGTTAATCAAAAACCGATTAGCACATTAACAAATAGTAAGAAGAAATTTTACTCATCGAGGGTACCGATCTGGTAGTCAGTAGGTGGTCGAGGGTAACCACCATTAAAAACCCTAGTACCTGTTTGATTAAGTTCAAACGAAAACTCCAAAACTCCACCTCACACATAAGTCTCTTGACTCTTATGAGTATCTCAGCAAGTCTCCCATTTATGGGAAACGAGATACTCAAATCATGGAATATAATGCGAATTATTCTAATTCGCTACCACAACAACTCCATGAACATTCCTTACCTTCTGGTAAGGAATAAACAAAAACAAAAACCATCGCAAAAACAAAAAACTGACTACTGGGCCGGTACTCTTGACGAAAAATGGATCACCAAACGTGTTGTCATTGATATGACAGTAGGTTTGGTGATGACAAAACAAAAAACACCACACCAAAATAAACAACATCACCCGGTACTGCTCGAATCTGTATTGCAGGTGCTATCGCCCAAAGCTGGTCAGTCATATTTAGATTTGACAGCAGGCTATGGCGGACATGCTTCTGAGGTACTCGACATTATCGGTGAGAGCGGAAGTGCAACTCTAGTTGATAGAGATGCCAACGCTATCACTGAACTCAAAAAACGCTTTGGCGACAATGAGAATGTCGAACTACTACATACAGATTTCGTCACAGCAGCAACGGGGCTTATCCGTAAGGGAAAGCAGTTCGATATGGTGCTCGCCGATATCGGCGTGTCGTCACCGCACCTTGATATGCCCGAAAGGGGATTTAGTTATGCCAGAGAGGGTCCATTGGATATGCGTATGGATCAGCAACAAGCTACCACAGCTGCTGATCTAATAAATACCATGTCTGAAGATGAGCTTACGCACATTTTCCGTTCCTACGGAGAAGAGCCACGAGCACGTCGGATCGCGAGAGCTATTACAACACACCGACCCATTAATCGTACCAGCCAGCTCGCAGCAATCGTTGAAGATACTGTAGGCAAGCGGTATGTAGGCGGGACGCTTCCACGAGTCTTTCAGGCTCTGCGGATTGCGGTCAATGATGAGTTGGGACAGCTGTCTTTGCTTCTCACGGTACTACCGAAGCTACTAAAGCCTGGTGGCAGAATGGCAATCATAAGCTTCCATAGTCTAGAAGATCGGCTGGTCAAACAGTTTATCAAACAAGCAAGTTATGGGCTTGAAGCAACGTTAGCCAATCTAACTAAAAAACCGATCAAGGGCTCAAAAAACGATTTACATCCGCGTGCACGGAGTGCGATGCTTCGCGCCGCAGTGAAATAAACAAAAAGAAAAGGAGTAGACAATGCCAATTAATGTCAAAAGTCGCTCCCGGACGTATCGCGTACCGGTTCGAATAGAAGCTTAATCAGCAACTATTCGAAGAACACGCATGCGGGAGTCGGGTAACCGACTCCCGGTCCAGGAAAATAAACAAAAAAGTAACAGGAGAACATCAATGAGCTCAAATGTCTCATATATTGCGCCACGAAATATTCGTCGCAGCCAAAACAGAGTTAGGTTTGAAGCATCAAATAGCTATGGTCCAATTACCCGATCATTACTATTAGTACTTATTGTTGGCACTCTAGGCTTAATGTATTTGACGCAAATTACAAAAACCAGCGCCTATGGCTACCAAGTCAGTGAACTAGAAGAAAGGCGAAAAACTCTTATAGAAGAAAATGAGTCATTACGGGTAGAAGCAGCTAGACTACAATCAATAGATAGAGTTCGAAACAGTGATTATGCCAAGGAATATACTGACGGAGAAGTTAGCTTCGTTGATAAACAATAGACGGATTATTTATGAATCGATCCGAACTCAAGAACAATAAATTCTCAAACCTTAGTCGATTACAAATAATCGGTTGGGGTTTTTGCGTTGTTGGTGCCCTAATAGTATTTAGACTATTTTATGTTCAAGTCATTCAGCATAGTAAATATTCAAAACTTGCCGAGAATGAACAGACAAAAAAATTCGAGATACCAGCCAAACGGGGAGAGATATTAGCTAAAGATGGTTCAGAGCTCGTACCTTTGGTTTTGAATGAGCCTGCTTATACGATTTATGCTGATCCTAGTGCAGTTGCTAATGTTGAAAAAACAGCCAATCAACTTACACCACTAATATCAAGAGATAAGAACGAATTAATCAAATTACTCTCCTTAAGAAAAACATCTTATGTTTCTTTAGAACGGCAGGCAAGTACTGAGCAAGCTAATAAGATTAAGGGATTAAAACTAAAAGGCATTGGTCTGACCGAGATATCTAAAAGAGTTTATCCGGAGGGTGATTTGGCTGCCCATGTACTTGGCTTCGTAAATAACGACGGTCAGGGACAATATGGTATTGAGCAAGCAATGAACAAGCGCATTGGTGGCACAAAAGGACAATTGAATGGTGCAACTGACGTACGGGGAATTCCGATAGCTACAGAAGGTAGCGTTGTTAAACAACCAAAAAATGGTAATGATATTATTCTAACTATTGATCGTTCCATCCAAACTCAAGCTGAGTTTTTTCTAAAGAAGGGCTTGGATAATGCTAAATCAACTAGTGGTAGCATTCTTGTTATGGATCCTCAGACAGGGCGAGTAGTTGCGCTTGCAAACGCCCCGACATTTAATCCAGAGGACTACTCAAAGCAAAAAGATGCTTCTGTATTTCAAAATACTGCCATTACATCAGCTTATGAACCAGGTTCAGTCGTAAAAGTCTTTACCATGTCAGCGGCCCTAAACGAAGGAGTGATTACCCCCGAAACAACATATCTCGATTATAGTAAGCGAATTATCGATGGTTATACGATAAAAAATACAGGTCCAGTTGTGACCAAACAGCGAAGCATGACCGAAGTGATTACAAAATCCGCTAACACAGGTACAATTTTTGCTCTTGAACAATTAGGTGGGGGAGATATTAATAGCAAAGCTAAAGAAACGCTACACGGATATTTCACTGATCGATTTCGATTCGGTTCAGTAACAGGTATTGAGCAAACAGGCGAATCTGCCGGTTTTGTCTTAAAGGCTCAGAACGCTCCAGACGTTAACTACGCCAATATGAGTTTTGGCCAAGGTGTAAGCATGTCAATGATCCAATTAGCTACTGGGCTCAGTGCTATTGCCAACAGTGGAAAGTACTATAAGCCTACCTTAATTGACTCTTATCGTAACGAAAAGGGCATAGAAAAAAAGAACAAACCAGTCGTAGTTGCCGAAAATATAATAAAAGACAAAACAGCCGATCAAGTAAAAGCGATGATGGAAACTGTTGTGACCCAAGGAACTGCGCGGTCGGCAGCTAGAGCCGGATACCGAATAGGAGCAAAAACAGGTACAGCAGAAGTGGCTAAGTCAGATGGAGGATATTACGATGATAGAGAAATTGGGTCAGTTTTTGGAATAACACCACTCGAATCACCGAGGTATGTAATAATAGTTAGGGTAGATAATCCCAAGATAGCTGGTGCCGTAGGTTCGGCCGCAGCTGTTCCGATATTTGCAGAAATGAATAATTGGTTAATCGATTATTATGGCATATTGCCAACGGAGTAAATACAAGTATGGATGAACAAATTTCAATCTCATTGATACAGGATAGATTTACCGATGTGGCCCTGATAGCTCTATTAGCATTTCTAATGGCGACTATACTCACGCCAATTTATACTCGATTTGCCTACAAGTATAAATGGTGGAAGAAGCAACGTGATACAACAATGACTGGCGAGAAAGCTACTGTATTTCACAAACTACATGCCGCAAAACATGCTAGGCATATTCCAACAATGGCAGGTTTAGTGACCGTATTTACGGTTACAGCTGTAACTATGGCTTTCAACTGGGATAGAGGACAGACCTGGCTTCCTGTGGTAGCTATGATTGGTGCAGCGGCTGTAGGGTTGCTGGATGACATTATTAATCTGAAAGGGTTAGGTGGTACGGCTGGATTGAAAGTAAAACTTAAATTCATTTTGATTTTCATAGTTTCTCTGGCAGGCGGGTTATATTCCTTTTATAAACTTGGATATAGTTCTCTGGATATTCCTTTCATAACTTCCAACATCGAAGTTGGCTGGTTATTCATTCCTATTTTCGTCATTGTCGTTATTGCAAGTGCAAATTCAGTCAATATTACTGATGGCCTCGACGGTCTAGCCGGAGGATTACTAACAAGTGTATTTACGGCCTATGCCGTGATTGCCTTTTTACAGGGCAATTATGGTATTGCAGGATTCTGTCTGGCTATAACTGGAGCACTTACAAGCTATACATGGTTCAATATTTTCCCTGCACGGTTCTTTATGGGTGATGTAGGGTCGTTTGCAATGGGTGGGGCCTTAGGGGTTGTAGCTATGCTAACTGATACCGTTTTATTGCTGCCAATAATTGGTTTCGTGTTTGTAGCAGAGACTGGATCAGTTATCATCCAAATATTTAGCAAGAAGTTCTTTGGAAAGAAAGTATTTCGTTCTGCTCCTATTCACCATCATTTCGAAGCCGCTGGTTGGCCAGAAACAAAGGTAACCATGAGGTTTTGGGTGATTGGAGAAATTGCCGCGATGGCAGGACTATTAATCGCTATCTTTGGAGGCCAATTGTGAGGCATGGCCGATACGGAAATGCTCGAAGGAACAGTAGTGTCGGCTCGAAAATAGTCGTACCACGCGCCCTAAACGTCATAAGTTATATTGCTCAGTCACTCGCGCTCAAACCGACTGATAATACTTCTAATCTTCAGATAATGAGAAAGCATAAGCCTGATTATTTAGTGGTCATGATTGTGGGGGTTCTATTGGTGCTTGGATTAATTGTTATCTACGCTGTTAGTCCAGCGCTGAGCTATAGGCTACTAGGGGATTATTCTGAAAATTATTTTCTCTATAAACAGTTAATGAACATAGGAATTGGTGTTGTTGCTTTCATTATAGCCTCAAGAATACCGATTCATATTTGGAAGCGGTTTCTTCCTCTCATGATTTTAGCCTGTATTGTTAGCCTAATACTACTATTCATTCCTGGAATTGCAGTGTCTCAAAATGGTGCCACTAGATGGATAGATATTGGTATTCTGTCATTTCAACCAGCCGAACTTTTAAAACTAACGACCCTTTTTTATTTGGCCTTCTTCTTAGGCGAAAAAACGGAAAACGAATTACAGAACCCATATCATACCCTTATGCCTGTGGGAATAATTCTAACTGTACTAGGCTTTATTGTTGTTGTATTGCAACGAGATATGGGTACTATGATGACACTAGTAGCAATAATTGTCGGTATGTTCTACCTATCAGAAGTTTCACTAAGGCAGTTTTTTGTAATGATAACTGCTTTGGGTGTTGGGGCCGTAGCCAGCATAGTATTATTCCCGCATCGAATAGAAAGATTGTTAACGTTTCTTAATCCTGGAACTGATGTTGAAGGTACTGGTTATCACGTACATCAAGCGCTTATAGCAATTGGCTCAGGCGGTTTTATAGGTTTGGGGCTTGGTCGCAGTGTTCAGGTCTATGGTTATTTGCCAGAAGCAGCAAATGATTCAATTTTTGCAATCTGGGCAGAAAAATTTGGTTTTATTGGCAGTTTAGCCGTATTAGGCTTGTTTAGTGCGCTTTTGTATCGATTATATTTGGTAACATCACAGAGCCAAAACCAATCGACAAAACTCGTTGCTGGGGGGGTATTTTTATGGATATCATCACATGTGGTCATTAACATTGGGTCTATGCTCGGTCTATTGCCTTTAACTGGGATTACACTCCCGTTCCTAAGTTACGGCGGTAGTAGCTTGCTATTAATGTTGATTGCGCTTGGAGTAGTTCTACAACTGTCGAGATATACTGAAAGGCCAAAATCTCAACTATCGCGAAACATAAATAGTTATAACAGAATTAATAGTGCTCGAGGTAGGATTTGAAGATTCTAATGGTTGGTGGCGGATCAGGGGGACACATTTTCCCGCTCATTGCAGTACAACAATCATTAGCAAAAAAATCACCGGATAACAGCTTTATCGTCGTTAGTGACGGAATGAGCGAACCAGTTAGAAAACAATTTCTTGATGATACAATCTTTTTAAAGATTAAAAGTGGCAAAATCCGACGTTTTGCCCAATGGCGCTGGTGGGAGTACGCTTATCCGGCAAGATATAAATTCTATCTATTAAATCTATTTGATATGGTGGGATTGGCAATCGGCATTATCCAGTCAATTAGAATAATCAGTAAACGCAAACCAGATGTTATTTTTGCCAAGGGGGGTTATGTCAGCGTTCCCATCGGACTGGCAGCGGGATGGCTGAAAATTCCGTACCTGTTGCATGAATCAGATACACGGCCCGGATTAGCCGGTAGGGTATTAAGAAAGCATGCTACCGAAATTGCCCAAGGGCTAGATAACGGAAGCAATAACTCAAAGGTGCATAGCACGGGAATCCCAGTGCGACAGGAATTCTTTCGATTAACGACTGAGGATGCTCGCAAAACATTAAATCTACCCTCGTCAACCAAACCAACCCTTGTCATTACTTGTGGGAGCTTAGGGGCAAGACGAGTAAACAATATTATTGTACGCAATCTAGCCTTTATTTTAAAAAATTATCGGGTCATTCATATTACTGGTTCTGTTGATTACGAAAACGTTACTAAACATACAGCTGATTTCAATAGGGGAGAGGATTACCAAATATATCCTTTCATATCAGATCATTATCCTGAAACAATTAAGTCCGCTGATTTAATCATCGCTAGGGCCGGTGCCACGACAATCGCTGAGCTTGCCGCGGCAGCAAAGCCAACGATTTTCATTCCAAACAGCTTCTTAACAGATCAGGTAAGTAATTCAAAATGGCTTGAAAGCCGGCAGGCCGGAATTGTGTTGGATGAAGAAAAGTTAGCCAATAACTCTAGCACGCTTAAAGAGCAATTGATCAATTTACTTAATCCAGAGGCCAGAAGAGTTTTAGCACAGTCAATTAACAAGCTTGCCCAGGTAGACGCCTCTAATAAGTTAGCTGATTTAATAATTTCAATCTCGAAAAGAGACTAATGAAATTCACAAGGAAATCACAGAATAGAGATGGGACGGCTTTAGAGCTACGTAGAGCTAATCGCCGAGCTAGAATAGTCCGTTCGAGCATTAACAGCTCAAATGTAGCTAAAAAGGCTTCAACACCCGTAAAGCAGAGCCAATCAAGGAAAAAATTCATAGTAATTAGCTTGCTCGCAATATTATTTTTGTTTTGGACTGCAGTTACTACGGGCATAGAAATAAAACCCTCAGATAATAGTAAAGCCTACAGCCAAACCCAAACTGTTTCCAATAATTACTTCAAAGGATTCCGAAGAATTTGGTGGTTTGTTTCTGAAGAAGATTTGGCAAAAACTATTGCATCCGAAGCTCCCTATGTAGAAAGTATCTCGCTGAAGCATTCAATGCTTACTAGATCAATAGTTATTCAATTTAATGCACGACAACCCAGCCTAAGATTACGCAGTCAAAACAGGCAATATGTTGTTTCAAGGGATGGTGTCATTCTAGAGGAATCACTAGGAGATGAAGCGCTTCCTCTCGTTTACGACGAATCTAAAGCAGATGCAACGCTTAGAATACATAAACAATTTCTGCCAGCAAAACTGGTTGAACAGATTATTTCAACAGATAATGAGCTAAAAAAGCCTGAAAATAACTTCAGAGTTAAAGAATACGTACTAGTGGATAATATTCGTGAAATCGAAGCGCATCAGGAAAAGGGTTATTTTATTAAGTTTAATACAGTTACAAGTGCTGTTCGTCAGATTGAGGATCTCAATATAGCGAGAAGTAAAATTGATCAAACAAGACTGCAATCACTCGAGTACATAGATCTACGATTTAATGGGCATGTTTACATCAAGTAGGGGACGGAAATAACAGCTTAGAAATCTTGCAGTGAAGCGAAGTATAAAATGTTCTGATCATTTGTATTTGATTCCATTGATACAACAATTATAAATAAAATCGAGTTATAGAATGAGAAGGCAGTTCGCTACACTATCTAGTTCGGTATTTGTTCGACTTCCTAAGACAGTAGGCGTAAGTAACAAGAAAACATACAAAAAGATATTAAAATAGATAAGTCAAATAAATACTGGATAGGTAGGTAAACGGGGGATATATTAATAAGAATACTAAATGAAAGAAAAAGCAAATGTGTTGTGGAAAAGTATACAATAATATTAACAACGTAATTAAGCAAATTGTGCAATCATCACTAGAGCAAACACTAGGAGCCGTGCTGAGACCACTATCGAGAAGTGGCGACGCAACGGCAGCACTTTGTTGAATAGATCAACGCAAGACAGGGAGATTCTAAGAATTACTGCTATGTGGCCCTTAAACTCCCCCGCTAAAAGGGTATAAGGAGTCAATGCAGTTATTATATACAGAGTCGTAAAATATACATTGTGCGACATGATATGTTACTATCAATCAAACTAAATGTATCATCCAATTCTGCTAATTATGGCTGTAATAATTCTCTATCCTCTATTTCGTTATACACTACTCTATTTCACTAATCTGCTGTCATGTTACTGGGTATCATTTGCTGTGTTTTTAGTTCCATTGAGTCCTACATCTGTTAGCATGTCAATTATCTAACAGGGGTCCGACTACTGTTAATAATCGGCTAAATAATCACCTAATGTTCGTATTTTGTATTGCTTAGCTCGGGAGTTCAGCAATTACACGTATTGGGCTACCGTCTAAGTCAACACGCAAAGGTAGTCCAATGACACGAAAGCCGTCTTCGGGTAGTTGTCCCAAGTTAGTCAGGTTCTCAATTATGAGAATACCATTTCCCAGCAAGAGCTTATGAATCGCAAAAGGTGGATAGTCTGGCCCTGACATATCAAAACCTACTGCATGAGCTTTTTGCTTAATGAGCCAGCGAGCAATCGCTTCTGGTAATGCTTCATACTGCTCGTAGTAACCAGGTTGGCTATACTTAGAGATCCAGCCAGTATAGAACAGAACGATACTTGCTGGCTTTAGGGTGTGTCGTAGAATTAAATCAGTGTTCCAGCCTTCTCGCACATCAAAGACGATCCCAGGCCCAATAGTATTCCCTACCGAGAAAGATTCAAGCGTTTGGCCCCCTTCAACCATGTGTAATGGAGCATCAATATGAGTTCCAACGTGTGTAGATAGTTTAATGTCATGCTGGGTGTAACCGTCAGTTGCTAAAATAGCCTGGCGAGTAATCTCGACGGACGAATCACCAGGGTAGACAGGGGTATCAGAGGTAAGAAGTACGCTCAGATCTATGAATTTCATCGAAGCTTAATCACCTGCTCTTCTTCCAATTGACCATTAGTTTGTTTTTCTTCGGTTGGGGTTGCTATTTGCTTGACAGCCGCAGCACCGGCTAATTTAAGCTTGTTGCGTGAGCGCTTTTTCTTTGTCGCAGTCTTAGTTGGTCTTTGTGGCGATTTTGCTGGGTTTTCGATATGGGCATTAACTGGGTTTTGGTTTTGTTGGTTGAGGGGTGTAGTTAAGAGACGGATCTCTTGTTCAACAACGTCTTTTTGACGGGCATACTTGTTACGAGAATTTTCAATGATATTTAAGGTGAAATCCGCTTGAGGAGCTGGAATGTTGAGAGTTGTTGCAGAAAATGGTCTCACCTTCTCTCCATCGATACTTAGGTTAGCGACAAAGTGCCGATTATTTAGATTGATTAGATCCTGAGACTCAAATTCTGGCTCAAAATATTTTTGTAATATTGAACCATCTTCGGCACCTACTCGAAATGATATTAAACTACCAACATTACCAAAGACCGCGTCGCGCACTATTGGTGTCATTTGATTAACGTATTGATTAGCCACGGTGAGGTTGAGTCCATACTTACGGGCTTCACTTAGAATTACCGCAAAACTATCTGTAGCAAAGTTTTGAAACTCATCAACATAAAGATAGAAAGGCCGTCGATCCTCAAGAGCGACAATATTCGCTCGGCTCATTGCAGCCAGCTGAATCTTCGTTACCATCAGAGCACCTAGAATGGCTGCGTTGTCCTCCCCCACTAGACCACGAGAAAGATTAACCACTAATATTTTACCTTGGTCCATAACTTCTCGAATATTAAAGCTACTTTGTGGTTGACCGATTATATTTCTTATCATTGGATTAGCGGTGAATGCACCAACTTTGTTAAGTACAGGTGCGACTGCTTCTGCAGCAAACTTATCATTCCAACTTGCAAATTCAGTGGTCCAGAAATTCTTTACAACTGGATCTTGTATTCGACTAATAATATCGTTTCGGAAATCTTTCTCAGTTAACATTCGAGTAATACCCAGCATCGTCGAATCCGGTGTATCTAACAGCGCTAAAAGGGTATATCTGAGAATATACTCGAGCCTTGGACCCCATGATTCAAACATCCGTTTTAGAACCCCAACAATTTCTGAACTGATATGGTTTTTCATTGTCGGATCGATAATCTCCATTGGGTTGAAACCTATCGGGAACTCCATGTCAGCAGGATTGAAGTATATGACATCTTTTAAGCGATGTGCGGGGATGTAACGCAAAATATCGGCTGCATAGTCACCGTGCGGGTCGACAATGGCGAATCCGTGATTGTGGAAGGTATCACTGAGGGTTAATAACTGCAATAATCCCGACTTTCCTGTTCCAGTTTGTCCGACAATGTAAATATGC
>WPCK01101706.1_pt1 | contig 40346 bp, 36 predicted proteins | sample 5399851 | NCBI WGS metagenome assembly WPCK01 (sample SAMN12869471, study PRJNA574797) | sludge metagenome | isolation source: wastewater treatment of pH11 | place: China:Beijing | collected 2019-05-20
TCAAGCGTTGTACATCAGCCTTACCGTACTGGCGATAGCCAGCGCCAGAGCGGGATACTGTTGCCAGTAAGCCCTGCTTTTCGTAAAAGCGAATCGTATCTACCGTGACGTCAAATTGTTGAGCCAGTGCGCCAATTTTCATACCGGATACCTGAGTTGCTAAAATTATTGCTGCGAAGGCGGTCTGTCACTACCGCCCGACAGTTTAAGTATAAGTCTGGAGTCAGCTCCAGAGTCAAGTCCGAAAAAAGCGTGTTAATACTGCTTGACTCTGGAGTTACTCCAGATTGCACAATGCGCTGACTGAACTATCTGATGGAGTACTTGCCATGTCTGCAGCAGAGCTGAAAGTGCTGATACCTGTTACCAAACTGACCTGTGCCGGTTGTGTGCGCCGCGCGACAACAGCACTTAGTGCTGTACCGGGCGTGCAGCAAGCCAATGTTAATCTGGCCAGTGGCAACGCCGAGTTAAGCCTGGAGGCCGCGACAGTACTGCCCCAGGTTGTGAGTGCGCTGGAGCAGGCTGGTTATCCGACCCGCACCGAAGCTTTACTTTTTAATATCAGCGGTATGCATTGCGCATCCTGTGTCAGCAAAATTGAGCAGGCCTTACGGCAGATCCCCGGCGTATTATCGGCGCAGGTGCAACTGGTCAATAGCCAGCTACAGCTTAGCCGCATCAGTGGTCTGGCACAGACCAGCGAGTTACTGGCAACGGTGCAACGTCTGGGCTATCAGGCTAAGGTCGTGGATGAGCAGCACGCCGATCCCGAGCAGGAGCAACAGGCGGCTCAACGTCGCTTAAAGCGTCAGTTTTGGCTGGCGCTGGCCTTAACACTGCCGGTGTTTGTGCTGGAGATGGGCGGGCATCTGCTACCGGCTTTTGCCGCGCTGTTACAGCGGGTATTACTGCCAGAGCACTCCGCCTTATTGCAATTTACGCTGACCACTTTGCTGCTGGCCTGGCCGGGGCGGGATTTTTTCCGCATTGGTTTGCCAAACTTGTGGCGCCGCAGTCCGGATATGAATTCTTTAGTGGCATTGGGTACCCTTGCGGCCTGGAGTTTTTCGACGCTGGTGACCTTTGCCCCTGAGCTGATCCCCCAGGTTAGCCGCCATCTGTATTTTGAATCGGCAGCGGTGATTATTACCCTGATCCTGCTTGGGCGTTATCTGGAAGGGCGGGCCCGGGGCCGCACCGGTGCTGCTATTCGCAAGTTACTGGGCTTAAAAGTCAGTCAGGTCAGAGTGCGGGTGAATGACAGCTATCAGGATCTGCCGCTGGCGGACCTCAAGGTCGGTATGCAGTTTTTAGTGCGTCCGGGTGAGCGGATTGCTGCCGATGCACGGGTGATCAGCGGTGAATCCTGGGTCGATGAGTCGATGCTCACCGGCGAGCCGCAGCCGGTAGCAAAGCAGGCGGGCACTGTGGTCACCGGCGGTACGCTTAATGGTAATGCTGGTGCGCTGCTCTGTGAAGCTAAGGCCGTTGGCGAGCAGACGGTGCTGGCACAAATTGTCCGCCTGGTGCAGCAGGCACAGAGTAGCCGGCTGCCCATTCAGGCGCTGGTCGATAAGGTTACCGCGGTATTTGTGCCGGTGGTACTGGTGATCGCGCTGCTAACGGCGCTGCTCTGGTTGTGGCTGGGCGGTGAGCAGGCCTTAACGCAGGCCCTGGTGAATGCGGTGGCCGTGCTGATTATTGCCTGCCCCTGTGCCATGGGGTTAGCCACACCAGTGTCGATTATGGTCGGTACCGGCCGCGCGGCTGAGTTGGGGGTACTGTTTCGCCAGGGCGCGGCCTTGCAGCAATTGCAGCAAGTCAGGCTGGTGGCCTTTGATAAAACCGGTACCCTGACCCAGGGTAAACTGGCGCTGACTGATATCGTTGCGACGGCCGATTTAACCGCACAGCAGGTATTAGCTATCGTGGCCGCCTTAGAGCAGTTTGCCGAGCATCCGCTGGCGCAGGCGCTGGTCGCTGCCGCTCAGGCGCAGCACTTGCCCTTTGCGGCAACGACTGAGTTTCAGGCCATTAATGGTCAGGGCGTCACAGCTTTGGTTGACGGTAAACGTTATTATCTGGGCAATCTTCGGCTACTGGCTGAGCAGCTACCGGCACAGTTCCCGGCAGCGGAACTGCCGAATGCCAGCCAACAACAGCAGCTACAACAGTTAACGGCGGCGGGCAAAACGGTAATTTTCTTAGCGGATACTGAGCGGTTGCTGGCGATGATAGCGCTGGCCGATCAGCTGCGACCGGAAAGTCAGGCGGCGGTGCAAGCCTTGCAGCAAGCCGGCTTAACGGTGGTGATGGTGACCGGTGATCAGCTGCCAACGGCAAAGGCAGTAGCAAAACAGTTAGGGATTAGCGAAGTGCGGGCGGGGGTATTACCCGAGGGTAAGCAGCAATTAGTAGAGCAGCTAAAGCAGCAGTATGACAAGGTGGCCTTTGTTGGTGATGGCATTAACGACGCGCCGGCGCTGGCCGCCGCCGATGTCGGCATTGCTATTGGTACCGGCACCGATGTGGCGATAGAAGCGGCCGATGTGGTGTTGCAGCGCAGTGATGTAGGAAGCGTATCGCAGGCACTGCAGTTAAGTGCCGCTGTGATGCGCAATATCCGGCAAAACCTGTTTTGGGCCTTTGCCTACAATGTGCTGCTGATCCCAGTGGCAGCCGGTGTGCTGTACCCGTTCACCGGCACCTTGCTGGCACCGGGACTGGCGGCAGGCGCTATGGCATTAAGCAGTATCTTTGTGCTGAGTAATGCCTTGCGGCTGCAGCGCTTTCGGTAGCTAAATGCCTTTTCCAGCGTTATCGCAACAGCGGTTTTAACAGGTGGTAAAAGATACAGACTAAACCTGCCGCCTCAATCAGCAATAGCAATACCAGGGCCAGATGCTGCATAGCATGGCCCTGAGTTTTTAACTGATGGTGGACATAGATCCCCGCGGTCAGTGCCAGGCTATAAAGGCCCAGCACCAGATGTGTCAGCAGCATTTCAATACTCATCTTAGCCTCCTAACCGGACCAGCCCACGATCACTGTCACCACTGCGGTGATGACAAAAATAGCCGTGGCGAGCAGCATTTCTGCGACGATAGCCATTTGCAACCGCCTTGGATCTGAATGTTGTTGCAGTGCGGGTACCAGCCTGAGTTTATTCAAGGCTCCTAAACTCAGCAAGCCAATAACCAGCAGTATTTTAGCAAGCAACAGTTGGCCATAGCTGGTGCTCCAAAGTTGCTCTGGCGCGGATAACAGCAGCCACAGCATGCTGACGCCGCTCAGCAGTATTAGCAGCAAAACCCCGATCATGATCTGACCAAACTGGTGCAGTAACGCGTGCAGCCTTGCGGTTGGACTATGGCGGCAAAGCCGCCAAAGCAGTGGCAGGGAGCCTACCCATAGGCCAACAGCCAACAGATGTGTTAGCAGCAGCAACTGCCCTGGCAGACCAAGGCGCAGCAGGTGTCCGCCTTGCAAGAAACCGAGCATCAGTAACAGCAATGCCAGGCTTTGCAGCAGAATTGGCAGGTATTTAAACTTTAAAAGCAACAGGCTAAGCAAAAGCAAGCCAAAGGCGGGTAATTGGAGACGTAGCGTTCTTCCTGCAGCGTCCGGCCACAGAAATTGCATCAGTTCCCAATCAAACATGCCTCCAATGTCAGTCATGGCCATAATTCCTACCTGCAGCAGAAAGCTGTTTAGCACGCTAAAAGCACCCAGGCCAAACACCAGTGCCTGACCAGGCCGGCTTAGCGGTGCGCTAAGCCGGTGCCGCTGTGCCAGCCAGTTGCAGAGCACCAGCCCCAGCGTGATGGCCGTGCACAGATAAAGTAGGATCCGGCTTGCGGCAGCCCCTTGCTCCCAGTACATGATTAAATGCCCTGTGACTGCAATGTCAGCAGTCTCGCGTGATGGTGCTGGTGCTCTCCCGCCTCAGGTTGCTTGCCAGGGGATGATTCTGTTACGTTTGGATCAATACTAAAGGCAATGACACCGCTGACCCTGTGGCCGTCAGCGCCTATGGCAGCCCAGGAAAACTGATAGCTGCCAGCCTTCAGTGCCGGCAGTGTAAACTCAATATGATCGGTGGCTTCGGTATTGCGGCGAAAGCCAAATTCAATGGCCTCTTCATCCAAGGTAAGCTCCAGCGATAACATCCGTACCGGATCACCAAAGTGCAGCATCACCACTTTAGGGGATTTTGTAAGCACGGCGTCCTTTGCCGGAATGGAGAACATTAGTGGGGTATGGGCCAAAGCTGCGGTGCTTTGCAGAGCAAAGAAGAACAGGGCTGCCATCAGGCTAGCTAAAGTTTTCATCATCATTTCCTTCAAAAAATTAGTTGGTTTTGTATGGGGTACAACAGCATGCCCTGGTTTGGACCAAGATAGCCTAGCTAAACTGGGATTAAAGCCAAATCTATCAGCAGGTTTTGGGAGGTTGGGTGGCGCGGCTTAACAAAACGCTTAAATCAATAAAATCCAGGCTAGGGATGGGATCCGTTACCTGGGTAGCTTGAGGCGAACTCTGCTCGAAAGTCGGCGTAGCGGTGACACAGCAACTTGCGCACAGACTACAGATGGAAGTCGTCGCTTTGGCGGCGGCCTCAGGCTGAGATACATCGGCTTGACGAGGTAATTCCACTGTGCTGTTTAAAGGTTCTGCACTGGCTAACTGAGCTGAGCTGTTATCACTGGCCTGAGCATGGCTATCAACCTGCTCGCTGGCTGACTCTGCAGGTTGGTGCCCGAGATGACAACCTGTCATAGCAAAACCAGCCACACTTTTCAGCAGCAAGGCAGCAATCATCAGCAGAGCGGTACAGCGCATTAGGGCACCCAAGCATTAAATTCGGTATAAACTTTAGCGGACTTTCCCTCTGCAGGCAAATATTCTGCCCTGTGGTGTCGGCTGCATTCTGCCACTTAATCTGGCCTGTGTTTTGATCTACTTGCCTTAACAATTTTGACAATTACAAGGCAAAAGCGTAAATTAAGCGCATCTCAACTCTGGTAACTGCAGATGCTCAGCACTTTTGTACAACGGCAAAAAATCTGGGCCATCCCGATGATGGTTAGCCTTGCCTTGTCCTGGTGTTTGCTGTTCTGTGGTCAGCTATTTGCAGCGAATCATAGTGCAGAGCTGCAGCACGAGCCACCTTGCCATGGTGTCGTAACCGGGCAGTTAACGCAAGAACCACAGCTACTGCATGATTTATGCAGTGGCTGTGCGTTAGAGGCGGTACAAACGGTAACGCCTGAGTTGCCGGCAGCATTGCTGTGGCCCTATGCCATCATTGAGTTAGTGCAGCCTGGCCTTGTTGCCGGGCAGCAGATTTTATCTCAGGTAGTCAGTCCGCCTTATCCCCGAACGACCCCGCTTTACATTCAAAAATCTGCCTTATTAATTTAACACCTGCAGTGATTCAGATTGGGCTGCATGCATTGGCGTGTAGTGTTATTTGTATTTACCCGGCAGGATAATTTTATGTTTCGTTCTCAATCTTATAGCAAGATGCTGTTTGGCTGGTGTGTGCTAATTAGTTACAACCTGATGGCTATGCCACATCAACATGCTTCTGAGCAGCATCAACATGCTAAGCCGCAGGCGTCGGCAGTGGCACAGCAAGGTGCACTTGCCGCGCTCAGCCCACAAGCAACCACACTTTATACTTGCTCGATGCATCCGCATTTTCGTTCTGAAAATCCAAACGATCGCTGCCCCATCTGTGGTATGAGTTTAATTCCGGTTGAGCAGGATGATGATCCCTTGCCAGAAGGAGATGATGCTGTGATCCGGTTAAGCCCTCGGGCCAATGCGTTATTGCAACCGGAGTTAACACCGGTTCTGAGACAGAAAGCCTCGGCTAGCCTGTCACTGGTGGGGCGTTTGGCGGCTGATCAGAGTCGACTTAAAACCATCAGTGCCTGGACTTCCGGGCGTATTGAGCAGCTTTATCTGGCTACCACGGCAGTGGATGTTCGCGAAGGTGACCCTATGGTCGAAATTTTTAATCCTGAGCTTATCGTGATCCAGCAGGAGTTACTGCAAGCCAAGCAGTTGTCTGCTGGCCGTGGCGCAGGTTTACCTGCCGCCAGTACATTGGATGCTGCCCGCCGCCGCTTGCGTTTGCTCGGGGTGCCGGCGGCTCAGATTGAGCAGATCCTGCAACGAGAAACCCTGCAGGATACGGTGACCATTTCTGCACCCGTTTCTGGTCGAGTGATGGAGCGCATGGTTAATAGTGGGGCCTATGTTAGCACCGGTCAGCCATTATTTACGGTGCTGGGACTTGAGACGCTGTGGCTGGAGCTTGAGGTGTTCGAACATCAGTTAGGCGATATCCGGCCGGGACAGACACTACAGGTTACGCTGCTGGCGTTGCCCGGTGAAACGCTGGAAGCCAAAGTGCAGCTGATAGAGCCGGAGGTCGACAGCTACCGGCGTACGGCCCGGCTGCGGGCGGTACTGCCCAATCGGGATGGCAGGTTAAAGCCTGGTATGCTGGCCAACGCCACCCTCAGCACTGAACAGACTGAGGCATTGTTAATTCCGGTTTCGGCGGTGCTAGTAACCGGTGAGCGGGCGCTGGTATATGTGAAATTAGACGACGAAAGACCTACCTATGCCGGGCGTGAAGTGACTTTGGGACGACGTTTGGGTGACCATTACGAACTATTGGCTGGCTTAAACGAACATGAGTTGGTGGTTAGCAAAGGTGCATTCAGATTGGATAGTGAGCTACAGATCCGTGGCTTGCCCAGCATGATGTCGCCTAGTGGCGGTGCAGATCCGCATGCCGGACACCGGCATGCCGTTGCCTCAGACAAGAAGGATCAGACTCCGGTGATAAAGCCAGTCACTGACAAGGCGCCACAAGTCGATTTTCGTCTAACCGACACCGAACACCAAAGCTTACTGGCGGCCTATCAGCAACTCTATCTGGCATTAACCGAAGATAACCTCAGTGAGTGGCAAGCTGGAACCGCTCGTTTTCAACAGTTAGTTGCGCAAATCAACTGGCCGGCGAATTTTCCACGGATTGTCGTTGCACTGCAGCATGGCCGCGATGAGATCGACGATGTGACCAGCTTAGCTGACGCCAGAGCGCAGTTTTACCAGCATAACTTAGGTTTGTTGCGTCTGGCTGAATTGGGTGTGATTGCACCGGGTTGGTATCGGGCGTTTTGCCCAATGGCGCGCAATGGCGACGGTGCTGCCTGGTTACAGCCACAGCAAAATATTCTGAATCCCTATTTTGGTGCCATGATGCTGCGTTGTGGCGAGGTTGAGCAACAATTCGCATCAGGAGAGACGCATGAACACTGACATGCCGGTGCGTCCTTGGTTTGAGCGATTATTAGCCACCTGTTTAGCGCAAAAACTCTTGGTGATGTTGTTGGCAGCATTGCTGTTACTGGCAGGTGTTGCCTACGCCCCCTTTGGTTGGAAAACCGGTATGCCGCTTGAGCCAGTAGCGGTGGATGCTATTCCAAATTTGGGTGAAAACCAGCAAATTGTTTTTACTGACTGGCCAGGCCGTTCACCGCAGGACGTGCAGGATCAACTTACCTATCCGCTTAGCGTCGCTCTAATGGGGGTGCCGGGAGTTAAAGATGTGCGCTCGGTGTCAATGTTTGGTTTTTCCAGCATTGCGGTGATCTTTGACGATAATACCGAGTTTTACTGGTCCCGTACCCGTTTACTCGAAAAACTGGCCAGCTTGGCTCCGGGTACCCTGCCGGATGGGGTGCAGCCGACGCTCGGACCTGATGCCACGGCGCTGGGGCAGGTGTATTTATATACTCTTGAGGGCCGAGATCCTACCGGTAGAACGACCGGTGGCTGGGATCTCGATGAGCTGCGCACGGTGCAGGATTGGTATCTGAGTACCGGCTTACTGGCGGCTGAGGGGATCAGTGAGGTTGCCTCTATCGGTGGTTATGTCCGTGAATATCAGGTGGAAGTAAACCCGGACCTGTTACGTATTTTTCAGGTCAGTTTGGCGGATGTGAGTGATGCTGTGATGGCGTCAAATCTGGATGTCAGTGCCGGCAGTCGCGAAATTAACGGCGCCGAGTATCTGATCCGCGGCGTAGGTTATATTAAAACCCTGGCCGATATCGAGCAGGCGGTGGTAAGACTGGCAGCGGACAACACGCCGATCCGGGTCAGTGATGTGGCCAGAGTTCAGCTTGGTCCGGCAGCGCGGCGCGGCGCATTAGATGTGAACGGTGCCGAAGCTGTGGGTGGGGTGGTAACGGTACGCGAGGGCTATAACCCGCGCCGGGCCATTGAGAATGTCAAGCGTCGTTTAGACGAAGTTAGCCGTGGTTTGCCAGCGAAAGCGGTGATCGATTGGCAGCAGGTGAATGCATCTGAAGTGGCGTCCTTTGCTGCTTTGCAACAACTACCCGCCTGGCAAGGACGGGATAGCGCCAGCCAGCAAGCCTGGCTCAATTACCTTAGAACCACTCCTGGCGATGCTTGGCCTGCTTGGTTAACCCTAAGTCAGCTGACGGTTGTACCATTTTACGATCGCAGCGAACTGATTGATGAAACCCTCGGCACCTTGCAGGATGCATTAACCCAGCAACTGCTGGTGACCATAGTAGTGGTACTGGCATTACTGTTACATTTTCGCGCTGCGCTTGCCGTCAGTCTGATGCTGCCGTTGGCGGTACTGCTGAGTTTTATTACGATGAAGTGGCTGGCAGTAGATGCCAATATCGTGGCTCTGGCCGGGATCGCCATTGCGATAGGGACCATCGTCGATATGGGAATTATCGTCAGTGAGAACCTGTTACGCCAACGTCAACAGGAGCCAGACCTTAGCAGTATCGCATTGGTTAAAAAAGCAGGTGCCGAAGTGGGGCCGGCTATTCTTACCGCTATCAGTACCACCGTCATTAGCTTTTTACCGGTGTTTACCATGACCGGTGCGGAAGGAAAGTTGTTTGGTCCGCTGGCTTATACTAAAACCTTCGTCTTGCTTGCTGCTGCGTTGCTGGCGTTAACCGTATTGCCAGTCATTCTGTGTTTATTATTTAAATGGCGCCGCAGCGAATTAAGCAGCCACTGGCAGCGCTGGTTATTGAGTAGCCGGCGTTGGTGGTTATTGCTGGCGCTTATTATCATCTTTGTCTGGTCAGGTTACAGCTTGCTTGGCTGGGCGACCCTGTTCTATGGACTGGTGCTGCTTGCTCATTCCCACTTGAGACATCGGCTTTGGTCCCATTTACAACACCAGCAACCAGTCTTAGCGCAGCGCATACTTAGATTGCGCCAGCGTCTGGCACAGCTAAGGTCGCCCTGGCTGTGGTCGCTTGGCCACAAATTACTCATCCTGGCAGTGTTAGTGGCGGCGGTCAGTATTCTAAGCCAGGTTTGGTTGCCGCTTGGGCCTATGGCCGGCCAGTTTGCCAACTGGAGTTTTGTTAGCTTGCTGTTGCTATTGGTGCTGGGCGGCTTTCTGCTGTTTTTATGGAGTTACCCCTTCCTGCTCGCGCTATTTTTACGCGTTAAAGTGCTGTTTTTGTGTTTACCGTTGCTAATTATCGGCTACGGTACGACGGTGTGGCTGGGGGCACAGCAGACGCTGGGATGGGTACCGGCACTGTATGCCGGGCTGGGCGGTGATGCTAACCATATCAGGCATAGCGAGAGCTGGGTGCATTTAACCCACCGTTATCCTGGATTGGGGCGGGAGTTTATGCCGGCACTGGATGAAGGCGCCTTTTTGCTGATGCCGAGCTTAATGCCGCATGCCTCTATTGGCGAAGCGCTGGCGATTTTGCAACAACAGGACGCCGCCATTGCGGCGATCCCAGAAGTACGCTCAGTTGTGGGTAAAATTGGCCGGGCAGAAACGGCTTTGGATCCGGCGCCACTTGGCATGATTGAAACCCTGATCCAATATCACAGCGAATTTAAAACTGACGAACGCGGCCGTCGGCGTTACTTTAAAGTCGATAGCCAGAGTGGTGACTTTATCCGCGATACGAATGGCGAGTTGATTGAAGATGCAAAGGGCCGGCCATACCGGCAATGGCGCGAGCATATTCAATCGCCCGACGATATCTGGCAGGAAATCGTTCGTGCAGCGCAGGTACCAGGTGTGACCTCGGCGCCGAAGTTACAACCGATAGAAACCCGCTTACTGATGTTGCAAACCGGCATGCGCGCGGCCATGGGGGTGAAACTCTCAGCGCCGGATCTTGAGACCTTGGATGGCTTAGCGGTAGAGCTGGAGCAACTGCTACGCCAGGCGCCCGGGGTACAGTCTGCTTCGGTCAGTGCTGAGCGGGTGGTTGGCCAGCCCTATCTGGAGGTAGTCCCGGATAGGGCCGCCATTGCCCGTTATGGTTTGAGTATGCAGCAGGTGCAGCAAAATCTCGCCGCTGCAGTAGGCGGAATGGAGGCGGGGCGCACTGTGGAGGGGCGCGAGCGCTATGGTATCACGGTGCGGTATATGCGTGAGCGCCGTGATAGTCTGGAGCAACTCTCTGAAATCCTGATTGATACCCCAGCGGGCTATCCGGTACCGCTGACACAGCTAGCGGAAATTCGTTATCAGCGCGGGCCTCAGATGATCCGCGCCGAAAACACCTTTTTAACCGCCTATGTGACCTTTGGTGGCTTAAGCGGTTGGGCTGAGGTTGACGTCGTCGATGCGGTTGCCGGCTATTTACAACAGGCCATTGCCTCGGGTGACTGGCAACTACCAGCCGGCGCCAGTTATAGTTTTGCCGGCAGTTTTGAGCATCAGCAACGTGCCAGTAACACTTTGCAGTGGGTGATCCCGCTGTCGCTGGTACTGATTTTTATGTTGCTGTATTTGCAGTTTCAGCAGGTGACGACTGCGCTGATGATCTTTAGCAGTATAGCGGTGGCTTGGGCTGGTGGCTTTATTGCACTGGATCTTTTCGCGCAGCCATGGTTTTTAAACATCGACTGGTTTGAGATCAATATGCGCCAGCTGTTCCAGTTACAGAGCTACCACCTGAGTATTGCCGTCTGGGTAGGCTTCCTCGCGCTGTTTGGTATTGCCGTGGATGATGGCGTAGTGATGGCAACCTATCTGAAGCAGCAGTTTGCGACATTGAAACCGGCAAGTCGCAGCGAGGTGCGGGAACTGGTGATGCAGGCGGCGTTAAAACGCATTCGCCCCTGTTTAATGACCTCCGCTACTACGATACTGGCGCTATTACCGGTACTCAGCTCCACTGGCCGCGGTGCTGATCTGATGATCCCAATGGCGATACCGACGCTTGGCGGCATGCTGTTTGTGCTACTGAGCGTCTTTATGGTACCGGTGCTCTATGCTGCCCGGGAGGAGTGGCGCTTGCGTTAATAGGCAATCCGGTGCAGTTGTAGCATCCTAGCCGCACCTCTCTGGCGGCTTTGATGCTACAGCCCCTGCTTTTGCTAAGTTGCCTTACCGTAGCGCTATATCGCGCTTGCCAACAACCGCAGCGCCAGCGGGCTTACCAGCAAGGCGCCAAGCAGATAGCCGCAAAAGCGTTGGCGCTGACTAAACGGATAACCGGTGTTAAGCCCGATCAGTGCCGAACACCAGGGTAAGCGCCACCCCAGCCAGACCAATAAAGCACAGGCTGCTGCCGTGAACACTAAGATCAGACTCGCTTCGGCCAGTGCGCCCACGGCATGGGGCGTCAGCCATAGTGCCGCTACGATTAATAACGTCTGATGCACTAAATAACAGGGAAACACCGCGCGGTTGGCTATATTCAGATAACGGTGTGGCCGGTTCAGATAGTGCTGCGCCAGTGCCAGTAACCAGGCTACCACTGCTACACCTTGCAGCGAAAAGCTTAGTCTGAGAGCAAAACGCATTGGCTGCTGATAATCTGGCCACTGCGCCGGTTGCTGCAACTGGAAATATAACAGACAGAGCAGCAGATAATTCAGCAAACAGAACCACCCTAACGGACGGCGGCAGGCGTTAAGTTGCTGCCAAAATCCGGGTACTGAAACCAGTGCCATGCCGAGCAGGAAAAACAGCAAGCCCTGCAGATCCCGGATACTGTCACCGCTGAATTGATAACGACAGAGTAACAACAGGGCACCCACCCACACTAAAAACCAACCGATAGGCATCGTAAATAACCGCGTCAGTAGCCGATTTAGCCCAGGCAAATACAATAAAGGCGCAAGTAGCATGGCCAGTAAGGTAAAGCGCCACAGGGAGCGTAAAAACCACAGATGATTGACATCAACATGTGGCCAAACGCCCCGTTGATAATTAGCAAATAGCGGATGATCCAGCTCAAAAAACGCCAGATAAAACTGCCAGTAGCTCAGCGAGAGGCCGTCTTTTTGTACCATTTCGGCATAGAGCTGTGGTGGTACTATAATCCAGAGCCCTACCATTAGCGGCAACAGCAGCAACACGGTTCGCTTGCCGGCAAATTGCAGGTAAGCCCGCAGCCCCGGTAAACGCTTTAGCACAGTACCAAGGGCAAAGCCGGCAATTAACCAAATTAGCAGCATCCGCCACGGCGAGGACAGCAGCATCAGATACTCCAGCGATGACGATAAGTACTGACTCTTATAGTGGTAGTCCCAGGAAGCAACATATAACATCCCCAGGTGGTATAGCATCAAGAGTCCGAACGCCAGCACTCTTAGCCAATCCAGGTCGTAGCGTCGTTCGGGGTGGCTTGTGGTGGTTCCGGGCACAGTATCGGTCATTCACAACTCCTTTGAATTGATTTCACGGCAGAATCTTGTGCTAGTATGCTGGCGATAATAGGTTGCGGCTATAGCAGGTTGGCTTAGCGGTGGCTCTGAGGGACAACAGGTGGCGACAGATGACAAGCGGTAATTCATGGTTCGTACAATGCGTGCAGCGCCATCCTGTGCGTAGCGGCTATTTGCTGTTTGCGCTGTTTTTGATCTTAAATGCCGCAGTCAATGTCAGTTCAATCTGGACGGCTGAGCAGCGCCAGCCGGACAGCACCTTGTTAATTTGGCAACCGATACTGTGGGAATACAGCAGCGTGCTGAGTACCTTGTCACTCAGCCCGCTACTATTCTGGTGGTTTGGCCGGCACCCGCTGCAATTTAAAGCGCCAGCCCGACAACTGCTGCTGCACCTGGCGGCATCAGTGGTGTTTTCACTGAGTCATGTTGGCATTATGGTAACGCTGCGTAGCTGGGTATACCGCTGGTTGGGTAGCGACTATCAATTCGGGCCGCTCGGACGTGAGCTTATCTATGAATATCGCAAAGATCTGTGGGCATATCTGGTCTTTCTCTGCGCTTTTCAGCTGGCACGTTTTGTTCACGCCAGATTACAGGGCGAAGCCTATGTGGTCGGGACCGCCGTCAGCGCCGACGCTGCAGGCGACCCCACCCACCGGGGGGCGACAAGTGGTGTGGTCGAGCAACCGGGTTATTTTCTGGTTAAGAAACTGGATAAGGAATACCTGATCCGTGTGGAAGATATCGCCTGGCTGGAAGCTAACGGTAACTATGTAAATTTGCATAGCGAGGGACGCATTTATCCGCTACGCGCTACGCTGGCAGCTACCCTGGAAACTCTGCAGCAGGCCGGTTTTTGCCGGATACACCGCAGTCTGGCTGTTAACCTGCGTTATATAGAGAGTATTGGCTATCAGAGTAGTGGTGATGGCAGCATCTTATTGAAAACGGGTCAGCAGTTGACGTTGTCACGCCGCTATAAAGAACAGTTTAAAGCGACGGTGGACTGGACGCAAACTAAGCCATAGCAAGCCGCTAAGCGCCGGCCTGTCTTGCAAGGATTGCTCAAAGACACAGCCGGCGCGGCTTAAGTTTATTGGTGGTAACTGATATGCTGATGGAAACGCACGGTTAAATCATCGCGCTCTGGTTGCAGATTTACCGCTTTAGCAAAACGACGCAGCGCGCTTTCTACTTCATTCATAAAGCGGCCATAACCCAGATCGGTTTGATCGTCTGGCGTGGCGAAAATGATCAGCTGCATCATTTCCACCAGCTTATCGCCCTGCAGATCGCTTACCAGCTGGCCTTGTTTGGCGCTGGGGTCAAAACCAATCATCTGCAACTCTGTGCCCTGGCTGCTTTTATCAAACTGGCTGTTGCGGACCAACGGTAACAAACCATTGGCCAGCACGGCCAGATGCTGCAGTTTTTCTTGCTGACAGGCCGAGACAAAGTGATCGGCGATATGCTGATATAGCGGCAGATAGGGGCTGCTGCTGTGCAGATCCAGCTTTACCTGCTCTTTTAGCCGCCGGCTGAGAGGTAAATTGACAATCACATAAGTCAGGGCGCTATGGGCCGGCAGTTCCGCTTGCCGGGCTTTATAGCGGGCATCGATAGAGCGCAGTTTATAGCCGTAGCTTTCTTTACTGCCTTTGGCTTTGGCGAATAAATCATAGGTCAGATGCTGGTGATCACGGACTTTGATTTTCAGCTCTGCCAATGCCAGGCGGTTACGCAGCTCGGTCAGTAATGTCGTCACCTGCTGGTGAAAGGCTGCGGCATTAGAGCGCAGTGGCTGCTCGGTTGCCAGAAACAACAGGCTAATTTTCCGTGCCCGCACTTTGGCATCATAGAAGCTATGCTGGGCTTCATGGTAGCTGGGATTATAGAAAAACAGAATTTGCTCGGCGGTTTGCAGCACATAGGCTTCCTGGTGGAAGCGCACTACCGGGGTTTTACCGTTTGCAATCAGGTGCACATTGCGCAGGCCAAACTGATCGGCCAGTTCAAACAGCTTTTGGCTTAGCGCCTGATACAGCGCCAGGTAGGGGGTGTCTGTGCTGCTTGCCGGGTAGCGGGCTACTAACTCATCGGACAAAACAAACTCAGCCAGCAGGTATTGATTATCGCGGGCCGACGCGGGCAAATAAACCTTGTGTTGCGAACTGACGGGCATAACCGTACTCCTGTACAGATTAAAATTGCGCCAATTGTAGCAAAAAGGCTGGCAAATGTGCCAGCTGGTTAACATTATTTAAATCCTTGAGTGTTATCAGGTTTTTTTTACAGAGGCTGTTATAGCCCTTATATGCATAGCAGGATGTTTTTTAAAAAATTCTGCTAGAATAAGCAGTTATTACCTTTTAACCGCCGCCTGAACTCTGGATAGATGATGTCTGTAACCTTATTAATTGATTATTGGCTAATTGCCATTACTGCACTCTTTGTTGTTGTTAACCCGCTGACAACGGCTTTTATTTTTGTCTCCTTGTTGCCAAATGCCAATGCCATTCAGCGTAGACGGGCCGCCAAACGTTCCACCCTGGTCTCGGCCGGGATCTTTTTGTTATTCGGTTTGCTGGGCAGTTTTATTTTTAAGGTGTTTGGCATTACGCTGGAAGCCTTTCGCATCGCCGGCGGCCTGATCCTGTTTGGTATTGCGATGAGCATGATGCAAAAAGGTCTGGATGATGGCGAAGAAGCAACAGGTAAAGAGCCGCATCCGGACGGCAAGCTGGCGAAAGATGTGTCGATTATCCCGTTGGCGATCCCCTTTATTGCTGGCCCCGGCGCCATTGCCACCGTGATGATCCTAACCAGTGAAGCACAAAGTTTGTGGCACTTTATTACGGTGTTCCTGGCTATCGGTATTACTACCTTTTCCTGTTATCTGGCAATGATTTATTCGCATGTACTGGTGCGCTATATCGGCGAGACCGGTAAAGAAATTATTACCCGGCTATTTGGTTTGATTTTGTCGGTTATTGCCGTGCAGTTTGTGATTAACGGCGTGCTGGATATTTATCGTAGTCTGTAAAAAAACAGGGCGCTGTTGCGCCCTGTGTTGCTTGCTTAGCAACCGGCTCAGGCCAGAATAATAAAGCCAAAGAATGCCAGCAGCGCAGCGATAAAGGCATAGGGGAACTGGGTTAGGGCATGGCTCATCAGGTTACAGCCCGAACCCTGCGCCGCTAATACGGTTGAGTCACTGTAGAAGCAGGCCTGACTACCAAAGGAACTGGCTGATAGCAGGGCACCAATCACCAGTGGGATATTGGCATCGACTGCAATAGCCAGCGGCATCACAATCGGGATCGACACCGCAAAAATGCCCCAACTGGAACCTGTAACGAAGGCTAACACGGCCATCGCCACAAAGACCAACGCCGGTAACATCTGGGCGTTCATATAGGGCGCCAGGTTCTCAATCACGTATAGCGGTAACCCTAACTGATCACAAACATCCTTAAAGGTAAAGGCCGCGATCACGGTACAGATCGCCGGTAACATGGTTTTAAAACCATGCATCATCAGCTCCATCATCTCGGTAAAGGGCATCAGACGCTGCGCCATATACATTGGGATGGTCAGAATAAAGGTCAGGATTAACGCAGGCCAGATTTCCGCTTCAAACCAGATAGTAAAGCCAATCAGCATCAGCATCGGTAACAGGAAGTTATACAGCTTGCCGCCTTTTTTGTCTGACGCATCAAACTCTTCTTCAAAGGCTTCTACTGCAAAGTCGTCGCTGGTATGGGTATGTGAAGCGGCGGTTTCAGCCGGCGCATCAATATTGCCACTGGATTGCTGGGCGGCCAGTTCGGCTTTTTTCATTGGGCCAATCAGCGGCACTATGCCTAAGATAACCAGCGGCACCATAATCAGCGCCAGCCAGGCATACACCATATAAGGAATGGCTGAGATATAGGTTTTAATGCCATTGGGGTCGGTTTCCGGCGCGATACCGTTAGCCACCAGCAGACCACCAAAGAAAATGGCCCAGGTTGAAATCGGCACCAGCACGCACATCGGTGCTGCGGTTGAGTCAACCACATAGGCCAGCATTTCCCGCGATACCTTGTATTTGTCGGTGATCCGTTTCATGGTTTCGCCGACGGTTAAGGCATTTAGGTAATCATCGATAAAGATAATCAGACCCAGAAAGTAGGTCATAAACAGCGACGGTTTGCGGCCACTGGCATACTGCTGTGCCATCCGGCCAAAGGCAAAGGCGCCACCGGTATGCACCAGCAGCGCAATTAAGGCGCCAAAGCCACCACAGACCAGAATTAGCCAGCCAATGGTTTCGTCCTGCATCACGCGCACTGAGGTTTCGCCCAGATTAAATAAGGCTTCAATCGGTGAGCCGGCCAGCAAAATTAAGCCGGCGGCGGCACCTAACACCAGCGCCAGAATAGGCCGCTTTAACCAAACGGCAAACGCCAGTACGACTAAGGCGGGGATCAGACTAATGGCTGAAGGTTCAACGGCGGCCGCTTCGGCCGCCGCAGCAATAGGTTCGGCCAGACTCTCTAAAGATGCATCTGCTGACATGGTTTTTTATTCTCATAATAAAAGCCGGGACAGGCCGGCAAAGTTAACTGAACCGTTGCAGCAGATTGGACAACTCAACGGAGCGGAACACTGCGTGGTGCTCTGGCTAAACGGGCGGTTTAGCGGCATAAGTATCCAGCGCAGGTCTGTCTGATCTTTATGCAGACAAACGCGTGCATCATAGCAAAAAAACGATTTTGCACAATTGGAATCTTTGTGCCTGATATAGGGCGACAGCTGTCAGCTATTTTTACAGCCTGACATTTGCGTTGAAATTAACTTTCGCCAAGTCAAGTAGTTATTTTATGGCACGCTCTATGCTAATTCATGGTTGTAGTTAATCGTCAGACGAGCATTGAGCAAGCTGATAAAACATTTTGCAGGAGCGAGAAAATGAAGAAAATTTTGAAAGGTGCCATCGCAGGGGTCGCGTTGTTATTAGCGCCCTTCACCCAGGCTGCAATGGTCACGCAATGGGACTATACCGTTACGTTAGGTTGGACTGGCTGGACCTTTGGGGCTGGTACAGGAACTCAGTCAACATCAGCATCTCTGCTAACCTGGGGTGCACCCGGTGGTAGTCACGATGTGATTGGTGGTGGTCGTAGTGGTTTAGGTATCACCGAATCACCGGCTAATGGTACCATCAATACCAACGGCCCTTTTGCATTGACTAATATTATCACGCACTACAACAACCCGATCAGCGCTTCTTATGCAACGCTGACCAACGCAGTGTTACAGTCAACACTGTTGTTAACACCAATTAATCCGGTGGATGACACCTTAGACTTACTGGTAGCAAATTTCAGTATTAATTTTATTGAAACACCGAACCAAAGTCCTTGCCCATTCCCATCGTTATCGGTTTGTGATGATATTTTTGTTATCTCAACTGATGCGTTGAATGCGTCTTTTGACTATAACGGTTTTACCTACTTTATCAGTATCATTGAGACCAGTGGTTCTTTGAATCCAATGGACGCCGCGACCTGTGCGCAAGCCGGTATTGTTGGTCCTTGTTTAGGTTTTAAAACCCAGGAAAACCAATTTACCGCTGCCCAATTTGCGTTCCTGATCACCACTGAACCTGTGACTATTGTTGCTGCACCTGGTGTGCTGGCGCTGATGGGCTTAGGGCTGATGGCGCTGGTAGGTGTACGTCGTCGCAAGCAGTTAGTGGCATAGTATTGATAGTTAAATAAAAAATGCCGGCATAGTCCGGCATTTTTTTTTGGTCAGGTTACCCCCGGAAAGGGGGCTGTCGGGATAGAAATTACCGACTACTATAAAGCGGCGATTTCGGCCTGCTGCGCCTGCAGTTTGCTTACTGCCTGCTCCAGTTCAGCGAGTTTAGCGCGCTCCTTCTCTAGCACCGCTTCCGGTGCCTTGGCAACAAAGCCTTCGTTGTTCAGCTTGCCCGCAACCCGGGATAACTCTTGCTGGGTTTTTTCCAGTTGCTTGGCAATACGGCCCAGTTCTGCTTCTTTATCAATTAAACCGGCCATTGGGATCAGCAGGTCCATGCTGCCAATCAGCTGAGTGGTGCTGGCTGGCGCCTTAGCATCAGCCGCCAATACCTCCAGGCTGTCCAGTTTCGCCATTACCAGCAGGAAATTACGGTTTTGCTCCAGTCGGCGCTGCTCTTCTGCATTAAGATTACGCAGCAATACCGTTAATGGCTTAGACGGCGCAATATTCATTTCGCCACGCACGTTACGGATAGCGGTGATCACGGCTTTTAACCATTCCAGATCGGCCTGCGCCGTTTCATCCACCAGCTCGGCCTGATAAACCGGATAGGCGGCCAGCATAATGCTGTCGCTGTTAATACCGGCCAGTGGCTTAACGGCTTGCCAGATACTTTCCGTGATATAAGGCATAATCGGATGCATCAGGCGTAACAGGCTTTCCAGCACGGTGATCAGCGTATGGCGGGTGCCGCGCTGTTCTGCTTCAGAGCCTTTGAACAACACCGGCTTGGTCAGCTCCAGATACCAGTCACAGAACTGGTTCCAGGTAAACTCATACAGTGCAGTGGCGGCCAGATCAAAGCGATAGCTGTCGAAGTAATGCCGTACTTGTTTTACCGTTTGCTGGTATTGTGCCAGGATCCATTTATCGGCCAGTGACAGCACCTTATCGTTGCTGTTAAAGCCGCAGTCCTGACCTTCGGTATTCATCAGCACATAGCGGCTGGCATTCCACAGTTTATTGCAGAAGTTACGGTAGCCTTCTAAGCGCTTCATATCCCAGTTGATATCCCGCCCGGTAGAGGCCAGCGCTGCCAGCGTAAAACGCACCGCATCGGTGCCGCTGGCCGGAATACCTTCCGGGAACTGCTTGCTGGTGCGGTCGGCAATTTTCTTCGCCAGCTGCGGTTGCATCATATTGGCAGTGCGTTTTTCCAGCAGTGCGTCCAGCGTAATGCCGTCAATCATATCCAGCGGGTCAATCACATTACCCTTGGATTTTGACATCTTATCGCCGTTTTCATCCCGGATCAGGCCGGTGACATAAACTGTCTTAAAGGGCACTTGCGGCTTACCATCGGCATCTTTAATAAAGTGCATGGTCATCATGATCATCCGGGCAACCCAGAAGAAAATAATGTCAAAACCGGTCACTAACACATCGGTAGGATGGAAGTTCTTTAAGTCTTCGGTTTGCTCTGGCCAACCCAGCGTCGAGAACGTCCACAGCGCCGAACTAAACCAGGTGTCCAGCACATCGTTATCCTGACTCAGGCTGACGCTAGCTGCCAGCTGATATTTACTGCGCACCTCAGCTTCGCTACGACCAACATAAACCTTGCCATCGGCATCATACCAGGCCGGAATACGATGCCCCCACCACAGCTGACGCGAGATACACCAATCCTGAATATCACGCATCCAGCTGTAGTACATATTCTCGTATTGCTTTGGCACAAACTGAATATCGCCGTTTTCTACCGCTTCGGTCGCCGTTTTCGCCAGTGGCGCAACCCGCACATACCACTGATCAGTCAGCATCGGCTCAATTACCACGCCGCTGCGATCACCATAGGGCAGGGTGTTGTTGACCTCTTCAATTTTTTCCAGCAAGCCGGCAGCATCAAAGGCAGCAACGATGGCTTTGCGGGCTTCGTAGCGGTCCAGGCCCTGATATTCAGCCGGGATCGCAATCTGCAGTTCGGTATCCGGCTGGCCATTAATATGGTAGCAGTCTGCGCTCTGACGGATAGTCGCATCCGGGGTCATCACATTGATCAGCGGCAGTTGATGACGCTTACCAACTTCGTAGTCATTAAAGTCATGCGCCGGTGTGATTTTGACGCAACCGCTGCCTTTGGTCATGTCGGCATGTTCGTCAGCGATAATCGGAATGCGGCGGTTGGCCAGCGGCAACAGTATGGCTTTGCCAATCAAATCTTTATAGCGCTCGTCATCCGGGTTTACCGCGACGGCGCTGTCACCAAGCATGGTTTCCGGGCGGGTGGTCGCCACCACCAGATAGTCTTTACCGTCGGCGGTTTTTACGCCATCGGCCAGCGGATAACGCAGGTGCCAGAACTGGCCCTTTTGCTCTTTATTCTCGACTTCCAGATCCGAAATCGCGGTATGCAGTTTCGGATCCCAGTTTACCAGGCGTTTGCCGCGGTAAATCAGATCATCTTCATACAGCCGGACAAAGACTTCCTGCACCGCATTCGACAGGCCGGCATCCATGGTAAAGCGTTCACGGTCCCAATCGACCGAGTTACCCAGACGGCGCATTTGCGAGGTAATGGTACCGCCGGATTCGGCTTTCCACTGCCATACCTTTTCAATAAATTTGTCGCGGCCAAGCTCAGCGCGGCCGGGCAGACCTTCCTGTGCCAGTTTACGTTCTACTACCATCTGGGTGGCGATACCGGCATGGTCGGTACCGACTTGCCACAGCGCATTTTTACCCTGCATCCGCTGGTAGCGGGTTAGCGCATCCATAATGGTTTGCTGGAACGCATGCCCCATATGCAGGCTGCCGGTAACATTTGGCGGTGGGATCATAATGCAGTAGTTATTACCCGGCCGGTTATCGCCGTTCGGTTTAAAATAGCCTTTGCTTTCCCAGGCCTGATACATCGCCTGTTCTATTTCACTGGGGTTAAAGGTTTTTTCCATCTGAGTGATACCTGTAAATTCAGTCGGCAGTAATCGTTTCCGGCAGAATGCCCGCCTGTCGATACTGCTTGTAGCGTTCCCGCGCCTGCGCTTTTAGCGTTGGCTCGGCGGGCACAAATTCAATGATCTGGTTAAAGCGCCGGGCAAAATCCGGCACCTGGTCGGCCAGGTTAATTAACACCTGGCGGCTGGCTTTTGGCGCCTGCCAGCCAATTTCTACCGGCGCGCCGCGTTGCGGGCCTTCGCCGGCCAGGTTGTGTGGCACAAAGCTGTCGGGTTCAAATTGCCATAACAGTTCGTCCAGCAGCTCGGCACTTTGCTGGTCGGCAGTATATACGAAAACCCGTTGTTTGGCGCGGTACAGCTGGGCACAAAGCTGGCAGGCTAAAGCAAAATGAGCTGGCGCAGGCGTCAGCTCATTAGCGTGGGAACCAGTACTGGCTGCAGCACTTTGCTCAGCCAGCACATAGAAGGTAACTTGCATCAGTGATCCTGCTGCTGACCAGTACGATTGATCAGGAACTGGGTCAGCAATGCGACCGGCCGGCCGGTTGAACCTTTGTCTTTACCGCCACTGCGCCAGGCGGTACCGGCGATATCCAGGTGCGCCCAATGATATTTGCGGGTAAAGCGTGACAGAAAGCAAGCGGCAGTAATGGTACCGGCAGCGCGGCCACCCAGGTTGCTAAAGTCAGCAAACGGGCTCTCCAGCTGATCCTGATACTCATCCCATAGCGGCAGGCGCCAGGCGCGATCGCCGCTTTGCTCTGAGGCATTCAACAGCTCATGCGCCAATGGGTTATGGTTACTCAACAGGCCAGAGGCATGTTTACCCAGTGCAATCACGCAGGCACCAGTTAATGTCGCCACATCAATCACCAGCTCAGGGTCAAAGCGTTCGACATAAGTCAGTGCATCGCAAAGCACCAGCCGGCCTTCGGCATCGGTATTCAGCACTTCAACGGTTTGGCCTGACATGGTGGTCAGGATATCACCTGGCCGATAAGCGTTGGCATCCGGCATATTTTCTGCTGCGGCCAGCACTGCGACGATATTTACCGGCAACTGCAGGTTAATCACTGCCTGCATGGTACCCAGCACTGAGGCGGCACCACACATATCAAACTTCATTTCATCCATGCCGTCGCCTGGTTTCAGGCTGATACCACCGGAGTCGAAGGTCAGGCCCTTGCCAACCAGTACCACCGGCGCGCTGTTATCAGCCGCACCCTGATATTTAATCACCGACATTTTCGGTTCATTGACTGAACCACGGCCAACCGCCAGATAGGAGTTCATGCCCAGAGCTGACATTTCGGCTACGCCTAATACTTCAACGCTGACTTTGTCCGATAACTTACTCAGTGCTGACGCCTGTTCGGCCAGATAGGCCGGGGTACAGATATTCGGCGGCATATTCCCGACATCTTTACACTGCTTAATACCGGCAGCGATAGCTAAACCATGTTCCACTGCGCGCTCGCCAATCGTCAGATCGCGGCGGGTCGGCACATTAAACACAATTTTACGCAGCGGGCGGCGGGTTTCGTCCTTTTTGCTTTTCAGCTTATCAAAGACGTAGAGGCAATCCTGGGTGGTTTCCACCGCATGACGTACTTTCCAGTAGGTATCGCGGCCTTTAACATGCAGCTCGGATAAAAAGCATACCGCTTCCATCGAGCCGGTTTCGTTCAGGGTGCTAATGGTTTTGGCGATGATCTGACGGTACTGGCGCTCATCTAATTCGCGCTCTTTGCCACAACCAACCAATAATACACGCTCACTTAATACATTGGGCACATGGTGCAGTAACAGCATCTGGCCTGGCTTGCCTTCCAGATCGCCGCGGCGTAATAAGTTACTGATATAGCCTTCACTGATTTTATCCAGTTGCTCGGCTACGGCGGACAGGCGGCGTGGCTCATACACACCGACCACAATGCAGGCACTGCGTTGTTTTTCCGGACTTCCGCTTTTGACGCTGAACTCCATGTTTACTCCTGATTCTAAGAGACTGTGCTACTATGGGCGCTGATCGCATACAGCAGACGCGGCAGCCACAAGGTATGGTGCTGAAATTTTACCGGGTTTTACTGAAAAAGCTCGGTTTTAATGCCGCTTTGCCCGATAATAAAGTGTATAAATACCAAGTTTACTGAAAAATCACCAGCTTTCCAGAGAAAAGACAGGTTTTTAGGGGGCATTTTTGATTATTTTTCGTTATCTGATTGGTGAAGTCTTTCGCGCTCAGTTAGCTGTCTTTGTTATTCTGACCACCATTATTATCAGTCAACGTTTTGTAAAAATCCTGGCTGACGCCTCTGAAGGCGAGATCCCCGGCCAACTGGTACTGAGTATAGTGGCGTTAAAGTTACCGCAGCTGGCGGTGATTATTCTGCCGCTCAGCGCCTTCCTTGGTATCCTGGTGGCGTACGGTCGAATCTATGCCGACAGTGAGATGACAGTACTTCATGCTACCGGCGTCAGCGAATGGTATGTCACCCGTTTAACCCTATTGTTATCGGTACTGATGGCGCTGCTGGCTGCCAGTGTTACCCTGTATTTCAGCCCCTGGGCGACCGAACGCGAGTATCAGTTGCTGGAACGCGCCGAATCGGACGCCGGTTTATTTTCGCTGGTACCGGGCCGGTTCCAGCATACCTCAAATGAAAAAGCAGTGATTTTTGTACAGGAAGTCAGCCGCTCCGGTAACCAGTTAGCCAAGGTGTTTGTCGCCCAGACCGTCGAAAAAGACGGCGGCAGCCAACAGGCTATTGTTTATGCCTCAGGCGGTGCCGTATATGAAGATCCGGAAACCGGGGCGCAACTAATGACGCTGGAGCAGGGGCGCCGCTATGCCGGTGATGGCCAGTCACCGGCTTATGAAGTGATCGAATTTGATCGCTATCAAATCCAGATCCGCGAACAGGAGGTCGAGCAGCGGCGACGCAAACTATCCAGTTTAAGTACGCCGGCGCTGTTAAAAGAAAGTGGCAGTGAGGCGATTGCCGAATGGCACTGGCGGATTGCGATCCCGTTATCAATCCCAATTTTAACCCTGATTGCCGTGCCACTGAGCCGGGTGAACCCGCGCCAGGGCAAGTTTGGCCGGTTATTACCGGCACTGCTGCTGTACCTGGGCTACTATGCCTTGCTGATTATCGCCCGCTCGGCGCTGGAAGATGGCAAGATCCCGCCGCAACTGGGCATGTGGTGGCTGCATGCGGCCGGTTTGACGCTGGGGACGGTATTGATCCTGCGTAACCGGGAAGGGGCGCAGAAGATCCGGGCCTGGGTAGCGGGGCGCTAAGATGATCAGAATCCTCGACCTTTATATCGGTAAAACCATTCTTACTACCTCGGCGCTAACCTTAAGCGTCTTGCTGGCGTTATCGGCGATGTTCCGTTTTATTGACCAGATGCGTTCTATCGGCCGCGGCTATTACGATATGGTGCATGCTGCGCTGTTTACGCTGTACAGCGTACCGGGCGATGTGGTGATGTTCTTTCCAATGGCGGCGTTAATCGGCGGCCTGATTGGCCTGGGGATCCTGGCCAGCAGCAGCGAGTTGGTGGTGATGCAGGCTGCTGGCTTATCGCGGCTGAATATTATTAACTCGGTGATGAAGTCGGCTGTACTGATGGTACTGGTAATGATGGCGGTAGCAGAGTGGGGGGCACCGGTGACAGACCGCGCTGCGCGCGAGCTCAGAATTAAAGCCATCTCAGACGGTAATGTATTTGCGGCGCGGCAGGGAGTCTGGGCCAAAGATGGCGACAGCTTTGTTAATATTAAAGAAGTCGACGATCTGGGGAATCTGAAAGAGGTGATTATCTATCAGTTTCAACCGGATCTGGCGCTGGCCCGGGTGGTACGGGCCGAAGCGGCGCAATACCTTGATGATGCCTGGCGCTTGCAGCAGGTTACTGAACTGACCTTTAGTGACGAGCGGATTGAGCAACAGCGACTGCCAACCCAGCGCTGGCGCTCTACGCTGACACCGGACAAACTCAGTGTGGTGAGTATTAAACCGGAAATGTTATCACTGCGGGGGCTACGCGAATATGTCGATTACCTGCAGCAAAATGGTCAGGAAGCCAGCCGTTACCAATTAGCCTATTGGCGGAAAATTCTGCAGCCGGTTACCCTGGCGGCGATGTTGCTACTGGCATTGTCCTTTATCTTTGGCCCGCTGCGCAGCGTAACCATGGCGGCTCGTGTGCTGTTGGGGATTTTGACCGGCTTTGGCTTTTATATGAGTAACGAAGTATTCGGACCACTGGCGTTGGTGTATCAACTACCCCCACTGGCGGGGGCGGCCTTACCCAGCTTACTCTTTATCGGCATTTCGCTGTATTTTATGCGGCGGAAAATCTAGGGCGCGTTGATGTTTTAACCAGCCCGCTTTAGCGGGCTGTTTTATGTAAATTCAGTACCTTGCTTTGTTCTTTACTCAGGATAATCATCTGACTGTTGGTCAGTTGATCCTGCAGCGCCAGCCCCTTGCCCCAACGTAACCAGAGCCAGAAATTGCCAATGCCGCCAAGCGCCAGCAGTGCTCTGGCCAGCGCCTGCGGCGCCGTCAGCGGTTTACCCGCTTGACTGACCAGCAGTAAACGCCAGGCGCGCATGCCCAGAGTCTGACCGGCTTTGCACCAGAAATAGACATAAAACCCCAGGATCACCGCCACCAGATAAGCGAAGTACAGCCACCTGCGCCAGCTGCTGGTAACATAGGCAGCAATATCCTGTTCAGGCAGTAACTGAATAGCGCCACTCCATACCAGCAGTTGCACCAGCAACATCGCCAGACCAGCGGCCAGCATAATCAGCGCCGTGAGAATTAACACATCATAAATTATTGCGGCCAAACGCCGGGCAAAGCCGGCGCGGGGGGCATCCTGATACATAACTACTCCTGTCACGAATAGCGCTAGTCTAGCATGAGGTCTGTGCAGCGCCCAGTAGTCGGCTCGTGTTCGCTGCCTTGTCCGCACGGTTAGTGGCGGACACCCGGACTGTCCGCGGACACTTTTTTAACGGCGGTAAATATAAAAAACACAATAAAAACAGTGTGATAAATTCTGGCATTAAAGCTGCTATAGCTGCTGCAGGTTTTCATTATTATCGTAAAACGGATCTCACAGATGCAGCCAGTAGCCATTCAAAGCACCGCCACCCAGGACCGGGTACTTGCCCCCAAGTCATCACGGCAAAAGTATCTGTTATGGATGCTGCCAGCCGTCGCACTGTTGTTGATCGTTGCCTGGTTATGGCAGCAGAGCGGCAAGCACGCGACCTTGGTGATCCCGCGGCAGCAGGTACAAATTGCCACTGTTGAACGCGGTGATCTGGTGCGGGATATCGCCGCCCAAGGACGTATCGTTGCCGCCAATGCGCCGACATTATATAGCCAGGAAGCCGGGCGAATCGCCTTCCTGAAACAGCCGGGCGAATCGGTACAAGCCGGTGAGCTGCTGGCGCGCATTACCAGCCCGGCATTATTAAGTGAATATCAGCAGCAGCAGGCGGTACTCAGCGCCTTGCAATCCGATGCCGAACGCGCGGCGCTGCAGGCGCGTGAGCAACAGCTTGATATGGAGCAAATCTTAAATACAGCACAGGTTAATTTGCTGGCGGCGCGGCGTGAGCTGCAGCGGGCGCAGCAGTCGATCGACCTTGGCGTGATCCGTAAGCTGGATTTTGACGTGGCGCAGGACAGATTAACCCAGGCTGAGCTGGAGTTCGCTCATGCTGAGCGCAAAGTCGCCTTGGCCAGAGACAAACTGGCGTTTGAACAAAAATCACGGCAGCAGGACATTCAGCGCCAGAGTCTGGTGGTGGCCGAGCTGTCGCGCAAACTGCAGGCACTGGATATTACCGCGCCGGTCACCGGCCAGTTGGGTAACTGGTTGGTCGAGCAGCAAAGCCATGTGCTGGCTGGCCAGATGCTGCTGACGGTGATTGATCTTTCGCGCTATGAGGCAGAACTGCAGGTGCCGGAAAGTTACGCCCGTGACCTGCTGCCGGGGATGGCGGTGGAGATCACCGCCGGTAATCAGCAGTTACGCGGTCAAATCAGTTATGTCGCACCTGAGGTGCGCAACAATCAGGTCAGTGCCCGGGTGCGTTTTGCCGATAACGACGCCCAGAGTTTGCGCCAGAGCCAGCGTCTGACCGCGCGGGTGATTCTGGAAGAAAAGCAAAATGTGCTGAAAATTCCCCGCGGCGACTTTGTCGCCTCCGGTGGTGGCAAGGTCGCCTATCAGCTGGTGCAGGGACAGGCGGTAAAAAAACCGGTTGAGCTGGGTACCTTATCGGTACAGTGGGTAGAGATCCTCAGTGGCGCCAGTGAGGGCGAGCAATGGGTGATTTCTAACCTGAGCGAATTTAAAGATCAGGCACGCGTCAACTTAAATTAAGCAAGGACAATATCATGATAAGCATCAAAAACTTAAATAAAGCCTTTCGTACTGAGCTGATTGAAACCCAGGCGCTGCGCGATATTCATTTGAACGTTAGCGAAGGTGAATTTGTCGCCCTGACCGGCCCGTCCGGCTCAGGTAAATCCACGCTGTTGAATATTCTGGGCACCCTGGAAAGCTTTGATAGCGGTGAATACCTGCTCGATGGTCAGGCGGTGCAAGGCTTAACGGACCGCGCTTTGTCGGCACTGCGAAATGAAAAAATCGGCTTTATTTTTCAGAGTTTTAATTTAATCAAAGATTTCAGCATCTACGACAATATTGAGCTGCCACTGCGTTATCGTGGTTTTAGCAGTGCCGAGCGTAAACAGCGCGTAGAGCAGGCACTGGAGCGGGTAGGGCTGGCTGGGCGGCGCAGCTATTTACCAGGGCAATTATCTGGTGGTCAGCAGCAGCGCGTCGCAATTGCCCGGGCGCTTGCCGGTTCACCCCGCATTTTACTGGCGGATGAACCTACCGGTAACCTGGATTCGTTAATGGCCCGCCAGGTGATGGAGTTGTTGGAGCAGCTTAACCGTGAAGGTTGTACCATTTTAATGGTGACCCATGATCCTGAGCAGGCACGTCGCGCTGGCCGGCATGTGCAAATTGTTGATGGCATGCTCAGCGAAGCCACAGTTTATCAGCCATTGGCTGTCAATCAGTAAGGGGCCCCAATGCAAAACTTTAGCTACTATTTGCGGCTGTCGCTGCACAATATCAAACGGGCGCCACTGCCTTATGCGTTGACGCTGATGATTTTAAGTATTGGCCTGGGCGTGTTTTTCAGTAACGCGACGCTATATTACTGGATGAACCGCGATCCTCTGCCAGAGAAAAGTCAGACCTTGTTTTTCCCGCGGATCAACGCGGTGCAGCAGGCCTGTGACAGTTGTACCGAGCCGCTACGGATCCATAATTATCGGTTGGTGGAAAAACTCAGCAGCTCGGGTATTCCCAGTGCTCAGGCCGGGATGTTCCAAAGTGCCGGTTACGCCCGTCTACCGGAAACCAGCAATGGCCCAACGCCGGTCAGCATCCGCGTAACCCAGCGTGATTTCTTTACACTTTTTAACGTGCCTTTTTTGCACGGCCAAACCTGGGCCGATAACAGCGCCCGGATGGAGCTGGTGTTGCACGCTAACGCCGCAATCAAGTTTTTTGGCCGCACTGCTGTCGTGGGTGAACGCCTGTTACTGGACGGCGAACTGTATACGATCGTTGGCGTGCTGGATAACTGGCAGATGTTACCCCGGCTTTACGATGTTAATAATGGCTTGGCCAGCAACCAGGTTGAAGAGATCTATCTGCCGTGGGAAACCGCCTACGATCTGGCGCTTAAATCCAATACCACCACGCAGATCCGCGATGATCTGGATTACAACAGTAATTTTTCCAGTCTGGCACGCGAAGGCGAGTTTTATCAGGCACAGTTCTGGGTGCAGTTAGACACGCCGGAGCAGGTACAGGCATACCAGCAGTTTATGGATAATTTAGTGGCTAGTGAAAAAGAGGCCGGTCGTCATCCGCGGCCCAATGCCAATAAACTGCACAACATTCTGGACATCGCCGATGCCTTTAATGCCCGCAACCGCCAGCTCGACGCCTTTGCGTTGGTGTCTTTGCTGTTCTTGCTGGTGTGTCTATTCAATGCCAGCCACCTGTCATTAAACCGTTATCTGGCGAGCCAGTTTGAATTTAGTCTGCGCCGCGCCCTGGGTGCCAGCCGGTTACAGCTGCAAGGCCAACTGCTGACTGATGTACTGGTAAATGGCCTGCTGGCCTTTACGCTGGCCTTACTGTTTGCCTTACTGATGCTGCTACTGACTAACAGCTTATTGCCGGCAACCTCGGCATTGACCAACTGGCAGCCACCACTGCTGTTAGCGATGCTGGCTGTTGCCCTGCTATCGAGCTATCTGGTGACCTTGTATCCAGCCTGGCGTGCTTCCTATAGCCCGCTGAATCAGCAACTGAAAGCCTGAGGATCTGACGATGAGCTTTTCATTATTGTTAAAGTCTTTACTGCGCCGCAAGGTCGTAACCGTACTATTGCTGATCCAGCTGGCGTTAACGCTGGCGCTGCTAACGAATAGTGCAGTATTAGCCTGGCAGGCAAGGCAGCTGGCGAATCAGGCTACCGGCTTACAACTGGACCAAGTGTTACAGGTGAGGTTAAAGCCCACTCTGCCAGAACTGCGCAAGCAACCCGCGCTGGATGAACTGATTGAGCGGCAGCTGGCGGCAATAAGGGCTGTACCTGGCGTGCAGGCAGCTAGCTGGAGTAATCAGAGTCCGTTGGTATTTGGTGGTATGAATGGCAATATTTTTGTACCAGACCAACAGGAAACCACAGATGTTGGTATGGTGCCGGTGCAAATTAACGGCATCGCGGTAAAAGAAGTGCTGGACTTACAATTGCTGCAGGGGCGTTGGCTGGAAGAAACCGATCAGGGTACCGATGCTCTGGTGATCAGTGACAAGCTGGCGAAACGCTTGTTCGGTGAGCAAAGTCCGGTTGGGCAAGCCGTGAGCCGCGGCACTGTGGTCGGAGTGGTCGCGGATGTGTTTATGCAGCGTTATGCTGATGATCAGTATTATGCCAGCTATAGTTATTACAGTTTACCGGGCGCCGATTATGGTTATCAGTTACTGGTAAAAACGGCTCCTGGTCAACTGGATCAGGTACGCCAGCAGCTACCTCAGGTGCTGAGGGGGGTAGAGCTGGAAACCGATATCAGCACTATTCAGAGTTTCCGGGAATTACACCAAACGCTATTTCGTAGTGAAAGCGGTCTGGCGACACTGCTGGCGGTACTAAGTGCACTGATGTTACTGGTAGCGATGATTTCAGCTTATAGTCACGCGCTGTTTCATGGAGTACAGCAGCAAAAAGAAATTGGCATTAAGCGGGCACTGGGTGCCAGCCGGCCGCGGATTATGCTGGAGGTGTTAACGGAGAGCTGGCTGACCACGCTAACCGGCGCCGCTGCCGGTATGCTGCTGGCGCTGCTGTTGCAGCAGCAGTTGGCTAAGGTGTTGAGTATGCCGGCGCTGCCATGGTTTTTGCTACCGGCCAGCCTGGTGTTACTGTTACTTTGTGTCAGTTTGGCAACATGGTATCCTGCTCACTTAGCAACCCGGGTATCTCCGGCTACGGCAACTAAGACCTTATAATAAATGATAAAAATACTGGTACTTGATGATAATCCGGCCATAGGGGGAGCGCTGCAAACGCTGTTTAGCCTGCACGGCTATCAGGTCTTGCTGGCGGCAACACCGGCTGAAGCACTGACGCTATTGGCCAGTGCTAAACCGGATTTACTGCTGCAGGATATGAATTTTGCTGCCGGCGTCAGCGATGGTGAGCAGGGGCGGACGTTGTTTTATCAGATCCGCCAGCAGTTTCCGGCGCTACCTATTATTCTGATGACCTCCTGGACCCAGCTCAGTATGGTGGTGGAACTGGTGAAAGCCGGTGCGTTGGACTATATCGCCAAGCCCTGGGATGACCAGCGTCTGTTGCTTACCGTTGCCAATGCCGTCAGGCTGGCGCAACTGCAGCAGCAACAGCAACTGGCACAGCAACAACAGCAAAGCCTGTTTGCCGGTAAAGAGCTCTGTGGTTTGGTGTTTGCCAGCCGCCAGATGCAACAGCTGCTGCAAATGACGCTGCAACTGGCGCCGTCACAAGCGGCGGTACTGATCACCGGCCCGAATGGTGCCGGCAAAGAGGGTATCGCCAGCGTGCTGCATGCCAATTCCAGTCGCAGTAAGCAGCCGTTTCTGAAGGTCAATATGGGCGCGCTGCCGGCGGAGCTGATGGAGGCTGAGCTGTTTGGAGCAGAAGCTGGTGCCTACAGTGGCCTAAGCAAAACCCGGATCGGGCGCTTTGAAGCGGCCGATGGCGGCACCTTGTTTTTAGATGAAATTGGCAATTTGCCGCTGGCCGGCCAGATCAAACTATTGCGGGTGCTGCAAAGCGGTGAATTTGAGCGGCTCGGCTCCAGCCAGACGCGTCGGGTTGATGTGCGGGTGATCAGTGCGACCAATAGTGATTTGCAACAAGCGATTAGTCGCGGCAGCTTTCGTCAGGATCTGTATTATCGTTTAAATGTGGTGGAGCTCAGATTGCCGCCATTAAAGGCACGGCCAGACGATATATTGCCACTGGCGCGTCACTTTTTAGCGGGCAACAAGGCCCTGGACGCTGACGCCGAGCAGGCGCTGTTACACTACGATTGGCCAGGCAATGTGCGTGAGCTGCAGAATGTCTGTCAACGGGCGGCGCTGTTGGCCAGTAGCGAGCAAATTACTGCCGCTGATCTTGGTATTGCCGCTGAAGTGTCGGGCCGCAAAGCGCTGGATGATATCGACCAGGCCAGCTTGCTGGCGGCACTGGAGCAGGCCGGCGGTATCGTCTCACGCGCTGCTAAACAGCTGGGGTTAAGCCGGCAGGCCTTTTACCGGCGGCTGGAATTTTACGGGATTAAATTACCATGAGTCGGCGCCAGCGCTGGCAGCAGGCTTTGCAACAGCCGGTAATGCGGCTGAATCTGGCCTTGCTGCTCGGTTTGCTGGGGTTAACTGTGCTGCTGGGCCTGGCTGCACAGTGGCAGTGGTTAAACCCGGCGTTAGCCCAGACCTTGTTAGTTGCGCTGTGGCTACTGTTGCCGCTGTTGATGTTACTGGTACGCTGGCAATTGCAGCCGCTGACGCGAGAGCTGACGGCGCTGAATTTACATGCCCAGAATTTGCAGGATGGTAGTTTTAATACCGGTGCCAATCCGCAGCAATTACGCTTATTAAAACCGCTGGCGGCGCAACTGCAGCAAATGAGTGAACAGCTGCGGTTACAACGTAATAGCCTGTATCAGCGCGAGCTCTTGCTCGATACGCTGGTGCAGAGCAATCCTGGGCCGCTGATCCTGACCGATGATCGTGAGCGGATCCTGTTAGCTAATCCGGCGGCGCGGCAACTGTTACATGGCGGTAAGGAGATCAGCGGCCTGGCTTTGCCACCATTACTGGCCAGCTTTCCGGAGTTGCTGGCCGCAGTAACGGCCAGGCACAGTGGTTTGCTGAGATTAAGCGGCCATCAGGAAAGTGTCTGGCATCTGGCGGTGAGCCAGTTTCAGCTGCATAACCAGCAACACCGGCTGTATTTATTGAAGCCGCTGAGCCGAGAGATCGCCCGTGAGGAGTTGAACGCCTGGAAGAGCCTGCTGCGGGTGATCAGTCATGAGTTGAATAATACGCTGGCGCCGCTATCGTCACTGGCATTTTCCGGTAAGGTTGTGGCAGAGCGGCAGCAACAGACTGAGTTATCCGATATTTTTAATACCATCAGCGAACGCTGTCAGAGTTTGAACCAGTTCCTGCAGGCCTATATTCAGTTTGCCAAGTTACCGCCACCGACGCTGGCGACCATTAATTTTGTCAAATTGATTAATGAGCTGCAGGATCAGTATGAGTTTGAGTTAATAGGGGAGTTACCGCGGCGGCCCTGGCAGGCTGATCAGGCGCAGTTAAGTCAGTTATTAGTGAATTTGCTTAAAAATGCCCATGAAAGCGGCTCATCACCAGAGCAGATTAGCCTGACGTTGCATGAAACTGCAGAGCGGTTGCTCTTTGAACTGCGGGATCAGGGCGGCGGTATGGCTGAAGCGCAGCTACAACAAGCACTCACGCCCTTTTATACGACTAAGGCCGGTGGCTCGGGGATCGGCCTGACGCTATGCCGCGACATTATTCAGGCCCACGGTGGCGACTTGCAGTTGCAGAACAGCGCCGGCGGCTTGCTGGTACGCTTTAGTTTGCCTCTGTTGTGACAGCAGCAAGGCTAGCACGTAGCGAATGAATCCATGTTGGCGGCGCAACGCTTTGCGAATTTTCTGCCATGCTTACTGTATGACAGCTCTTTGGGCAACGAAAAGCATGCGGTATTTGGCTGTGTTGGTAATCTTGCTGCACCTGGCTGGCTGCAGCAACACCCGTTTTATCAAGCTTGAGCAAACCGCGGCACCGGTGCTGGATCCGGTAACCAGTTTACTGGCTTACCGCTTTATTAGTTTACAACAGCAAGATGCTGCCAGTATCGCTGGCTATTGTCAGGCACTGCGCGACCAGTCGCCAAGTAGTCAACTCTATCTGTTGCAATTGGCCTGTGCTGAGCGCTGGCTGGTACAACCGTTAAGCAACAGCGAACGGCAAGCTGCCATAGCGCTGTACAATGCCGCCTTATTACCACTGGTCAGAGCGGCGTTACAGCCCGCTGCGCAACAACCCGCCTATCTGGCATTACAGTTGGAGGTTTTGTCAGACGACGGCTTACCGCTGACCCACTTTACGTTGGCTGCCGATGTGCAAGCCAAAGATCCTTTAATGCAGGCTTCTGCGGTGCAGGCGCTTGGCATCAGCCTGGTTGGGCAGCGACCGAACACGGGGCAGGGACGGGATCGCTGGTATCCGCCGGAGGGGATCTTTCGCGCTGTGACAGTGTTACCTGCAGGCTTTGATTTTCGAAACCCGGTGCAACCCGTGCTGCGGCTACAGGCCCGGGTGATGACTCAGGCTGAGGAATTGCAGCTTGGCGAGCAGCGTTATCCGGTGCATTATGATTTGGCAACACCTTATTTATTGCTGGCCGAGGCGGCGCAAGTTGACCGCTTTGAACTGACCGGTTTGCTGCGTGCGGCTGAGGTTGAAAGTAAGCTTGGGATCTACGTGATAGAGCCGCTGGTTACCGATAAAATCCCGATCCTGATGATCCAAGGTTTATATTCCAGCCCGCTGATCTGGCGGCGTTTAAGTTGGGCCATCTATGCCGATCCGCAGTTGGCTAAACGTTATCAAATTTGGCATGCTTTTTACCCAACAGGTCCACCCCCCTTTTTTAACGCGATGCGGCTACGCCGTGAGCTGGAGCAGCTGCGGGCTGAGTTGCACAACTTAGCGGTCAGAAATTCGGCGGCCAGTTCACCGGCGCTGGAGCAAATGTGGCTGATTGGGCATAGCATGGGCGGCATTATCAGCCGGACTATGGTGGTAGATAGTGGTAACGCCCTGTGGGCTCGCACCTTTAAGGTGGCACCAGAACAGTTAAGGCTCGAGGATCAGGCCTTAGAGCCCCTGCGGGAGATCTTTTTCTTAACACCAAAGCCTTATGTCAGTGCTGTCGTTTTTCTTGATACACCGCATCAGGGCAGTGATCAGGCGCGCGGCCTGGCCGGCCGGCTTGCCAGCTCGTTAATCCGCTTACCCGGCAGTATGTATCAGGTGTTTTCCAGGTTGTGGCAAGACGAGCGCATGCATTATCTGACTGATGAAATGCGGCCTTATATGTCGGCACAGGGGCCAGATAGCGTACGGGTGCTGTCGCCCAGCCACCCACTGCTGCAAGAGCTAAGTAAGTTACCGCCGCAGGTGCCGGTGTATTCGGTAATTGGCAATAACAGACCCAAGCGCTGCCAAACTCCATTAGTATGCCCCGGCCTGAATGATGGTGTGGTCAGCTACCACAGCGCGCACTTACCGCAGGCACAAGCTGAACTGATAGTGCCGTCTAAACACGACTCCTATCAATCACCAGAGGCGATTGCCTTTATCCTGCAGCAGTTAACCGCCAGGCAAAGCGCCAACTGAGTTGCTGTTATTTTCAGCAGTTGACGCCGGCAGTCGGAAAAAGGGGCGAGAAAGCACTTGCACCTGCTAAGCGGCATCGTATAATGCAGGCGTTTACCTCAAACAACTCCTCTCTGCCTGGGTGGCGAAATCGGTAGACGCAGCGGATTCAAAATGCAACGCGTCTTCGCTAAAGGTAGACTTAACTCTTTGAATAGTTTAGAGTTAAAGAAATAAGAGCTCGTAAAAAAGCTTGTAAAGTTTTGTAAAGGTCTGTAGCTACACTAGATACAGATAAAAAAAGTCCTCTCAATGCCTGGGTGGCGAAATTGGTAGACGCAGTGGATTCAAAATCCACCGTTGGCGACAACGTGCCGGTTCGAGTCCGGCCCTAGGCACCATCTATTTCAATAGATTAAATCCTTTTGCTTTGACATTGTTTCCGGATTTGGTATGTTCATATTGCTGCTTTGAAGGAAATCGCATGGAAGAGCATTGCCTTAAATCTTCATTCTTAGAGAAGCCTATAGAGCACCAGTTGGGCGATGTATTGCTAAATACAACCTGGGCTAGTGGTGTAGGTAACATCGAAATATCTAAATCTGATTTAGGTAGTCAAAGTCATGACTATGTTGCCGACGAGAGTTCTATCCTTCATCATCTTCAGCTAAATACGGCAAAATTGATTTCCAAGGTCTATGTGTACATTCAAGCGTATTATTGATGTCACAAAATGCCAAATTTAAGGACGAATCATGAAACGAAGTGAGAGAATCAACCTGTACAAAGAATTGTACCTTTTTGAGATAGATAATAAGTCAAAGATTGATGCCCGCCTAAATTTGCCGCTTGCAATTGCAGTGGGTCTAATTAGTCTCTTGGCATATATGTTACAGAACATCCCTACTTTCGAGTGGGAATTGAGTCACTTTTTCTTCTGGATACCACTTTTACTGTCGGTTGTTTTTTTATTTAAAGCGTTTTTATCTTTCAAAGAATCTTGGTTTGGACAGACTAATCAGCTTATTCCAACGGCCAAAAGTATTAAAGAATATTATGAAAAACTTGAGTGCCACTATTGTGATGACAAAAAAAAGAAAGAATTAGTCGAGCAACACTTTAGAGATTTTTTGGAAAATAGTTACTCTGAATACGCTACAACAAATGCGGTTAATAACGATTATCGAAGTTATAACTTGTATAAAACAATCAAAGCTATAACAACAGCTCTAGTGTTTGCATTTCTGGCATTGTTGCCTTTCCACATCATATCGTATTTAAATAACCATAAAAATTTCACAGAGGTGATTTTAGATGACAAAGCAAAACAAACCGCCACCGCCACCGCCGGGACCAAGGAATGTGAGAGGCCAAGTTCCACCGAAGAGTCCACCTCCGCAACCAATAAAGCCTTAAACGACATTAAGGTAAATTGACTTGGTAAGATGTAGGGGGCGAAAGAAAGACGGCACGAGATGCAAAAATAGAGCAAGTAATGAAAGTTATTACTGCTCTTTGCACTCTGATCAAAATACGCCCAAAAACAAAACGTCAGCAACAATTATAGGGACAGCGATAACTGGAGCTGTAGTTGCTGGTTTACCGGGAGCTTTTGCCGGAATAGTAACTGGATTAATAATTACTAAAAGCACAGGAAGAGTTGCTGTGAGCAAGCCAAAAGTACTGATTAGTTTCGATTATGACCATGATTCCGATTTAAAAATGTTGCTGATAGGTCAATCCAAAAACAGTGATACACCTTTTGAAATAGCAGATTGGTCTGTAAAAGAGCATATTGCAGGCGATTGGAAACAAAAGGTTCGTTCTCGGATGAAGCGGGTTGATCAAGTTATTGTCATATGTGGTGAGAAAACTCATACTGCCACAGGCGTAGCTGCAGAGGTAAAAATAGCGCAAGAAGAAGCAATACCGTATTTCCTGCTTTATGGCCGGTCAAGCAAAACCTGTACAAAACCCACTACTGCAAGGGGTTCCGATAAAATGTATAACTGGACTTGGGACAATCTAAAGAGTTTGATTGGAGGTGCAAGGTAGTTTATGAGAAAAGCACTTGTTGTCGGAATTGACTACTACGAATGTGTTAGCAACCTTAACGGTTGCGTCAATGATGCTCATGAAATTCATAGCATACTCGGAAGGCACAGCGATGGTAGCGTCAACTTTTCCTCCGTTCTAATGACCGCGACAGGTGACTCTCAAAAAATTACCAGGCGGACCGTGAGGACAAAAATCCAAGAGTTATTCGAAGGCGATTCGGAAATAGCCTTATTTTATTTCGCTGGGCATGGACATATCGAAAGCACTGGTGGCTATCTTCTTACATCAGAGGCAGCTACTGGCGATGAAGGCATACCATTAAGTGACGTAATAACTTTTGCAAATCAGTCTAACGCCAAGAATCGCATTATTATTCTTGATAGCTGTCATTCTGGTATCGCAGCTAGCAATCCTACTACCTCATTTGCTGAATTGAAAGAAGGGACAACTATACTGACCGCTTCTACTTCGGAGCAATATGCATCTGAAGAGAATGGCTCTGGTATATTCACATCCCTTTTTGTCGATGCACTGGCTGGGGCTGCTGGGAATCTGGTAGGTGATGTGACGCCGGGTAGTATTTATGCTCACATAGATCAATCATTAGGCCCGTGGGACCAAAGACCTGTCTTTAAAACAAACGTTAAAAGCTTTGTATCATTGCGAAAAGTTGAACCTCCGATTTCATTGCTAAACTTACAGAAAATAGTGCAACTCTTTCCCGCTGCTGGTTATGAATATCCATTGGATCCAACCTACGAACCAGAACGGCCAAGAGATGGTGGAAATAAACCAGCACCTAACCCTGACAATGTGGCAATCTTTGCCGTGTTACAACAGTACAATCGAAACGGATTGCTTAAGCCAGTAAATGCACCTCATATGTGGCACGCAGCAATGGAGTATAAGAATTGTAAGTTAACCGTATTAGGCGAGCATTACAGACGTTTAGTCGCTTCAGGACGAATATGACAGCTCTATAAATCGCAGAATTAAAGGATACTCAGACATGGGGCGAAAGCCTAAGGGATCGGCATTAGAACAGTTATTTACCCAATTTTGGGATATTACTGAATACTTTTGGCCAGTGGTGGCTGTTATCACTGTTATGTTGCTTTGCAGTGCAGCAGCGTCTGCAGTATGGGTGATTGATTTTGAGCAAGGTCTTTCTGATAATCCAATCAACCAGATATTCCAAAATCTAAGCTGGTTATTTTATTCATTGCCATTAATTATCTTGGGTATAGCATTCCTGTTCGGTAGATGGACTTTTTATTCCTACTTAAAGCAAAACGGTCAAAGGTAGATTCAAAGATGCGTACCAAAAACCGTACTGAATTCCTGTATAACGTTACTCGCAGTAAATTAGTGCTTTTTGATTCTGGCAAAGTCATGTTTGCTAAACCCTATATGTACATTGAAGAGCATTATTGATGCAATTTGTTGGCGACGAGCTTGAGAAACTAGCATTGGGTAATGGCGATGTAACCAATGCAGATTTGTTGGGCCGAAGCGCATTTAATCGATATTATTACGCTGCATTTCTTAAAACCAGAGAGACACTTGGATTAATGCAAGAAAGCTGGAGAGGAACTGCTCATGCCAATATACCTCAGCTTCTCGAAGAGGGATTAAAGGGTCCTGCGCAGCATGCTCTAAATAGAATGGTTCGAGCAAAACTTATCGATCAAGGTGATAAGGCTCGAATATTACGTGATCTAAATATTACTGCGAATGGACTTGCTCAGTTACTTCGTGAGGCTTACGACGCAAGACTAATCGCGGATTACCAACCAGAAATTAAGACAGAACGTGAAAATGATCTAATTAAGCTAAAGTCATACAAGTTAACAACGGCTAAAGAATGGCCTAGCAGAGCAAATCAATTGTGTGCGAGACTTTTAAAAATATGGAAGGAGTTCAGCATTGTTTGATTTATCTTTTATAAAGTCACATCCTGAAATCCAACGTGAATACTTCATTTCTGACATGAACTTCAGAGAGGCTGACAATACTCTGGTTCTTTATGTGCCAATAGAGTCGGTGGTTGAAAAAGTGCAGTCAGGGTTTGTATCAGTAAAACAATTAGAAGCGTTCCAAAAAAAACTGACAGAAAAATACTCGGTTCAAACTCAAGTAATATTTACTCCTTCAGATAAATTCAATGATATTGCGCAAGCTACAGAATTGTTGCTCAAAGCAAATTTTAAAGACCTGCTCGAGGAAGTTGATTTTACGTTTTTATCGGCAGAGAAAGTTAATGTATGGATAAAAATAACTAGCATAGAAACTGAACAGCAAAAAAAAGTTGAATCGTTTATCAACTCCACTCTATCTGGTTCAGGCTTTAGTGTGTTTGATTTTCAGTGGGTAAAGGACGAAAGCAAACTCCCCTCTGCTATCGATATACTGCTTGCTATAAAGCTCTATCAACCGCTCAAACTAGATAAATTTATTGATTATTTTTCAAGACAGTACAGCGATGTAAATTCTAAGTGGCTTAATCGGCAACTAGACAAATTAATTAAAAGGAAGTTGGTTGTTCGTGACAAGGTTTCAGAGGCTTATTCCCTAACGGGCGTGGGATTGGGTGTTATTCCTCAGCGTATCGGTAGAGGGAGTTTTGATATTGCTAGAGCACTTGATTTAGGAAGGCGAAAGTGGTGAGATACTCAGTGGGAGCGGCGATGATTTATCGCGAGGGTGTGAATCATGCCCGCTTGCGAAGGCTAGACACAGAATCACCGATGGACA
>WPCK01419440.1_pt1 | contig 40228 bp, 32 predicted proteins | sample 5399851 | NCBI WGS metagenome assembly WPCK01 (sample SAMN12869471, study PRJNA574797) | sludge metagenome | isolation source: wastewater treatment of pH11 | place: China:Beijing | collected 2019-05-20
GGGCTCGAGTGTTTGGATCAGCGCGTGAATGGGGTTCGGCATCCAGCAAGATGCCAGCACGTTCCATCCAGTCCGCTCGATTTCTTGGCGACGTCCGTCGGTGAATCGGTCGTCGTGTCCTTGGTCATGGAACAAAGGGCGACGTCCATCGCCTTGAGTGACAACGTGGCAGCTTGCACCAGCAAACTGAATTCGACGGGGTCGCGGCATGACCTTCTCCCGAAGACCAAAGCAGATGGCCCCTTTCCCCGAACGTCACTGAACACCGAACACAAGGCGTGACCCGTATCACCCCCTCGTATCACCGTATCACCGCACACGCTCAGGCCGCCATCCATACGATGCCTTGGCCGGCGGACGACGGGTTCCCTTGCGAGGGGCAAGATTGGCCGCGACCAGTTCGGAGCGGAGCACATCCACCGACTGCGGCGCGTCGATGCCCAAGCGGACCTTGGCCCCCGATGTCTTCAAGATCGTGATCCGAATCTGGCCGTTGATGACCAGCGATTCATCCTGTTTGCGCGATAAGACCAGCATGGCGGGATCCTCCGTGAGCGAGTTGAAAAACCAGATGGGGCCTTGGGATGTTCTTGACTAGTGGACAAATATATCAATAACTGAACACCTGTCAATATCAGAAAGGGATCGGAATTATTCACTGCGGCTTGGTCAATGAGCCCCGGTCTATCGAGCCGGAGCCAAAAAACGCCGCGTGGCCGCTGGCCGCCCTGGCCCATTGGCCGCGCCGCCGCCAATCGGTCACTGCGCCGCTGGGTGTGCCCGGGTAACCGTTCACGGGTGGGTGCGATTTCCAGTGGATTGTAGAACCATTGTCCCAATGGTTCGGCCCACTCGCAGCACAGAAACAATGGGGACCATTGTTCTACAATTCCACGTCGTGAACGGTTACGTGCCCGGAATACAAGACGCCAGACAGGATCGAGACGCGACGATCTGGTTCCGCGGGGATCACGTTTCGCGAAGCCAGGGATCCACGATGGCCTTGACGACGTCCCCGCGGCGAACCGATGCCAGGGCTTCGTCCATTTGGTGCAGGCCATAGGTAGCGCTTACCAGATGATCCCAGGGGAGTCCGGAAGGGAGGGTAAACCGTGCCAACACGGCGATCATGCGATGGAAGTGGCTGAAGTCCGATCCCCAGGAGCCGCGGACCTCCAGGTGCTTCCGGTTGATGTCGGTGTGGGGATTGAGGGCCACAACACCACCATCGGTGTAGTGCCCCACGATAACGTATCGACCTCCGTCGCGCGTCATGCGCATGCCGTCGGGGACGGCACGTGGTGCGCCAGTGGCTTCGATCGTCACATCCGCGCCGCGCCCATGGTTATTGCCCTCCACCTGGCGGACCACGTTGTCGGGATCGTCGGGATCCAGCGGAACGGCGATGTCAATCCCAATTTCGCGCGCCATTTTCAGTCGGTTTTCTCGCGAGTCGATGATCAGCACGAGGCCAGCTCCGGAGAGCTTCGCCAGTGCGGCACAGGTCAACCCCACGGGTCCTGCCCCTTGGACGGCGACGGTATCTCCCAGCCGGATTTGTGCGCGATCCAGTGCATGCAGGGAGGTGGGTAAGGCACAGCCGCCCGCCATCACCTGCAGCGGCGAGACCTGGTCAGGCAAGCGGATGATCTTGACCCCGGGCTTCAGATAGACCTGTTGACTCCAGCCGCCCAACAGGCCGTCGCGTGCCGAATAGGTAATCCCGTAGACCTTGCGGGCCGGGCACCGCGTGGTCTGGTGCGCGACGAGGCAGTACCAGCAGTGATTACACGTTTCGTGGACGTCCAGAAACGTCACCGTGTCGCCGATCTGAATGGGATGGCCTTCGACGTCATGTACGACGCCGTTCCTGGCAGCCACTCGACCCACGGACACATGTCCGGGGATGATGGGATAGGGGACACCGGCCAGTCGCCCATCCTGCAGATGAACATCCGTGCCACAGACCTCGGAATAGAGGGTGTCGAGCAGGATGGCACCTGGCTCGAGGTCAGGCTTGGGGAATTCCTGGAGGCGAACGGGCAGATTCGGGCCGGGGAGCGTTGCGGCGAGTGGCATGGGTGCGCTTGCTGGAGGGACTTGGAATGGCTGTCCCGCTCACCCTACCTTGTCGTCCGCGGACGTGGGAGCGGGAACTGCCGGATGCGGGACATTATACTGTTGCCGTGCCTGCGAATTGTCCGAACGGGCACGTAGGATTCAGCTCGGCACCCGCGATCGACCGCGGTGCGACCATGGGGGACCGCACCAGGCCGGTCTGCTGCAGGTCGCCCAGGCTCTTGGGCGATGCGGGGGCCACGGGGACCTGCGAACATGATCCAACCGCCGAAGATGTTGCCATATCGTCCACCGCGAATCCCCCTGGGGGCGATGATCCAGCGGGGCGTTTCGTGGGATGACCGGATGCAGGCGCGGCGGAGTGTCCGGCAGTTCTCGGGCGAGGAGGTCCCGCGATCGCTGATTGAACTGGCGATCCGAACGGCCTCGTCGGCCCCGTCGGGGGCACATCGTCAGCCGTGGACCTTCGTGGCCGTGAGTGATCCCGCGGTCAAGCGCCAGATTCGCCTGGCCGCGGAAGCGGAAGAGCACGAATCGTATATCGGGGGTCGCATGCCCGATTCCTGGCGGGCGGCCCTGGAGCCTCTCGGAACGACCTGGGAGAAACCCTTCCTGGAGATCGCCCCCTGGCTCGTCGTGGTCTTTGAAGAGGTCTATCAGCTGCTCCCCGACGGCGGCCACGCACAGAATTACTACGTGAAAGAGAGTGTGGGCATCGCCTGCGGGTTCTTCATTGCGGCCATCCACGAAATGGGTCTGGCCACGTTGACGCACACGCCCAGTCCCATGGGGTTCCTCTCGGAGATCCTCCATCGACCCAAGAACGAACGCCCTTTTATCGTGTTCCCCGTGGGCTTTCCCGCAGCGGACGCCGAAGTGCCAGATTTGCGGCGCAAGTCCCTGACGGAGGTATCACAGTGGTTCACGGCGGGCGCGACGACATGAGCTCCGAGGCGCTCGGCGACCGATCGACGTTGGAAATCGGACCCGTTGGCCCTGATTCTGCTCCGCCCCGTGCCGCCTATGTCCATGTCCCTTTTTGTCAACACCATTGTGGCTATTGCAATTTCACCGTACTGGCGGGACACGATGCGTTGATTCCAGACTATCTCGAGGCTGTGGAACGAGAACTGAAGCTCCTGCAAACGCCGCAGCCCGTGGAAACGCTCTATCTGGGAGGTGGGTCACCCAGCCACGTACCCATTCCTGCGCTGGAGCGGTTGCTCGAGCTGTTGGCGGAGTGGTTTCCCCTCGTCCCCGGCGGAGAGTTCACCGTGGAAGTCAACCCAGGTGAGTTCGATGCCGCGTGTGGCGAGTTGTTACAGCGTCATGGCGTGAATCGCATCAGCCTGGGTGCGCAGTCGTTGCATGCCGACAAGCTCCGGCGGCTCGACCGGAAGCACGATCCGGCCGACGTGCCGTTGGCAGTTGAGGTGGCGAGGCGCATGGGTGCCCACGTGGCAATCGACCTGATCTTTGCCTCGGAGCAGGAATCGCCGGACGAATGGCGATCCGATCTGCAGGCCATGCTCCAGCTGGAACCGGACCATGTGTCGACCTATGGCCTGACGATTGAGAAAGGGACGCGATTTTGGACACGGCGACTTCATGGCACGCTGGAAGAGGTCGAAGAAGAGGCGCAGCGAACCATGTATCTGACGGCGATGGAGGTGCTCGGTGAGGCAGGGTTCGACCACTACGAAGTATCGAGTTTCGCGCGGCCGGGGCACCGCAGTCGGCACAACATGACGTACTGGCTGGGGGAAAGCTACTATGGCGTCGGGCCGGGAGCGGCACGTTACGTCGGGGGAGTTCGGGAGTTGAACCACCGCAGTACGAGCGCTTATATCCGGCGGCTTCGGGCGGGTGCGTCGCCGACCGCGGAGCGGGAGGAACTGTCGCGCGAGGTGAGGGCCCGCGAGCGACTGGTCTTCGGCTTGCGAATGCTGGACGGGATCGACGCCGCTGATTTCGCGCGGCAGACAGGCTTCACGCTGGAGGAACTCGCCGCGTCATCGATCGATTGGCTGGTGGGCCTGGGAATGCTGGCCCGCGATGATTCGCGCCTGTATCTCACCCGGCAAGGGCTACTCGTCAGTGACAGCCTTTGGCCGTACCTTCTCTGACGCCGCATCCTTGTCACGCGCCGCATCGGTTGTATCGAGCGGCACAATCTGGCCGAAGAGATGGCCAGATACCTTGTCATGCCGCCACGTTCCGGCATATCCATCGTGGACCATCATCACCCGCGCGTCAAAGGTCCCCAGGCCAGGGATGGTGACTGCATCCAGCGTGATCACCGGAGTCGACCCGGCCCATTCGACCGGGAGGGGCATTGGGACCGTCACATCGAATTCGCCATACGCAATGCGAGCCTCGAACAGCCACAGGTTGCCGGTAGGCAATTTGCGGACGCTTCGGATTTCGTACCGCTCGGCCTTCAGCTGGGGAGGTCCTTCCGCCGAGGGATCATCGACCGTGAAATGCCCTTCGAGGACGACACCCGTAAGGTGTCTGGCCCACGCGAGTTGGTCATCGGTGGCGTCCGGCGTCTGCGGAGAATCGGTCTGGCATAATGCCGAGGCGGCCCAGAACCATACCATCAGGGCAAGACTGCCAGCGGCAATTCGATGGCTCGGACAATGTTCGATAGGCATGCGAATGGACCGGGGTGCAGGGCCGGGCGCTGAACCAACCAGCCTAGGCGTGTTGACCGTGGCGGGGCGAGGAACCACCGGCACCAGGTCGCGAGGGAAGCTACTTCTTGCGATGCCGAATCTTGGATCGCATGCGACGCTTCTTACGACCAATCTTGCGACGACCTTTGCCGGTTTTCTTGGTTCCCAATCGTGATCTCCTGTGGTTCCTGCCTGGTTTGGTCAGGCGAGTATAGCCATGGCTTTCTGCGAACCCCAGAGTGTATCAGATTGCAAATTTGTTGGGCAAGCTGGCAGGAGCCGGTCGGGCCGCGTTGGGGATCGCTGGCTGGAATGGATCCCTTGAGAATCCCCCGGTACCGTGCCTACTATGTGTCTCGCCGGATCGCTCTTTCGCCCCCCGACCCTGGTGCCCCATGGAAACCGAACATCCGCCCTGGGAAGGAACCGTACCCTCGAGCTCCGAGAGAACGGCGCCAGGCGAACCCGATCCAGCGCGGGTGCTCGAGCCATTGCCGGCCAAGGTCGCGCGACTGCAGGAAGAGATTGGCAAAGTGGTGTTTGGGCAAGAGCCGGCCGTGGATGCCATCCTTTGGTCACTGCTGGCGCGGGGGCACGTCTTACTGGTGGGACTTCCGGGACTGGCCAAGACCTTACTGGTGCGGGCCATGGCTCGCGTCTTGAGCTTAGAATTTCGGCGTATCCAGTTCACGCCGGACTTGATGCCGGCCGACATCACGGGAACGATGATTCTGCGGGTGGACCCGAACACGCAGCAGCGTGCCCTGTCATTTACTCCTGGGCCCATCTTCACTCAGATATTGTTAGCAGACGAGATCAATCGAGCGCCCCCCAAGACGCAAGCTGCTTTGCTCGAGGCCATGCAGGAAAAGACGGTGACGGTATCAGGGCGCACTCGCGCGCTAGCCGAGCCCTTCATTGTGCTTGCCACGCAGAACCCCATCGAGCAGGAAGGGACCTATCCGCTGCCGGAAGCGCAGCTGGACCGGTTCTTGATGCAAGTCGACATGGGATATCCTTCGCTGGAAGCGGAACAGCGGGTGGTGGCAGAGCATTCCTTCGAGCCACTCGACAAACTGGAGTTTCAGTGGTCCCGCCAAGAGATCCTGGAGTTCCGAGCTGCGGTGGCGGCGATCCCCGCCGCGCCTGAGGTGGTGGATTATGCCGTGCGGCTGGTGCGGGCCACACGGCCGCAAGATGGATCGTCGCCGGCATACGTACGCGACTGGGTACGATGGGGTACCAGCCCTCGCGCCAGCCAGAATCTGCTCTTGGCGGGTCGTGCCCGATCGGCCTGTCTCGGCCGTTTCCATGTCGCCTGCGAAGACGTCGCCGCGGTCGCACCCCACATCCTGCGTCACCGGCTGATCCGCACCTTTCGTGCCGAGGCGGATGGCCGCAGTACGGATGACATTGTGGCGCGGCTGCTGAGCGAAATTCCACGCTATCGCGAGTAGGCTTTGAAAGGCTGAGTGCCCCGTGCCGTCCGCCACGCTGGAACGATTTGACCCTACTCGGATCGCGTCCCTGGGCAGTTTGGAGCTCAAGGCGCGCTGCTTTCTCCAAGGGTTTCTCCATGGAATTCATCCCAGCCCGTACCACGGCTACAGCGTGGAATTCAGCGAATATCGAGACTATCAACCCGGGGACGACCTAAGGCACCTGGACTGGCGCGTGTATGCCCGCAGCGATCGGCTGGTCGTCAAACAGTTCGAAGCGGAGACGAACACCGGGGTCTGCCTGTTGATCGACAACAGCGGATCCATGGCATATCGAGGAGAATCCGCCTGGGAATCCAAGTACGGCTGCGCCCAGCTGCTCGCGGCGGCCGTGGGCTGGTTGATGCTGCGGCAAAACGATGCCGTGGGGCTACTGGGACTGGAAGCCGATGGTCAGGGCGCCATCTATGTCCCCGCATCGCAGAAGTCGATCCAGTTCTCCCGATTGCTGCAACAATTGGATCAATTGGAGGCCCAAGGGGGCGAGCGACTGGCCACATTGCTCCATCGGTCCACGCAGATCCTGAAGCGGCGCAGCATCATGATCTTGTTTTCCGATTTGCTGGAACCGGCCTCGCAACTGGCCGACGCCTGGCGGGAACTATGTTTTCGTGGCCACGAGTGCCTGGTGTTCCAGGTCTTGGATCCGGACGAGCTGGAGTTTTCGTTTCCGAACGATTCCCTCTTCGAGGACTTGGAGTCGGGTGAACGTCGGCGGGTGGCACCCCAGATGGCGAGATCGCGGTACCTGGAGCGATTCCAAGCCTTCATGGCCGAGCACCGCGACCTGCTGCACGACTTGGAGATCCCTCATCTGCTGGTTCGCACAGACGCCGATCCCTGGGAGGCCCTCGCGCAGTTCCTGATCGAGCGAAAGCAGCTGGTATGAGCCTGGCATTCTATTTCCCGCTGGCCCTACTGGGTGTCATGGCAGTGTCCGTCCCCTTGTGGCTGCACCTGGCGCGCAGGTTTCGCGGCAAGATCGTCAAGTTCTCTGCCATGCGGTTCCTTCTTGACGAACCGCCGGCAGGCAAGGCGCCGTGGAACCTCCGCCATCCTTGGCTATTGGTCTTGCGGGGATTGGCACTGGCGCTGTTGGTGCTGGCGTTTGCCTGGCCGTACGATCGAAACCGTACCGACACGGCATCCGCGGAAAGCAGCGTCTATATTTTCGACAATACGCTGAGCCACCAGGCGGGCGGCGCGGTGGCGGCGAGTCGGCGCGAGCTCATCCAGGCCCTCACATCGGGCCGTGCGGCATCGGACAAGTCGGCTGTGATTGAACTGGCAGCACGGCCCCGGGTGCTGGTTCCCTTGGGTCGGGATCCCGTCGAGGCTGCCTCGGCGGTGCGATCGCTTCCGCCTACGTTTGAACGTGGATCCTTTGCGGCGGCAGTGCGGCTGGCGGAAGCACTGCTGCAAAGTACGGAAGGGGACCGACGGAAACTGCTCCTGTTCAGTGATCAGCAGTTGAATCAATGGGAGGAGATTCGCGCATTGGCGCCGTCGCTCCATGGGATCCGTATGGAAGCGCTCGGTGGTCAACGGGCACCGCGGCCCAACCTGGCACTTGCGCGACCGCGCCTGCAACGCGTCAGCGCCGGGGACCGCTCGCTGAACGAACTGGCGCTGGAGTTGTATCACCTCGGGGATGCGACGTCTGCCCGGGTGCAAGTGGAGGCCAACGGTCGCGAGGTACTCGATCGCCAGGTCCGTCTGGACGGCAAGCCCTCGGACTTTCTGCTGAGTGCGCAGTGGGAAGACGATCGGATGAGCCCATTGCGGGGAGTGGCCCGTATCCGAGGGACTCCGGACGAACTGGCCGGCGACAATGCGGTGTACTTTGCCGTGCCGGCCGCTCGGCGCGGTACGTTGGCACTCTTGTCTCATTCGATCTATGTACGGGCCGCCGTGTCGCCGGAAGTGATGCGGGACGGCTGGGAACTTCAGCCCGAATCGGAGGCCACGGCGCTCCTCGAAGCCGCTGACGGAGGTGCGTTTTCCGACGTGCTCTGTCTCGAGTCGAGCAACTTTCGGCAGTCCGCGGCCGCGCGGGGGTTGCTGCAGCGGTACCTCGCAGCAGGCCGTGGCGTGCTGCTGATCCTGGACGAGACCAGCCCCGAAGTGGGGGATGCTCTGCGTGGGGTCGGAATTGAACTCCGTGCCGAGCCGGTGACCCTCTCGACGCCCCAAGCCATTGGCTTTCTCCCACGGGACCATCCCATTTTTCGTTCGTTTCGATCGCTCGACTTCGGTCTGCTCACCGACGTTCACTTCCAACGCTTCGTCCAAGCTGCCAGCGACGAGCTTACGCCGCTGCTCTTCATGGAAGGAGGTCAACCGCTGCTATTCCAGCTGCCGGCTCCCCGGAAATTGATCGTGGCTGCCTTTGCCTGGGATCGTGCATCGACCGATTGGCCTCTCCATCCGACCTTTGTGCCGTTCCTGGACCTCTGTCTGCAGCAGCTGGGACCGGAGCCGCCCGCCGCGGTGTACTTGACCCCGTCCGAGGAGTCGGTCCTGCGGCTGCCCTCCGAGTCCAAGGCGCTCGAGTATGTCCTGCGGAACGAATCGGCGGAGCTGTCTCGGGGGCCTGTGCGGGAAGGGCAGGTCCGTCTGACGGCCCCATCCCAGCCAGGTGTGTACTCGGTCGAGTTCGAATCGTCCGACGATTCCCCAATCTGGCTGGTCGTGAATCCGCCGCCGCTCGAGTCGGATCTGCAGTATGCCGATCCCCAGGAGATCCGAGACGTGTCGCACGGATCCGCGGAGGGGGACCGGTCCTCTGGCGGTTCCCGGGCTCTCGAGCCATTGGCCGAAAACATCTTGCGACAACGAATCTGGTGGATCTTGTTGCTACTGGCCCTCTTCGCCTTCTTGGGAGAGAATTTATGGCTGGCGGTACGTCAGCATGAATCCGGTTATTGAAGATCGATTGCAGAGAGTCAGCCGGCGCATCCAGGATGCCCAGGCCATTCGCTTGACGGCGATGCTTCTCTGTTTTCTGACGCTGCTCCTGCTGCTCGTGCTTGTCGGGGTTGCGTCGGCGCGCATCACGCGAATGGAAACGCTTTGGGCGTGCGTGGCCATGATCCTGTTTCTGGGGTTCCTGGCCTGGATCGTGTTGCTGGTCGCCTCTCGGTTGCCAGTCCCGCAGCAGGACCTGGTTCGGGAAACGGAACGAACGACGGTCGGGCTGCTCGACCGGCTGCACACGCTGGCATCGCTAGAATCGAGCCGGCGCGATCCCGAGGTCGACTCGTATGCTGCCCGAATTGAAGCTCAGTCTGTGCCGATCGTGGGGGGGGCCGCACCCGTTCCGTTAAGGCTCAAACGGCATGCCTGGCACTGGATCGGTGCCTGGCTGGGACTGTTGCTCATCACGATGGCGTGCTTCGTATGGGTCCAGCCGTTCCATCGACTGGCCTTGGCGCGTCAGGCGCAGGACGCCGATCCGAAACCTTCGGAAATGGAAATTCCGGTGGCGGAGAAGGAATCATCGGCCTCGGAACTTGCGGACGGACCGTGGATTGAGGTGCGGGTCGTGCGGCCTGGTCGCGACCTGATCGTGAGGCCCGATGTGTCGCTGCCGTTACGTGTGGAAGCGGCCACGGATGGGTCGCTCGTCCGCACGGACTTGCACCTGGCGATCAACGGGAGATCGCTGTGGGATCGTGAGATCTCCATGGTCAATTCACCCGGGTTCAGTCGGGGCGAACTGGAACTCGACCTCAAGTCGGCCGGCGCGCGGACCTGGGATGTGTTCAGTTACCGAGCCACGGCACGAAATGACGCAGGACTTGCCGCCAGTTCCAGGTTGTTCTTCCTGGACGTGTGGCCGAGTCCTCAAGAACTGGATGCACTGCCCCACGGCCGAACAGGCGAGGCCTATCAACTACTCAACGAGCTGACGGCCCTGGTAAATGCCCAGGAAGAGATCTTGCGGAATCTCCACGATCTCCACCGGGTTGCGCCGGAGTCGCGCGATTCCAGGAAGCTCTCGGAGCTGGCAGACGCATTGGCCGGAGTACAGGCCAGGACCCGGCAGATCGAGGCGTCCTTGCCGCGGGAACCAGGCCTGGTACCGGTCCAAGAGCGCCTGAATCATGCCAGCGAATACGGTGAAAAGGCCAGTGAGCACCTCCGAAGCGCGGACCTGGAAAACGGTGCCGCAGAGGCGCTCCGCGCGCTCGGCCAGGTCGCCGTCACGCGTCGCGACATTCACGAGGCAGTCCAGGCGGACCCGGACATCCTGCCGGCTCCGACGGTGGACCCGGTGACCGACATGGCCGAGTGGGTGCGTCAATTCGAGGCCCTGCAGAAACAGTTGCGGTCCGCCACGGACGAGGCGAACGACATGGCCAGGCAACAGCGACAGCTTGTCGAGCAGATCCGGCCCCGCTCCCAGGAAGCGGAGGTTCAGGCAGCACTGGATGAAGCACAGCTCCAGGAGAAATTTCAGCAATTCTGTGAAAGGAACGGGGCGGCCTGCCAGGCGGCACCTGAGCGAACGGCTGCCACGACCGACGCACTCGGTCACGCGGCGAATTCCTTTCAGAAGCTGGCGGATCGCCATGATGCGGCCTCGAGTGTTCAGGCCCGGGGGGACGGAACTCGCGCGGCTAAGAACCTGCAAGGGCTGGCCGTGGCATTGAACCAGCAGTTCGAGAGAAATCAGCTGGCAGCCCTGGAACAGCTCCGCCGCGCACTGGAGCAACAGATGGACGCCTTCGATCGCTTACAGGCCGATCCCGATGCCATGACGCCAGTGGAAAGGGAGCTGCTGGCTCGAAGCGCCATGGCGACAGCCGACCAGCTGCGCCGATTGGCGAATCGACCGGGGACTCGAGAACTGCTCAGTGAACTGCTCCGCCAGCGGCTAAGCGGGGATCGGAAGAAGCAACTGAACCAACAGTGCCAGGGAATCTGCCAGAATGCGGATGGCGACGCACGGAGCGCTGCAGCGGCATTGGCGCGGTCCAGCGTGCAGGGGATCTTGCAGGCCCTGGATTCGGGAATGGAACGAGTTGCCCCCATCCGGGTGACACGCGATTGGCTCGCCTCGGCGGACCCGAATGCGTGGCAATCGCCAGAGGGGCAGATGGACGAGGTTCGCATCGAACGCATTGAAGAGCACGATCCGGCAGGCAAGCCCAAGGTCACACACTTCAACCCCCAGGATTATCCCCCGGGATACCGCGACTGGATTCAGCGATATTATCAGCGTCTGGCTGAAGAACCATGAGCCGGCTGGCATTTGAATTTCCGGCCGCCTTGTACCTGGGGATACCCTTGGGGATGGCGCTGCTGGGGGTGTACGGCCTGCGAACCTTTCGTCGTTCCGGCCCACGGCGCTGGTGGGCCGCATCGCTGTTGCTGCGAACCGCGACCATCATGGCGTTAATCCTTCTCGCTGCCCGTCCCGTCTGGGTCGAGGTCCGGCCTGCATCTCCATCCCGCAGCGAACTCTTGCTGCTCGTGGACCGCAGTACGAGCATGTCGCTGGTGGAGTCGGATGTGCAGCGATACCAGCGGGCCATCACCTTTGCCAGGACGCAGCTGATTCCGGCCGCAAATCTGGCGGGGCTGCCGATGCGAGCTTTTCTATTTGCCGAAGACGTGGACGCGGCGGACGGCACGGGGTTGCAAGCGGCGGTACCGGACGGAAAGTACACGGACCTCGCCCGCGGCTTACTAGGTGCGCTGGCCAGTTCGCCCGAGTCACCAGCGGCCGTGGTCGCACTGACCGATGGCGTGTTCACCCGCCAATCCGAGAACACCCAGGCCCTTGCGGCCCTGCTGCGTGGCAATGTTCCCTTCCTGGCTGTTGGAATCGGCAGCGATGTGCCACCGCGATCGATCTCGCTCGTGACCGGAATCGCGCCGCCGACGGTGCCGCCCCGCCAGCCATTCCGTATTTCCGTGCAGCTGGAGATCCAAAGCCGTGAACCATTGCCACCCTTTGAACTTGTCTTGTTGCGCGACGGCAAGTTGCGAGAGCAGCGGACCATTACCCCGGTCGCGGGCTCGCGGTTCTGGCAGGAGAGTTTTTCGGTCGTCGAAGCCCAGGAGGGACTCCGCAATTATTCGGTGAGAATGCTGGTTCCCGAGCTGCCCGGACTGAGGTGCCTCCGTTCCCACTGGTCCACACGCGTCCGCGTCGGCCGGCAAAAGGATCTGCCGATTCTGTTCCTACAGGGAGCCCTTACCTGGGACTACAAGTTCATTCGCCTGGCTTTGCAAGGCGATCCGGCCATGAAGTTGACGGGCGTGACACAGACGACGGAGCAGTCCATCCTGCACCAGGTCGTGGGAGACCGGGAACGAGCCAGCCAGGGATTCCCGGCCACGTTCGACGAGTTGTCCGAGTACCGTGCGGTGGTAATCTCCAACTTTCGCGCGGAACAGCTCTCGGATGATCAGCAGAAGTTGCTGGAGCGATTCTGCGCGGAGCTCGGCGGAGGAATCCTCGTGATGGGGGGGCCCGATACACTCGACGCAGCCTGGAACGCCACCACGCTGGGACGGATGCTGCCGGTGCGCATCAAGCAAGTCCCCGCCAGTCTGTCGGCGCAGCCTGTCCGCCTGGAGCTGACGCCGGAAGCCCTGGCCCATCCCGTCTTTCGGCTGACGGACTCGGATCGGCAGCAGGCAGCCTGGTCCTCACTGCCCACCTTCACACACGCGGCCGTCATGTCCGGCTTGAAGCCGGGTGCTCAAGGTTGGGCACTGGCTGGAAGGTCGCGTGGTGCGGACGGTCGTTCGACCATCGTGATGGCGCAACAGAGATTTGGGGCGGGTGTCGTGGTTGCGATGGGTGTCCAGACCTTTTGGCGCTGGCGATTGGGCCGGGATTCCGACCCCGAGTCGTTTGATCGCTTCTGGCGCCAGCTGCTGCGATTCCTTGCCGATGCCGGGCGCCAGGATCTGCGAATCGTCGTACCCGACCAGGAGTTGGCACCGCACGTGCCCATCAAGTTCACGGTGGAGCGGCCCCCCGACGCCGCCGAGGAGTCCGTCGCCACGGAATATCAGGTCCATGTCGAAGACGCACGGCACCAGCGCGTTCATGAAGCGATGGTCGAGCTTGCTCCGGGCAAGCAAGCGACGGTCGAGTTTCGGCCGGCGCGATCGGGACTCCATCAAGTATCGGTGACCTACGACTCCCGCCCGCTGGCCTATCGCATGATCGAGATCCGCGATGGCAACCGCGAGCTCCAGGAGCCGGCTCGCAACATGGAGGCGCTGCGCCACTGGGCCGCCGTCACCGGCGGTTTGGCACTGCCCATCGAAGACTGTCGCGACGCCAGCATCTTGACAGCCGCCATCGAGCAACATGCGAGGCGTCTGGCGGACAATCCGAAGCAGTCACGTTCCCGACCCGCGGGCACCAGCGGGTGGGTCTGGGCCGGTCTACTGGGCCTGATTTGTGCGGAATGGTCGTTACGAAAGTTCTGGAACTGGATGTAGTGACTCCACCTTACCGGGGGCAAACCGATGGAATTGGACTCAGAGCGATTGACCTTGGTTGCGGAACGGGTAACCACCGATGTCGAGATCTCCTCCATGCCAGGGCGAACGATCATCGGGAGCTGCGCCGGACTGATTCTGATCTTCGCAACCTTCACACAGGCCCAGGATGCCGCAGCCACCTTCTTTCTGGGGCGAGTTAAGTACAGCGACAATAATGGCAATGACTGTCGCGAAACGGGGCGTGACTTGATGGCGCTTGTATCCGAAACCAGTACCATTGAGGTCCGCGAGGAACGTCGCATCAAGCTCACCGATCCCGAGCTCTTTGATACCCCGTTCCTGTTCATGAATGGCCACGACGAGTTTCGGCTCTCCGAGGACGAACTGGACGCCTTGCGCATCTATTTCCGGCACGGCGGCTTCCTGATGGCGTCGGGTTGCTGCAGCCGTCCGGGATTCCCCCAGGCCTGGCGCCGAGAGTTTGGCCGGATATTCCCTGGAACGGCACCGGAGACGTTGGCGTATACGCACCCGATTTATCGTTCCATGCACCGCATCGAGCGGATACCATGTATCCACGAGCGGCGGGACATTTTCCTGGAAGGGATCACTTACGAGAACCGACTGGTAGCGGTCCTCTGCCCGGATGGACTCTGCTGTGCCTTCAGTATGGGGGGCAAGTGTGACCCCAATCGAGGCATGGACGAAGAAGACGGCAAGAAGCTCGCCCTCAATATCGCCATCTATGCCCTGACGCACTAGACAAGTGAAGTGGAGTCCGACCCATGACCTGCCCGGCGCGAATCCTTGTGACCATCCTGCTTGGGCTGCTCCTTGTGCCCGCAAGCCCCGCCTGTACCACGTTTGTCGTGACCGACGGCGAAGCGATTCTCTTTGCGCGGAATTTGGACTGGCCTTGGACCGATGGGCTGATGATGGTGAATCCCCGCGGCCTGAAAAAAACGGCCATCGTGCGACCCCCCGAGACGCCGGCGAAGTGGATCGCGAACTATGGCAGTGTGACGTTCAATCAGTGCGGGCGCGAAATGCCGTTCGGAGGGATGAACGAAGCGGGGTTGGTGATCGAACAAATGATGCTGTATGAGACCCGCTTTCCCAAACCGGATGAACGACCGGTCGTCAACATGCTACAGTGGGCTCAGTACCAGTTGGATCGATGTCGTACCGTGGATGAAGTGATTGCCTCGGATCAGGATGTCCGCATTGAGGTCCCCGAAGGGAGTGAACGGATTCACTATTTGGTTTGTGATGCGACAGGACAGGCCGCCACGATTGAGTTCCTGGATGGGAAGTTGGTATGCCACCGGGGTGGCCAGCTTCCGGTCAGGGCCCTGACGAACGACAACTATCGCAAGTCACTGGTGTTTGCACGTCGCTACCAGGGAGCATCTCCATCGGGTGAATTGCCGGGCGGATCGGATTCCTTGCCTCGATTTGCGCGTGCGGCCCGATGTGTGCAGCAGTTTCGCAGCCGTTCTCCCCGCCTGGACCGAGAATACTGCTTCCATCACCTCCGGGAGGTTGCGCAGGGTGACGCGACCGTCTGGAGCGTCGTCTATGACATTCCCGGACGGACCATTTACTTTCGCACACACGGCCACGAGGAGGTGCGCTGGGCTTCCTTTTCCGACCTCGATTTTGCTCCCAGCCGGCCTCCGTTAGCCCTTGACGTCAATGCGCCGAATGAAGGCAGACTCGTCGAGGGCTTTCAACCCCTTACGGAAGCCTGGCATCGCAGGTATCTGTTGGGATTCCTGGGCAAGCCAGACGTTCAGCAGATGCTTGGTGATCAGACGCAATTCGCCGAAAAGCTCTTCGAGACGTTGCGGGGCTACGAGCCGGTCGATGTCGTGGTATCGCCTCGCTGAAGTGTGGCGAAGTCACGTTCCCTAGGGGAAGGGCCTGGTAATTTCAGCCGCCGAGCGACTGACATAAATATGTCGCTATGACCATCCACGCGACATGGGGCAGGTTGGGCCAGTTGATCCTCCGCGTCGGCCCGTCGCATCGGTGAGGCCGCGGCCACGGGGTCGCCAAGGATTCCGGCGTGACAGGCCGACTCACGCCCCCTCCGCAACCATGGCCAGGAACTCCTGTTCCGTAAGGATGGGGATCTCCAGTTCCCGGGCCTTCTCCAGCTTGGTTCCAGCCTCCGTCCCGGCGACCAGGAAATCGGTCTTCTTAGAGACGCTCGTCGCGGCGCGGCCGCGAAGAGACTCCAGACATCCAGAAACTGGCGAGGGCCTGGTGGGATCGACCGGGTTCTGGAATTGGCAGTCGAGGGACGCGGTGGATGTAGTCGGCCGCAATGGTGGAGCAATGAGGCGCCCCAGGGGCCGCTTGGAGCCAGCGGCCCCAGCCGGTGCGATGCGAGTCAAAGGGTCAGAGAAGTTGTCGGTGGCAACAGGGATGGAAGGCTAGACAGGTATTTTCCAAGCCTTCGATAGCTATTGGAAGGCCCGCCGCGCCGAGTTCACTCCGTGCATCCAGCGCTGGTGGCAATGGGAGGCCGCCGTAGTGATCTCGGAGGGCCGGCCAACCACGCGACGGAAGCGGTGGCCAAACTCGCTCACCAGCTCGACCCAAGACTCGGTCCGAATCCCGAGCCGAACCAGAATGGGAGCCAGGTCTGCAGGGATCGCGCCACGCTTATCCGCTCGCACCTGCCGGCCCGTCCAGTCCAAGAACGCCAGGTAGTGGTCCAGGTCGAAATCAATGAGGCCCTTGTCCGAAGCGCGGCGGCCCCGGGCCGCTCCCGGATACCGGTCCCCTGTGATGGGGATGGGGGTGAGCCACCCACTCCGCGGGTGGCTTCTCCCGCCTGCCCGCGGCTGCTGCCGGTCCCAGTTGCGATCGGCCGCCGAGGTACACTCACTGGTCTCGGGCGTCTTGGCCAGGTCATGGATCCAGCGGCGACGGTGGGAATAGTCCTTGCCGGACAGGGGATCTCGGCCGCAGAGGCGAGCCCGGCGGACACAGCGGGCCCAGCAGTGATAGAGAGAAACTTCGTCCCGGCTCACGATTTGATTGCGAGAAAACGCGACCATGGCGAGTTCTCCTGGCATGAGTATTCTTCTGTCCACTCTAATACGTGAACGGCAGTTTACATCACTCCCTTTAACGGACAAGGCCCCGCCCGGCAGAATTCTGGATGTCTGGAGACGTCTGGAGACGCTTGTCATCCTGAACGGAGCGCAGCGAAGTGAAGGACCTGCCAGCGACGGCGCGGTGGGACAAGGGCCTGCTACACGTCCGTGAGAGTCACACCGCGTCGGGCAGGTCCTTCGGTCGCCTGCGGCTCCCTCAGGATGACAGGTGGTAAGCACTCACGCCGGCAATTCGTGGACGTCAGATTGACCTACCAAAAGTGTCTCCCACATCGCGATTCCCAGGAACCTGGCGCGATACACACCCAGGGGTCTACTTCTCCTGATTCGATATCGAGGATAGAGGAGCTGGGAATCTATACTCATTCGGGCACCTTATCGCTCAGCAGCCTGTTGATCACAGCGACCAGATCCTGATCAACGACCTGACCCAAATCTGCCGCCAATTGCAGGCAATACTCCCAATTCAAGGAATCTATCTGAGCGGCAATGATGCCTCGGGCGTCCTGAATGTCCTGCGGGCGACCGGCCAGGACCTTCATGATCAATAGGTCCTCCGCCGTGGCGATGGCCGCTGAGAAATCGCCGAAATCGACGGGAGTTGCACGGACAATCACCTGGCGTTCGAAGCCGGACATGCCGATGGCAATGTCAACTCGGACCCCGCTGAGGGAATGCCTCAGCGGCAAAATATATGCCCGCTCGACGACTTCCCTCACGCCCGGACAAAGTGGTTCGAACGAAGTTTGCTCGAGGGCATCGAGTAATTGCACAGCACCACCGATGTCGGCGGCGATCACCAGATCGACATCCGCCGTGACGCGTGGCTCGCCCCGCAACGACACCGCGATTCCGCCGATCACGGCATAGGGCATCTGATGCTGTTGAAGAAAACTTACGGCATCAATCAGAGTCTTGCGAAGCGGTTCGTTCACCGTGCAATTGGTCCAATCCATGGTAGGCGTCGATAAGTCGTTGCCGCAACGCGATTTTCTGTTCCCAGTGCCAGGCATTCAGACGCGACCAATCACCCCCGCGCCGGCCGTCGGAAATCAGCCGATAGAGGTCCTCGTACAGGACAAATCGCTGCTGCGAGCCCAGCTGCCGGAGGCGTTCAACTTCGTATTGCCGCGTCGCCGCTTCGTAGGCGGACCAATCTTGCTGGGGAGCTTTTCTCATATCTTTATTTTACTGCATTGTGCATGGTTGATGCCACTCAAGCGAGCTTGTGACAGGCCACCTTTATCCGCGTTCCAGGTATGCGAATCGACGTAGGCCACATCCAGACACCCAGAATCCGTCGAGGTAACAGACTTACTAACTTGCCACGTTTTTCGAATCGAGATTCCTGGACCGGCAACTCCTGGAACCTGATTTTCACTCCGTCCACCCATCGCCCTGTTATCGTGAACGGAGCTGTTGAGGGCGTTCAGAAACGGTGGCGCGGGGAGTAAGTCGCGGCGGCCAAACTTGGCGGCGCAAATTTGTGCGTCCTTGCGAGGGGTTATGCGAACTGGTTTGCCAAGCGAAATCAGCGATGTGGCCATCTTTATCAGGGGCGATACAAGGCATTCCTGGTAGAAGACGACAGTTATTATTGGACGCTCTCTCGTTACATCCACCTGAATCCTGTCCATGTCAGCAAGCCGCTCGCCAACCACCCCGAACGGTGGCCCCATAGTTCCTTCGTGGGATATTGCCGCAAATCGATGCGGGTGGATTGGGTCGCATACGACCAACTGGATACGTACTGGCGGGGTCGCCATGGCGGCCAGAACCCGGTGTCCGCTTATCGCAAGTACGTCGAAGCTGGGATCGAGTCCCCGGAGGATCCCTTCAAAAGCCAACTCCGTGAGTGGGTATTTGGAAGCGAGGGTTTTCTGCGGCGCATGGTTGCGTTAGCGGTTCGCCAATCGGGAACCATACCGCGTAACCGCAAGCTGCGATCGGTCACCCCCCAGGCCATCATCGCGGCCACGGCGGAGAGCTACGGCTCCACTGCGGAGGACTATCGGCGTTTCCGCAGCGACGCGGCGGGGCGAGCTGTGGCGGCGTGGCTCTGCCGCCGTTGGACGAGCGTCTCCCTATCGCAGCTCGGACCGTTGTTTGGACTATCGGGCACTGGAAGCGTATCCAATCTTACGCGACGGGCGGAGAAACTGCTGCACTCGAGGGAGACGAAGCGACGTCTCGAAGACATTGAAGCCTCCCTTTCGCTGAACATCGAAAACAAAGCCTGACCCAAACTTCCTGCGGAAACAGTGAAGTGGACGGTAAGGCCGTCATATTGGGGCCGACTACAAGCATAACTCGGGGTTCTAACTGTTCCAACCACAGTCTACGTGCCCCCCGATTCCCGAAATTGACAGTTTGTTGCTTCACCATGACAGTTTCCCTTTCCTCGTCCGCTGAAGAACTGGTTTCGCTGCGTGGTTGCCGATGCGACCACGAACAGCAACACTATCGCCGCGCAACGAACGTTAGATGGTTCGGGAATCACATAGCCAAACTGAACGTGATCGATTTCGAAATGATCCGTTCGTTCCCAACTTTGATAGGTGTTACTGATGTTGACGAACGCAAATGGGCGATTGCTAACGAAACCAATAAAACGATCACCGCTGGTACTACCCATGTGACTCGGATCCATCTCCAAAGAAATACGGTAGCTACCGATGCCTACTCCAGTCACATCCCTAAGACTGACTGATACGAAACTTCCTGGGACGCCATCTGTGTACACGAAACCGAAAGCATTCGGCACAAACCCTAAGGATTGAGTATCAAAGTTGAACTGCATCGTGGTGTTAAACGTTGGCGGCCCCGTAGGGTTGTAATAATGGAATGCAGGCCAAAGGGAATGTCCGCCATTCCCCTGTCCGTCGATAACGCCATCGTCGGCATCGACGGAATCGGTGAAAGAGCCTGGCACTCCGATCGTGTATGGAGCCGCAACGACACCCGGCGGCAGGTTCCAGGTCCCGTCTTCAAAGTCTTCAAGAAAGAACGTGGACCCAAGCCCCGACATGTCAAACGGACTATCCGACGCACTCAGATACGGCGTCGGCCCCAGAAACGTCACGTCACATCGACCCACCGCTGGGCCCAACGCGAACGCGGCCAGTAAAACCCGGCCCAGAAGGCGTGACATTGGGCGATCCTTGAAGAGTTGCAGCGGGAAGGCACGCTCGACCTAATATCACCATAATGTGCCGTCATGTCAAACGCCTCGCGTCACTCGTATTGTTCCCAACGCGTTCGGAATCGTTTGGACGGACGGAGTCCCGGACAGTGTCGTAGTAATAAGCGCTCGGGACGAAAATGACTTGCCCATTGCCCATCACATATTCCGTTCGAGCATGGATCCCAATCACTCGGGCGAGACATCCCGAGACGTGTTCATTGGATTTCGGTCAAGTGTTCCAGTTGGTATCATTATTGTTCAAAATGTATATCAAAGTAACGTTCAAATGAACCTTTTCGAAGTCGACCATTTTCAGTTGGGAATCCAAATCCCGGAGCCAGCAATCGGATTGGCGTGGCTGTTCATTGCGGTGTTTGCATTGTGTCGGCGAGAATTTCGCGGCTCGCAACCTTATTCTCACACAAAGGAGTCATGTGATGAAGAGTATCCCAAACCGGATGAACGACCGGTCGTCAACATGCTGCAGTGGGCTCAGTACCAGTTGGATCGATGTCGTGGTATCGCCTCGCTGAAGTGTGGCGAAGTCACGTTCCCTGGGGGAAGGGCCTGGGAATTTCAGCCGCCGAGCGACTGACAGAAATATGTCACTATCACCATCCACGCGACATGGGGCAGATTCGGCCAGTTGATCGTCCGCGTCGGCCCGTCGCATCGTTGAGGCCGCGGGCACGGAGTCGCCAAGGATTCCGGCGTGAACAGGCCGACTCACGCCCCCTCCGCAACCATGGCCAGGAACTCCTTTTCCGTAATGACGGGGATCTCCAGTTCCCGGGCCTTCTCCAGCTTGGTTCCAGCCTCCGTCCCGGCGACCAGGAAATCGGTCTTCTTAGAGACGCTCGTCGCGGCGCGGCCGCCATGCCGCCGAATGAGCTCCTGGATCGCATCGCGACTCATCGTGGTAAGTGTCCCCGTCACGACGATCGTCTTGCCCTGCAACATAAGCGGACCGGCCTGAGGCCGCGATTCGGATTCCATTAACACGTCCACGTCCCGCAGGCGTTGCACGGTTCGACGGCCGTATTCGGAGTGAAGGTACTCGTACACACTGTTTGCGATGACATCCCCGATCTCGTGGATGCGGGCCAGGTCGTCCGCGGACGCGGAGGCCAGTTCCTGCATCGAGGCAAAGTGATGGGCCAGGATGCGGGCCACATTGACTCCGACATGCCGAATCGCCAGTGCGTAGAGGAGCCGTGCAAGACCTCGGCCTTTGCTGGCCTCGATGCCGGCGATCAACTTTTCGGCCGAACGCTGCCCCATGCGTTCCAGGGTTGCCACCCGTTCTGCGTTCAGTCGATACAGGTCTTCGTAGTTGTGGACGAGGCCTTGGGAGACGAGTTGATCCACGAGTTTGTCTCCCAGGCCCTCGATATCCATGGCATTCCGGGACGCGAAATGGCGCAGGCGTTCCTTCCACTGGGCGGGGCACGCCGCATTGGGACATCGAATGGCTGCGGCCCCTTCGTCACGCACGAGGCGCGATTTGCATTCCGGACAGCTGCTGGGAAACCGGTAGGGTGACAGCGCCTCGGTCCGCAGATGGCGTTCGACGCGTACCACGTGGGGAATGATCTTGCCCGCCTTTTCCACGACGACGTGGTCCCCGACACGAATGTCCTTGCGGGCGATCTCGTCGGCATTGTGCAAGCTGGCGCGGCTGACGGTCGTGCCCGCCAGCAAGACCGGTTCCAGCTCCGCCACGGGGGTGATGGCTCCCGTTTTTCCCACTTGGACGCGAATGTCGTTGACTCGCGTGGTGGCTTCATATTTTTCGAACTTGTAGGCAATGAGCCATCTCGGGCTCTTGGCGGTACTTCCCATCCGCTCCCGTTGGTCGAAGCGATTGACCTTGAGTACCAGGCCGTCGACTTCGAAATCGAGTTCATGCAGTCGCTCAACCAGATCGTGACAGTGGGCGACGGCGGCATCGAACGACGGCACGAGTGTCACGAGCGGAGTGATCGGCAGGCCGTAGGAGCGCAGCGCCTCCAGGAACTGCATATGCGTCGTCGCGACCGGGGGCTCGCAAAGCCCCGACCCATGTGCAAAAAAGTGCAGCCGCCGGGTTGCGGCGATCTGGGGGTCCAGCAGGCGGATCGCGCCGGCCGAGACATTGCGGGTATTGGCATAAGGAGGTTCACCCAGGGCTGCCTGCCGTTCGTTCAATCGCACCAGGTCCGAATTCGTCATGTACACTTCCCCACGGATTTCCAGCAGGGCAGGGGGGGATCCCAGCAATCGCAAGGGGACATCGGGTACGGTGCGGATCGTGTGTGTGACATCATCCCCGACACGCCCGTTGCCGCGGGTGATTGCCTGGACCAGCAGGCCGTCTTCATACCGGAGCGAGACGGCCACGCCGTCAATCTTCAGCTCGATGGCCCACTCGATGGGTTCCTGGTCCACGAGTGCGGCGGCGCGGCTGGCATACTGCCGCAGCTCCTGTTCACTGTAGGTATTGTCGATCGAGAGCATTGGCAGGGAATGTTCGGCCTGCCGAAGATGCGTTACCGGCTGATCGCCGACACGCTGCGTGGGGGAATCGGGAGTCACCAGTTCCGGGTGCTGGCGCTCCAGGTTGTTCAGTGAGGCCAGCAGCCGGTCGTATTCAAGATCCGTGATCTCGGGCGCTGCCTCCACATAGTACTTGCGATCGTGATACCGGATCAGCTCGCGCAGCCGAGTTAGCTCCGCGGAAACCGCTGTCATGGTTTCGAGGGATCCAGCCCGCATTCCGGGACGACGGATACGAGTTTACCGGCCGCGGTATTGGGGATCAGGCAAAGGAACTTGAGGGGCGTCGAGCCCGTGTTGCGAAACTGGTGGACTTCGTCCGGCTTGACGAGCACGACGACGCCGGGCCGCAAGGGATGCGGGACGTCGTCTTCCAGGACCACGCCCTGGCCCTCCAGCACAAAGACTTCGTGTTCGTAGGGATGGAAATGGCGGGGTGTGTACCCGCCGGGCTCGACTTCGAACTCGCGCATGGCAAATGTGGGAGCACCATCCTTTTCACCGACGAGCCAGCGCACCTTGCAGCCATGTGAGCCTTCCATGGTGACGGCTTGTTGATCCACGTCGCGACTGGTCGTCACCTGCATCATCGATCTCCCATTTCCCAGGCCTGGTCGGTCGCCATGGCCGCCACGCAGAAGACTGCCAAGACCGCCAACTCGAACATCATAACGCGAAAGCCATATTGGTCCAGGACTTCCAGCAGCCACCGGCCTCCTGAAGACACGGTCGCCGGATCGGCCGACCGCAGATCATGGATGGTCAGTACCACAAAGGCGAAGGCCGTCAGGCAAAACAAGATCGCCGTCACGACCACGCCGACGTAAAACGGGTTGCGGAAGCGGCGTGCTAGGGTCCGACGCCCGGTCATTCGTCCACCGCTTCCCGCAGGGCGCGGACCTCCGCGAGTGGCCCCCAGGCCAGTGCCGTGACGGCCTGGGTATCGACTCCCAGAAACTCCGCCAGCCGAAAGGCCAGGTCCAGGTCCCGTACCCCCTGGAACTGATTCACCACGCGCTCCTGATAGTAAATGGTGTCGCGGTCCCGTCGGAATCCCGATTCGAAACAGTCCGCCAGATCGTCGATCCATTCGTCCGGAACCTGCTTTTGTCGGCACAGTTCCAGCGACCAGATGTGGTCACCCAGGCACTCTTCCAGGAGCATTCGAGCGTGAAGTTCGGAGAGCATACGGTGAATCCATACCCGCCATCCTGGCCGTATCGCGCAACCAGTACATTATCCCCAGGAAGAACAGGCAGCCAATGGGTTCCGGGACCTGGCTCGCCGCTGACTGAAACTTGGCTTGGTTCCAAATACCGAAATCCGACCCGTCCACGACACCGTCGGCGTTGAAGTCGCCGTTGCACCATCGTGCCGTGCTGGTGAATTTCGAGGCGTTCCACAGGCCGAAGTCGCCGCCATCCACCTGGCCATCCAGGTTGGCATCACCGTATGCGTAGGGCCTTCCCGACGATAATTGCAGGGAGCCTGCTTCGGTGAGCCAGGCAGCAAGATCGTCCCGATTGACCAGGCCATCCTGCGTGAGATCGAATTCCGTGGAATAGGTTCCGGTCGAGATCTGCAGGGTCAATGCATCCACATCCAGGCAATCCAAGTGGCCGTTGGCGTCAAAGTCGCCCGATCGCACAAACCGCATGGCATAGAAGACGTTGTCCTGCACGTTGGTCAGGGAGGAGTTCCAACGCAGGATCTGGGATAGGCTGATGCGGTTGAGGTCAATCAATTCGGCAATCTCGGGGCGCAGGGTGCCGTTCTGGTACAGGCCCGCCGCGTCGCTCGAATAGAACAGGCGATCGCCGTCCCTCAGCCTGACGAATTGCGCGCCGAGAATCGACTGAAACAGCGGTCCCAGACTGGAACCTGGAACATGGTCCTCAGCCAGACCGGCGATCCACGAGTCGACGTTGGAAAGGTCACCGGAATAGAGGTCACTCAGTAACTGCGCCAGTTGCGGATCCGAGGTGATTTGCTGGAAGGTCGCATACGTGGGGAGCTCATACGACAATCGCAGGAAGTTATAGTCCGGCAGCCCATGGTCACGACCACGCTGGATATCCAGAGACGCCAGGTCCAGTCCACCGTCACCCGGGGCGCCAAATGGAAAGCTTCTCAGATCGCCAATAAGCTTCGTATCGATTTCCTGCGAGACCTGCGTGGCGGCCCCTTTCAGCAGCCAGTCCAGCGCCTGGGGGTCGTTCGCGAGCACCGTGGGTCGAAAAAAGGTCTCGGATACGGGAAGCTCGGCCTGGTCCTGCCCCAGATTGTTCACGAGGGAAAGTGTCGGTGAAATCGCGCTGTGCCCGAATCGAAAAGCCGAGTGGGCAAACGACTGAGTGATATCGGGACGCAGCTGGTCGTCGTATTGGTAGTCCGAGTCGCGGGGCGCCTGATCGGGTCCCATGAGCGCCGGGAGAAATTCACGGTACGTCACAATCTGCAATTCCGCACCCACGATCTTGCGTGCGAGTTGGTACTGCTGTTCAGCGGTCAGCTCCGGCTGCTGCGCCGCAATGAGGTCGACCAGGCGATTGTGTTCGCGGGCAAAGATCGTGTGCAAGGCAAGCAGTCCCAGATTATCGTTGGCACGAATGTCGCCGGTGAGGAACAGGGACGCATCGGGCAGAGTCCCCTGGTTCATGTTGGGCAGACCCATGGTATTGAAGGGCAGAAGATTGCCCGGGGACATCTGCAGCCTGGCCCCGCTTCCCATTTCGGAACGCAGCGCCGCAGCCCGCAGGGCCGATGGACCGTATACCTGGGACGCGTCCAAGAACGAGCTGACCTCGTTCAGCTGTTGCCGCACGGGACCAATGCCGTTGCCGGTCACAAAATTCGATCGCGTGAATTGAATCGGATTGGGCCCCAGGGGATCCGAGGCGTCGAGGACTGGGATATCGGCGGTGCCGTTGACAGCGGCCCCCGCGCTGCTGGTCGTCAGTGACAGATCGTGGTCCAGGAACTGCCCCCACAGGCCAATGAACGTGCTGAGACCACGGGCACTGGGGATCGATCCCTCCTGCGCCGACAGCGCGTTGCTGACGGTCCGAGGGTTGATCCGCTGCGCGTCGGTCAACATGGACCCACCCAGGCCGTTGCCAGGATAGGACGATGGGTACGAGATACGAACGAATGGGGTATTGGCCGCACCCCAAGCGGACTCGTTCGGATGATTCCCCGTGCCGTCGAGCGTCCGGTCCTCGGCTGGAATGCGACCTCCCACTGCGCACGCGAGGGCGAGCAGCAGCAACCGACAACACCGACCCGTGTGATAGCGCATGGGTGACAGCGTCCCGAACGGGATGGATCAAGAAACGCACGTTCCATTGTGCAAGACGGCCTGCCCAAGGTCAAATCAGAAGTGGCCGAACATCCGGAAGTTCCTCCAGCGACAAGACGGCCTTGGCAAGCCGATCACAGGCGTCCCGTCCAACGACGGAGTCGCCCAGTGCATGGAACTTGACGCCGATCTCTTCGGCGGTCATGGGATCGCGCGGATCGCCTTTCGGAACGTCGACGCGCTTGGCAAACGAACGACCATCCTGGGTCGTGATGGTGACTCGACTGGGTTGGAACTTGGGAAACAGCGATTCAAACTCGTCATTGGCTACGACTTTGACCTTGTCCATGATGGGAATGAGCTTTTTGTCCAGGACTCGCTCCTCGCGGAACTGGAGGGGTGTCACCATCCCGTCGACCAGGCCGACGGCCAGGCAGTACGGGAGTGAATGGTCGGCCGTCTCCTTGCTGTCCGGTCGGTATTTGTGAGGATCCCCCAGGATATCGGCCGCCCGGGCAATGACTTCGACGGTGATTTGCGTCACGTCATCGGCATGAATGCCATTTTCCTTGACACACTTCATCATGGCCGTCAGCGGGGCGTGGCTGAGTGCCTCGATCGGAAACGACTTCATGCCGCAATCCAGAATACGGAAGTGATCCTCCGGCCGCGTGGGCAGCTTCTCGACGAGCATGTTCGGTTCGAAGCGGGCTGGCTGCCCCTTGTAGTGCACATGTCCGAACACGGCGAAGAGCCCTTCCTTGCCATCGAAAATGTGCTCGGGACCCGAGTAGCCTCGCTGGGCCAGCAGCGCCGATTCCACACCCATGCGCGTGGCCCAGGGGTCCACGGTGTTTTTCATATTGGTCAGCTTGCCAGCCGTTACCGCACCGGGTGAGAAGGTTCGGCTGGCGCTGATCCCTATGGCCTGCACCATCTGGTCGACATCGAGGCCCAGCACATGTCCGGCCGCCAGCGGTGAAGCAAACGCCGTCAACGTGGCATGGTGCCAGCCATACTCGCGGATTCCCGGAACGCCAAACTCGCACAGCCGCTGTTCGATTTCGTACGCAATGATGGTGGCGACGATCAAGTCCTTTCCGGATTTGCCCAGGTGTTCGCAGAGGGCCAGTGGGCCGCAGATCATATCGGACGGGTGGCACGGATCGGCCTTCCAATAGATGTCGTTGTAGTCCATGGCACGTACCATGTGACTATTGAGGAACGATGCATCGACCGGATTGGTACGAAAGCCAGAGACGAGACAGGTACAGGGGCCGATGCCGTCGGGCTGCATAGCTCGATAGTGATCGAGCAGGATTCGCGCGTCCTCTTGCTGGGAACCGCCCAGGGCGCATCCCAGCGAATCGAACCAGAACCGTTTCGCGGCTTCGACGGCTTGGGAGCTCAATCGGTCGTACGATAGTCCGCAGGCCCATTCCGCCAGCGTATGGGAAAGGTACTTCTTGGCTGAATCCGGGGAACTCTTGGCCATAGGGGTTCCTTATTCGTCGCATCTCGGTGGGCCACTGGCGCGAAGTGCGCCGCGGAGGGATGTAATCTACCGTGAAGGGCCCGCCCCCGGAATTGGGGCCCATGGATGGGTCGATGGGCCGTCTCACTTGGCAATCGCGCGACGTGGCCAGTACACTGACGGAAGCTGCCTCTCCGTTGTCGCCAGGAATCCGCCCTGAAGGAGTCCGCCATGTCCGGCCAAGGTGCAGAGACGTTCCGACCTCGCCCATGGTTTCGCCCGAAGGACTGGACCGCGACATGCCGGATCCTCTTGGCCGGGTGCCTGTTGATGTTGGCCCCTTGCAGCCTGCGGGCCCAAGATGAGTTCGGAGAAAAGCCGGCGGCGGAAGCCGAAGCCGCAACCCCTCCCACCCAGGGTGCAGCGGCCACTCCCGAGCCCGAGGCGCCCGCCAAAATCAGCGTACTGAAATGGTTCTTCGAGGCCCTGGGCTGGAGCTATACGCTGGCGTTTCTGGCCATGAGCGTGATCCTTGTGGCGCTCATCATCATGAACTTCCTCAACGCCCGCCGCGAGAACATGTGCCCCTCGTACCTGGTCGAAGGGTTCGAAGCACACCTCAACGAACGCAAATACCAGGAAGCGTATGATCTCGCCAAGTCCGATGACACCTTTCTGGGACAAGTCCTGTCCGCCGGGCTCGCCAAGTTATCCCACGGGTATCCGCAAGCCATCGAGGCCATGCAAGAACGCGCCGAAGAAGAAGATATGAAGCTGGAACACCGCATGAGCTACATGGCGCTCATCGGCACGCTGGCACCCATGGTGGGCCTGCTGGGTACCGTGGATGGCATGATTCGATCGTTTTGTGTCATCGCGAACTCCCCTACGACTCCCAAGCCCTCGGAATTGGCGAAGGGGATTTCCACTGCCCTGGTCACCACGCTGGTCGGTTTGCTGATCGCCATTCCGGCGATCGCCATCTACAACATCCTCAAGAACCGGATTTCGCGCCTGGTACTGGAAGTGGGCATCGTCAGCGAAGGGCTGATGGGCCGCTTCCAGAACGTGGGCGACAAGAAGAAGCCGCAGCCATGAGACTTCGCAGGGCCAAGACCGGCAACATGGCCGAGTGCGACATGACTCCCATGATCGACATGACGTTTCAGCTGATCGCGTTCTTCATGGTGGCACTCAACTTTTCCGAGGCGGAACAGGACGAACGGATCAAGCTGCCCACCAGCGCGCTGGCACGCCCTCCGGAAGGGGCCGTGGATAACCTGATCACGATTCAGATCACCCACGAGGGAAATGTGCTCTACGGTGGCGAGGTCATCCCCCTGGAGGGCATTCATCGTTACCTGATCAGTGAACGGGATATCCTGAGACTGAATGGCAAGTCGGCGGCCGACGCCACCGTGGTGATCCGGGCCGATGCGGGGATCCCAGTGGGAAAGGTGCAGGAGCTGATCCAAATCTGTCAAAGCGAGCAATTTGAGAGATTTGCCTTGCGCGCCAAGGAAGAACTGGACTGACCATGCGAGTCCGCAACGTTCCCGAGAAGCAGAAGATCGAGCTGCAGATGACTCCCATGATCGATATTGTCTTCCAGCTGCTTGTCTTCTTTATCTTCTCGTTGAAGATCAGCGCCCAGGAAGGGGACTTCAATATCAAGATGCCGGCCGCTGCGCCTTCCCAGGGCACGCCCGATGAAGACCAGTTGCCTCCCATGACACTGCGACTGGTGGCGGACGATGCGGGCAAGCTGGCCGGGATCCAGCTGAACGACCTTGGATTCGCCACCTTCGATGAACTCCACCGTCACATCATGAGCATTGTGGGCGCTGACGCGGGCCCTGGTCTGGGGAGCGGCGCGGAAATCGAAATCGATTGTGACTATCGCCTGCGGTATGAATATGTCATGCAGGCCATTACCGCCGTACTGGGCCACAGGACGGAAGACGGAACGATCGTGAAGCTGATCGACAAGTTGCGATTCGCCCCTCCGAGGAAATGATATGGTCCGCGTGGGGATACTGGGGGCCACGGGCTATACGGCCCTGGAGCTCATCAAGATCCTGATCCGTCATCCGGAAGCTGAAATCACCGTGCTCACCAGCCGGCAAGATTCCGCCCCGCACGTGGCCATGGTCCATCCGCAGCTGGCGGGACGGCTGGACGTCCGAATGGAAAACACCACCGCGTCGGCGCTGGCGCACCGCGTCGATTGTATCTTTAGCTGTCTGCCCCATGCCGCATCTGCGGAGGCCCTGGTACCGATCCTGGATGGACCGGTTCGCATCGTCGATCTCAGTGCCGACTTTCGCTTGTGGAATCCGCAACTCTATTCGACCTGGTATGGCGAGTCGCATCCGGCACCGGATCGACTGGCGTCCATCCCCTATGGCCTGCCGGAACTCTTCCGATCGCGGATCGAGGATGCCCAGGTCGTGGCCAATCCAGGTTGCTATCCCACTTCGGCCATTCTGGCCTTACACCCCTTGTTGCAGCTCGACCTGATCGATCCGCACGACCTGATCGTGGACTCCAAGAGTGGCGTCAGCGGGGCGGGCCGGATTCCCAAGCTCACGACCCTTTATCCTGAATGCAACGAGAGCATTTCGGCCTACAACGTGGGACGCCACCGACACACTCCCGAAATCATACAAGTCCTGGAGCATGCCGCCGGCCGAAAGGTCGAACTCATCTTCACCCCGCACCTCGTTCCCATGGACCGTGGAATCCTCTCCACCAGCTACGGCCGGCTGAAGCACGCCCTTTCCGAGGAACAGGTCCTGTCCGCGATGCGCGAGGCCTATCGGAACGAACCCTTTGTGCGTGTCGTCGACCACCTGCCCGCCACCAAGGACACGTGGGGGACGAATTTTTGCGACATCACGGCTCGCATCGTGGGAAACCGTGTGGTGGTGATCAGCTGCATCGACAACCTGATCAAAGGGGCCTCCGGCGCCGCCGTGCAGAACTTCAATCTCATGTTCGGCTTCCCGGAGACCACGGGGCTGTGATTCCACGGATGTCGAACGGTGCCGGAAGTTGCGGAAACAGTACGGCAGGCACTTGCCGCGGGAGTCGTTGGCGCGATCCTCGAAGATGGAGGTGGCCACGACCACCCCTTGCCGAAGTTGCCCGCCACGCCATCCGCTCCATGCAGTGGTGATTCGCGTCGCAATGGCAGGCCCGAGGCCAACGCCAGCATTCCCGGCATCGCGGACCGCTCGAGAACGAAAGAAAGGCTTGACGACTCTGGCCTGATCCTCCGGCGGGATACGTCGATTGCTTCCAGCAAGCGCTCATCTGCGCAGCCGACTCGCTCTTTCGCCGCGCGACTTCCAGAACGTTGGGCTCCCATGGGTATCCATTACGATTAAACTACAGCGTAAACCATCGCTGGTTAGCAGCGTGACTTTGACGCCTCGATCGAATTCGACATGATGCGGCATTCTATCAACTCGCTGTTCGTGGTCCTTTGTCTTGTCTCCGCGGCAACTGCCGATGGACCGTTTCCGCCAGATCAAGCGGCCCAACACTTTACGTTGCCCGCCGGATTTCGCGCCACGCTGTTTGCCGGCGAGCCCGATATCGTGCAGCCGATCGCTTTCACCTGCGACGACCGCGGCCGATTGTGGGTCGTGGAAAACTTCTCTTACCCGGGCTGGTCTGGCGTACCCAAGGACCGCATTGTTATTCTCGAAGACCGCGATGGCGACGGCCGATTGGATGAACGCAAGGTCTTTCTCGATAACGGCAGCAATCTCTCCGGCATCGAACTGGGGTTTGGCGGCGTGTGGCTGTGTTCAACGCCGAATCTGGTCTTTGTTCCCGACCGGAATCGGGACGACGTCCCGGATGGCCAGCCGGTGATCAAGCTCGATGGCTGGGACCTCAAAGCGCAGCACAATGTAAGCAGCTCGCTGGCCTGGGGGCCCGACGGTTGGCTCTACGGCTGCAACGGCATTCTATCGAACTCGCTCGTCGGCAAGCCGGGTGATTCGCCCGCCAGGCGAACCAAAATGAACTGCGGTGTCTGGCGTTATCACCCCACGCGCGGATTTTTCGAAGTCGTTGCCCATGGAACTACGAATCCGTGGGGACTCGATTTCGACCAATACGGTCAGACGTTCATCACCAATTGCGTGATTGCGCATGCGTGGCATGTCGTGCCGGGCGCGCGCTTTGAACGTATGTTCGGACAGGATTTCAATCCACACTCCTATGCGCTCATGAAGACGTGTGCGGACCATCTCCATTGGGCCGGCGCCGTTTGGCAAGAGGCCCGTGGCGGCGAGAGGCACCATGTGCTCGGCGGTGGACACGCCCATGTCGGCGCGATGGTCTACCTCGGCGACAATTGGCCCGACGAATATCGCAATCGATTATTCACATGCAATTTGCACGGCAACCGTCTGAACGGTGATACGCTCACGCGACAAGGCTCCGGCTATGTCGCTCAGCATGAACCCGATGTCATGCTCGCGAACGACCCCTGGTTCCGTGGCATGACGGTAAAATACGGACCCGACGGGGGCGTCTATGTGAGTGATTGGACCGATACCGGCGAGTGCCACAACTATGAAGTGATCGATCGCTCCAACGGTCGAATCTTCAAGATCACGCATGGCTCAGTCCATCCCTGGAAGACCGACCTGGACACGCTCAACGATGCCACCTTGGTGCAACTGCAATCGGCCAAGAACGATTGGATCGTGCGCCACGCGCGGCGGATCCTGCAAGAACGCAACGCAGAAGGTCGCCTCGATCCACGCACGAGGCGTAGCGTAGCGAGCCTGCTGGAACAACAGACGGCACCCGTCGATACGCTGAGGATCCTCTGGGCGCTGCAGGCGATCGGCGGAGCCGACGAATCGATCTTGTCGGCGTGCCTGGACAGCCCGCACGACGTCGTCCGCGGCTGGGCTGTGCAACTTGAAGTCGAAGATCATCACGCGTCTCCGCAGGCGCTCGCCAAGATGGCGCAGCTGGCGACCACGGATGCGTCGTCTTGGGTTCGGATGGCATTGGCAAGCGCACTTCAGCGGCTGAAACTTGCGGACCGTTGGGCAATCGTTGATCGCTTGGCAGCGCACACCAAGGATGGAGCTGACATAAATCTCTCGCTGATGTACTGGTATGCCATCGAACCTCTCGTGACCGAAGATCGTGCGCAGGCCTTGCGGCTGGCACGGCAGGCAGAAATCCCGCTCGTTCGTCAATACATTATTCGGTGTGCGGCCGAGGCGGAGGATGCGGTTGTCCTCGATTCCATCGTACGGTGCATCGCAGAGAGCCGTGCTTCCTTCCGTACCGCGCAACTGGCTGGTTTGATCGAAGCGCTGCAAGGTCGTCGCAAAGTCGCCATGCCCACAGGCTGGTCATCGTTGTACGCGCAGCTGGCATCTACGAACGACGATCGCGCGAGAGAACAGGCTTCGGTCCTCGGCTTGATCTTCGGCGATCCGCAATCACTCGCGGAACTTCGCAAGACGGCCGCCGACGCAAACGCGGAACCCGACGAGCGCAATCGGGCAATTCTGGCACTTTCACAGTCGCATGTGCCAGACCTGGCGAGGTTCTTGCAACCACTGCTCACGGATGTGACCGTGCGAACCGCGGCCCTTCGCGGTCTGGCAGCCGAGCGTGACGCCACGACACCAGAAAAGATCCTGGGGCAGTACCGCTCATTTGATGCCGGCACTCGACGGGAAGCCATCAGCGTGCTCGCTTCACGCCGCGAATTTGCGGACGCACTCTTACAGGCGATGGAAGACCGCGTAATACCACGCAGCGACATGACGGCATTTCACGCACAGCAGCTGCAAAGCCTGCGCGATTCACAAATCGATGAGCGGCTCGCCAAGCTTTGGGGCGCCGTTCGTCTGTTGCCGGAGGATCGTGCCGCGTTGGTGGCGCAGCATAAAGCGCGCCTTACTCCCGCGGCGCTGGAATTGGCCGACCTCTCCCGTGGCCGGGCATTGTTTGACAAGACATGCGCCGCGTGCCATCGACTATTCGACTCCGGCGGCAAGATCGGGCCGGACCTCACGGGTTCGCAACGGGCGAACCTGGATTACCTCTTGTCGAACGTGCTGGACCCCAGCGCGATGGTTGCCAAGGAATATCAACTCACCGTGCTTCAGTTGGCCGACGGACGGATCTTGAGCGGCATCGTTCTCCAGGAGAATGAGCATAGCGTGACCGTGCAGACTGCCAACGAACAGATTGTAGTTCCTCGCGATGAAATCGAGCTGCGCGAGCCCTCGGAAGTTTCGATGATGCCGGACCGATTGCTCAATTCAGTGAGCGATGCGGACATGCGCGACCTGGTCGGCTACCTGGCCAGCCCGCAACAGGTGCCCCTACCAGAGAACGAACCGTAGTCGCAGTGCTTCCGCCTACGCATGCTGGTCGCGTGTCTTTCGACACGCTCTCTTCCATGGCAGCAAGTGAGAACACGCGACTGGTTCCCAAGTAAGTCAACTCCTGCTAGAAGGAAATTCCTGGTATGATCGGAGGTAGGCGTATTCACGATCTCTCAGGTAATACACGGTCCCGCCGATGCACGATGAATACGCACTCCTGGTCTTCCTGTCCGTCGGGCTCGTCTCCGCGCTGTTGCTCGGCCTGATTACCGAGCGCTTGAAGTTGTCGCCCATTGTCGGCTACTTGCTCGCCGGCATCATGGTCAGCCCGAATACGCCTGGCATTGTCGCCGATCCGGAAATGGCGGTACAACTCGCCGAAATCGGCGTGGTCCTTCTCATGTTCGGCGTCGGTTTGCATTTCAATCTCAAAGACCTCTGGGCCGTTCGCAAGATCGCTTTGCCGGGCGCTATTGGCCAAATCACCGTTGCCACGATTCTCGGCGTCCTCACTGCCTGGCTATTCGGCGGCAGTCTCAGCGAAGGTCTTGTGATCGGCATTGCAATTTCAGTGGCAAGCACCGTCGTGTTGGTGCGGGTGCTCATGGATAACGACGTGCTGGAAACGCCGCAGGGGCATATCGCGGTCGGCTGGCTAATCGTCGAAGATATCTTCACGGTCTTGGTCCTCGTGGCCCTTCCCGCCATCGCCAAAATGACGACTCAGGCTGGCGAAGAAGGCGGCAGCATCCTGACCTCGCTCGGTATGGCTGCGCTCAAAATCACGGCCTTAGGCGTGCTGGTGCTCGGCGGCGGAAAGCGGCTCATTCCGTTGTTGCTCTCGCAAGTCGCGCGCACGCGCTCGCGCGAGCTGTTCACGTTGAGCGTGCTCGCCTTAGCGCTGGCGATCGCCACCGGCTCGGCCGTGTTCTTTGGAGTTTCGATGGCCCTCGGCGCGTTCCTGGCCGGTATGGTCGTTGGGCAGTCCGAAGTTAGCCATCAGGCTGCGGCCGACGCCTTGCCCATGCGAGACGCCTTCGCCGTCTTGTTTTTCGTCTCCGTCGGCATGCTGTTCGACGCGGCAGCCGTGCTGCACCAACCCCTGCTGATGTTCTTACTGTTGACAGTTATTCTGATCGCGAAACCGCTGACAGCACTCATCATCGTATGGGCATTGCGATACTCGTTCCGCAGTGCGATCACCGTCGCGATCGCCTTGGCTCAGATCGGCGAATTCTCGTTTCTACTTGCCGACGAAGCCATTCGGCATCAGTTCATGTCGGAGGAAGGTAGAAGTCTGCTCGTCGTGTGTGCGATCGTGTCGATCACCTTGAATCCGCTGCTGTTTCGCGCGATCGTACCCTTGGAACATTGGCTGCGCGCTCGCCCTCAATTCTGGCAGAGGCTGAGTCAGCGTGCCGAGGCCGGTGGAATGGAGACGAACAAACAGGTCGTTGCCCAATTGACACCGTCGGATCAGCACTCGACGGAAGCACCTGCGCACAGGGCCGTCATCGTAGGCTACGGTCCGGTGGGCCGGACGGCAGCTGCGATCCTGCAAAACTTCGGCATCGAGCCCATCGTCATCGATTTGAACCTCGACACCGTGCGCGAGCTCACGGCATCAAACCGGTTGGCGATCTACGGCGACGCGACCCGCCGCGATATTCTCGAAGCGGCCGGAATTCAGTTTTCCAAGTATCTGCTCGTAACGACGCCCGAAGTCCTCGTCCGCACGCTCGTGATCATCAATGCCAAAGAGCTCAACCCTGACTTGCTCGTCTTCGCCCGCGCGCGGTACGTGAATGAGCGGGCGTGGCTGGAAGAGATCGGCGCCACCCAGATTTGCATCGAGGAAGCCGAAGCGGCCGTTGGTCTTGCTGATTTGATCCTGAGGGAAGTCGGTGCGAATGAAGAGCGTGTGCGCGAGGAGATTGCGAGGGTCCACAAGCAGCTGGGCATTCATCGCGATCCATTGGAACGGTAGCTCAGCGATGATCGCACTAAGTTCAAGATTTGCACGCTTGTGGCGGGGCCTTTTGGGGTCAGACCCTGTTTACAGGCTTTCGGGGTTCAGCCAGACCTCGGATAGGGTGAGGCTGGTACGACTCCAATTTGAGGGAGTCGCCTTTCCTTTGATGGCTTGCGGCAATGGAATACAATGGCTCTTCCATGTCCAGGACGATTATCAAGGGATGACATTAGGGCTGGAACAGACAGTTCGCAGGGCTGGAAGGGGAGGTATTGTCGTTAGTCTGGATGCGTAACCACATGCAGTCGATGGTTTCCGACGATCGCGGAGAAAGAAAGGGAACACCTGAAAACAGGGTCTGACCCCAGAGGTGGCGCGACCGATGGTATTACGATCTTGTCACGTGCTGACTCTACTGTGCGCCTTCGCGCCTTGGCGTGAGGTTTCTGCTCAGGAAGAGTCGCCGCCGCCCGTCGACATCGGCAAGCGCGTCGAGATGTTCGTGGACGACTCCTTGATCGATCCGCCGAGCGTGAAGGGCGCGGCGCTTAAGCTGCACTCGCCCGAGCGCCGCGAAATCGTGCTCACTACCGACAAACCTTGGGAGGGCAAGTCCAGCGCGTACTTCACGGTATTCCAGGACGGTCCGAAATACCGCATGTATTACCGAGGCTACACCCCAGCCGACAACTCGGACAGCCAGGTCACCTGCTACGCGGAGAGCAACGACGGCATCCATTTCACGCGCCCAAATCTTGGGCTGCACGAATTCAACGGCGACAAGGAGAATAACATTGTCCTCTCAGGCGTTGTTTCGCACAATTTCGCGCCCTTTCTCGATGCCAATCCGGCGGCAAAACCGGAAGAACGCTACAAGGCGTTAGCCGGCATCGACAGTAAGCTGTTCGCACTCGTATCGGCCGACGGCATCCATTGGAAGCTATTGCGACCCGAGCCTGTCATGACCAAGGGTACGTTCGATTCGCTTAACCTGGCGTTTTGGGACCCTACCGCTCAGTGCTACCGTGCCTACTCGCGCTACTTCGTCCAAGGCGGCTATCAGGGCGCCCGGGCCATCCAGAACAACCAATCGTCCGACTTCGTGAATTGGTCCACCCCACAGGCAAATCGTTATGCGGCCGGCGTGCCGCTGGAGCATTTTTATACCAACGCGACGACCCCCTGCCCCGGCGCGCCGCATCATTTGCTGTCGTTTCCCAAGCGTTTTGTGCCGGAACGCACCAAAGTGGCCGCCATGAAGGAGCCCGGCGTATCGGACGCCGTCTTCATGTCCAGTCGCGACGGCTTGAACTGGGATCGACCATTTCTCGAAGCATGGCTGCGACCGGGAACCGACCAGCGCAATTGGACGCAGCGCAGCAACATGCCGGCCTGGGGCATCGTGCTTACGAGCCCCGACGAGTTCTCGATGTACGTCAGCGAGCACTACGAATGGCCCGACAACCGCCTGCGCCGCGTCACGATCCGCCGCCACGGTTTTGCCTCGATGCACGCCGGCGCGGGCGGCGGCGAATTCACCACGCGGCCGATCACGTTCGCCGGCGACCAGCTCATCCTCAATTACGCCACGTCGGCCGCTGGCTCCGTGCGCGTCGAAATCCAGGACCTACATGGCCAGCCGCATGCCGGCTTGGCGCTCGAAGACATGCCCGAACTCTTCGGCGACGAGCTGGATGCGGTTGTCCAATGGAAATCCGGCAGCGACCTGGCAAAACTTGCCGGCACGCCCGTGCGACTGCGCTTCGTCCTGCGCGACGCTGACGTATTCTCGCTGCGAACCGAAGAACAATCATCGCCTGAGAGAGCCAACGCCGCGAGGCCGCCGGTCCAGGACGCCGCCAACGGCGAATAAGAAATCCGGCTCTCCGAACTCCGTACTCGATGCTAAACTCAAGTCACATGTAATGGGTGCTATTCGCAAACGAGATGCGCAAGTCAAGCTACAGACGTCAACTCATCGATTGAGATTCGTTAGCCTCAAGCGTTTTCGTAGTCGAAGATCCGTAAGTCCTGGAAATTCCTGTCGCGAGTCTTTGCCATGCTGACCCAGTGGATCCAACGATTCGAATCGGAAGGCGGACCACTCGTACTCCTCCTCCGACGATCGTAGCCCTGAGCCAGGTTACCATTTTCCTCGTTGACCACGTGCCGATTCTTGCCGCACAATAGAGGACTGGCGGTGGCACCATGAACTCAAGCGACGATCGCGACCTGATTACGCGTTTGGAGGATGACGTCCAGGCGATGCTTGGGGCGCTCAAGGGGGACGATGCGGCGACCGTCGCGGACGGAGGGCGCGACTACCATCCCTGGTCGACTTCCGACAATCCGCGGTACGAGGTGGAATCGAAGGTCGCGGAGGGGGGGCTCGGGGCGATCGAATCGGTCACGGATCGGCGATTGATGCGCACGGTGGCGAGGAAGCGGCAGCGGGCTGATGCCCCGCCATTACTGGGTCGCGAGATTCGCATCTTATCACGGCTCCAGCATCCCAATATTCTGCCGCTGTACGAGGCGTACTTTTCAGACGATGGTCAGGCCGACGGCTATACCATGCCCCTCTTGACTGGGGAATCGCTGCGGGATCACGCCCGACGATTCCACGCCAACCGGCCGTCGAAAGGGAGTTTGCGATTGTCGCTTGCCCCCTTGCTGGGTTCCTTCGGCGACGTGTGTCGGGCTATCGGTTATGCGCATTCGTGCGGCGTCTGGCATTTGGACTTGAAGGGCTCCAACGTGCTCGTCGATGCCTCCGGCGCGGCGGTCGTCATCGATTGGAACATGGCCTTGACGGACGACGATGCACCGTTGGCCGATCATGCACCAGGGACCCCGGGCTTTCAGGCGCCCGAACAGGCATCGCGGGAGATGGTCAGTGCGGCGACCGATATCCACGGGCTGGGGGCGCTCCTGTATCAGCTGTTGACGGGCCGGGCACCGTATGGCGGCACCGACCGCGACGAACGGGTTCGACGTGCCCGCGCCGGCGCGCCGGAGCCACCGAGCGCTCATTGGCATGCTGTACCGAGGGCCCTGGAGGCCATCTGCTTGAAGGCCATGGCCACAAATCCCAGGGACCGCTATCCAAGCCCCGAGGCATTGCGGGTCGACGTCGATTGCTGGCGTAACGACGAGTTGGTTGCGTGCTTTCGTGAACCACGGATGGCCCGCCTGGCGCGCTGGGGCCGACGACACCAAGGATCGAGCGGGGTCATCCTCACCCTGTTGGTGGCGACGCTCCCTGCCTTGCTCGGCTGGCTGGTGCACATCGAGCAACAGCGCCGTATCACGGCGGACGCCCTGGACGAAGCGCGAGCCAGTTTCACCGAGGTCCTGCGAGCGGGAGACCGGTACTTCACCACGATGAGCAGCAACCGGCTACTGCAGCGAGACGGATTGCAGCCGCTACGGCAGGAACTGCTGTCCGACGGGCTGGCCTTTTACCGGGAGTTCCTCCAGCGGCGAGGGGACACACCCGAACTGCGCCGCGAGATTGCAATCGGCTGGGCCAGACTGGCCTGGCTGCTGGCACGCGATGAATCGCGTGGCGGCGCCACGCCAACCGCAAGACGGGCGCTCCACTTGCTGGATGCCCACATGGCAACCGAGCCTCCCGACTGGCAAGTGCAGCACTGGAAGGCGAAATCACTCCTCGTCCTGGCAGACGGATTGCACGATGACGGGCAGGCCGAGTCTGCGCTGGCCGTCCTGAACCAGTTGGACCCTTGGCTGGAACAAGTCCCCTCCCATGCGAACCAGTCCGCCGACCTTGAGGCGATCACCGCGCGGGCACAGATGATACGTGCCTCCATCGTCGCCGATCGAGATCCGGTCGGCGCGTTGCCGATTCTCACCACCGCACGATCTACGTTCGAACGCATTGCGGCCAATGAGCCGAATGAGGAAAACCAATTAGACCTCGCCAGCCTCTTGACCTCAGAGGCCTCCTTGACAGGAGAGTTGGGACAGCTCGATGCTTCCCGCCAGCTCCTCTCGCGGGCTGGGGACATCTACCGGAAGATCCTCAAGCAACCGGATCCGCTGCCGAAGATTCGGCGAGGCTTATCGACCGTCGAACATCTGTCTGGTCTGGTGGAGTTGGAGGCGCACAACTACTCGGCAGCCCGGCGGCATTTGTTGCGTGCCTACAAGGAGCGGCAGACACTGGCGGTTCGGAACCCGGATAACAAGTACCTCTGCCACCAGGCATCGACTGCCGTGGCCCTGGCGAGGCTTTACCGCCAGACCGGGCCGAGCCACGACGCCGAGATATGGCTTCTCCGCGCCCACGATGTGCTCCAGCGGTGCATCGACGACCGGCATCCGAATTCCCACCTCTGGGCCAGCGCGCTGGAGACGCATACGCGCTCCGGTTGCCTTCTGTTGCTGAAGGGCCAGCTGGCGGAATCCCTGGCCGCCTTTCGCTGCGGATGCGACATCGCGAGTCGCGCAAAGCATTCCGATCTGGCGGTCGGGGCCGACCGTTGGGGCACGGTCGCGGATTGGGGTC
>WPCK01347372.1_pt1 | contig 40169 bp, 28 predicted proteins | sample 5399851 | NCBI WGS metagenome assembly WPCK01 (sample SAMN12869471, study PRJNA574797) | sludge metagenome | isolation source: wastewater treatment of pH11 | place: China:Beijing | collected 2019-05-20
TAAGCTAAGATCTTGGCCATCGATGCGTCGATGGCCTTTTCTTCATATTGACTGGCTCAGTCTCCGCATTTGGTGGCTCAGTCGTCCGCAATCGGTGGCTCACAAGTCCGCACTAGTGGCTCTCTGTCTCCGCAATACTCAGGTCAAGCGCTCTCCTTCCTTCACATCACAAAGAAGATCCATGCTCACAAGTTTTAAGTCATCAAAATCTTCTTGAAGCCGGTCAGGAAGGCGTCGAAGCAATACCTCCGTCATCTCGTCCATCGTCTGTTGATCTAGTTGGTAGCTGTCCATCTGAATCATCCTCTCCTGTTGATAGCCTCATGATACCTCGCATCCAAGCAGGCAACATCTCGCCTAATTTCACGTAAGCCCTGGTGTTGTTTCAAACAAGCCCTAGGGCTTGTTTAGAAAACATGGTCATTTTCAATAAACAAACCGTGTTTTCACTTCTACTATTTCATCAAACAATCTTCTAACGGGACAGACCAAAACAACGTCCAACCTTCACACACGAACCATCTCGTTTTCGTCATGCGAAAACGGACCTTTTCCCGGATCCCGCTCTATGGATCCAGGCGAGAGCAACGCGAGGCGCCCGTCTCCTCAAAGAAAAACGCACGTTTTTCGTCCTTGCCCTTACCGGACGGACCGGGACCGGTCCCCCGGCCCCACCCCATTCCGTTCAACCCATGTAACCCCGTTGTTTCATGCTGACGTATGACTCGTTCGCACCGAGGATGAGATGGTCGAGCACCGGGATGCCGATGAGGTCCCCCGCTTCATGTAACCGTTCGGAGACGACGATGTCCTCCCGGCTCGGGGTAGGGTCCCCGCTCGGGTGTTGATGACAGACGATGAGACACGAGGCGTTGTTCAAGATGGCACACTTGAAGACCTCCCGTGGGTGGACGACGCTCGAGTTGACGCTCCCGACGTGCGCCCGGTGGACGCCGATGACCCGGTTCTTCGTGTTGAGCATGATGACGAGGAACACCTCACGGTCGTCGTCCCCGATGAACGATGACCCGATTTGTCGGGCGCTGTCCGGCGAATGGATGATGGCGTGCTCGAGGGCGACCATTTCCTCGCGAACCTCTTGCTTGATACGAATGACCTCGATGATGGCGGATAGTTCCATGATGATTTGTCCCCTTTCGGATAAGCTGTCCTCAGAACGAACACCGTTGTGCGTCCTGTTGACGGGAACGAAGCGAGCGTCGGGAGACGGTGCAAGGGCGACCGCAGGGAGAGCCTCAAAAAAATGCGTAGAGCAAACGGAGGACCAGGCTTCCGTAGCCAACGAGCGAAAAGCCTTGCTTTGAGCCTAAAGCGTAGGAAGACGGGCCGGAGGGCGCGTCATTTTTTTGACGTCCCTTGCACCGACGACCAGCGAGCTAGATTACGGAAACAGGACGCACGGATCACCGATCACGAAAAAGGCTGTTCAAGCGAGACAAATCGGGTATAAAATAAGAACAAACGTTCGTTTTATGAAAAGGAGGAATTGTAATGACGATGTATCGAGATCGGGGTGAGCTGAAATGGATCCCGTTCCTCATGCCCGAGCACAAGGCACTGCTAACGAAGTATTATAAGGAAATCCAGAAAATCGAGATGCCAGATGTCGATGAACAGGTCCTATCGGTTTATGAGAACGTGCTGAATGACGCGATCTTCAGCGGGGACATGGTGTTGATTAGATATGTGGAGGAGCGGGAGATGAAACGGTTCAAGGGTTTCGTGCACCGGACGGACTACATGAAGCGGACCGTCGAACTGGCCAATCAGTGGGACGGTATCATCCATGTACCATTCGAGGCAATCATCCATGTGGAACGGTCGATGGACTAAAAGACTTGTTTTCAGAAGAAATAAATCAAAAAAAGAGGAAGAGTTTTTACCCTCTTCCTTCCATAGTAGATTCATTATTAGTGATAAATTGATTTAGTTTTGTTAGAGCAACTTTAGGTGACAATTGCTTTACTATTACTGCATCCTTAACTATGAAATATTTAAATTCGTCTGATTTTCTGTAGCGATTAGTACTTTTTTTTTGAGCTTCAAGATTTTCTATAAATTGGACTAAATTTTTTAACACCGGATGTATCCTTTCAAACATACCATTAGAATCATTAAAATAACAATAGTCTACGAAGCTACTTTTGACTTCAATGATCCCCTCTTCAGGCCAATCTAGTAAAGCTTTAACAACATGAATATAAAAATGTTTTTTACCTTGATCGTTTACGAGATATGTTTCAGCTAACTTCATTAATTCAGGAAATTCTAGACTTACTCTGTTAACTATTAAATCATACAAATTATTTTGCTCTTTAATCATCTCTCTAACTTCAGCGTGAGGAAAAGTATGATCAAGCTTAATATTTCTCTTTCTAATTTGTATTTCTCGGTATTGCACATAAAAATTCTCAAGTTCGAAACTTTCAATTCTATAAAGGCTGGCCAATTTTTTAGTTCCTTTCTTAAATTTTATTGTTATTTACACCGCCTATTTTTATATCTCAGCTTTGTATATCCCAAAATGTAAAAAACAGAAAATCCTTAACACACGACTGAATACTAATTCTCACTCTTCAATAATACTGTCTAATATATTCATAGGCTTTTTCATAAAGTTCAATGTCTTTATGCAATTGATACTTCGACAATGCCTTTCGCAATGCTTTTTTGACCGCTCGTTCACCTGCAATTGTAGTTTGCCATCCGTCAAAACGAACTATCGTAACTACCTTATCAATGTCTTCCACGACGCGTTCGACCATAATCTGTGTGTTTTTACTTTTTACGTCTTCAAACAAATCTGTGAGGGCACTTTTACCGGTTCGCACTCTTTCGGTGGTAATAAGTTTCTTTTCTTCCTCAAGAACTTGTTTAGCAATTTCAAGTAATTCCTTTAAAAACCGAATACTGTCAGTTATGCGGGACTCATATCTTTGTCGGATTTCCTCTAGTTTCTCTCCCAGCTCTTTAAATCTTTTTGAATGGTTCATATTATCTCGTATTCTTTTTGCCACTTTGTATTCTATCTCTTTAATGTCTTTAGTTTTTGTTTCAACATTTTCCAAAATTGCTGCATCTAAAACTAATTCTTCTAGGTCTTTCTCTATTTCTTTTACATGAACGTTACGATTAATGATATCTAAAGTTTTAGGCCCAAGTGTATGCCAAATCAGGGCGCCTTGACCGTTTGATGGTTGAATAGACTCATATACGTACGAAAGCCAGCGGAAATCTTGTATAAAATCATTTAATGATTCATCTGGAGATACAGATTCCCACAGCTTAGCCAAATATGAAAATTCAGCACCAAAAGCATCTCGCAATTCATTAGTAGGTAAACATTCCTGAGCTTCAATTATTCCTTCAAAGCCTTCTTTTGTTCGGTCAGCTTTTGAAAAGAAATTTAGACACCTTAGCAAAGATCGAGGAATTTCAGCTTTATACTGTTCAATATTAGAGACTACCTTTTTCATAGATGAAAGATCAAAGTTTAAAGATTTTCCAACATCGTCAAATACACCGATGTAATCGACAATTAATCCGAATTCTTTATTCGGGTATAAACGATTTGTTCGGCAAATTGCTTGTAACAACGTATGTTCTTTCATCGCTTTATCCAAGTACATAGTTTGGAGAATAGGCGCGTCAAAACCGGTAAGTAATTTGGCCGTTACAATCAATATTTTTAACGGGTCGTTAGGTTTCTTAAAGTGTTCATCAAGTAATTTCTTTTCTTCTTCAGCACTTCGATCGTATTTTTGATATTCATTTGGTTCTCCACGCTTAACAGTCATAACAATTGTTGATTTTTCTGCATCAAGATATTGGTCTAATTGTTCCTTATATCTTAGACAACTTTCACGATCGTTGCACACAATCATAGCTTTGAAACCTTGTGGTTCTACTATAGTTTCAAAGTGTTCTGAAATGTCTCTACAAATGGCTTTAATTCTTTCCGGTGTCTGAATAAGAGAAGAAAACTTACCACTTCTTTTTACTAATTCTTTTCTTTCAAGCTCATCCAGTGTATCGGTTAATTGATCGAATTCTTTCTTCATGGCTTCTTTATCAATGTGTAGCTGAACTAAGCGAGATTCGAATTTTAAACTGTTGGTTGCCCCATCCTTAATGGAGTCTTCAAAACCGTACTTACTCATATAACCTTCTTCGTCCTCAACGGCTCCGAAAGCAGCAAAAGTATTTCGATCTCGTTTGTTAATCGGAGTGCCTGTGAGACCGAAAAAATTAGCGTTTGGTAAGGCTTTTCTCATACGAAGTCCTAAATCACCTTCTTGAGTTCGATGAGCCTCATCAACTAATACAATGATATTATCTCGTTCGTTTAATACAGCCTTAACATCTTTAAATCGAAAAATAGTTGTCACAATGATTTTTCGAGTGTCTTGCACTAATAATTTTTCGAGCGTTTTTATGGTTGAGCCTTTCACCATATTAGGAACGTCCGCCGCTGTAAAAGTTCCAGTAATCTGACTATCTAAATCTTTTCGATCGACGACTATTAAAACCGTTGGACTCTTTAGCTTAGGGTCATTACGTAATTTTAAAGCTGCGAAGAGCATTAATAAGGATTTTCCTGACCCCTGAAAGTGCCAGACAAGACCTTGCTTTAATACACCTTCTTGAACTCGTTGAACAATCATATTAACGGCGTCGTATTGTTGGACCCTAGCAATTACCTTAATTCTTTTTTGGCTGGTGGAATTTGTACTAAAAACAATAAAGTGTTGTAAAATATCCAAAAAAGTTTCTGGGTTAAACAATTCCTTGATAGCAAATTCAAGACCGTTTAAATTCACCATTTTATTCTCAAAATCTCTCCAACTAGACCAATGTTCTAAAGGAGTAGAAATCGTCGCGTATTTAAATTCCTTGCCATCTGTCGAAAAATTGAAAATATTCGACACAAATAATTCCGGTGTTTTTTTCTCGTAGTTTAATATTTGCAATGCACCATCTACCCACGTGATAGCAGGTCTAAATGGCGTCTTGCATTCTCCAATAGAAACAGGAAGGCCATTAATAAATAATATAAGATCTTCTCTGGTACCGTTATTGGATAGCTCCGTCGTAACAATAAAAGAATTTTTTTCTGGCTCGTTGAAATTAATTAGACGAATTGTTACGTGTTGTCCGTTTTCACCAAAAGGCATAGTGAGGTTCCCACGTATCCATTCCATAAACTTTTCGTTACTTTTAACCAGCCCCGTACGCTTCACACTGACATAAAGAGATCTTAATTTATACAGAACTTGTTCTGCATAATCGTCATTAGCTTGAATTTCTGGATTAAGTTTTTTTAAGTAATCAATTAAGATTTTTTCGAGAAAAACATCTTGATTTTCTCTTTTTAATTGAGAAGGTGGAACAAACGTCCACCCTCGATTTTCAAGCATTTCTTTTATATAATCTTGTACCGTATTAGCCTCAGAAAAAATCATTCACGTAGCAACCTCCACTGTAGGGGATAGTAGTTTATTTTGCACTACCGTTTTTATGGAAATCAAGGTTTGTTTTTCTTCTTTATACCGCTGAATTTGTCTATCCAAAGAATATATTAAGGTTACAATTTTTCTCTGTTCTTCAATAGGCGGGACCATAACATTAAAATTCCCAAGTGTTTCACCATATAGGTGATATACTGAGGACCCTTGTGCAAGACCTGAGAGTCTATTTTTTAAAACGGAGTTTATTGCATAACTTAAGAATAAACTATCTATTTCTGCAGATGGTCTAAATATATTTATGTCTCCACCTATTAGAACGTTATCTACTAACAGGGCACTTGCACAAGCGATATCAAATGCGGTTTCTCCAGAAGAAGGTAATAGTACATCGCCTTTATTTGCAGTGATAGTTTTACTAAGTGGTACTTGAGTTTTACTAAATACTTTTTCAATAACTGAATCATATCTAGTATAAAGTTCCCCATATAAAACGCATGAATAACCATCGCCAGAAAGATCTTTTTTTGCTATACCTTTTCCTTTTTTAAATGTTCCTAGCTGTTTTAATTTTTTAACTTCCCAATGAATCGGAATTTCTCCAAGTAATGATTCTTTTAACTTAGCGGTGTATAGTCCTTTTAAAAATATTTGACGCATTAAAACATTTTTATACGTCTCTGTTGTGCATTTTAATTGTTCCTTAAGCGAAATTGCTTCTTCAACTTTTTTAATCTTCGCCAAAATTTCTTTTTGTATATGCTGATCTTTTGGTATTTTGATTTTATACTGACTTATATGTTTCCAACTAGTTCTAGGGGATAGAGATCCAGAAGAAGTTCCTACTGCAAAATCAAAAAAACCATCATTTTGAATGATATAAGGAAGTAATCCAGGTATAATAATGTCTTTTTTTGCTTCTAAAACTAAAATATCACCTGAACAAACACCTTTAAATTCTGCTATTGCGGCTTTTTTTTGATAAGAGCGTCTCTTACCAAAAAGCACTTGGCCAGGATAGAAAATTTTTGTGAAAGTCGTTCCTTCTTCAATCAAACCCCAAGAAGAAATTTTTAAATCTTCTGGCTTCAAATGTTCTAGTCCAACAAATTTATCAATATTTTCAGCTTCATAATCTTTGCAAGTTTTCGTTTTATTTTCACAAACGTCTTTTAAAACTCCTTCAAACCAATTAATTGTCATCCAAACCATACTCCTTTAAAGCCTGATTAATACTTTCATGATTTTTTTGAGACTCTATCAAAGAATTCTTAAAGAATGCAATTTTTGTTTCGAGATCTTTATCATCTGGAACAAAATTCAAACCAATAGGACGAACATAAAAAGGCAGACTTAAATTCCACTCTTTTGATTCTACTTCATCTATTGACGCCCAATAAGAAAAATTTTCAATATTTTGATCATAATTAAAAGCATCTACTATTTTTGTTATATGCTCTTCCTCTAAAAAACTTATACCCGTTTCCTTTTTCACTTGATTTACAGCATTGATAAACAAGATTTTATTTTCTCTTTCATATTTTTTATTTTTATTGAAAAAAAGTACACATGCTTCCATTGGAGAATTATAAAAAAGGTTTGGGCCTAGACCTAAAACACACTCTAGTACCCCACTTTTCGCCATTTCTTTTCGTAGTTCTACTTCATTTTTTCTGAATAGGACACCGTGTGGTAATAATATAGCTGCTCTTCCGTTATCATTTAGACTAGCTGCAATATGTTGAATAAAAGCATAATCCGCACAACCTTGCGGCGGAATTCCCCATATACAACGTCCATATGGATCTACAGACCAACGCTCGCGGTTCCATTTTTTAATAGAATATGGAGGATTTGCTAGTATAACATCGAATTTTTTTATTTGTTCGTTTTCTACAAATCCTGGATTTTCAAGGGTGTTTCCTCGGAGTATTTCAAAATCTACAATTCCGTGCATAAACATATTCATTCTTGCAATTGAAGAAGTTATTAAATTAATCTCCTGTCCAAACAATTTTAGATTTCGGTATTCTTTACCGGATTCTTTTAAATGGGTTGCGGTTGTCAATAGCATGCCACCTGTTCCGCAAGTTGGATCATAGACAGAGTCTCCTGGCGCAGCATTTAAAATACGTGCCATTAATTTCACAACTGTCCGATTAGAATAGAATTCTTGAGCAGTATGTCCACTATCGTCTGCAAATTTTTTTATTAAAAATTCATATGCTGTTCCCAACTCGTCATCAGGAACACTCTCAGTATTAAGTTTTTGTTTAGAGAAATGCTCTATTAAATCGATTAACATTTCATCAGGCAAACGGTCTTTATTTGTCCATGAGGCATCTCCAAAAATTCCAAATAATGATTCTCTATTAGAATCTTCGATAGTTCGCATAGATGTTAAGATTTTAGTTCCGATGTTTGTTGTTGTTCCTCTAATATCTTCCCAATGACAACCTTCTGGAATAATAAAGCGGTGTTCTTCTCGAAAATCTTGCCCATATAATTCTATGCTCTCTTCGTACTCTTCATCCCAAACATCAGATAATCTTTTGAGAAATAGCAAAGGAAATATATATTGTTTATAATCCCCAGCGTCTATATGACCTCTTAAAAAATTTGCGGATTCCCATAAATAATTTTCTAAATCATTTAGTTTAATTCGTGCCAATTAAAATTCCTCCAGTTGTAATAACATCTCTATTAGTTTATTGTCAGCTTCTTTACTCAATAGATAAGTCCCGTTCATTTTATTATATGCCTCTTGTAAATTCTCCATTACGAGTACTTCTAAAGGACTAATATATAACGAAAGATTCAGGTTATAATTATTTTCTTTTATTGACTCTAAATCTGTTATTAATGATAGATTTTCTTTATTTCTATAAGAATTATATAAATTAAAAGTCGTTGTTACGTGATCATCTAACATCACATTTTGAGATTTTTTTGCTTTATACATTTTTGAAGCATCTATAAATTGTACTTTGTTAATCTTGGAAGATTCTTTTCTTTTATTTATAACAATTATACAAGCAGAAAACGAAGTTCCGTAAAAAAGATTCGGCCCTAGACCAATAACTGCTTCAATGAAATCATTTTCCAATAAATACCTTCTTATTTTTTGCTCTGCTCCTGCTCTATAAAGCACCCCATGAGGAAGTACAACTGCCATTTTCCCATCATCTTTCAGACTGTTTAACATATGCAAAATCCAGGCGAAGTCCCCGTTTGATTCAGGTGGTAAAACGCCAATACTATTTCTCTGATCAGTGCTCCACAAATTCCTACCCCAATTTTTCAAAGAAAACGGTGGATTAGCAATAACCAAATCAAATTTTTTCAAAGAGTCATTTTCAAAAAAGGTTGGGTACCTTAGAGTATCGGCGCGAACAATTTCAAAATCTGTTATATCGTGTAAAAACATATTAATACGAGCAATCGAGGCTGTAGTTAAGTTTTTCTCATTACCATATAATTTTAGATTTCGAAACTCTTGATCTTGTTTTTTCAGATAATCGATTGCTTCTAAAAGCATTCCCCCGGTCCCACATGCTGGATCGTATATACTCATCTTTTCCTTAGGTGCAAGAATCATGGTCATAAGACGAACTACAGATCGCGGCGTATAAAATTCCCCTGCTTTTTTATTTGATAGATCAGCAAATCTTTCAATTAAGAACTCATAAGCATCTCCCATAGTACTAGGATTTACGTTTCGATTCCCAAGATTCTTCTCAGAAAAATGTTCTATTAAATCCATTAACAGGGCATCAGAAAGCTTATCTTTATTAGTCCATTGAGTATCTCCAAAAATACCGTGCAAAGTATAAGGGTTAGAAGACTCAATGTTTCGCATTGAGATTTGAAGTTTATTACCTACGTTAGTCGTAGTTTGACGAATATCTTCCCAGTGACAACCTTCTGGAATAACAAATCTATGTTCATCGTTAAAGTCCTCACCGTATTCTTCCAAAGCTTCATTTCTTTCTTCATCATATACATCAGATATTCTTTTCAAAAAAAGAAGAGGAAATATATATGCTTTGTAATCAGATTGGTCCACCGGTCCTCTAAGAATGTCTGCGGCTTCAAATAGCCAACTTTTTAAAATATTTAATTCCATGTACATTTCACCTCATAATATTGAACATATTTAAACCGAAAAATCATAAGAATAAATTATAACAAATTTAACCTAATTAATAACCGTTCTTTCATAACTTTTCTTTTTTAGTGTGGTTATGTCTGATCTCCTACGAGACATCTTGCGATTGAGTAATTGCCCCTCCTTTAACTCCAGACGGTTCTCTTTTTCACCATACCTCTGTGATAAAATCGCTATGTACTTATTATGTTTCCTAAGTCTTAATGCTTTCAGTTTAGTTTCATTCTACTACAAGTCCGTTGTTATAAGATTTTCTGTATTTATGCGTCAACCACACCTTATGATAATGAGCCTTCCACGTTCATAATAAGTATAATTTTACCTTTATTATAGTCAGAACCCTTGGTTTTTAAATTGATAGGTGCCAATTTTTTTAACATCAAATGTATAGTACAGACGGTATGCTATACTTTAAAAAATGATATGGAGTGAAAACTATATGGCCTCAAACGAAACAAAGGTAAAATCATTTCGTGTCTCACAAGAAGTGACTGAACATATTCAACGTCTAATGGAGGAACGACAGCTCACTACTAACCAACTGTTCGAAGAATTCATTCAATTAGCCAATAAACAAGCCCCGGACCCTTTAATTGATGAGGAGAACAGCGTTCTAGAGTCGACATTGAATCAAATCGTCGCCCTCTTTAACGAGCGTGCGACTCGACTCGAGCGACAACAATCAGAAGCCCGACGAATTAATTCTAAATATATGGAGACGATCCGTGAGCTCGAACAAAGCGTCATCGCTGAGAGTGACGATCTTAAAATGGAGTACGACAAGAAAGTCGTGTCACTTCATGAGGAACGGACCGAGCTTGAAAATCAAATAACACAACTTTCCGAGGAAAAGACACTCATTCAATCGACATTAGATTCAGAACAAAATGCTTTCAAAGAAGAATTGAAGGTACATAAGAAATTGATTTTTGATCTGGAAGGTAAAGTGAAGCAGCTCGAAGATGAACGTACTCAACTCAATCGTCAAAATCAAAGCTTGATGGACGTGGTCGACGATTTAAAAGGACGAACGCATCGTTCAGATCAGTTGGAAGAAGAAAATCAAAAGCTGCACCTTGAGGTTCAACTTTTACGTCGTGAAAAAGAAGCATTCGAAAATCGTCTGAAAGAACAGATTGAACTTGCTGTCCTTCGCGAACGAAACCATCAGCTAGACAACTCTTAAATTAACAGAAAAGGTACCTTATTCATTCTGATGCGAATGAACGAGGTACCTTTTCTTTTTATACGAGCCTATTCTAACCAATCATTGCTTAGAATGAGCGAGTAGTTACGATTAAGATTTCATGCGCAATCCATGAGTTTTAAATCGGTTACGTTTTTCTTCTAATTTCACTTTCATATCTACCGAGAACGCACTTTCGGGAATATTGTAGGCACGTCGCGCTGCCATACTAAGCATTTTGGCAACATCTTCCGCGCGATCTTCCTGTAAATCCATTGAGACAGCTCTCACGTACTGACGTGCTACTTCTCGATCACGTAGCGATTCAGGGACCTTCACATGACGACTTAATGCAAGGGCCAATTGAGCGGTCTCTAAGCGATAGCTTGTCCCGCCTGCCTGCATGCGATTCAATTCATTTGCTAGCTCGCTTTGCAGAAATACATTTTCCTTGTTTGTCATCGGTCACCCTCCTCTACTGTTCTTTTGATTAATTATATACCCTTTTCCTGAAAAATTCGACTTAAGTCATGCACGTTACAAAATGGATCGTCCCACGTCATGTTACCTTTGTATTCTTCTACAAGTTCGAGAAGTTTGTCTTTATCGCAAAGTTCCAATAGGTTCGTCTGTTCGAGATCCTCTAGATCCTTTTGGCGAGAGGAGAAGATCTTGGTACATGCTAAGAGTTCAATGGCAGGGATATACACATCAATCGCCTCGAACAGACCTTCAATCTTATGACGGAACTCATTTTCTCTAAAGTCTTCACGAGGTGGGAACTGAATCACCCCTTCGACAATTTCAATTTCGTATTCATGAAGTGCTTCTTTCAATTCAGGTGTCACAACGCCCTCTGTCACGCGAATATCAATATCTCGCGTCGGACGATACTCGGCATCTTTATTCATCATTTCAATGAAGAGAAGAATCCCTGAAGCGCCAACCACGACAAACTCGACTTCGATGTCTCTTGAGGCGCAAAACGTATCAAGAACGAGCAAGGTGTCGATAATACTTTCCACATCCTTGTATTGATTGGAGTAAGTCATATATGTCCCTCCTAATGAAAATGACCCACTCTGATCCGGTATGTTAGGAGTCTTCGTGGGCCATGATGTATTTCACATCTCTCAATTTAATTCGTATTTAAATAGGCACTGAGAGCCCGCCGGATAATCTCATCTTCTGACACGTGTTCTTTTTGCGCGGCTTGTGTTAATCCGACGTATAAAGGATCTGTCAAATCAGCAAAACGAATCTGTACACGCATTGGTTTCACAGATTTAGTTTCGACTTCGAGCACACGTTGTTCCTGACGTTCAATCAACATCCGTTTCACTTCACGGAGTTCTTCACGTGTCATCTCGTACACCGTCTTGTCTCCTGAAGCTGTGTAATACTTCTTATTCTCGAGTAGCGCGAGCTTTGGATCTTCTGGCCACGACAATAACTCAGCAAGTTTCGTCGCGCTAAAATCTTGCTCGAGCGTCTTTTCTAAGATGTTCGGACCGAAGGTGTTCCAAAATGACACGAAGCGGCTGACTTGTGGTTGGGACATTCCAATTCTATTTAAGAAGTCTTTCCACGTTCCTTGTTCTTTTTGGAACTCTTTTTTTGTTTCTGGATCCCGGAATAGACTGTTCGCATGGGCAAGAATACGACACTTTTCGACAAAGCTAGTCGCTTGAATCGCATCGATGTGGTTGTAATATTGAACAATTCCGTCCATATCCTCAGGAAGCTTCTTCGTGATGATACGTGACAACCCCGTCGCCGGCAGGGCCTGATAAGGGTTCGTCACAGTCGTTGTCGCAGAGAATTCTTTCACGGCCTCGACTTGTTCCGTACGGCTATCCGTCGCTTGTTGATTCTGATTCACCGGAAGGTTGGCACTAAATGTCGAAATCTTCGGTGTATGTTTCTTACGGTTGCGTGTCATAACGAAAGGACCTCCTGAGCAAGTTGTAGATAGGCATCGGTTGCTGGGCTCTTGTGGTCAATGACCGGACGAGACTCCCGTTGGAGTGTCTGTACCTTCACCGCGTAAGGGATCGTCGTCAAAACCGGAATACCAACTTCTTTTCCGAGTTCTTCAAGTTCCTCGACTGTCGTGACATCCCCTTTTGAGCGAGCGCTCACCATCGTCGGGATGAACGCTGCGATATGGATGTCTTCCCGGAACCGCTTCATCTCTTCAAGCTCTTCTGGAGCCGAGTAGACAGCGTCCATCGAGAACTTCTGCATCTGGACAGGCATCACGATTCGATCCTGGGCGACGAGTGCGCAGCGAGCATACGGGTTAAGCGCTGAAGTCGATCCTGGACAATCGATTAAGCAGATATCAAACAACTCGTCAATCTTAGAGAGTTCTTCACTGAGTCGATACTCATACCCAATTTGGCTCGTCAAGTCACTTGGCGAAGCCGAACGTCTGGTTGGCACAAGATAGACGGTACCTGTCTCATACTCGCATGTCACAATGACCTGTTCGATTGGTGTGTAGAATGGGTCATTCTCTTCTAGTAGACAATCGAGTAAGACTTTTCCTTCGTAATCGTTCGTGAGACCGAGTCCATTCGTCGAAGAGGCCTGATCGTCCGCGTCGATGACGAGGACACGTAATCCATCACGAGCATAAGCATGAGCCAAGTTTATGGTCGTCGTCGACTTTCCAACTCCGCCCTTTCGATTGTACAATGCGATTTTCTTCATGATTCGTCTCCTCGATTCTCGTCTGTGACGTCAATGGTATTGTCATTCACTGTCCGCTCGATAATTTCCGTCAATAGCTCACTCACACTCCGATTTTGGGCATGCGCATACTGTTGGAATTGATCGGACAGCTCGGTCGGGATTCGTGCTGAAAGAACGGCAGATGGTTTCTTTGTTTTTTGAAACGGGCTGACTTTGACCTGTTGCATAGACTCACGGGTCTTACGGGCCTCACGGATTTGTTTGACCGTCAATTCGTCGACACCTCGAGACTCGCCATCGATATACAGTCCCTGTTCGACGACTTCCTCGACATTGTCGAGATACATCAGTTCAAACAGTTTAGAAGCCGGTAACCTTGCAAGTGATGCTTCAAGTGGATGTAACGTCTCATAGGCTTTGATATACCGGGATGCGAGAGAACTTGACATCGATACGGCCTCGAGGAAACCGATCCATTCTTTTTTGTCATGCATCTCAGAACGAGCGATAACGAGACGCTTCCCAATCTCAAATACAGAAATCGTTTGAACTTTTGAGAGCTCGTTGATTTCATGAACCAGGTCCTCGACTTCTTTCGATACTGGAAGTTTTTGAACGAGTGTACTGATATTCGTCAAACCGCTCTGATACGGATGCTGCTCACTCGGCTTGATTTTATGAATGTTACGATTCCGTGCCTTCATGATGTCTCACCTGCCTGTTCAACGACTTGCTTAGCCAATAGTCGAAACGGTTCAGCAAGTACCTTCGATTCCTTGGAGCGGTACTGAATGACACTCTTTCCACTATCGGCAGCTTTCTCGATGAATGTGGAGCGCTTGATCATCGGAAGAATGTCTAACCCCTCTTCCTTCGCGATAACTTCCATCGCTTCATAATACTCTTTATCTGCCTTTAAAGAAGCATCCATGGCGACGGGAAGAATACCTGTGATGACAAGGTCCGGGTTATAGAACTTTTTCACTTTTTGTACGGTACGGACCGTACTCGCAAGTTGGTCGAACACGAGCTTTTTCGGCATGAACGGGAGGACCGTCATGTTTGACGTCGAAAGCACGACTTTCGAGAGTTCGTTAATTGATGGAACCGAATCTAAGATGATCCAATCAAACTCATCCTCAAGCGGTGCAATCATGTCCTTTAATAAATAGAGCTTGTCTTGCTCGGAAATCAAATTGATCAACCTGGCATTTCGTTCATTCGAAGGGAGAAGACTCACATGATACGTTTCATCATCAAACAGGACTTCTTTGATATCGAGATTGCGTGTATGTACATCAAACATCGTCATGTACTTGATTGTGTCAGACTCTTTTAACATCAGTTTACTGAGCGAGCCTTGAGGATCTAAATCAATGATCAAGACACGTTGTCCTAGCTCACCTAATGCGTAAGCCATATTCAAAGAACAGGTCGTCTTCCCTGATCCACCTTTCGATATGTAAAACGTGAGTATGTTCATCTTCTCTCCCCTTTCTATCTCATATCATGTCATAATCTTATTTTCCTTACAACATAAAAACGAGTATAAACCGAATAAATATCAATTTAATTTGTATACATTGAAAATAAGTCATTGTATACGATGCTTACTAGCCGATAAATCATGTATACGTTTCGACGTCGAATTGTATACATCTGTTTATGAGTAGCTTTGTCAGAAACTGATTGAACAAGAACAGATCGGATTCCTAAATCTCTTAAAGAAGAAATACATTATATAGTTGGATCTGACTTTAAATAATAGAAGAAGATATACAAACCATATTCTTCTGAGTTTAAGAAATATAAATAGATTATAGAGAGTTAAATAAAGATTAATAGAATTAGAAAAGGTAGAGCACGTCCAAACCTAGTCATATCAGCCGCTCTGACAGTTTATGTGAAAAGAGAACCTTCAATGGGATTACCGTTTCTTTCATCAAGGCTTTTTTTATTTCACTAAGCATTTGGGATTAAAGAAACAAAAGATGATTTACTTCAATGAAAACTTGATTAAGTGGTTAGTAGTTTTGATTTTTTTCCTAAAATTAAAAATAGGACAGTCGATACCCCTTGACTGTCTAAGGGTACAGTTGCAAATAACACACAGACAGAAATCACCTGCAAAAATGAGTCATTTTCATATCTTTTTTCAAAAAAGTGCACGACTAAAAGACCATCATGCGATAGCCATTTTTGCCTGGGCCTTTTTAAGTTGTTGATGAAGATAGAAAATCGGTTCCTCAAAGAACAGTTTATGTGTACTCGAGTGGATCAAATCCTCACGATGGTGAAGGAATGCTTGTTTTAACTCTTCAACGACCTGTTTAAACGTTTCGGTCCCGAATGTATCACTCATCGAGAAGAGTGAGTCACGGTTGACCTTGAGTGCGTCAAAGTCGAAGAACTCCCCTACTCGCTTACGCAGCTCAAACCAAAGGAGCTGAACTTCAGTGCGGTCTTTTTCTTTGATCTGCTTACTGTCTTGCGCAGCCGATAGCTGGACTTCAAGTAAGAGCGGACGTGTCACATCTTGAACCCGTTTCTTGAGCGAGACATTTTGTTTCACCATGTTCAAGAAACGCTTACTGTCCTCGACAAGCGAGACCTGAAGGAATGTAAGACCAGACATCATCTTTTGGATGGCGAGTTTATGGCCACAGTATTTAGGAAGGAATCCTTTGATCTCATCGTAGGTCAGGATGGCCTGTTCATTTGACTGGACATGGACATCTTTCTCGACCTGGACGATTGTCCGTAGTGCGAGTCGCAACGTGTTCACATTATCAAGCGCGATCAGTTCAGACAAGAGGCCGTGCCAAACAGACGTATACCCGGTCTTCGAATCGACCGTAGCACCGTCTACAAACAAATCACGATAGTTTTCAAGGTAATCCGTCAATTGAATTGAGATCACTCCTGGGAAGTGACGTACGACCGTCATGAGGCCATTCTGCTCGAAGATCTTTAAGTTGTTATGTAGGGAGCGGACCGACGTGCATGCAAAATCCGCAAGCGTGTTGTCTTCTGCAAATTCAATCTTCCCTTGGTCATCAGCATAGGCGAGAATGGAGAGAATATGACGGATCCGAGACTTGGTCCACTTGAAGGCCATGAAACAGGCCGGGATGTTATAGTGGTGTTGCTCGTAGCGATAATGATCTGCGCGTTTCGTCCAACGCGTCAATCCGCTCATTGCGACCAATAGCTTATTGGCGACCAAAATATGTCGATTCGTCTCCATCATCTCTCCTACACCTCCCCTATCCTAAAATATGCTAGTTTCAGTATCTTGTTCTTTCTAAGTGGTGTCAAAGTGCGGTTTCGGTACGACCATTTGCGACCAAATTTAAAAAAGTGTTGGTGTTGAGCCATTTTCACAGGGGAAATAGTTGTCGTTTCAGTACGACGGTTTGCGACCAAATTAAGAGGAACGGCTTAATCAAGCCATTTTGAGCTTATTCAGAGTAGAATTTTCATCATAAAAGAGCAGAAAATGTCGTTTCAGTACGATGGTTTGCGACCAAATTGATGAAAGTGTCGTTTCGGTACGACAGTTTGCGACCAAAACCATCAAAAATGTCGTTTCAGTACGACGGTTTGTGACCATTTTTAAGAAATGGCAACTTAAAATTATTTAAAAAACTCATCAAAAAAGTGAGAGATGTCGTTTCAGTACGATGATTTACGACAGAAACAGCAAAAATGTCGTTTCGGTACGATGATTTGCGACCAAATTGATAGAGGTGTCGTTTCAGTACGATGATTCGCGACCAAATTCAGCGATAATGTTGTTTCAGTACGATGTTTTACGACCAAGTTGAATGTATAAGAATGATTTGTTGTCGATTTTATCTACCAAACAATATATAGGTGTCATTTCAGTACGATTGACTTCATACCACAGTGCTAGGAAATGGGTTGTTAATAAGAAAGATACATGTGGTCTTAAAAATCTGATGTGACGTGAGTGGATCATCGCTGGTATTGAATCCGTTTCCTAGCATTAAGGAGAAGAAAATACATGAATGTTCCATGTGAAACAGTGGCTGAATGACCAATACATAAGAAAAGAAGCCCATTTGTAAAAAAGGCTTCTTCTGAGCAGTTGCTTCTATTAAAGGAGTAATGTGTCTGTATGGTTCAATAACTCCCATGATTCGAGCGGATAGAACTTGAAGAAATAGTAATCGCCAGAGCGGTGCCAGTCTTTCAAGATGAACTCATGTTCTTTGATGCGGTCAAGGTTTGCCTCAAGTTCTAGTAAGTTCTCTGACTTACGCGATTTATTGAAGCGAATCGAGTAAGTAAATTGACGCCAATGTCGGCGGACCGGACTTTGTTCCCCTGTCTGGATAGCAGCCATTCGTTCCTTTTGAAGTACGAACGCTAAGTGATAAGCGAAGCTCCCCTTCAACTGTTCAATCTGTTCCCCATAGATACTGACGATTTGTTGCTTGAGCAGGTCGTCATAGACCTCCTCAGTTACGGTGACGATCACCTGGCTGTCTGCAAGTGTCGTCGCATTCTTGATTGTAACGGAAGAGAAGAGTCCACGGATAAAGAAGTCCCCTTCATCGTTGTGTCCCGCGACACGGTAATAGCCGAGCTTCATCAGTCGCTTCGTAGTCAGGTCGTAGCTTTTCCCGCTCTTGTTGGCATAGAGTTTTTCAACCAGCTGGACTAACGGGAAGATGATTTTACGACTTGTCTGGAAGGAGATATCACGGTAAGACAAAATCTCGGTGAAGGCCTCGAAGTCTTTAGAGTCAAGATCAGGTACTTTACCGTTTAACTCTTGAATGAACTCTTTACTGACCAAGACGGAGAGATTTTGCGGAACGCCTTCTTTGTATTTCGGGACAACTGAGTCGTAGTTCAAAAGTTCAAGGTTGAGCTGCGTCGCGTCGTTAAGTTTCTCATCGAGTTGATCGGTCTTGTTCTTGATGCGATCCGACATCCCGAAAAACGGGATGTCGACAGCGAGTGTCGGTGAGTGATGCGCCACCCGTTGCGTTGAATCAATCTCTTTCGCTACTTCTCCTAGAACCATGAGGACATCCGTTTTCAAAGTGGATGTCTTTTGATTCACGGTTTTTTGAGACCAATAAGGATACGTATGAATAAGTTGGTTCGGATCCTCGGCCCATTCTTCAATCTCGGTGATGCAGAGATTCATGTAGTCTTCAATCGTTTTCACGTGAAACTCTTTGTAGAGTCCTTCAAGACCTGCGACTTTCACGTATGCTGAGATCATGTCATGTTTGGCGCGGAGCTCTTTATTGTAACCGCGTGATTCTTGATAGTTACGGACAGCGGTTTTCACCCACCGACGTTTCAACTTCATGAAGGAGTAATATCGGATTTTTTTATAGGCACTCTCAATATTTTCAAGCGCATAATGTTCTTGATAGAGTGATGTGACGAAGTCATTGATGTCAAAAATAGATACACTATGGAGGATCTCCTCCATACCATGCTGCTTAATTGTATTAACCGCTTGCGAAATAATGAGTTGTTGGGAGCGGCTGTTGGAGGATGAGTGGTTCTCCATGTTAATCACCTCTTCTTCACTAAATATAGCATATTTATAAAAAAGCATACTTTTGTAAGTCATTTTCCGTTTGATATATTTTATTTCAAATACCGCAAAAGTATGCGCCGGCGCATACTTTTACTCATTAAAAAAATCCCCACCCACTAATTATGAATAATAAAATATAATTTGGAGTAAATGGTATTCCGATTTCGAAACGATATAATTAAATTAATGCTAGTAATAATAAAAAATAACTGAGGTGATCTTAATATGGATACGGAACTTGTAAGATACTCAAGAGCTGGAGATGTGTTTCATTACCGGTGGGCGGCAAGAAGATGTTTGGCCTTAATATCACCAAAGACTCTAATTAATAGCATTGTGATAGAGGGGTCAAATGAAAGGAATCTTTCGGGGGAATATGTTATCGATGTAGCAGAATACTCACAATCACAAAATGGATTTGATGAAAATATAACTTATTTTCAGTTGAAACATACTACAAAGCACAAAAACAATCCTTTCATGCTTAATGACCTTAGAAATACATTTGAAGGTTTTGCAAAAAGATATAACGATTTGATAGCCAAAGAACGAATTGATAATAACAACGTAAAGTTTGCAATAGTTACAAACAGACCAATTAGCGATGAATTAAAAAGTCAAGTGCTGATCATTTCCAGAAGTGAAAAACCAAACAAGAGATATATTCAGACCCTTTTAAAATATACAAACTTGAATATAAATGACCTAAATGATTTTTGTTCACGAATTATATTTATGGATGGAGAAGGAGACTATGATGCACAAAAATTCGAATTGCATGCAGAAATATCTTTACTAACTGCAGGTATTGTAGACATTCCAGAAGTTGAAAAATTGACTTCCTTGGTTCAACAAAAAGCTCTTCCAGATTCTAATGGAGTTATTACTCGTGAAGAAATACTTAAAATATTTCATGTGACCTCTGAACGAGATTTATTTCCTGCTCCTCCTGAATTTGAAAAAATAGAGAAAATGGTAATGAGAAAGCAACATTCTGATATTTTAGAAGTAGTTATGAATGAAGTGAATCCAGTAATAATCCACGCCCCAGGTGGCAGCGGTAAAACTGTATTTGCTCGTCAATTCATTGAGTCTTTACCAAATGATTCAGTTGGAATTATTTATGACTGCTTTGGTGGGGGACGCTATAGAAATAGAAGTGAAACAAGACACCACCATCGTCAAGCATTGACTCAAATGATTAATGAACTATCAATGAAAGGTTATTGTGATCCACTTATTGTAAATTATAATGCATCGGAAAGAGACATAATTAGAAAGTTTCTTGAAAGATTAGAGGTATCTATAAGTAGGGTAAAACTGAGAAACGAAAAGGCGAATTTGGTGCTAATTATTGACGCTGCCGATAACGCTGAAATGGCAGCAACGGAATTTAATGATAATTGTTTTGTTAACGAACTACTTCGCGAACACCCAATAGCGGATGTTAAAGTTGTGGCATTGTGTAGAAGCGAACGATTACATATGCTAAAGCCTAAAAATTATATTAAGACTATAGAATTAAAAGGGTTTACAGAAAGTGAATCTTTTTATTTATTAAAAAACCACTATCCTTATGTGAGTATTGAAGATGGAATTGAATTTCATAGGCTTACAAACGGTAATCCAAGAGTTCAATCAAATGCATTGGGTTTAACAACAACAATTTCTGACATGTTTAATAACTTAGGTAGTTTTGGCACAACTGTGGATGAACAAATAGAATCACAACTATCACACGCTATAGATTTATCTAAAGATAAACTTAGTGATGTTTACCAACAACAAATTGATTTAATTTGTACAGCTTTAGCTACGTTGCCACCATTTATCCCAATCAATATTTTATCCAAAGCAACGGGGGTTGAAGAGGGGACAATTACAAGCTTTGTATCTGATATAGGAAAATCTTTATGGATTACTGATAACGCTGTACAGTTTCGAGATGAACCTACAGAAACTTGGTTTAAACTAACTTTTGCGGCATCTTCGAAACAGATTAGTTTTTTCCTTGAGCAAATCAAACCGCTTTCCTATGACTCTGCATATATAGCATCAGCATTACCAAGCTTAATGTTACAAGCAGGAAAATATTCTGAGCTGGTAGAGCTAGCTTTATCTGATAGACATCTTCCTAAAAATCCAATTGATGAAAGGAATGTTAGGCTATTTCGTCTTCAATTCGCATTTAAGGCTTCAATGAAAGAAGATAAATATTCTGAAGCAATTAAATTAGCAATGAGGGCAGGAGAAGAATTCGCAGGGAATAGTAGACAATTAGATTTAATTAAAAAAAATGTTGACTTAGTAGCACCTTTACAAGATGAGAATAGAGTTCAAGAACTCGCCTATAAACGACTACTCAATGGAGATTGGAAAGGTTCGGAAAATGTATATTCTGCAGCTTTACTCTCAACAGTAAATAAATTCAATGGAGAATCTAGAAGTTACCTAAGGGGAGCTAATAATTGGCTAAAGATATACTTTGAAAATCAAAAGGCAATGAAAGATGATGAAAAACATCTTCTTCACAATAGGTTAAAGGACGAAGAAATTTTTGAACTCACTTACACCCATCTAAATTTATTTGGTGTTGAAGCTGCATATAAATATTTAATGAGATGGACACCTGATATCTTGATTTATAACGTCTCCAGAATGTTGATTAATCGACTTATAGATTTTGGAGAAGTTGAAACGGCCAACAGCTTTGCCAAACTAGGTTTGAGAAATCCATATATAGTTGTAGCCTTCGCTTCAGAGGTTATGGAGATTGGATATATCCCAGATAAAAATGTATTAAATGATTGTCTGGAATTATTAATTAATAAACGCTCTAGAATCCCAAAAAGAAACATTAGCAGACATTATGATGAGACTATGACTTCATCACTTATCTCATTCGCGGAATTATGTGCTGCAACAAACTTACCGAAAAATAAAGTGATTCGACTAATAAATCATTATTTCCCTAGTAGTGAAATTAAATATATCGTAAATAATTATAACGCTGCATATCGATCGGCTTTTTTGCGTTCAATTTCTTTAAAAATGTATCTTTTGGATAATATGACTATTAATACGGATGAACTAGTTCCTTCAGAATTAATTGATAAAAAAAAGTATACTGATAATCAAGATGCTCGAGAAATTAAAGAACTTACAGGTGGGTTACTACCTTGGTACTTTGTAAGAATTAGATGCTTAATTAATCATACTTGTAATATTGAAATTGAATTGAATGAGGCTCAGGAAATTTCAAACAAAGAAAGGGTAAATCGATATAAAGAATATGATGTCATTCCGCGTGAAATTACGAAGATATGCTGTGACATTTTAATCTTTCATGAATTCGGATTTAGCTATAGTGTTGAATCATTCTTTGATAAGTATATTTTTAAATCAGACAATTTATTGTTAAAAGATATTTTAACTTTAGTGCGTGCCATTTATCGTTTAAATCATTTATCGGAAATAAGACTAAAGTGCGAACAGCACACTTACCAGCAAATAAACTCCGTGACAAATATTAATCCAGAAGAAAAAGCTGAATTTTATATAAAGCTTGCTCGTGCTGTAATGAACAATGATATGGATGATGCAGCTGTCTATTTTGATTGTGCAATAAATGCTTTGTCCAAATTTGGTGATGAATTGGCAGAAAGATGGGAATCGATTGTTTCTCTTGCAAATATTAGAAAGATTGATGAACACGTATGTGACGAAACAGCATACAGATTTATTCGTTGTGCTGAGCTAATTGGAGAAAGTGTGGAGCGAGAAAAATACTGGAATAGAAATGAAGCTATAAAAACCTGTACACGATTATCCCCTGCTTCAGCTATAGCTGCATTAAGTAGATGGCGAGATCGAGAAGTTGGAAATTTCAATCACCAATTAGTTGAGTTAGCTAGCGAGCTTGTGAGTAGAGGTTATATAACTCCAGAAGTGGGTTGGTCACTTTCTTCGTTCATGAACATATATGACTTAGAGAACTTTGCATTACTTTGTTTAGATAAAGAAGAAAAAATTGAAAATCGGACTATATTGTTTAATTCAATTATCAAAGAGTTAAGGATTAATGGAGCAGAAGGAGAGATATGGACAAAAATTAAAGAAATTTCAACAGAATATTCTCTAAATAATGAATTGTTAGATGATGTGCTTCTTAATATGGGTAAAAACAAACTCAAAAATAGTAATATACTTAACCACGAACCGGTAGCGTCGTCAGTGATTTCTAAGAGTGACGAAGTATCAAAGTGGAGTGAGTACCTACAAAGTCTAAATTTGAAGTCCTCTAGTGGTATTAAAAAAGCACTAATTTTTTATCGCGAATCTGACAATTTGGGTGGAAATAGAGGAGCGTACTGGAATGAAATTTATAGACAAGTTTCCGATGCGACAGCTAAAAATTTCATATATGAATTGATACAATCCGAGGAAATTGATTTTTACGATTTGAAACTTGGATTAGAGTTAATACCGGAAAAATGGCTAAAAAAAGTAAGTGTAAAAAAAGAATGGCCGCACTTTATGGAAATGATAGGTAATAAGCATGCATTATATTTTTTAAACAAAAGCACACTAAGTTTTTTTGTTAATTCATTGGATGCTGGCAGCGCAAATCTTCCCTATATTGAAAAAGGAGTAATTGGAGCAATAACAAACCATATAGAAATGGTTAGAAGTTCCGATTTTTTTGGGATAGTAGACATACTAAGTAACCATATTTCCACACAAGAAGCTACAAAGTTATTAGATTACTCTTTATATAGATTGGAAATGCATATTGATCCTGATTACAGCGACGGTCTATGGTCCCCTAAGTTGTATTTACAAGATGGTCTAGCAAGTGCTCTTACAGGATTTATTTGGTCTGCTTTAGGGTCGCCGAAGTCATCAATACGATGGTGTGCAGCACACAGTGTTAAAAGATTAGCAGAGTTTAATTGTGAAAATGAAATTGACCAGTTGATGAACTGGATGGAGAAAGATACAGTTGGAGCCTTCGGAAATTTTGAATTCCCTTTTTACAATCTTCATGCAAGGTTATTTTTGTTAATTTCGTTTGCACGAATTTCAAAAGACAATGCGGAAATACTATTACCTTATACCGAAAAATTTCGTTACTTTTATCATGACTCTTCTCATTTTTTGATTCAAAAATATTCAGCCGATATTTTACTTAATATTGGTTCAATAAATGGCAATGAATTTGAGTGTGGAGTATCAGATTCAATTCTGATAATTAATGATAATGAATTGGAGCCGGTTGAAGAAAATACACATTCGGCGTTATTTGATTCAGATTATAAGGAGATAAATCAAAATAGCCTCGATTTTCATCATGGCTATGATTTTGAACGTTATTGGTTCGAGTCTTTAGAATCCGTGTTTAATATTCCAAATGGTATGATTGCACGCCTTGCTTCTAATGTGATAATAAATGAATGGAATATTGATTTTAAAGGTGACTATCTAAATGATCCTCGACAATATTTATGGAGAATGTCATATGAGCAAGAGAATACTTACCATAGTCACGGGAATTATCCCTCAATAGAAACCTATAGTTTTTATCTTTCATTCCATTCAATGTTTAATGTTATTGGGAAAATATTTAACAAAATTCCATTTACCAATCGTGAAAACAAAGATGAATTTGAAGAATGGTTGGATAGACACTTGTTAACCCGTAATGATGGTTACTGGTTGTATGACAGACGAGATCCTATACCTTTAGCAAGCAGAGGGGGTAATAGTTTAGAAAGTAATGAATACGATGAAATAAATGACTTTCTTGAAGGGATTTTTTCGAAACGAAATGAAGAAATATGGCTTAACGTTTTCGGGACGTGGACTGAAACAGAAGGTAATAAATCTGAAGAATTTAACATAGCTAGTTCTCTTGTATCAGCGAAAACATCTGATGCACTTTTAAATGCTTTAACTACATGTTCCGACCCTTATGATTTTAAATTGCCTGAATATCAGGAAGAGCGAATGGAAATAAACTCAGGAGATTTCAATTTAAAGGGCTGGGTGTATCAAGAGCCACTTACTGAGGGTGCCGATTACTTTGATCCTCATTCTAAACATTTGCTGTATCCAGCATATAAAGTTGGAGATACCATTGCTAAGCAAATGAACTTGTATTCTGATTTGGAAAATAGAGAATGGAGAGAAATAAATGACTCAGATACTTCAGTAAATTGTGAAATGTGGGCCCCTATGTCTACAGAGAGTGATGAAAACTATATAAGACGTGGGAAATTACTTTCTGCCTCTTTGTCCTTCTTAAAAAAACTATGTAAAGAGTATAAAAGTGAGCTTATTATTGAAATTCAAATTAGAAAAAAATTAATTAGTGGATCATATCAAAGATCGGGGGAACCTTATAAATATGAGGCACCACACAACAAACTCTTTATCTTATCGGCGGATGGAAGACTCAGAGACTCGGAAAAATATCATAAACTATGGTAAGAGCCTAGTAGAAGAACTTAATTTAGATCCCGGTGTAGATACATTAGGACGATGGATGGCGCATTATATTGCTGAACAAATAAAAATTGCAGAAAATTCTACGGGAATCGAAAAAGCAGTGGCAGAAGAAAAGTGTTTTGAAACAATTCTTAAGCTTTGGGAGCACGAAGTTATTCTGCCTGGGAAAACAAAACCATTTACCGACTTTGAACCTATTTTCCGAACGCTTAATAGACTTGATCCTGAACGTAATCAAAATTACTTTTTCGATAGAAATGATTCATCAAAAGGAGATTCAGAAGAATTTAATTCTTTGCTAGATTTAGCAATAGAAATTGATAAAGTTGCTCGGATATGGATTTTGCATATTCTGAATAAAGCTACAAAAATCTCTACTAACGAAGCTACAATAAAATGGTTAGAAATTTCAAAAGGTCAAATAGAGAAAAATAAAATGACTGTATTGTACGAGGAGCTAATTTGGGGTAATGATGATTTTACAGATAGTGAAACGCAAAATGATATCGATAGATTAAGTTTTAATATCGAAAATTTAGAAAAATTCGAAAAAATAAATCAATTAATCATGGAAGAATATAAAAGTGAAATTGGAAGAATATTAAAATCTAGAGATTAAAAAGTTCTAAAAAGTAAATTTAATTTTTTGATATTAATTTAGAGGAAGAAATTTTTGTTATACAGTCAATAGAATGAGCACCAATTATCATTAGTTGGTGCTCATTTTATCTATTTTAAAAATAGTTTCATAGGTATTAAAAGTGTATATAAAATAGTATCAAATCATTCACTGCTACTACTGCTTTTTGTTTATTCATGTTTTTCCACTCCTTTTTTTGTTTTGAGTCGCATAGATGTGAGCTCAAAAGCTGAATTTTTTCCGTTTTGTTGGCTAGCCTTTAATCATGAGGAAAAAAGGAAATCAAGAAAAAAGGAATCCTTTCCGCTTTAGCGGTTAGGATTCCTTTAGATAAAAAGTTTTTTGGAAAGGAAAGAAATGGAAAGAGAAAAAAGTTTTTACGGTTCTGGAATTGCTTTTCTGTTCTCGGATAGATACATGTGGGACCGGAGGGAAGGGCTCCCGCATGGAGATTGCCGCTAAGAACAGTCCGAAATGATAAAGCCCTGATCCAGCTCTTTCGGATCGTTCAGGGCGTATGGCGACACAAAACGAAAAAATGGTTTCAATAGATATGCTTTTGAAAAAAGCACTCCATACTCTTGTCTTTTAAGGAAAAACGATTGCGATTATAGGAGTTTTTCTTTTCCCTGCTTTTGTTATTATTCTCTCTTTTCATCAGTAAATGAAAGTCGCTGATAAAAAAAATCAGGACATTTACTCCTTGTCCCCCTTCACAAAACGAACACTTGTTCTTATAATGGTTCTAAAGGAGTGATTATCCATGAAATATTTGAATGACGAATATCAAGACCGGGGTATGAAAAAATGGGCGGGCTTTTTCTTATCTGAACACACAGCTGAACAGGAAAAAATTCAAAAAGGATTGGCTCACATCAATTCCCCAAAGCCCCAAATGTCCGAACAAGAGATTGGCGAGGTGCTTCAAGTGGCTAGATTAAAAAATAAGTCCGTTGCCATCCAAATCGAGGCCATCGATAACGAAGGAAATTATTACGATTAATATGCCACTGATGACGGTGATTTGATTTTTCTTTCCTAAAATACACCTTTGCATGATTTTTTCCTCCTGTTTGTTGTTTGTAATGTAAGTCTACTGGATTGAATCAGATTAAGAATTGATCCTCATCAAGAAGTGGTTTTCCTTCGAAAATAGTTTTTCACTGCGCGGTCTTTTTTGTTTTACTCTTTCGTATAACTCTATGATAGCTCCTTTATTGTTTTTAATAATTGATGACAATCAAGTTTGAATAAACGATTTTTAGCATGTATTTAAAATAGATAAAGCTGATAATTTCTGTTCAGAAATTATCAGCTTTTTTGACGATTTAGGCTTTCGCCAAGGGTAAGCTTCATTCCCTACAGATACAAATTTAAAAAGCTGTAGATATTCGCTCACCCTTTCAGCTAATATCATGATGCAGTCTAATAAGCACCACTTAATTCCGCTTTTGTTTTTTCGGACCCTAACAACCGCAAGCCGTTTAAGATGACGAGGATTGTGGAGCCCTCATGGAATAGTACTGCTAAAGGAAGTCCCAGAACGCCGAACATATTTAAAGTAATCAAGCTGACAATAACAGCGATGGAGAAAATGACATTTTGAATAATGATTTTATTTAATTTCTTGCTTAGCTGATAGCTATAAAACAATTTAGACAAATCATTCTTCACTACAACGACATCAGAGGATTCCATTGCGACTGACGAGCCACTTCCCATCGCAATTCCGATATCTGCATTCGCTAGCGCGGGTGCATCATTGATCCCATCGCCAATCATCCCAACAACTTCTTCTTTTCCTTGGCTTTTTAAGACAAAATCTATTTTATCTTCCGGTAACATGGAAGAAATATAGTCATCTACCTTTACTTCCTTTGCAACCTGTGCCGCAACCTTTTCGTTATCTCCCGTTAAAAGATAAACCTTGATGCCCTCTTTTTGGAAATCCGCAACCGTACTCGCTGACTGCGGACGAATTCGATCCCGGAGTGAGAAGTAACCGACGACTTCATTTCCCTTCGCTACAAATATGGTCGTATCGCCTTTTTCCAGTAGCTTTTCAAACTGATCAAATTTATCATATTGCTTAAATGCATCCGGTTTTCCAACTAGGATTGCCCCTTTTTTAATTCCCGAACCAGCAATTTCTTCAATCGATTCTGCTTGATTCACTTGTGCTAAGTTAATCTCTTTAAAGGCAGAAACAATTGCTCTTCCGATTGGGTGACTGGATTGTTGCTCCATATAAATGACTTCTTTTAACAGCTCTTGGTCCAAATGATAATCGACCACTTGGAAGTCGCCATACGTCAATGTTCCGGTCTTATCTGTATACAAAATATTCATTGTACTTAACGCTTCCATTGCGGCTCCACCTTTAAATAAGATACCGTTTTTGGCTCCATTACTTATCGCGCTTAACGTAGCCGGTGTAGCTGATGCCACCAATGCACATGGACTAGCCACTGTTAAAAGTACCATTCCACGATAAAATGCTTCTTCTAATGGTAGGCTTAGGAAATAATATAGAAAGAAGATGAAAATAGGTACGATAATTAAAACGCCAATCACGTACTTACTTTCAATACGGTCTATAAACTTTGCGATTCGAGAAGGTTTGTTTTGTGCTTCTTCAACCATCCGGATAATATTGGAAAACATGGTTTGATTCAGTGTCTTGTTTACTTCTATATGAAAAACATTTCCTTCATTAATCGTTCCGGCAAAAACTTCCTCCTTTAACTCTTTTTCTACTGGGACAGACTCACCCGTTAAAGCCGCTTCATTCACGATTGCATTTCGGTCGATCAAGCCATCAATAGGGATTTTACCACCTTTCGATACCACGACAATGTCCCCAATAACTAACTCTTTCGTAGGGGTAACCACTACATCCCCATTTTCTTTTAGCACTTGGGCTGTGTCGGGTACTTGCGCCATTAATTCTGAAATCGCGCTGGTGGATTTGTTCGTTGCATAATCTTCCAAAACTTCTGCAGCAGCAAAAATCAATAGCAACGCCGCTCCTTCAGACTCAAAATCAATGATTACTGCACCAACTGCTGCCAAAACCATTAATAGGTCGACATTTGGTGAGCGATCTTTAATCGTTTCAACAACAGCATGTTTTGCCGCATAGAAGCCTAAAAAGAAAATTGAAATATAAAATAGTATGGAACTGTATGCATCATTTAGTGGGATAAAGATAAACCCTAAGATTGTAAATAAAACACCGACAACTAAAAATTGTCCTTGCCTACTTTTTGTTAGATACTCAACCATTTCTAAAACCTCTTTCTTATTTTTTGTTTTTTTGCTTACCAATTATTACAAATCCATTTCATCTCATCTTTTCATTCCCCTTTATTTAGAAATATATATATAAAAAAGGGCACACCTATAGAACAAAATTAACTGTCCCACAGGTATGCCCTTATTATTTACATACTCTGCTGCCGCAAAAATTGCAGCCCGGCTGCATGGACCTTTTATATGTCCACCGCCTGTTCAGATCACAATGAATATAACCAACAAACAAAATCTGTTATATTCCAAAGCTTTCATTATTTAGTTTTAATATGCTTCATTGATTCTCATGTGACTATTATAACAAATTTTTTTTGAATTTCAAATCGCTTTTCCATTATTTGAACAGGGTAGAATAGCAATCGCAGCCATAAGCTTTGTGGCGGATCGAAGTCTAGGAAATGTATGCTTCCTTAGTTAGTTCATAAAGTTTTATTTCCACTTTTTTAAATAATTTTTGATATTCTTCTCCCATTTTTTGGTAAATTTCTAATAATTGCATCAATTCTTTTTTTTAATAAATCACCCATGTGTTCACTCCTGTTCTCCCTCTGTTGTTTTGAATATTCATAATACTTTAAAGTTAATATTCTTATTTTACCCCTGAATAATTCATAGTTTTTCTAAAATGCTCTCTAAGCGTTGTTCCAACACTGTTTTTTGTTTAGTTATCCGACACCCTTTGGGTGTACAAAAAGAACCCCAATCTGCTATGGTTAAAGCGGCTAAACTAAACCATGAAAGGGATTCTCTCAATGGCTACATTACAGGAAAAACACGTAAATTTCAACTCAAACATGGTCGTAAATAATACTGGCGGAAATCTTTCCACCGATTCTGGGCTGATTTTGGTAAAAGAATTCATGGATTCCATCGGCTTCTCAACATTAGCTACCCATTCTCTCACCTTCCAGGACAACCGACGCTACTGGCATCATGACAACATTTCCTTGCTGGAGCAACTCTTGTTCCAGTTGATTGCCGGATACGCTACGGATTCTTCCGCCAACTTACTGAAGGAAGATCCTATTTTCCGTTTGGTGCTTGATAAGGACGGGATTGCATCGCAAGCGTCTCTTTCTCGGTTCTGGGACCGAATAACGGAGGCAACCATCTCCCAATTCCAAAGCCTGAATCAAGCCATAATCGATAAAGCGCGGACGAAACGGAATGCGACCGAACTCATCATCGATTTGGATTCCACTCATTCCGATACATTCGGGAATCAAGAGGCTGCCAACTACAATGCCCACTATGGCACGAACGGGTACCAGCCCTTGGTCGCTTTCGATGGCCTAACGGGTGATTTCCTGAAAGCAGAACTTCGTTCTGGCAATGTTTATACCTCAAATGTGGTGAAAACATTTCTGGAGCCAATGCTGGAGCATTACAGCCACACCCACCCGTGCACCGATATCATGGTGCGTGGAGATAGCGGATTTGGGACACCGGAAGTCTATGATACCTGTGAAACCCACAAAAGTTATTATGTGATTCGCCTCAAGGCGAATGCGAAACTGGCCAAGTTGGCCGAATCTTTCGTCTTGATCGGCGGCGACCATCCCTGGGAACACCGGGAAGTCTACTATTACTCGACAACCTATCAAGCCAGCAGTTGGGAAAAAAAGAGGCGTGTCTGCATCAAATCGACACGCGATGCAGGGGAATTAACGTTTCGCCATGAATACTTGGTGACGAACTTTTCGGAGAATGTATCCGCCAAAGTAATGTTCCAGCTGTACCACAAGCGTGGCACCATGGAGAAATATATCAAGGAAGCGAAAAACGGTTTCCATTTCGACAAGACGGATAGCTCCTGTTTTCTGGAAAACCATGACCAGGTTGTAAGCCTCTTGGCTTACAACCTGGTCAACTTCATGAAAACAATCTGTTTACCGGAGAAAGAAGCGGCCTTCCAAGTAGACACCTTGCGCCTGCGCCTCTTCAAAGTGGCTGGCAAGCTGGTCCGCAGCGGCCGAAAGTTGTTTTTGAAGACGAGCTCTTCCCATGTCTACCAAAACCTGTTCTACCACTTATTGGACAAAATCCAGCAACTCTGTTGGTAGGGCCGAGAGCCAACTGAAATTTTAAAAAAATTAATGAATTTCAAGGGGATCGTGCGCCCAAAAACCGGAAGTTTTTCGTACTGATTCTTGAACACAAACAAAATTTGAAAGAATGGTGCGATTCACATTCGGAATACAATGATAAAAAAGTATAAACCAACGGTTTTCCTAAATTAATAAGGAAAATTTAGAAGTATGAATAATTCAGGTTATATGTTCATTTTTAATTATTGATAGATTAACATATTTTGTTGACCCGTAGTTGTTTGTTTTCTAATATGAAAATAAATCCAGAAAATATCAGGTAGGAAAATAGTATAAAGAGTAAATAATTATATGAATACTTTCAAACAATCGTATAACGGAATAGGGTAAACCTGAATAATTCATAGCTCTATAATTTAAGCTGGTTTCTTGAATAAATTAATCGTTCTTGGAAAAATTGGGAATTTTTCTACAAAATAGTGCGTTCTCGAAGTAGATTTTAACTAAATGAACCTTCTTACGATTCTCTTGTTTGTTTGAAGGCATACTTCTCCCTTGTAGACGATTGATTCAAAAAATTAACGTGATGACTGATTTAAATCCATTGACTGGATCGCCGTAGGCGCTCGAAGACCCTATAGAATTCAGTTTTTGATACACATGATAACTCGACAATTTTAGATAGGCTCGTCTGCCTGTTTGCACAAGTTTGCCAGCGACTTTAAGGAATGTTAGTCGGATGGAATGAATAGTCATCCCTTGGTTCTTTTTATCAAAGCCGATAGTCTTTAGACAGTTGATGAGGTTGTATGCAAGCAGACTAATCATCATTCTGACATAATTTTCTAAGAAGCGTGGACTATCTGTTTTATCGAAATAAAAGCCACCTTTCGCTTCTTTGATGAAATTCTCCATTGTCCCTCGCTTGCCGTAAAGAGAGAATATGACTTCAGGTGAGACATTATCGGATAGATTAGTCACAATGAATGCGTGTTGAAAGAGGAGTTCTCCTGCTTCACGGATTGATCGAATACAGACACGACGGGGTTTCGACCATGATTGTGCTTGATAAGGCATTGAAAAATACTGAACTTCCCGATCTTCCCATTTTTGGTTATCCCCGTAAAGAACGGATTGCTCAGCTAATTGACTTAACCTCCGATTGTTCTTTAATCGGATCACATACTGACTTTCATTTTCTTCACAAGACTCATACACCTCTGGTGTTGCGAAGCCGCTGTCCCCACGAACCAATATGTCAGTATTCGGTATCGATTCATTGTAGTGGTGTAACAATGGGTCGATAAAGGCTTTCACCCCTTTAGATGTGTACTGATTACCTGAACGCAGTTCAGCTTTTAAGAAATCTCCAGTCAGTCCGTCAAAGGCAACTAATGGGTGGTAACCGTAGGTTTGATAATGTGCATTATAATCTGTTAGTTCTTGATGGCCAAAGGTATCTGAATGAGTGGAATCGAGATCAATGATTAACTCGGTGTCATTGCGAATCAAACGCGCTTTATCAATGAGTGACTGATTTAATGATTGTAATTGACCCACATTTTCCGTGGTGAAACGATCCAGAAACCGTGAAATTGACGATTGTGAGGCTAATTGTTTTCTGCCTAACACCATTTGAAAGACTGGATCCTGTCGTAACAGATTAGCTGACGAGTCTGCCGAATAACCAGCAATCAATTGCATAATGAGCTGTTCTAATATCGCTAAATTATCATGCGTGTAGTAAGCACGGTTATCTTTAATGTCCAGAAGTGATTTTGCCAAATCAGAAAACTTGAAGGTATCCATTACTTCTTTAACTAAGACTAAACCCGAATCACTCGATAAGCGACCACCTGTATGCGAAATGATGATGTTTGAATTGAATTTTACCTGGTTTTTGTGTAAGCTAATCATGAAGAGAACTCCTTTCTTATGGTTGGTTTAGACACCTTTACCATATCAGAATGGGGTTCTTTTTTCATCACTTAACAGGTGAAAATGAAAAAGTAAATTTAAGCTGCCGTTAGGCAGTTGGCACATGTTTCAACGAAAAGTATGAATTATTCAGGATAGTAAAAAGTCTAAAAGCAGGAAAAGAATATTCTGACTAACTATACACTTATTTATAAGGTAAGTTTGCATTCGATATGTTTGAAAGATGACTAAATGTTTGTAGATATTCATTTGTTGTGTTGATTGATTCGTGACCAGCTAACTGCATGACCCCAATCAACGAATTTCCGTTCGCTAGGAGCTTTGTGATGTAGGCCCGGCGGAACCAGTGGGGTGGGGTCTTCTCTTCGTTCGCAACGTGGTCGACGGCCTGATGGGTCATCAGGCGCAAGGCTTCATATGTGATGGCCTTATCGGCTTTTTTCGTGCTAAAGGCGATGAAAGGGGAAGAGACCTCCTCGATCATCATCAATGCCTGCAGCCGACTCACGAGATGGTTCGCCTTCTCGGTGAGCGGGATGCGGCGCCACTTGTCGCGTTTCCCCTTCACTTCGAGGTAGGATGAATGCTGATTTCGTTTTACGTCAGTGAACTTTATTGATAACAGTTCTGCAGCCCGCATGCCAGTCGTCAACAACAAATAACCGATCGTCTCGTTCCGGAGCTCAATGAGCTCCTTTTTTTGTGCCCGTTTGACGGTATGGCGGAATGACTCGGCGATCCGCTCAATCTCGTCGAAGTCGACCTCCCGACGGAGCGGCTCCGGTCGTTTCTGGTTCTTCACGTGAAAGGCCAGATTATGTAAATGATACTGGTTGACGTGAAGGTAGGTCAGTAGGCGCTTCAACATGTTGTTTTTGCGCTGTGCCGTGCGTGGGGCATACTGTTCGTTCACCTCGAATAGATAGCGATGAATGTCGAGCACGGTCAGGCGTTTTAATCCGTCTGTCTTCGTCATCACAAAACTGAGGACGAACTCGAGGTCCAGTTTGTACGCGCGTCGTGTGTGCGGGCTCTTGTCGGCATAGATCGGGAACAGTTCCGTCGCCCAGAACAATTCGATGACCTCGACATCATTCAAGGTCTCGAGATCGATATGGTCCTTCTTTAATGCTTCGGCCAGTTTTGTGTTTGCCCCGGTCAGTTTTTGCAATGCTACCTCGAACGACTTTTTCTTTTTCTCGATCTCCATACTTCTCCCTCTTTTTGCTCCGTATTTTCATCTGAATATCTGTATTCATTAAAAGATGTGATAAAGAATAAGTAATACATATGTATTTTTAATAAAAATACATATGTAATTAGAAGATTATATTAGATAAATGTGTATTACATTTATAAATTTTAATGAATTTAAAATATCTAACTTGTGATAATCCTATATTATCACAAGTTAAAAAAACGAGAAAAAGTAGGATTCTATTAAAATTAAAAGAATCCTACTTTTTATTAGTTGTATCAGTCTTGATCATAGTTATTAGGGTTAATAGTAGGAATTACAATAGCATTTGGTGAATCGAGTGTAGTTAAAATTGAAATAATTGAACGAAGATATGGATAGAGTATTCCTACTCCGCTGGTTGAAATTACACCGTTTATTTGTTCAATTGTTAGGTCTTCAGAAATATCAAACTGACCACTTAATTCACAAGTAATAGTCCGACTGTTCGCCAAATCGTATACTGAAACTTCAAGCTCAAGTAAGGCACTTTTAAGATCTTCTGTAGTACCAATTCGAATTTTACGATCAAAATCTTTCTCAAGACCGTCTTCACCTGTGATAGATTGTTTTAAAGTATCGATTTCAGATTGGTCATCTATTCTTTTGTAGGATATATCTTTAATTGAATAGCCTTTAAAGTCAATTACTGGTTTCATCTACAACTCTCCTAGGCAACTGGAATGTTTCTAAAGTTCTGATATTTGATTTGATTTGTACTTAAATTTGCTCTTGAATTTCTTAAATTTTGAGAATTATTTAAAAGTTTACTTGTAGATTTAGAAGCTTCAAATGAACTTTCGAAAACATGTGCTGAGTAATCGTTAGATCTGGTGTTTATTGCTTCATAGGTAGAAGTATAAATGCCTATGTTACGTTCTAATTTTTCTTCTAAATTATCAATATAATTTATTTTCTCTAATAATTTTTCGGGAGAATCATTAAACTTCAAGAACGATACTAACTTTTGAGAGTTAGTATCAGTCGTATTTACAAAGTCATTTATTGGAATGTCAAACCCAAGTATAAAGTCTACAACTTTAGATTCAATAAATTTTAATATCTCTTTATATTCGTCTACTGAAACATTTAAATCACAAGCTTCAAGCTTTACTAGTTTATCAAAAGGAATGGCTAACATTGTAGAAAATTCTTGCTGGTTTAAATCCAGACTAATTCTTTTCTTAATAATCTGTTTTGAAAGTTTAAATTGTTCTGAATCTCTTAATTGTTGTATCGATGGATTTAATTCTACCAAGAGGTCTAATAATTTCATTTAAAATCCTCCTTTACTCTATATCTACCCACTTACGAATGATTTCCTCATCATAATTACATTTAATAAATTCTTGTTTGATTTTGTCGTTAGAATGACTTAGCAGATCAGTCAAGTCTTCTTTAAATTGTGATTTCATGAAGCCATAACTTAAAAAGATTAAATTATTATCTTTAGGGCTTTTTTTATTAAACTGATAAAGAAATCTGTATTTGTAATGTTCTTGATTTATTCTTACTTCGTACGTGTGATGGAAAGAACGAAGCTTTTTGATAACAATTTGGTTTTTATAAACACCGCTTACTTGATCGGGAACAGATAATTCATATATATAAGTTTTGTGGAACTTAGAATATCGAAGATTTTTGATTTCTTCGACTCCATTGACAAAATGAGTCGAAAATTCCTCAAATTCAGTCAGAATTCTATTTAGAATTTCTAATAGTGAAGGATTTTTCCTCAATTGTGTAATAAAATCTTTTGCCAGATATGGAGCTTCTGTGGGTTTATAGGGACTATGTATCACTTCTACTTCCATAAGTAAAGCTCCTTTATCTCAATATCTAACCAATAAAAATGCCCAGTACTAAAATATATCGATTTGTATTATAAAAAGCAACATATTGATTTTAAAATTAGTACTCAATGTAAGTTTAACTTATGTTATTCACAAAGATACATTTTGTGTTTTAAATTGGGTAAATATCTGATTTGAATAATTAATTTAGCTTTTTTTATATTTTGTTTATGTGCTCGAATACAAAATAACGTTGATTAACAAATACTGAAGAAATAAAAACTTTATTTGATGACACGTTTATGAACTCTTTTTTATTCAAAATTTCTTCTAAAAGGGGGTCTTGATGCAAAAAACCCCACTGAGAATTTGGACTTTCGAGGGAAGTGAAATACATTTCTAACATTTGCCCATCTGGATAAATTTTTGTTACATGAGAGAATGTTTTTAAGATAGTTGTGCATATCAATTGAGTTTCACTTAATAGATATTTTTGTTCTAAAATTTGATCTATATGCTCATAGTTAATAAAAGAGTCTTTTAAAAACATTAAAGTACTAGGATTCATCTCTGGTCTGATTATAAATTGATTGTATGCGTCTTTATAAATTTCAGTACTTTGATATATTTCAATGTTTGAGGCAGAAAAATACTTTGTAAGAAAATCTTCAGGAAAGGCCTCCGTCATAAATACGGGTGTTCTTTTATAAATTTGAGGATCCCCTAATAAAATGGGGAGTGGGTCTAAGCAAAGCCTGAAGAGAATGAGCCCTTTAATACTTCCCAAGACAAGCTTTTTAAATTCTTCATTACTTGAGCTCCTTTTTTCAGCAGAACAATTTAACGGATGGCTTCTCACTACATAAAAAGTACTCAAGCCTTCTTTATGAATCTCTTTGTCTAAAAATTTTTTTAAATCTCTTGTTTCATCAACTATATGTTTCATTTTATCAAGCACGTCAGATATTAATGTTGCTTTTTTGGTAAGTTCTTTAAACATTCTTGCATACATTAAATTTGATTCTTTCCGTTTCCATTTAGTTAATATTTCGTTTCTTTCATCCTCATTTTTATTAGCAAAAAAAACAATTGAAAGCGCTACTTCTAAAGACTGTCTTAAGGAATAATATGCGCTATCATGATAACCCCGTTCAAAAAGTACAATTGAATTAACTGTTAGTTTAACGGCTTCTTGTAAGAACGAAGTACTCAATTGCCACAAACCATCGATGCTAACCATACTTTGTTCTAATACAAATAAGTCTTGATATATTTCTTCTTTCCAATCAATTTTTGTAGGATTAATATGTTGATTTTCGTAGAAATCTAAAAATGACATATGTATGCCTTCTTTCAATTTTTTATTCAAAATAATCTGAAGAGAAAAAATCACTTAAACTTATATCTAATCCGTCACAAAACTTTTGAATCGTACTCACCTTTGGGTGCTTCGTACGTCCACTCATCAATTCTGAAATTGTTGCTTGATTCAATCCACCCTTTTGAATCACTTGATGGATGGTCATATTGCGTTCCGCCGCGAGCTCCTTCATCCGCTCGATGATTGCCTCGTTCAATTCCACTTGCTCACCCCACGATCAAAGTACTCTTCTCATCACTTATTCTTTACAAACACTTCTATTCCTCTACTCTAACATAATCTCTTGAAATCAAAACAATTGTCATTATTTTCTACGATCAAAGCATTACTTTTTGGTTATCAACACAACATAAATTATTGAGTAACTGTTATCTATGAACCTCTATATGAAGCCATTTCGACAAAAAGTGGCAAACTATAAAATTCTGACATATCAGAAAACTGATGACTAAATAGATTTTTCCTGTTATATTCTAAGCAACAAAAGGAAACATTTTTTTGGTCGCCGCTCTGGTCTACAGAAAGGGGAAGCCATATGTATCGATTCGGGGAGTGGTTGAAGGAGAACCGCCGGCTCTCGGGCTGGTCGCAGGTCGAACTATCGGAGAAGACATTCGGAGAGATTTCACAGCCCGCTATCAGCCAGTATGAACAGAACCGCTCGGTGCCCTCAATCGCGGACATCGACCATCTGGCCCGTGCGTTCGGGCATACGCTCGCGACGGTCCCGTGGGACGCCATCGACTTCGGATACGGGTCGAAACGTTCCGTCACCAAGCTCGAGCGCCGCCGCTTTGACCTGAAGGAGTTGCCGCAGGCCGACTCGGTCCGCACCTTCGACGGGAAGACGTACGAACTACATGGCTTTATCGGGATCGAAAAAGGAAGCGGGGAGGCAGTGGAACTGACGCAGCTCTATTACCGGATCCGTACCGTCGTCAGCGATGCCCACGTGCTCGCCAAACGAAAGAACCCGGACGACGAGCTCGTCCACGTTAAGAAACGAAAAAACGTTCGACAATAACCGACACCGACGCAGCAGCACATCCTTAAGGATGGTCTCCTCCAATCACATACCGGCGTGTCCCTCATCAGTGACCGGGTGAGCGGGATCTACGCACAGATGGTTCGGCGAGAGTCGCCTAAAACTCGCCACAAGGTCACCGCATCGTTCCGGGTCATCGAAAAACCCTGTACAGTTCCTTAGATTTGTGAGGAGCGGAGTTCGTGGGGGAACGGCTAAAAACCCACCGCATCGAATCCGACTGTCCTTAATGATGTGCTGCTGCACATCAAGAGACCAAAGGAAGGAAGTGTGTACCGTGGCATCGAAAGAACAGAAACAGAACCGCAGCTTCGCTGAGAAACTCTTACGCATCCGTGGGAAGGACTACGAGGAGTGGCTCGACGAACAACATCAACAGGTCATCCAGGACAACCAGGAACTCATTTTGGAGGCGCTCGAGGCGAAGCTCAGCTTCAAGTCGCCGGCGCACCAGGATTAAGGAGGGAATGACATGGGACTCAATGAGACAGGGCTCAGCTTGCTTCAGTTCTTCCAAGGACTTGCCGTCATAGCCGCGGCCATCGCTTTCGCGATCGGGGGCTTCTACTTCATTTTCGGCGGGGATCGCGGCCGCTCGAAGGCCGTCGGCTGGCTCGTCGGGGGCGCCGTCGGCTTGATCATCGTCATGGGCGCGTTCACCCTTGCTGAATTAGTTGATCAGAACATCAAATTCTAATGCACACGTACACAGCGTTCCAATCGGAAGGCTTTTTTTGTTGCTTAATTTGTTGTTTGAGACGAGAGGAGGAACGAGATGCTGTTTGTACGATTCACCGACGTGCCGGACACACGGATCCAGAACTATGAACGGCTAACCTTCGCCGAGGCGGTCATCGCGACCCATAAGCTGCACCAGGCGCGTAGCGAGGAGGGGACGAACTGTTCCGGTGACTTTCGGCTCTTCGACCAGAAAGATGAACTGCTCTATCGAGGGACGTTCACGTTCGGGGCCGGAGGGACCTATCCGAACCTGTATCATCAAGTGGATGGTCTACACTGAGTTGGACATAAATGTGGAGGTCGATTAGACTGAAACAAATTATCCATATGAGGAGAGTACCAGACATGACCAAAAGAGCAGCAAGAGCAGCCCGCACGTTCACAGACGAGTTCAAGGAACAAG